>WNFP01002021.1_pt1 | contig 16029 bp, 12 predicted proteins | sample 5400201 | NCBI WGS metagenome assembly WNFP01 (sample SAMN13153355, study PRJNA577476) | soil metagenome | isolation source: 115 cm saprolite under Madrone tree | place: USA:California | collected 2016-06-14
CGAAGCCAACGAGCACGATGAAACCGCCGATATACATCGGATTGCGCACGAACCTATAAGGACCAACGGCGACGAATTTGCGCGGCGGGTCGAATGGTGCGGGCGTGCCTTCACCGCGGGTGACGAAGGTCGCCACGCAGGCGAATGCGAGAGCTCCGCCAACGACCATCACAGCGACGCCCAGGACGCGCGTCCAATCGGAGAGCGCGATGCCAAGAATGATGTCGTAGCGGTGGTGCAGGCCTAGCGCGACCCAGCCCCACAGAAAAATGAATCCGGTGCCAAAGATTGCGGTGCGAAGCGCGATAAATAACGTTTTCATGGCTTGACCTTTCTAAAAGTCAGCAATTACTTTGTTCGGTGCCGTTGAGTCCAATGCTGGCTTCTGATAGGTATTACTACGCGAAGCGGGACTCGGTTACATTTATTCTCCGTCGGCCTTCGGCACTGGTCGGCTTGGTCAATATGTGGCTTAAGACATGAGGACGGCTACCTTCGTGTCAGCAGAGGCCAACTCAGGACACCTCCCGTCCTAGGAGAGAATCTTCCTGAGGGGTCCCTATACTTAACAGCTCCAATTCTCAGCAATGTGGACGTTCCGATTGCCATTGACGAACCATGCGCCAAACGCCACACAAATGTACGGTCCACTTCGCAGCTCCGCGTCAGGTCTGCCGCATTTCTCAACAGCTTTGTTTCACGAATCTGCGATACCTGGAATCGACGTGGCCAATGGGACGCTTCGGATTGTTGCGTGGTCAACAAGCTGTAGCTAAAAAGAACCGTGGCCGGCCCAAAAAGGACCGGCCACGACTTACAGCCACCACCGGAGAATTCTTCGGCTGAGTGATTAATTCTTACCTCGCAAGTTGATTACAACCGACAGATCCCGCCTGACAACTTCGCCGGTGTCGGAATCAAAGGCAGTTGCCGACGCAGTGACGCTGGCTTTCCCGCCTGCGAACAGAGAAGCCGACCGGCCGTGGAAGAGCACTTGGGTTGTTTGCACGTCGACACTCCAGGGAGTAGTTCCCGTGCACGGGACGAATACCGAGAAGAACCCGCTTACAGGCAAACCACCACGGGTTTGCTTGAGTTCTCCCGACACAGTCACGAAGGAGGGCTGTGTGCAAGTGACGAAGCCTGACAAGGTAGCCAAGCCGGTCGAAGCGTCAACAGCCCCGAATTGGGTGACGCTCGGAGCTATGGAGAAAGGCGGAGGAGCCGGAATCAAGTTGAACACAAGGTCTGCCGGAGAAGCCTGAAATAGCGAGGACACCTCGAAATAGTAGGTAGTGCCGGCGACTGCGTCGAAGCGCACCCGCGACAGGAGGCTATTGTTGGAGTCGTCGTTGCACGCGACCTGGGTGAGGGCCCCACGCGAGCCAGTATAGACCGCCAGAGTCGTATCGTAGTCGCTTCCAAATGTGTTCGCTTCCAGGCGCATGTTGTTCGAGGGCGTAAATGAGAACCACACTGTTTGATTGGCTCCGAAGCAAAATGGATCATCAAAGGCACTCGTCGCACTGCTGACGTCATTGCTCGCACTGAAGGGAATCGATTGAATAACGGCAGGACTGTTGAAATCGTCATTCGGCGGTGGCGGGACAATCACGGTGATTTGAGTGAAGGTGACTCCGAGATTTCCCGAAAGATTGTCTCCTTGAAATGTTAAGAGAAAATTGCCTGCCTGAGCGCTCGTTGGTGTCCAGCTAAAGCTGGCGGTGTTATTGCCATTATCGACGAAGCTCGCGCCTGAGGGCACACCAGAGGCGGTCAACACAACATGCCGCGACGACGCGTCTGTAGCGGATACGATGAAGCTCAGATTCTGGTTTTGCACAATTGTTAGGTTTGAGGGGGCAGTGATGTTGACAACCGGATGCGCATTGTAACGAATTTCGCCGCGAAGGGCCGGCACCGCACCTTCGCAATGCTGCTCAAAAGTCGTATCGAACGAGGCGATCGTGTTGTTCGGGCCATATACGACCTCCAGGACTTGAAAACTGCCCGTCAGGGTGTTGCACCCCCGTCCATCGCCAGCAACACTCAGACCAGCCTGGCTCGGGTCCTGAAAAGGGAAGCGCGTCGCGCCGGTGTAGGTTCCCACAGTCAGGAGCTGTTTGTTCGGGGCGGCGAACTCAAAAAGCCAGAACGTGCCGGGCTGGCCCAAAAAGGAGATGGAAACTCCTTGGTCGAAGTTTGGTTGGGCACTGAAGGTGCCGTCGGAGGGGGTCAGGAATGTGAATTGACCGCCTCCAATGTAATCACCCGGGTCACTATTGAGCCTCAACGAGGTCACTTGCGCATGTGCTCCGGTGCCAAGCAATGTCAAAGCGAACAGGGTCAGCAGTAGGCGAACGCGTAGCATTGTCAATCTCCTTTCGGCCCGAGTTTTTTAGGAGGGCCAGAGCTTCGGGAAATTACCAGGAGGCTATATTGCCGTCAAGAGGTATTAATCAACGCTGTACTTATGTCCAGGTGTTACGGCTCATTGCCACGCGCCGCCGAAGGGATGGGAGTCAAGGTCGATGGGGTCCTGTGACGGGCCCACAATCGTAAATCGAGATTTTCCACTTTGACCATTCGACTTTCGGAAACAGACAGCCCCGATTTCCCGGCTCGCAAGATTTTCTTGTTTTCAATCGCAGCCTGGTGTTAAAAAGACGGCACACAGACGATACTTGTGGCGTAAATCCCGATAAGCCCTATTACTGTATCGGAAGCGCGAGCAGGCAAACGAGCGAAAACAAGCCGGAAAGAAGTCGGACCAAAAACCATGGTAAAAGCCAAGAACCGGCAACAGACCGGGCAGATCGCCGTCAACGCGGAGTATCTCCAACGCATTGAAGTTCTCAGCGAAGCGAACGAAATCGAGAACTATGATTTCCGCGTATGGCTCAAGAATTACGCTCCAGATGACATCGATGATGTCGTGAAAGTCCTCAGCCAGAAGTACTTCGCGCTTATCGATTGCCAAGAATGTGCGAATTGTTGTCGAGTCTTGGAACTGAGATTCACAGAACCCGAACTTCATACGATAGCAAAGTCAATGGATCAATCGATGGACGAATTCAAGAAACGCTTTGTGGTAGAAGGCATAATGAAACCTTGCCCCGCGCTCAGGGGAAATTTGTGTTCGATTTATGAAGGTCGGCCAGATGTCTGCAGGTCATATCCTCACCTTGAAAAACCGGACCTCATCTTTAGCCTCTACGGGTTCCTTGACAACATTCGTATCTGCCCGATTGCATACAACGTTTTTGAAGAACTGAAAGCGAAGGTTAAATGGTCGAAGTACAGGGCGAGATGGTCAAAACGAATGCGGAAACTCGAAATGAAGGAAACCTAGACTGAAGTTTATTGGGGTGCGCCAAAACATCGTCACGCGACGCATCTCGAGGCATGCAAACATGGCTGTCCTTGACGACCCGTCTGCTGGCTCGTACGAACTTTTGCGATTAGCGCTAACATTTACCAGTACTTTCGCGGTTAATCCGGCCTTTCTGAGCGGGTCTCCAGGGGACCATTGTTGCCCGATAGCCAGTTTCAGGAATGATCACACGAGATGGCGCTGTATTTATTTTCGGGTCCAGCGTTGGAGGTTGTTTATGAGGGAAACACTTCTCAGTTGCGGAGCTGTTGGAGTGTACCCGCATTAGACCCTGTATGAACACCGTCAAGAAGCGCTATCACTTCGCACACTTTGCAGTCATGCTCGTGAAATTGCAGCAATGCCCAGGCATTGGCGAAACTCGCTTGCAATGTCAGAAGTTCGTTATGCGAGTTTCTTCCTTGGCGACTAGATTCATGAATATCGGCGCGGCCCTTAGTCCAATTGGACAAGGCAACTCGTTCTTCCTTGAGGAGTTTTTGGTATTCGGGACATAGTGCTTGGACCGAAGGCTCATTCCTCATTTCCTTCCTCCTTCATAACGCTCGCAGGGTTAAACTCGCTTTGAACTCCAACTGTTTCTGAGTGTGCTCTAAGCGGCGTAGGCAGTAGTTCGGACAATTTCCCGTTCCGTTTCGTGTTTTTCCCAACAGCTTCCTTCCTGTCCGGCAAAGGGTTCAGCGTGGTAGCAGTGGTAACTTGGATCCCGGCCATTGAGCGCGGGGTCGTAAATCTTCTCCCGTACCCATTTTTGCCCCGAGACGATTGATGATCGGCAGTAGTCGCATTCGTTCGCGAAGCAAACGATCATTTTTCCTCCCTGGGATTACGTCCCTCGTGAGTTACGCGAGCAATCAGCGTGCCAACTTAAAGGCAGCTCGAATCACTTCGCAAATAGTTGAGGGAGAAGGATACGAGATAAGAAGTAACGTCAAAGCGCATTCCATCGTGCCGACAGTCGTGGTGGCGATAGCTGACAGCTGTGTCAACTGATTGACACTGGCGATTGCCAATCAACTCAAGGGGGGCAAGCCTTGCCCGGCTGCTCTTTCGCCACCACTAATTGGTGTCCGTACCGCACAGTTTGGCGCACTCTGAGCAATTTGCTGCAATTTAGTTGACTTGGTTGTGATCATCGGTTTTGACATCGGAAGTAACGGTACGCAGATAGTCCCCAGTTGCTCGAGGCCATTGGGAGTTTTTTCTAAGCGGAAATCGGAAGGTACGTAGACAGTCTCATGTAATCTGAAAGGGAAGCGGCGACCGCTTGGACCACCAACTCAAGGTCGGTAAGAACCCGGCTTGAAGGCGTTGAGAGCCGAGGAATCGAACCCACCTGACCGGCTGCTCTGTTTACCGGCCCGGGATGAAGGTCGCTCAGGTTCGCTTATGTTTTTCGTTGAAAGCGTTAAAGAAAATGGCGGTCATGAAGGATGGGAGAACGCTGCAGGGCTGCCAATTGAGGAAAAAATCCAATTGGGGTGGGAGACGGGGATTGAACCCGCGACATTCGGTGCCACAGACCGACGCTCTACCAGCTGAGCTACTCCCACCGCACTTTTGTAGTTTACCATGACCTTTGGCCGTTCAAAACAGCCGCCGTGTCAGGTCATTCGCAGTCTGGGTTTTTGCTTAATCCGACACTCTCTTTGCTAACTAGCAACCACGCGCGTTTCTCTTCCGCTGCCGTTTGCAGCCGCTTGTTACACTCGCTGCAGGGATTGCGTCCCCGCGCATGAGCCCCCAATGACTTCGCATGAGACCGATCGTCGCCATCTCGAGCGGCAAATCCTCTACGCGCGCCCCATCATTATTCTGCTTTCCATTCTTGCGATTCTGGAGTGGCCTGCGTCGCCGGGCAGTCATCGCTGCCGTATTTTTCTCTTCGCATATCTTTTCTACAGTCTAGGATTGACTGTAATCGATTTTGTCCTTAACGGACGGCGCGATTGGTCTGCCCCGCTGGCGATTGACTTCGCGCTTATAGTCATTCTCATTTACCTGAGCCCATTCGCGGTGCCCATCTGGTTTCCATTTCTCTTCGCGTCGTACGCAGCAGGGACCCGCTGGGGATTGCGCACAGCCTTGCCAATTGCCGCCGCGTTGGCGCTGATCATCACGTTGGTCAACGTGGTGCAGCGCGAAGCGCACGGTTTCCATCTCATCACCTGGATCGCGATTGTCGCGGCGATGTTCGCTTCCGGCGCAGGCCTGGCGTTTCTAGGCGACCGCAGCAGTCGATTCGCTTCGCAGAGCCATTTTCTTTCTTCCATCATCGCCACTATGCAGGTCGAACAGGGCCTGGCGGAGTCGCTGCGCCTCTTTCTTGAAGAACTCGCGCAGTCGTTCGAAACCGAGCAGGCGTTTCTCCTTTTTCGCGACATGGACTTGGAGCGCATCTTCCTCTGGCGGTTAAAAAGCGGTGAAAGCGAACGCTTGTCGCCAGACAGCCTGCCGCTTGCCCGCGCGGACGGATTTCTACTCGACGATATGGACGCCACGGTTTGCTGGAATTCCTTACAAGGCGCCGGCTCTGGCTTCGGCTGGGACCGCCGCAATAACCGCGCCATCGGTAACCTCCCGCGTCTTCCCGGCACCACGCAACAGGAATTTGGCATCCGCTCTTTCATGACGGTGGCGTTCGACCAGAACGACAAGCCCGCCGGCCGGTTGTTCCTGGTCAACGGCAAGCGCCCCAATGGTCCGTTTCACAAGGAAGATCTGGCGTGGCTGGAACGTGTGGCGCTGCACGTCGGTCCGTCGCTAGAAAATGTTTTTCTGCTCCGCCATTTGCGCGCCCGCGCCATTGAAGCGGAACGCTCCCGCATCTCGCGCGATCTGCACGATGGCATTCTACAAACGCTGCTCAGCATTGAGATCCAACTGGACGTCCTCCGCCGCCGCGTGGCGTCATCCCCGGACCACGCCGAATCCGCGCTGGCCGGCCTGCAACAGACCGTGAAAAACGAATCCGCCGAGCTTCGTCACTTCGTCACAGACCTGCGTCCGGTTCGTGTGCAGTCCGCCGATCTGGTTGACCTGATGCGCGGTTTTGCCGAGCGCTACCGCAACGAATCGAACCTAGCCCTCGATTTATTGCTGGATTCGGCCGATTTGCACGCTCCGGACCGCGTCTGCCGCGAGGTTTTCCAGATTTACCGTGAAGCACTCAACAACATAAAAAAGCATGCTAAGGCTACTCATGTCGTGGTAAAACTTTCACAGGACGACAGCCGACTGCTTCTAGTCGTGGACGACAATGGCGAGGGTTTCAGCTTCGCCGGGAAGTTTACTGGAGATGAACTGGACCGTCTCAGGCTGGGTCCGATTTCCATCAAGGAGCGCACGCGTACCGTAAACGGGGATTTGACTGTGGAGTCGAATCCGGGACATGGGGCGCGTCTGACGATCGAGATTCCGTTAGGCTGACGGGTTTCAGGGTTGGCTTCGCAAGCCCTGAGTTGAAAAGGTTTCGGGGTTTGTTTTACGGACCCTGAGTTAATTATGGCGAAAACAAAACAACAGATTCGGGTTCTGATGGCGGACGATCACGCGATCTTCCGCGACGGCTTGCGCAAACTTCTCGATGGCGACGAAGAAATGGTCATTGTCGGCGAAGCGCAAAATGGGGCCGAATGCATCAAGCTGCTTGCCAAACTAAAACCAGATATTCTTCTGCTCGATCTGCGCATGCCGGACAAAGACGGCCTAGCGGTGCTGGAAGAAGTAAATTTTGATCAGTTGCCAACGCGGGTTATTGTACTCACCGCCGCCGAAGACGACCGCGACGTAGTCCGCGCTATGCGCCTTGGCGCCCGCGGAGTTGTGCTAAAGCAATCCGCCACCGACCTTCTCGTCAAGAGCATTCAGCGCGTCTACGCCGGTGAAATATGGCTCGACAATCGTATGACCGCTGAGGTTATGAAAGCCTTCTCAAAGTCATCCGAGTCCGGACCGCGCCGCGAAAAGCCGCTGCTCTCCGACCGCGAAAAAGAAATTGTGCAACTCGTCGCGCAGGGCTTCCGCAACAAGGAAATCGGCGAAAAACTGTTCATTTCCGAGCAAACCGTAAAAAACCACCTGCACAATATTTTCGACAAACTGGGTGTCTCCGATCGCCTCGAACTAGCCCTCTATGCCATCCACCACCGCCTGATCGACCACACCTAGCTTGGACTCTTTCGACACGAACAGCGGAAGCCCGCTCACGCAGATCTGTGATCGCTATGTCAACAAATTTACGATTTTTGAGAGCGGGCCACCCAGCCTCGTAGCGTGATTGGCCAGCCTGCTGCAAAGATGCGCAAAAAGCTGGGCCTGATTGCTTTGGCCGTGTGCATCCACAAGCGATTGCGCTGTACTGGTTACTTGGACCGGGACTCCGTGACTACGCTCTGGGTGTTTTACGATGTTCGATCCTTCGCTTCTCTGGGGACTCGCTATAGGTATGCGTCGCTGGCGGTACCTTCAGAAAGATAAGGCCGTAGCTTCCAGCTTATTTACTGGTCTGGCTTCGGCCATGGCGGCTGAACGAGAGCCGGTATTGTGGCGACGGTTGCGGCGTCCGGCGGCTTGAAGGAAAGCTGCTCCGCCAGAAAAGCGATGCGATCGCGCGTGGCTTCGGCATTCAGCGCGTGTGGCGCTTCATAAATCTTAAGCTTCTTGGGCTCGCTGACGATCTGGAAATAACGCTTCGCTGCTTCCGCCGTCAAAAATGGCTCGTCTGTCGCGTACTGCAAAAACATAGCGGCGGGCGCAGCATGAGAGACATATTTCCCGGCATCCATCCACGCAAATTTGGTCATAAACGTGTCGAGTTTTTCCGGCCCGACTTTCTGCCGGTATTCCCGAAACTCTTTCGTTGTTTTATCAACCTCATCCGACAGATCGCCCGCCATGATCACAAAGGCTTTGAAACGCTTGTCGATTCCGCTTAAGAAGCCACCGGCAGTTGCGTCACAGCTGTGTCCGACGTAAGCGATGCGTTTGGGATCGACATCTTTGCGCGCGACAAGCAGATCTCCGCCCCGTCGGAGGTTAACATCCTGTTGTACCTCAACAGCGATTTGCTTCTCGTTCATCGGCGTATTGTCTTCAACGAAATCCGGATGCACCGAGACATGGTCAGGCAACAACGAAAGAACTCCGGAGTGCGCTAGAACAATCGCTTCGTCGAGAAATTCGCTGCGGTTCTTCTTTTCTGATCCTGGCATGCACCAGTGCCCATAGATCACTACTGGAAAAGGCCCTTTTCCAGGTGGCACCACGAGATAAGAAGTAACCACGCCGCCGTTCGGCCCGACTGCTGCGCTTCGGTCGCCGACCGGACTTGAGAAGGAGATGTCGTAAATCGTTACGCCATCACGCTCCTGGATGCCTGCTTGCTTAATATCCAGAGGCGCGCTTTTGTCATAGTCCCAATGGTGCAGCAGCTGGCTGTGGTCTTGCGGGGCCCACGCGGGAGACACCAACAGTAGCGCCACACAGATCAAAGCCTTCATACTCGACTCCTGACACACCGAACCAATATACAACCACACGCTGCCTTGTCAGAAAGATAGAAAACGTCCAGCCGTTGTGACTTGAAAACTTCCGCACGTCACAAATGTTATTTCGTATAACGGGGAAAGTAGGGATGTCCATTCGCTTGCGCCCGCCAATCCGTTTTAGTGTTTGTGAACTACGACCGGTGCTGAACGCTGCTCAAGAAGATGCAATCGCTCGCGGGCTTCCGTCAGTCCGGCATGTCCGGCTAATGCCTTTCGATACTCCTCTTCCGCTTCCTCCAATTTTCCAGCCGCTTCCAGCGACTTTCCCGCCATCAAAAACAGTTGCGGAGCTGGCCTCAGGTCAGTAGCCGCCATGAAGTCCGCTCCGGCCTCGCCATATCGGCCCAAATTGTAAAACGCCTGGCCGCGCCCGGCGCGGCCCGCAAGCGAGTTTGGTTGCAGCTTCAGCAATTGCGAAAAGCTCTGCTCCGCCTGCTCATTTGCGCCCAGGTCCAGAAACGCCACCGCCAGACTATTCAGCGCCCGTATTTTTTCTTCCGCATCCGTCGCGGTACGCACCGCTTCTTGCAGTTCGGGTAGCGCACGCGAATTGTCTCCACCCTGCGCCAATGCATATCCGATGTTAAAGTGCGGAACGAACATGTTCGGTGCCAGCGACTCCGCAATTTTGAAATGCTCTATCGCTTCGGCCGCATGGCCGGTATCCAGCAACGCTGCCCCAAGATTCGTTTCAATTCGCGTGTTTGCGAAGGGAACTACTTCGCGCGCGTGCGTGTACAGCGTCACGCTGTCATGCCAGTAGCCGGTATTGATCACCGTGACCACGGTCAGCGCAACCGCTACCAGCGCCGCTACCGTGGCTTGCGCAGCCGCTGGAACGTGCCACCGTTCCACCGCCTGGCTCAACTCCCAAACGATCATCACAAACAACCCGATCAACGGAATGTACGCATAGCGGTCCGCCATCGCTTGCAGCCCAACCTGTACAATTCCAATCACCGGAAGCAATGTCACCACGAAAAGCTTCCAGCCGAAGACCAGGTGTCGGCGCTCGCGATACCGCCAAAGCAGCGAGCTCACCACCAGCATCAATATCGCGGCGGCCAAAATCTCCCACGCTGCCAGCCGGCTCCCCGGATGCGGGTAATAATACGAAAGGCCGCTCGGCCAAAACATTTTGCCGATATATTTTGCGCAGGAAACAATTGCGTTCCCCAGGCGTTCTTTCAACGTCACCGCAGCAGTGCTGGTCATCGCCTGGCCGCGATGCTGAGCAACGACCGTTATGCACGAACTCGCAATGCTCATCGCGAACAATGGGATTTTTTCGACGAGCAGTTTGCCTAACCGTTTCCAATCTAGATTTACGCCGCTCGCCGAGAAGGGAATTGGCAATCGTTCCAGTGGCCAATAATCCAGAATCAGCAGCACCAACGGAAGTGTCACCGCCATCGGCTTTGACAGCAATGCCAGCGCAAAGCAAAACACCACCGCCAGGTAGCGTGGCCACCTTTCAGCACGAGCCGGCTCCGGCCTGCGCGCGTACCATCCATAGCACGCCACCGCCAGCAACGAAAACAGCATGCTCAACAAACTTTTGCGTTCGGAGACCCATGCAACTGTCTCCACATTCAAAGGATGTAGCGCGAATAGCGCCGCCACACACAGACTTCGCCACCGAAAACCCGTCGCGCTGTTAAGCAGCAGAAATAACAGCAACGCATTGATCGCATGCAGCGTCACGCTCACTGCGTGATGCCCCCTCGCGTTCAATCCAAAAAACTGGCAATCCGCCATGTGCGAGATCCAGGTTAATGGGTGCCAGTTAGCCGCCTCAATGCTGCGAAACGCCCACCCGACGTTCTGCCAATTAAGTCCCGCTCGCACATGTTCGTTATGAGTGACGTAGAGCCCGTCGTCGAAATCAACGAATTCGTTGCGCGTCGCCGGGTAATACACCGCCAGCGTCGCCAGCCCAAGCAGCGCCGCCAGCGCCCAGACCGGCACACGCAAGTTGCCATTCTGCACGTGATTGACCTGGCTCAAACTTATTCCCGAAATCTTGTGCAATAGCGGCGGCATTTTTCCCGATGTATCGGGCCTCCGCCGCTCGTTCTTTTCTCATAATAAGCCAAGCTTCACAACCTCAAGCGGCATCCCTTCTACAAGTGTTCCTCGCCAGCATGCGAAGGCGATCGCTGCGAACCTCACCTGTGGAAATTTGTCTGGCCAAAAACACAGCCGATAGCCTGTTTGGTCCACTTTTCCGGTTTGTTCTAGTACCTTCGTACCGTCCGCTACCGAACAGATTTTGTACCTCTTGGCCTATTGTTCCCTGTACCTGCTACAGCTACACTCATGCTCATTCGAGGAGGTTCTGCCTTGTCAGGCTCAGAACGCCGTACCACCCAACGCTTTACCATGCGGCTCCCTCTTACGGTCCGTTGGACCACCGGAGCAGCCGTTGGGGAAACCAGTACAGAATCCCGCGACGTCAGCTCGCGTGGGGTTTACTTCTACCTCGGAAAAGATGTGAAAGAAGGTTCGCCCGTTGAAATCCTTCTAACGCTTCCCAACGAGATCACTCTCGCAGGTCCGGTTCGCGTTCGCTGCCTTGGCCGCGTACAGCGCACGGAATCCCGCGATGAAACGTCTGTCGGAGTGGTAGCCGCCATCGAACGCTACGAATTTCTGCGCGGCGACGAAGAAAAGTAGTCGGTTTCTCTAATCGATTTGGCGGTTTTACATTGCCGCCACAGTTTTCTTGCTCGCTCACTGCGGAGGCGGGCAGGATAAAGCCGGGGTGCCTTGGCCCCTCAGCGAAGCGCCCCGGCATTTTCTTCTAGTTTCCAATCGTCTCCACCCGCACATTTCCTGTCTCAAACCTCCTTCCATCCTCACGATCCCGACTGACGATGTTACATTTGCGCCGCCTGACCTTTAGGGCAGGAGACATTTCCCAACCAGTCGGCGATTATGAGCACTGCATCGAAAGTTGTGCCGGTCTGCCAAACCGGCTCCAAAAAGATAGGGGAAAGCTTATGCCGGAAGTGCCGGCGCAAGAATTATTGTCGCTTGCAAAAAACTCAACCGGAAACCAAACCGAACGGATGGCCACACCGGAAGAGCTGTATGCGCTCAAACGTATTGCAGAAGTTGAGAGCGCTCTGGCGGAGCTTGCCAAAGCGGAGGATTCGTCTCGAGAAGCCAGCACTGCAGCAACGGAGATTCCCGAATACGTTGCGTTGCCTGAGCTGGAACATTCTGCGAGCGCAATCACTGAGGCTGTCGCCGCGATTCCCGCCAGCGCCGATACCAAAAGTCCGTCCGTAAACAAATCGTCCGGCAAACTGGATCTGCGCGAAGGAGAACTGGCAACAGCCGAACCTGAAGAAGCCAAGCTTGCATCCGAAGCGATTGTGAATCCAGATACCACGACCATCCCTGCCGCAGAGAACTCTGGAGGCATGGTTGGCAGTTGGATACTGGAATTCGCTGCGATTCTTGATCAGCATCGCATCTGGGTGGAATCGGGCGGCGAAGCCGGTACCAAGGCGGATTTGTGCGGAGCGAATCTCGAGAATGCCGACCTCACCGGCGTAAATCTGCAGGGCGCGTTTTTGCAGCGCGCCAATCTGCGCGGCGCCGATCTCTCCATGGCCAATCTGCGCCACGCCTCGCTGGTGCAGGCCGACCTTTGCAATGCAAATCTACTGGGAGCAGAATTGCGCGGCGCAAATCTGATGGGCGCAACCTTATATGGTGCGGAGGGTCTGTGGCTCGGTCGTCTGGGCGGCGCGAATCTGTACGACGCCATGCTGCCGGAAACGATTTCTTCCATTGATGGATCAAAAGCCGTCTGGGAAGCCACGCGCAGCGCACGCTGGTTTTATTTTCTGATGCTGACAATCTGCTCGCTGTTCGTCCTATGCGTTGCTACCACCAGCGACCCGCGCCTGATTCTGAACGGCCAGACAATTCCCATAGCTCGTCTGGGGAATATTTTGCCCATCAACTCCTTTTATCTGATCGCGCCGATATTTCTCGTTGTCCTCTTCGTTCGATTCCAATTTCTCCTGCTACGCGTTTGGAGCAGCATGGCCGCGTTGCCCGCGGTGTTCCCTGATGGCCAAACGGTCGAGCAAGGCGGTCCATGGTATTTAATGGGACTTGTGCGCCGCCATTTCCGTTGGCTGCGAGAAACCAAGACGCCGGTGTCCTGGCTTGAAAACGCCATCGCAACTTTGCTTGCCTACTGGGCGGTGCCAGCGACGATTGCAGCCCTCTGGATGCGCTATCTCGTGCGCCAGGACATGCGCGGCACTTCCTTGCATGTTGTGTTTTTCGTGCTTAGCGTCAGCGTGGCCACCGGTCTGCCTTCCGTGGTCAGCCGCGTGATTCGCAGCGGCGAAGTTCGCCATACCAGCCCGCGCAGCGTGGCCCGCCTGGCGTTTTTAACTTTGCGAGCGCCGATTGCCTTCGGCTTGGTTTTGTTTCTGCTTTCCTGTGGCGTGATTCTCGGCGTTCCCGCGGATTCAGATGCTTCGCGAAAATATTTCAGCGCCAGCCCCAGAAGATGGGCGGCTGAGGCGTTTCGGCTTGTGGGTTATCGGCCGTATGCGGACTTGATCGAAGCGACGCTGGTTCCGGTGCACGCACACAGCGCAGCCTCGTCCTACGCAAACGCGTCCTCGACCAATGCACCATTGGCGAGCGCGCCGTTGACGAGCGCAAACGATACGCCGGGCGAAGGCTTGGGCGCCAAGCTAAATGAAAACAGTTTGCGTTATGCCAGAGGTTATCGTGCCGTGCTGGGCGGTGCTCGGTTGTGGCGCGCGGATCTCGATGGCGCATATCTGACCGAAGCCGATTTACACAACGCCAATCTGCGCGAGGCGCATTTGCGCGACGCAGTGCTTGACCACGCGCGCGCGGATCACGCCTTGCTCATCTCGGCCGATGGTACCAGCGCCAATCTCACTGGCGCCGATTTGCGCGGAAGCGACATGACCTACGCCGTCTTTGAGAATGCCAGTTTTGCTGGAGCGAAACTTGGCGGTGCGTCGCTCTACGGTGCGAATTTAAAGCATACCAACTGGCTGCGCGCCGATCTCACCCGCAGCGACATGCGCGACACCCTTATGCAGGAAGCGGGATTATCTTTGGCGAATCTTGAATTGACGGATTTCTCGGGAGCCAAACTGGCGGGAGCACAGTTCGGCGGTGCGCAATTTAAAGGAACGATCCTTCTGGGTGCAGACCTGCGCAACACCGACTTGCGCGGCGCCGTGTTCCTCGGCGCAGTTTTGCGCGACGCGCCAATCGACGGCTCTCAGCTTGACGGCGCTGATTTCCGCGGCGCTCTCGGCCTGACCGCCGCGCAGGTTTGCTCTTCCCGCGGCTGGAGCACCGCGCAATTCGATGCCGACGTGCTGCAATCCGTGCAGATTCTCTGCGGCGCGAGGTAGTCGTGAGAATCAGCGCATACTGTTCCAGAATCGCCCGACCACCCTGCTAGCAAGAATGACGCCTTGGATCTCCTGCTTGGTACGTAAAATTGTGCTGCACACGAATGCGTGCAGCACACCAATCTGTGCAGCACGGTAATGTGCGTAGTACTACTTTTCGGGCTAGCATCATCGCTCAAGCAGTAGGCGAACATAACCCTAAAACTCGATCGAGCCGTGCTTCGCGAAGTGCGTATCCTAGCGGCAGAAAAAGATACGTCCATCAGCGCTCTTCTGACCGTGCACTGCAGGAAATCGCGAGAAACCGCGGCGCTTACGAGCGCGCCAAGAATCGCGTTATCGCCAGAATGCGCAAGGGTACGACCTGGGGTTCACGCCCCAGGCCCGTGACCAACTCCATGAACGATAGGTTCTTTGTCGACACAAGCATCCTGGTGTATGCCTACGATCACTCCGCGGGTCCCAAACACGCCATCACAATCGCTTTGCTGAACGAAGCTTTGCAATCGGGCGCTGCGATCTTAAATACGCCAGTACTTCAGGAGCTAGTGATTTGCCTCACGCCCAAGGTCGCACGCCCGCTGGCGAACAAGGAAATCCGCAAAATTGTTGCGGAACTACTCGACGAGTGGGAAGTCTTCGTAAACAACACTGAATCGGTGTTGCGTTGGCTCGCGATCGAAGAGCGATATAAACTTCGTTTTGGGATGCGTTGATCCTGCATGCGGCGCAAGAGTCCGCCGCGCAGACTCTGTACACCGAAGATCTAAATCATGGACAGATGTACGGCGCCGTGCGGGTGGTCACCGATCAAACTGTGACAACCAGTAGCGGACAAGAACTCAGCTTGTAACAAGCAGTCCATGCTATTGCTCTTCACCAAACAATTTGATATCCGCCGGCCCTTCGCTGAGCGGCGTAACCGTTCGCCCTTGCACCAATTCGCGAATCTGCTCGACGATGTCGGGATTCGCAAGCGTAGTGATGTCCCCGGTATGCATGCGGTTTGAAATCGCGGCCAGCACCCGCCGCATGATCTTTCCCGAACGCGTCTTCGGCATGTCCGGCACCACGTGAATCCTTTTTGGCCGCGCAATTTTGCCGATCATTGTTTCGATTGTCTGCGTAACTTTGTCGATGATCTGCTTATTGGTCTTCAGCCCGGGCTTAATAGAAATATAGACTTCCGGCACGCGCCCTTTAATTTCATCGACCACCGGGACGACCGCGGCCTCCGCGATCTCCGGCACCGTCAAACATGCCGATTCAATTTCCTTGGTGCCAAGTCGATGCCCGGCAACATTGATCACGTCATCCACACGTCCCAGAATGCGGTAATAACCGTCTGCCGAAATCATCGCCCCATCGCCTGCAAAATAGGGCCAATCCCGCCAGTCTGTGCTCTGCGGATTCTTGCAATATTTTGCGTAGTACTGTTTCGTGAATCGCTCCGGGTCGCCCCAAATCGTTTGCATAATTCCCGGCCAAGGGTTGCGGATGCAGATATTCCCCGCGGCATTTTGTCCGGGCTTCACTTCTCTTCCGTTCTCATCCCAGATCACGGGATAAATGCCGAGCACTGCTGGCCCGGCGCTTCCCGGCTTCATCGGATCAAGCGCGGGCTTCGTGCTGCAAAGAAATCCGCCAGTCTCGGTCT
>WNFP01004161.1_pt1 | contig 16029 bp, 10 predicted proteins | sample 5400201 | NCBI WGS metagenome assembly WNFP01 (sample SAMN13153355, study PRJNA577476) | soil metagenome | isolation source: 115 cm saprolite under Madrone tree | place: USA:California | collected 2016-06-14
GTGCTGGGGAATGAAGTCTCCGAGATTAAAGAGAGCGAGTTACTGGCGTTTCGCCGTAAGATTGGTTTTGTGTTTCAGGAAGGGGCGATGTTTGATTCGATGCCGGTAGCGGAGAACGTGGCATACAGGTTGCGCGAAGACGGCGTTGCCGAGGAAGAAATCGAGCCGCGCGTGCGGGAAGTGTTGCAATTCGTGGAGCTAGAGCACGCGCTTGAGCAGTTGCCCTCGGAATTGTCCGGGGGTATGAGGCGCCGCGTGTCGATTGCCAGGGCGCTGATCAACCACCCGCCGATCGTGCTGTACGATTCACCGACGGCGGGACTCGACCCGATAACGGCACAGACAATCATTACGCTGATCCTGCGCCTTCGCGACGTGTATGGAGTGACAGCGCTACTGGCCACGCACCGCTTGCAGGACGGATTTGCGCTGGCGAATTTTCATTTCGATCCGGAAACCAAACTGGTAGTTCCCAACACACAGAACGGGAACGCAGCGGCGGCCGCGAACGCGGCCAGAACGCGGTTCCTGGTCTACAGGGACGGGGGAATTTATTTTGAAGGCGAACCTGGAGAAATTGCAAACTCCGAGGACCCCTATCTCAGGCGATTCCTGGTTTGATTATAGAGTAGTCTGATTCACGGTAGCAAGGGAGGGAAGCAGCGATGGCGTATCGAAAACAACTCACGTGGACGGAATTACGCGTCGGCCTCTTCGTGCTGGTTGGCCTCTTCGTGCTGGCGGCGGGAATTTTCTATGTGACAGGATCGAAATTCCTGGGGCCGAAGTACCGGCTGAAGACCTATCTGCCGGAGGTAGGGGGGTTGTCGAATGGGGCGCCCGTGCGCGTGGACGGGGTGGAAGTCGGAAACGTGGAATCGATTCAGCTGATGCCGCGGGCTCCAGGCAAGCCGCTGGAGAAAAACAAAAACATCGAAGTGGTAATGCGCGTGGACAAGCGATATCAGGATGACATCTTGACCGACTCCGCCGCCAGCCTGGTGACGGAAGGGCTGCTGGGCAATCGCTACGTGAACATTACACGCGGTTTCACCGGAGCGCGATTGAAAGAAGACGCGGAGATCCCCGGGGTGGAAGAGAAGGCCATGAAAGAGGTGGTGGAAAGGAGCGCAGACGTGCTGGGAAACCTCAATGCGCTCTCGGACGACGTGAGGCAACTGATCGAGGGCGTGCAGGAAGGGAAGGGCTCGCTGGGGAAATTGTTGACGGACGAGCAGGCGTACAACCACTTGAACAGCATGCTGGCGAAGGGCGACGTGATGCTGGCGAACATTCAGGCGGGGCAAGGCACGCTGGGGAAGCTGGTGGTCTCGGATGAGATGTACACGAAAGTGGACGAAGGTTTGGACAAAGTAAATGTGATTCTGGCCGACGTGCACGCTCAGAAAGGGACGATCGGAAAATTGATGTACGACCCGACACTCTACGACCAAGCCAAGCAGGCGATCACCAACGGCAATGCGATGATCGGGGACGTGCGCGCGGGAAAGGGCACGTTAGGGAAGCTGGCGACTGACGATACTCTTTACAACAAGTTGCGCGACACGAGTGCGAATCTGGCGACCGCGTCCGCGAAGCTGAATGACAACACGACGACAGCGGGCAAACTCTTCTCCGACCCGAAGTTGTACGACAACCTGGCGGGCTTGACCGGGGATATGCGCCTGCTGATCGGGGATTTCCGGCAGAATCCAAAGAAATTCCTGCACATCAAGATCACTCTTTTCTAGATGAGCGGCCGGGCACTTTGCCGGAAGTGGGCGCGTGTGTTGTAATGCCAGTGTAACAATGCGGGATTAGTCTTGTGATTCGAGCAGTTTCTCCCAACGAGAATCATGGAAAACCAGGATGTAACGCAAAAGGCGCCGCGGAACGAGCCGGCGAAATCCACCCTTCCGCAGCCAGGGCGCCCGATTCCCAGCCGCGCGTATCCGGGCGCACTGATTGTGGTTGAGGGCACGGACGGGTCGGGCAAGAGCACGCAGCTTTATCTGCTCAAGCGGTGGCTGGAAATCGGCGGATACCGGCTGCATTTCACGGAATGGAATTCCTCGCCGCTGGTAAAGTCCGCGACACGACGCGGGAAGCAGCGGCGCTTGCTGACGCCGACGACTTTTTCGTTGCTGCACGCGGCGGATTTTGCGGACCGCTGCGAGCGGCAGATCATGCCGTTGCTTCAGGGCGACTACCTGGTCCTTGCGGATCGCTACATTTACACCGCGTTTGCGCGGGACGCGGCGCGGGGCTGCCCGGCGCGATGGCTGCGAAATCTGTACCGATTCGCGCCGATTCCGGACATTACGTTTTATTTCCGAGCGCCGCTGGACGTGGCGGTGAATCGCATCCTGAGCGGGCGTCCGAGACTGAAATATTATGAAGCGGGCATGGATCTGGGAATGTCGTACGACCGCGTAGAGAGTTTCCGGTTGTTCCAAGCGCGGATTCTGGAGGAGTACGACAAGATGGTGGACACCGACAATTTCGTGGTGCTGGACGGTACGCTTCCCGTGAATAAGCTGCAAAAACAGATGCGCGACATCGTGGCTTCAAAAATCGATCTCAAACGCTTCGCTCCACGCGTTCAGGAATTGGAGTGACCATGCCGGGACAGGAAAAGGAGAAAACGCCCGCGGCGGTAGCTTCCACGGAAACGCCGGCGGCCCCGCCACAGGCGGCCGGGGCGAAAACGGCGCTGGCTGCCGAAGAAGTTTCGTCCCAATATTTTTTTGGCGAGGCACTGGTCGGATTCGATCCAAGCGAAATTACCGGCAGCCTGATCGTTATTGAAGGCATGGACGGGTCGGGACGGTCGACGCAGATTGCCTTGCTGCAGGAATGGCTGGAATCGGAAGGCTTCGCGGTGCAGACGAGCGGGCTGCGCCGTTCGAATCTGGTGGGACGGGACATCGATGAACTTCTGGCCAAGAACGCGGCGACGCGGCTGACGCTGGCGCTGATGTATGCAACGGACTTTTTCGATCAAGTGGAACACCGCATTCTGCCGGCGCTGCGATCCGGGACGATCGTGCTGGCGGATCGATTTATTTTCACGCTCATCGCGCGCGGCGTGGTGCGCGGCATCAATCGGGATTACATGAGCGGTCTCTACGCGATGGCCTTGCGGCCGCACCTGACGTTCTGGCTGAACGTGCGGCCGGAGACGGCCTTCGGGCGCGAATTCAAGAAAGCGCAGGCCATCAGTTATTGGGAAGCCGGACGGGACATGTCGCTTTCGCACGATCTGTACTGGTCTTTCATCCGCTATCAGACGATGATCAAGCGCGAATTCGAAGTCATGGCCAAGAGGCACAGCTTCCTCGAACTTGACGGCGAGGCCAGCGTTCCCGCGGTGAACAAGCAACTGCGCCAGCGCATCGGGGAGCAATTGGGAATTCGCGCGACAAAGTACACTCCTTCCGCCGCGCTAGCGCATCTCTGGCGGTAGACACCGAAATGTCCGAACCGGTTCATATCGCGGCCATCGATGCCGGTTCCAACGCGGTGCGCTTATCCGTGGCGCGCGCCTATTCCGCACTGGATATTGAACCCGTGCACACGGAACGCTACCCGCTGCGACTGGGAGAGAGCGTTTTCGTGCGGCCCCGCTTCAGCGAAGAGATTTTCAAAAAAGCCGCGAAGGCCTTCCGGCATTTCCGCGAATTGATGGATGAATTCGGCGTCACGCGATACCGCGCCGTGGCCACGAGCGCTACGCGTGAAGCGCGGAACCGCAAGTTGTTTGTGCGCCGCATCAAACAGAAATCGGGAATAAAACTGGAGGTGATCAGCGCGGGGGAGGAATCGCGGCTCGGCAGGGAAGCGGTGCTTGCCGCGCTGGGACCGGAGGCTCCGCCCCGCTGCATCGCGGATCTAGGCGGTGGAAGCCTGGAGATTAGCATCCTGCGGGACCACACCGTGGAGCAGGGCGCGCAATTGCCGTTGGGCACCGTGCGCCTGATGACCACGCTGGAACTTCCCGGGGTGATTCGTCCGGCGGAGGCGGAGCAGGTGCGGCGGTACGTGCGCGCTCTGCTGGAGTCGAAATTGGGGCCGCGACCGAATTTGGGGGAGAGCATCGCGGTGGCGCTTGGGGGAAACGCGGAAACGCTGGCGAATGTCGCGCCCGGCCCGCGGCAGCACGGCTTGCAGACCATGGAGTTGTCGCTCTTGCGCGAGCGCCTGCCGGACATTCTCAGGCGAGACGTGCGCGAGCGCATGAAGGCCTACGCGGTGCGGCGCGACCGCGCCGACGTGATGGCCGTCGCGGCCATCACGTTTCTCACGCTGGGGCGTTACCTGAACCTGCGTACCTTTGCCCTCCCCGGCGTGGGCGTTCGCGAAGGGCTGCTGCAAGAGATTGCGCGCGAAGCGTTCTCCCGCAAAGAGCCGCACCGGTACAACGCCGCAGCGCGCCAGTTGCTCGTGGGCACGCGCAGTTTTGCGCGGCGGATTGGATATGAACAGCAGCACGCGGAACACGTGCGCGAACTGAGTATTCTGTTGTTCGATCAGTTGCAGGCGGTGCATCATCTGCCGGCACGATACCGGGCATATGATCAGCCACCGCGGACATCACAAACATGGGGAGTACCTGGCGCTGAATGGCGATATCGCGGGGCTGGAAGGCCGCGACCGCGCCATCGCGGCGGCGCTGGTTCGCTACCACAATCGAAAGTCGGAGCCCGCGGGGCATCACACCGCCTATTCTTCCATGAACAATGCGGACAAACGCGTCACTCGGAGACTTGCGTCGATATTGCGAATCGCCGAGGCGCTGGATCATTCACATCGGCAGCGCGTGATGAAGCTCCGCGCTTCTTTTCAGCACGGAGCGGTAGGATTGGAGGTGCACGCGCGCGGCGATGCGACGGAAGACGTGCGGGATGCCAATCGGAGCGCAGAGCTCTTTGAGAAAGAATTTCACGTGAGGCTTTATTTCCGGCAGTCCCAGGCGAGTTGAGAGTTCACAGTTGAAAGTTGACAGTCAGAAAAAAGAGAGCCGAGGGTTTTGTCAGTGGTTGCACGCAGCGCTTATTCTAACTTCCAGTTGAGAGGGAATCATGCAGCTGTATATTGTTCGGCACGGGATCGCCATTGACCGCGAGGATCCAAAGTGCCCTCCCGATCCGCAACGGTATCTGACCGAGGAAGGCGTCGAAAAGACAAAACAGGTGGCGAAAGGTGTGGCGGCGCTCGGGGTGACGGCGGATCTGTTCCTGACGAGCCCGTACGTGCGCGCGGCGCAGACCGCGCAGATTTTTGCGAGTGCGCTCGAGTATGCCAAGCAGAAAATTCGGCGGACGGATTTGCTGCTGCCAGGAGCGGAGCCTTCGCAGCTTTTTCGGGAACTTGCCAAGGACAAGCAGGCGTCCTCGGTCTTTCTATTTGGGCATGCGCCGCAGCTCGATGACGTCATCGCTACGGCGCTCGGCTCGAAAAGACACCTGACGGCGTTGAAAAAGGCGGGAGTGGCATTCGTGGAGTTGAAACGGCTCTCGCCGCCGATTGGCGTGCTGGTGTGGCTAGCGACTCCTAAGTTGCTGCGACGGGCTGGGAAGTAGTCCGATTATTCGGAATGCGCCGCCGATGGCTCGATCGCGAATTCGCTCAGTCGGAAGCGATGACTGAGAATTCCGGAACCTGCCGAGGCGCCAGGGCCAAGACATTCTCCGGTTTCGCGGCGGCCTTCACAATCAATGGCGTTCGCAGATGATCTTCCAGAAGATGCTTACCTGCAGCAAGGCGCGCCGCGGTCTCGACATCATCGGTCAATCCGGGAACACGCAGAACGATGGCGTCCGTGGATTTTTCGGCGCGGAGCCCGGCGCCGCTTGCCACACCGCACTTGCGAAGCGCGCGCGCCAATCGCAAAATGCCTGCCAAGGCGCGGACGCTGTTCTGCTGCTCCGCGGAAAGCTTGGAAAAGGGACCGTCCTTCTCTCTGGGTTCAGCCCCGCGATGGTAACGGACCGCAAGAGCGAGGAGTTCCCAATCTTGGTTGCTCCATCCGGGAGGAATGGTGAGACCAAGAAGGCACTTGCGCGCGGCTTTTTGAGGCGACTTGCCGGCCTCCGCGTCGCCAACGCCATGCAAGCAAGCCGCAGCAAGCATAACCCGGTGAAGAGACGCGTCACTGAACGCGGGAGCGGAGTCCGCGCGCTTGAAGGCATCGAAAAGAGCGACGGCGACGCGGGAAATTTGAGAAGTCCGGCGCACATGGGGATCCACGGCGCGGGCCGTGGCGCGCAAGCGGGCCAGAGCGGCGGCTTCGACGCGGCCATTCGTCAGGAGCCCGGAACGCCAGATATTCCAGATGCTGGTCTTGCCGAGAGTGAGCCGGCGATAGGTTTCGATGCGTTCATGCCGCTCGCGCTCGATGATTTCCTGCCAGAGTTTGAGAGAGTCTTCTGTTTCGTGGAAGTCCGATTTTTTAACGACTTCGGCTAGGACGTCGAGATCGTGAATCTCGCCGAGCATGTCCTGGAGGCGCTTGAGATTGTCGCCCCAGGCGGCGTAGTGCTCGGGGAGCAGGCTTTCGACCGAATAGCGGAAGCGCTTCAGTCCAATGCGCAGCGCGTGAAAGGGTTTGGATTTTTCGGTGCGCAGGGCCTTGGCGTGAAGCTCCCTGGCGCTTTCGAATCGTTCGAGTGCGAGGCATTCCGCGGCAAGGCTGCCGACGGGAACGAGGCGGGACCGTTGGTGCAGAGTGCGCTCCAGGCGCTTCCATGATTTTTGGTCGAATTTTCCGGCCACGCGCAGCGCGTTCTCTCGCAGCTTCGGTTCGTTCGATTCGAACGCAGTTTGCAGGTGCGTGCGGACGGGGTCGGTTTCGGGAGCGACCTTCTTGACCCACTCGCCCATCACTTGCGCGTCGCGAAGTGCACCAAGCCCGCGGAAGAGTTTGCGTGCCACCTTGCGCATGGCCGGCCATGCGGGATCAGGATCCACCTCTTCCATGACAGCTGCGACGGACCGGCAGCGGCGGATGGCCACGCGTAGATCGTGCACGGCGTCCGCGTCGGGAGACGAGCGGACGCTTTCCAGCTCCTTGATGACGCGGTCCATCCAGAAGGATAGGCCGCGGTGGTCCGGGTGGGCGACGGAAGAAAGAGGTGCGACGGTAGCCATGTACAGCCTCGGAAATCCGTTCGAATGTCTTCTTTGCGAGGAGGCCCCTGCCGAACGGGTTCTCTAGCCTAACGCCTTGGCGGGGATGAGTCCAGCCGGGGCCTGTGGAAAAAATCCGGTGGCATGCCGGCCAAGATGATCGCCATGACGGCGGCCCCTACATGGTGAAAAGTCCGGAGCCTGGCGCCTTCTAATGGTTTCCTACTATTGCTGGCCCGCTACTTGACAGTTAGAGTCTCGGCAACCGGGGCTGAAAACCAATCTTGTGTAGCTCGAAACGTTCGTCTCTTGAGCCCGGAAGTCCACGCTTTGTGCAGCGAGCGTTTTTCTGGAGAGGCAAACCGTATGAGGCGATCCTGCGTACTTCTAATTCTTCTGGGGCTCGCGGTACCTGGATTTGGCCAGAGCAACTACGCAGTGCTCACGGGTACCGTCACCGATTCCCAGCATCTCCGTGTTGCGGGGGCTGCCGTCGAGCTCACGGCCGCGAGCACAGGAGCAATCCGCCGTGTCGTCACCAACCAACAAGGCCTCTTCGAGGCCCCAGCCCTCTTGCCGGATGATTACGAACTGAAAGTCGAAGCGTCCGGTTTAGCGACGGCAAAGCAGTCCCTGCAGCTGGAGGTGGGCCAGAAACTGGCCGTGGATATCACCCTGAGGGTAGGTACCCTCACGCAAGGGGTAAACGTCACGGCCGGCGGCGAAGTTCTGCAAACGACCGGCGCCAGCGTCGGAGAAGTCGTCGAGCCCACGTCCATTCGCGAATTGCCCCTCAACGGGCGCATGTTGATTGACCTCGTACTCACGGTGCCCGGCGCCCACATCGGGTTTGGCGCGCAAACGGGATCCACGAATCCTCTTTACTGGCGTCCGGGTCAGCGCTCCGCCGTGGTCATCGGTGGCAGCCGTCCGAACGCGAACCTTTTCCTGCTCGACGGCGCCACAAACACGGATCCCACTTTCAACACGCAGAACCTGAGCCCTTCTCCTGATGCGGTCAAGGAATTTCAAGTGGAAACGAGCAGCTACACCGCCGATATGGGAGGCGCCGGCGGCGGCCAGATCAATATCGTCACGCATTCCGGTTCCAGCCAATACCACGGAACGATTTACGAATTTCTACGCAATGGCGCGATGGATGCCAGCACCTTCGCGTCGATGGGCAACAATCACCTGGTGCAAAATGACTTTGGCGCCTCGTTCGGGGGCCTGCTCATCGGAAAGAAAACTTTTTTCTTCGTGAATTACGAGGGCCTGCGCCTCGCGCAGGCAGACGCCCAGATTCTGACCGTCCCCACGCCAGACGAAATCATGGGCGATTTCAGCATGAGCAATGTCAAGATTTACGACCCAACCACTGCTGTCAAGAATCCGAATTACAACCCGAGCCTTCCGACTGGGCCCTCGAATTTCCCGTACACTCGCTCTCAGTTTCCCAACAATCAAATACCGTCGGAAAGGATCAACCCTCTTCTCGAAAGCTTCCTGCTGAAGTATGTGCCCCAGCCGAACATGATGATGATGGCGGGCGCCGCGGATTCCAACAATTACCTCGATGTCCGCAACGAAAATCACATTCAGGACCAGGGCACGTTTCGCGTGGACCATAATTTCTCGAACGGCGACGCTCTTCTGGCTCGCTACTCTGCCGGCGGTGAAAATGGCTTCTCCCCGAGCAGCGGCATGACCTCCACGACGGAAAACCTGCCTGGCTTTGGCGTGAACTTCAACAATCTGTCCCAGCAGGCCGTCGGGTCGTGGAACCACATTTTTGCCAGCAACAAAGTCAACACCGTCTCCCTTGCCCTTTCGCGACTGTCGATGGACCGCACTGCGCAGAATGACGGAGTCAACGATATCGTCAGCGCGCTCGGCATTCAGGGAATCGGGTTCGGAGGCAAGAACGCCTGGGGCTCCCCATGGTTCGCCGTTCAGGGATACACGGGAATCGGTGACACGTTTGCCGCGACGCCCATGCATGCCTGGGACACGATGATCGAAGTTCGGGATACCTATGCATGGCAGCGCGGACGCCACGGCATGAAATTCGGCGGCGAGTTCCACCGGTATATCTGGCCAATGTGGGGTTTCTTCCAGAATCGCGGCTACTACCAGTACACCACCGGTTACACGACAGAATTTGGCTTCAATAATGGCACCGGTTCCGGACTGGCCAGCATGCTGCTCAGCCTGCCCGCCGTGAAGCAGCGCCAGGCTGGCGTGCCTGCGATGGATTTGCGCGCGTGGGGAACTGCGGCGTTCGCCGAAGATAGCTGGCAAGCGACGCCCACCACCACGCTCAACCTCGGCCTTCGCTACGAATACACCAGTCCGCTCTACGACAAGGGCAACACCAATACCAACCTGATATTTAATAACGGCGTTCCTTCCGTTTTCATCGGCGGCCAGTTGGGTTATCCGAGAGGGCTGATGTACGCCAACAAACACAACTGTGCACCGCGGCTGGGGATCGCCAAAAACCTTCCAGGGGTTGGCCTCGTCTTCCATGCGGCCTATGGAATTTTTTTCACCCCGGTAGATCTGAACACCTGGTGCAACCAGCGGCACAACGTCCCGTATGTTTTTCCTGAGACACAGCAAGCCGATAACTTCACGCCTCCGGCGGCCCTCTTTAACACGGGCATGAACTTCGGCACTCCCGTTCTGGGCACGGGCGCGCTGACGCCAACCACGGTGAGCTTCACGGCATTCGATTCCCACGCTCCCGCGCAATATGTCCAGCAATGGAACGGTTCCGTGCAAAAGAGTTTCGGGCAAAACACCTCTCTTGAAGTCGGCTACATCGGCTCACGCGGTTTCCACCTGCAAAGAGCGCACTTGATCAACAACCCTCTCCCCGGACCGGGTCCCCTTGGCCCGCGGCGCCCCTTCAAGATGCTCACTTTTGTGCCGGGCACGGTGTTGACGCCGAGCAGCACTGCCGCCGTCGTGCAAAGTCAAGCTTTCCCGGTCAGTACCATCAATTTGTTGGAAAACACCGCCCAGAGTTGGTACGACGCGGGTTACGTGAATGTCCGCCGCCGCTATTCTCATGGGCTCAGCTTTCTGGCCAACTATACCTTCGCCAAGAATCTGACCAACGCGCCGGACTTCCGTTCTCCCATGGACGAAGCCTCCATCCCGCAAAACAATAGGGATCTGAACGCCGAAAAAGGCCCCGGCTGTGACGTCCGCCAGCGTTTCGCCCTGAGCAGCGTTTACGATATTCCCGCTTTCCGGAGGCAGGGATGGCTTCGCCTGGTAACCCAAGACTGGCATTTGTCAACCATCTACCAGGTCCAATCGGGAATGCCCCTTACGATCTCCGTCTTCGGAGATACGGCGAACTCCGGGACCGTGCTGGGCGAGAATCCGATCCGTGCCAACGTTGCAGGCCAACCCGTATTCGGCCCGGGCACGCACACCGCTGCGGAGTGGTTTAATCCCGCCGCATTCGCCGCGCCCCCGGCGTTTACGTACGGCAATGCAGGCCGGAACTCCGTGTATGGCCCGCGCATGCAAACCCTGGACTTCGCGCTGGCGCGAGCCTTCCGCATCAGCGAGAGAATCAATTTCCAGTTCCGGGCCGAAGCATTCAACGCGCTGAACAAGGTCAACCTGGGCACTCCGAACCGCTACGTGAATACCCCGCAGTTCGGAACGATCACCATGGCGATGACGCCGGGACGCGAATTGCAGTTGAGCGCCAGACTTTCGTTCTAAGATCCCGGAAATTACGGGCCATTGGCAACAACTGGCAACAATGGGAAGCAAGAATTTTGTGATATTCTGACGACGTGCCCGAGTGGCGGAACTGGCAGACGCGCCGGACTCAAAATCCGGTGGCCGCAAGGCCGTGATGGTTCGACCCCATTCTCGGGCACCAAATCCAAAAGCGAACTATGGATATCTTCGCATGGCGACGGCTATTTTGGCCATATGGGCCGCAGTCGGGCCTCTGATTGGAATATACATCGGGCATCACCTCTTACACGAGAAAGGGGAATCTGCTATGAAGAAACTTCCAGTCATTTCGTGTGTACACTCCCGCTGGCACTGTTCCCAGGAGTTCTTGCGCCTCAATTCGCACAGAATGCCTCCACTGTCCCTGAAAAACCTGACAAGGAAAAACACAACCATGCGCTCCTCTTCGGCCTCATAAGGACAATTAACACAGCCGAATCAACGGACTTCTATAAGTTTGGCTCGTACGCGTCATGGCAGACTCTTCTGGCGCACCAGCCAGATTATTTGAATGGGTGGCTGGCGAGATTTTACTCGCAGGAAGCCAAGGTACATTTCGGTGACTTGCCAGAAATCTTGCCCGGGTGGAATCTGCGACTAAATGTGCAGACTGACGGCCAACGTTACGTTGTCTTATTGGAAGACGCAACCGACAAAACCGGGTATGCGGCGCTCAGTGACGAACGTGCGGCACTCAGGGAATGCAAGTGGCTCCAGTGAGCACTGCCAAACAAAGCTGAACCATCCGCCCGGCCAACACCTTCCAGGGAAACCCCGGACCGAGCGTCAATCAGACAAGCGCAAAAATAAGAACGTGTTTCCAGCATTTAAACGGTTTAATATAGGCCCGCCCGGCCTTAGAGACGCGTTGCTCTCGATCGCCAATTCGAAATAGCTGAACTTTGAAGGAGCCTCATGCCACGCTTGCGTTCGTCGTACCTCTGCGTTTTTGCGCTGTGCGCTATTCTGCGGCCCAGCAGCTGCGCCGCTGATACGCCGGGTGAGCGTCCAGCGCGAATGTATCTGCACAAGAATTGGCAGATTCAGTCGTCGTGCGAGGTGCAGGCCGCGGGCGAGCAAATTTCCTCGGCCGCATTCGACGCAAAGGGCTGGCACAGGGCAGACGTTCCGGCCACGGTGGTGGGCGCGCTGGTCACGGACAAGACGTATCCCGATCCAAACTACGGAACAAATTTGAAGTCCCTTCCCGGGATGAATTATTCCGACAAAAATCTTTTTGCCAATCAGGAAATGCCGGACGGGAGTCCATTTCGCTGCTCATGGTGGTATCGCACGGAGTTCACCCCGCCTGCAGGAGAGGCGAAGAAAATGGAGTGGCTGAATTTTCTGGGCATCAACTACCGGGCGAACATCTGGATCAACGGGCAGAAAGTGGCGGATGCGAACGATGTCGCGGGCACCTACCGCTCCTACGAATTCAATGTAAGCAAGCTTTTGAAGCCGGGGAAAGAGAATGCGCTGGCGGTCGAAGTGTTCGCTCCCGGAAAAGATGATCTGGGGATCACCTGGGTGGATTGGAATCCGACGCCTCCCGACAAGGACATGGGGATTTGGAAGGAAGTCTTTCTGAGGTCGAGCGGGGATGTGACCGTGCGGAATCCGTTCGTGTCCTCCAAGCCGGATGCGGAGTACAAGACCGCCGAGCTGACGATCAGCGGGGAAGTGCGCAACGTTTCGAATGAGGCCGTGAAAGGCGTGTTGCGGGCGGAAGTCGAAGACATCGAGTTGCAACAAACCGTGGAACTAAACGGCGGCGAATCGAAGACCGTGAAATTTGCGCCGGAACAATTCGCAAAACTGAAGTTGGCGCATCCGCATTTGTGGTGGCCCTATCAGATGGGGACGCCGCATCTCTATACGGCGAAGCTGTCGTTCGAGATCGGCAAGCAGGTTTCAGACGCAGCGAACGTGACGTTTGGAATTCGCGAAGTTACTTCGGAACTGACGGAGAAGAAGCACCTGTTGTTCAAGATCAACGGGAGAAAACTGTTGATTCGTGGAGCGGCTTGGGCGCCCGAACTTCTTTTCCGCTGGTCGTCGGCGAGACTGGATGCGGATCTGGCATACGTGCGCGATATGGGCATGAACACTATCCGCCTGGAAGGGCGGCTTGACCGCGACGAATTTTTCGAGAAGACGGACCGGCTGGGGATTCTGGTCATGCCGGGGTGGACATGCTGCGATGCCTGGGAGAAGTGGGATAACTGGAAGGGCGACCAGAACAAGGTTGCGGCGGCTTCGTTGCGGGACCAGATCACCCGGCTGCGAAATCATCCGAGCGTCTTTGTGTGGCTGAACGGCAGCGACAATCCCCCACCTGCAAACGTCGAAAAAATGTATTTGGACATCGAGAAAGAGTTGCAGTGGCCAAATCCGGTGGTCTCCTCCGCTTCGGAACAGAAGACCGCGGTCACGGGAGAATCGGGCGTAAAAATGACCGGCCCCTACGAGTATGTGCCTCCGGTGTACTGGCTGGCCGACACGCAAGCGGGAGGCGCCTACGGCTACAACACGGAGACAAGTCCGGGGCCGGCGATTCCGCCGCGGGAATCGCTGGAGAGATTCATCCCCAAGGATCACCTCTGGCCAATCGATGACGTTTGGAATTATCACGCGGGCGGCGAACGCTTCACGACGGTCAATATTTTTACCGATGGTTTGAACCGGCGCTACGGACAGACATCGTCGCTCGATGATTACGAGCGCAAAGCGCAAGCAATGACCTACGACGGCCAACGCGCCATGTTCGAAGCCTACGCACGGAACAAATACATTTCCACCGGCGTGATTCAGTGGATGCTGAACAACGCGTGGCCTTCCCTGATCTGGCATCTCTACGATTACTACCTTGTCCCGGGGGGCGGGTATTTCGGCGCGAAAAAGGCTTGCGAGCCGGTCCACGTGCAGTATTCGTACGACGACAACTCTGTCGCGGTGGTCAACGGGACGTACGAGACGCTCAAAGGTACAAAAGTCAGCGCGAAAATCTACAGCATTGATGCGAAGGAAAGAGCTTCCCGCGAAGCGACACTTGATTTGGAGGCGGACAGCAGCACCAAGGCGTTTGATCTTCCGAGGCCGGATGGACTGACGCCGACCTATTTCCTGAAGCTCGAGCTCCATGACGCCATTGGAAAACTGCTCAGCGAGAATTTCTATTGGTTGTCGACAAAACCGGATGTGCTCGACTGGGCCAAGAGAACCGACACAGTGTACACGCCGCAGAAGGAATTTGGTGACCTCGCCGGGCTGAACAGCCTTCCCAAAGCAAAAGTAACGATCACCAAAACACTGCACTTGAGGGGAGGCGACTCCATGCTTACGGTGGCCGCCGTGAATAAAAGCAATAGTGTTGCATTCATGGTTCATCCGCGACTCACACGCGGCAAAGGCGGAGAAGACGTGACGCCAGTTTTCTGGAGCGATAACTATTTCTCTCTGCTGCCGGGCGAGAAAAAGTCCGTCACGGCGAGATTTGATTCCGCCTCACTCCATGGTGCGACGCCTGAACTGCTGGTAGACGGCTGGAATGTGGAGCTAACGGCGCCCTAGTCAGGGAGCAATTCGAGCGCGAGCGCCTCTCCGATCTTGTGGGCTACATCTCTTTGGACATCGAGAACCTCTCGCAAATCGTGGTCATACGTTGCCGACCATAGATGGGTTTGGTCCCGCGCTTCGATCAACTGGCCAGTAATGCGCAAGCGCCGGCCATCGCACCGGACGCTCCCTTCCAGCACACAGTCGACGTGCAACTCCGCGGCAATTTCTCTGATGGATTTCTTCGTGGCTTTGTATTGGATGGCGGAGGTTCGCGCGATCACACCCAGCCGCTTGGGGTTGAGCTGTCCGAGCTGTGAAATCATCTCCTCGGTTAATCCGTTGGCAAAGCATTCCTGCTCGCTATCACCACCTAAGTTCTCGAAGGGAAGGACAAGGAGCATTTTCTTGGCGGCCGCCGCAATAGCATTCTCGGGCATGACCACTGGGGCGATGAAGCGATAGCCGAGCCGAGGAAGGGTTTCGACGAAACGAGGACTCCGCGCGGAATCTCCGAGCAGATCGCGAAGTTTGTTGACGGCGGTGTTCAGTCCGTGCTCGAAGCCGACATTCGTGTCGGGCCAGAGTCTTTCGCGAAGTGTTCTCCGAGTGACAACATGCCCGGCACGCTCCAGCAACATTTCCAGGATTCGGAATGGTTTTTCTTCCAGCCGGATGCGCATTCCGCGCTTGCGAAGTTCGCGCGAGTGGAGATTGACTTCGAAAGTGCCGAAACGTACTACGAGGGTTGCGCTCTGAGCTTCGTTCATTGATCGTTCTCAGCGGCTTGCCCGGTCCGACGCAGGGTCGGCTGCTGGTCCTATCGTTGTGGATTGACCTCTTCTCGTAAGCCTTTTCGACCGAGTGGTCTGTACGTGGATAGAGACTTGTCTTTCTGCTGATTTATTCCCAGCAATCTTTTCCCATCTAACCCGGTAGAACGCTTCGGCGGAGGTGACGACAGTTGTCTCAGCCGCTCGGTCATATTCAAATCGAAGAGAGGAAAGCTCAATGACGAAAATGTGGCATGCATTCAAGAGTGGTACCAGCAGGCGTTCGTTCCTGAAGAACGGAACTGTGGCGGGCGCAGCAACTGTGGGCGCCGGGCTGCTGGCAGGCAATATGCTTGCGTTCGGCCGGGAGGATGACGTCGACCGCGCACCAATCACCAGGGGGGACATTGCGATTCTAAGATTCCTGCAAGCCCTTGAGCAGGTCGAAGAAGACCTTTGGCGGCAGTACGCGGAACTCGGGGGTACCCAGGATAACGAATTCAGCGGACTCACTGGCGGGAACGCCGCCTATTCACAAGCGCTGCAACTCCTCGATGGGGACATGCCGCAATACATTCATGACAATACCGACGACGAGATCAGTCATGCCAGCTTTCTTAAGAATTATCTGGAATCGAAAGGCGCGGGGTCCGCGGACCTCACCCACTTCAAGGTGTTGCCGAGCAGTACGGCAGATGGGGCCCAGCAGATTGGGCGCCTCACCAATCTTACCCAACTCACTATCGACACCAGCTTTTGGTCGGTCTACCGCAGCATCACCAACCCGGATTTTGATCCAATGGCG
>WNFP01002022.1_pt1 | contig 16028 bp, 16 predicted proteins | sample 5400201 | NCBI WGS metagenome assembly WNFP01 (sample SAMN13153355, study PRJNA577476) | soil metagenome | isolation source: 115 cm saprolite under Madrone tree | place: USA:California | collected 2016-06-14
AAGGAGAATGACCAAGGTCAGCGCCTGCGCGATGGCGAGGCTCAAGGCGATGCCGAGCGCCGCCGCTTCAAGCAGGGATACCTGTCCCCCGGGCCCCGCCGCGAGCAGGCAGAGCGCGCCGGGAACCAGGCCGACCGTCAGGGTGGCGGAAACGAGCTTGAGGGCCGAGAGAAAGGCGCCTTCACCGGGCAGCGCGCCCAGCACCAGCGCTCCAAAGGAAAGACACGACAACGACGCGGAGAGCCGAGCGTTCGACAGGGAACGCTCGGAGCCAATCCAGCCGGGCGAGAACGAGATGTCTACGTCAGCTTGACCTTGTCGCCGACGAGGGTGACCAGCCGCACCATCGTCAGGACCTTGATCACCACCCACGAAGGATCGAACTCCGACCGGCGCACGCTGAATTTCGGGCTCGAGGGATAGGCGTGGTGGTTGTTGTGCAGGCTCTCACCGCCGGTGAGCCAGGCGAGCAGCCGGATATTCGTCGCGGAGTTGTTCCCGAAGTTCCGCCGCCCCCACCAGTGGCCGAGCCCGTTGATCGAGGGCGCCAGCACGAAGACGTACAGGACGAGATGGACGGCGACCACGAAGATGCCCCACGCGGGCCCGAGGACGAGCATCGCCAGGACGAGCCCGAGAATGCCGCCGAGCGTGCCCTTGGAGAAGATCCGCCGGTCCCACCAGTCCTCGCGGATGTCCTTGGCCCAGCGCGCGAGCGTCTCGGCGTTGCGGGCTTCGCGGATGTAGTAGTACACGTTGCCGAGCTGGATCTTCCAGAAGCCGTGGACGAGCGGGCTGTGCGGATCCTTCTCGGTGTCGGTGAAAGCGTGGTGCTTGCGGTGAACGGCGACCCACTGGCGGCGGTCCTGGCCCGTGGTGATCCACAGGATGATCCGGAAGAAGAAATCCGCGAGCGGATGAAGCGTCAGGGACCGGTGCGCGAGACCCCGGTGCAGGTACACCGAGGTCGCGATGACGGCGGCCTGGGTGACGATGACCGTGATGGTCACAGCTAGCAGCGCTTTGAGCACTTGGGGGTCTCCTTTTTGTGTGTGATGCAGCGCTCTGCCGCTAGCCCGCGATCTTGGGGTCGAGAAGGTCGCGCAGGCCGTCGCCAAGCAGGTTCAACCCTAGCACAGTCAGGGCGATTGCGGTGCCCGGAAAGATGGCAAAGCCGGGCGCCTTGCCCAGGAATGCCTGGGCCTCTCGGAGCATGAGGCCCCACGACGGATGCGGCGGCTGGGTGCCGAGGCCGAGATAAGACAGCGCGGCCTCGGCGAGAATCGCGACGGGGAAGCTGATCGTCGCCTGGACGATGAGCGGGGCCAAGGTGTTGGGCAGGATGTGCCGGCCGATGAGGGCGGCGTCCCCGGCGCCCATCGCCCGCGCGGCCTGGACGAACTCGCGATCGCGCAGCTCGAGAAAGGAGGCGCGCGTGAGCCGGGCGAAGACCGGCAGAAAGGCAATTCCGATCGCGATCATCGTGATGCCCAGGCTGGGCGAGAAGACGGCGGCCAGCAGGAGGGCGGAGAGGATGGCCGGGAAGCCCTGCACGGCGTCCATCAGCCGCATGAAGACCTCGTCGAGCCATCCCCCAAAGTACCCAGACAGGATCCCGAGGCTGACCCCGACGCCGATGCCGATGCCGACGGCGATGACGCCAACCAGGATGGCCGTGACGGCGCCGACCATGATCCGGGAGAGCAGGTCGCGGCCGAATTGGTCGGTGCCGAGCGGGTGGGCCTCCGACGGGCCCTCCAGCCTCTCCGTCATCGACATCTCGAGCGGATCGCGGGGCGTGTAGCCCAGGCTCAAGGCAGCCGTGAGCAGCAGGAGCGCCGTGAGCGCCAAACCCACGCTGAACGTGACGTGTCTCGAGGCGCGCCGAAAGGCTCTACCCATAGCGGATCCGGGGGTCCAGGACCCCGTAGAGGACGTCGACCGCGGCATTGATCGCCACGATGCCCGAGGCCACGAAGAGCACCACGCCCTGGACCACCGGAAGGTCGCGCGCGCTGATCGCCCCCAGGGCCAGCCGGCCAAGCCCGGGCAGATAGAAGACCGATTCCAGTATGATGCTGCCGGCCATGAGCTGTCCCAGCTGGACGCCGGCCACGGTCAGGATGGGGATCATCGCGTTCCGCAGCGCGTGGCGGAAGAGCACACCCCGCTCTGTGACGCCCTTGGCGCGGGCCGTCCTGACGTACTCCTCGCGGAGCACTTCGAGCAGCGCGGAGCGGGTGGTGCGCGCGAGCACCGCGAACTGGAAGAGCCCGAGCGCCACGGCGGGGAGCAGCAGGGATTTCAGCGCCTGGCCGACGCCCTGTCCCCAGCCGTCGAAGCCTCCGGCCTGGAACCAGCCGAGCTTCACCGAGAAGAGCAGGATCAAGAGGAGCCCCGCCCAGAAGCCGGGCACGGCGATGCCCAGCTGGGACAGCGTCATCGTGAGGTAGTCACCCCAGCGCCGGTGACTCGTGGCCGCGAAGACGCCAAGCGGAAGCGCGGCCAGGATCATGAAGCCGGCGGCCATCAGGGTCATCGGCAGGGTGACCGAGAGCCGCGAGAGGATCAGGCTCGCCACGGGCACGTCGTACTGGATCGAGCGGCCGAGGTCGCCGCGCGCCGCCCGGCCGATCCACTGGACGTACTGCACCGGCACGGGACGGTTGAGGCCGAGCGATTCGCGCAGCGCCGCGACGGCCTCGGGGCTGGCCTCGATGCCGAGCATGACGAGCGCGGGGTCGCCGGGCAGCACGCGCACGACGACGAAGACGAGGAGAGACACGAAGAGGAGGGTAGCCGCCGTGCTGGCCACCCTCCTCAGGACGTAGCGGCGCAGAGACTCTCCCCCTCGATCTTCTCAGCCCTCGCCTCACCGCTCGAAGCGAGCGTTTCGGCTCGAACTACCGTTGCCAGCCGACCTCTGAGAGGTCGAGGGATGGGATCGGCAGGTCCTTCCAGATCCCCGTGACGCCCTTCTTGGTCACGACCAGGCGAGGGTGCATGTAGAGCCACACTGCCGGCGCCTCGTCGGCCAGCATCTGCTGCATCTTCACGTACAGCTCCCGCCGCTTCTTGTCGTCCACCGTCACCTCCGACTCCTTGAAGAGCTTCTGGAAGTCGGCGTTGTCCCAGCGAAAGTAGTACTTGGGGTTCGCGAAGTTGCCGATGTCCCAGGCCTCCGCGTGGCCGATGATGGACATGTCGTAGTCGGGGTTCTCGCAGGGCTTGAGGCAGAAAACCTGCGCCAGCCACTGACCCCACTCGACCTGCTGGATCTTCGCCTTGATGCCGACCTTGGCGAGCTGGTTGACGATGACCTCCGCGCTCCGGACCGTGTAGTAGTACTGCGGCGCGACCTTGAAGGTGGCCTCGAACCCGTTCGGGTATCCCGCCTCCGCGAGGAGCTTCTTGGCCTTGGCCGGGTCGTACGGCTCGCGCTTGGAGACGTCGACGTAGTACGGGTTGAGGGGGTCCACGTTGGACCCGAGGATCTTGCCGTACCCGAACATCGCGCCCTTGAGCACCTCTTCCTTGTTGATCGCGTGGGTGATGGCGAGCCTCACCCGCTTGTCGGCATAGGGCTTCTTGGAGTTGTTCATGCTCAGCGTGACGTCGTTGGTCGTGTCGCCGAGGATGACCTGGAAGCGGCCGTCCTTCTTGAGGTCGTCCACGTTCTCCGGGCCCAGCCCGAAGGCCGAGACGTCGATGTCCCCCGACTTCAGCGCGGCGAGCGCGGAGTTCGGATCGGGGATGAAGCGGTAGGTGACCTTGTCGAGGCGCGGCAGCCCCTTCTGCCAGTAGTCCTTGTTCTTCACGAGCACGATGCGGTCGCCGCGCACCCAGTCGGCGACGGTGAAGGGCCCCGTCCCGATCGGCTGGGTCTTGAGCGACTCCACCGCTTCTCTCGGATAGATGACCGATCCCTGTCGCGCGACCGTCCACAGGAAGTTGGCCTCGACGCGCTTGAGCGTCACGCTGATCGTGTAGTCGTCCTTGACGATGACGTCCTGGATGTTCTCGTACTGGACCCGGTAGGGGTGCTTGGTCTCCGGATTCACGGCGCGGTCCAGCGCGAACTTGACGTCGGCGGCCTTGAGCTCGCGGCCGTTGTGGAAGTGCACGCCCTTGCGGAGGAAGAAGGTGTAGTTCTTGCTGTCGGTGGTGTACCAGCGCTCGGCGAGCCAGGGCACGAGCTTGCCGCTCTTGTCCACCTTGACCAGCCCTTCCTGGACGTTGTAGAAGACCACGCCGGCGATCGTGGACGACGGATTGGTGGTGAGGTCGAGCCCGGGCGGCTCCGTGCTCACCTGGACCGTCAAGGCGCCCTGGGCGGCCGCGGGCGCCGCCGCGAGCAGGAGCGCCGCCACGGCCAAAACGACATCGCGCACCAGCGTCATCGTGTTCCCCCCGTGAAATAGTCGACCGTCCGGCGGAGCCCTTCGTCGAAAGCCACGAGAGGCTCGTATCCCATGTCGCGCTTGGCCGCGCTGATGTCGGCGAGCGTGTGCGGAACGTCGCCCACGCGCGTGGGCTCGTGATGGGCCGTCAGCGTGCGCCCGAGCATGCGCTCGAGCGAGGCGATGATCTCGAGCAGGCTCGTCCGGCTGCCGCAGCCGACGTTGTAGGACTTGCCCGAGACGGCCGCCGCCGGCGCGGAGGCGGCCAGGAGATTGGCCGACACCACGTTGTCGATGTAGGTGAAGTCGCGCGTCTGCGTGCCGTCGCCGTGGACCTGGAGCGGCTTGCCCTGCCGGCCCCAGAGGATGAAGCGCGGGATGACCGCCGCGTACTCGCTCTTCGGGTCCTGCCGCGGGCCGAAGACGTTGAAGTAGCGCAGGCCGACCGTCTCGACGCCGAAGAGCCGGCTCCAGACCGAGGCGTAGAGCTCGCCCGCGACCTTGGTGGCGGCGTACGGCGAGATGGGGGCGGTCGGCTGGTCCTCCCGCTTCGGGAGATCGGGCCGCTCCCCGTAGACGGAAGACGACGACGCGTAGACCACGCGGGGCTTCTTTTTCTGGCGCGCCGCGGCCACGAAGACGTGGAGCGTGCCCGTGACGTTCGACGCGTTCGCCCCCAGCGGGTCGGCGACGGAGCGCGGTACCGACCGCATCGCAGCCTGGTGGAAGACGGCCGCGACGCCGCGGGCGGCCCGCTCGACCGTCGCGAGATTTTTGAGGTCGCCGCGAATGATCTCGAGCCGCTTGTCGCCCTTCGCGAAGGCGAGGTTGGTCCGGCTGCCCGTCGAAAAGTTATCGAGCACGCGAACGCGGTGCCCCTGCGACAGCAGGCGCTCCACGACGTGCGAGCCGATGAAACCTCCGCCGCCGGTGACGAGGTAGATGGATGAGGGAGCCATGTCGGGCGTCCGATTATGGTGGCCGCGCGGGGAAGTTGTCAAACGTGCCGGCGCAGTGCCGCGTATGGTCACTTGTACCCAGACCCTGCCTTCTTGTACTCTTCGCGAGGCGGTGAAAAGATGTCGAGCACCACGGCCCGTTTGTCCGGCAGCGCGCGCCCGCCGTGCGGCACGTTCGGCGGCGTCTGCCAGAAGTCGCCGGCCCTGACGTGATGCTCGACGCCGTCCTGGATGCGGACCCATTCGCCCTCGAGGCAGACGCCCCACTGCTCGTTGGGATGCGCGTGCACCGGGGAGACCGAGCCGGGAGCGATCTCGACGACGGAGAGCATCAGGTGCTCGCCCGGGAACACGCGAGCCGACAGCCCGTCGGCCAGCTGACGCGGGATGCCGCCACGCTTCAGGTTGTGGAAGTGCTCGCTGTCGGCCATGGCGCGCTCCTTGTCGTGTAGGCTCTTGTTCCAGAGGCAAACATTGTACAGGAGAGCCCGTTGAGACTGTTCCTGGCGATGATGTCCCACGAGACGAACACCTTCAGCAACCTGCCGACCGACCGAGGGCAATTCGAAGCGCGCAACCTCCACTACGGCGGCGAGATCGTCGAGGCGTACCGCGGCACCGGCACGTGCCTGGGCGGCATGATCGAGGCGGCGGCCAGCCGTGGCGTGACGCTGATTCCCTCGGTCGCCGCGGCCGCCTCGCCGGCGGGCCTCGTCACGAAGGACATCTACGGCCACGTCAAGGACAGGATGCTCCGTGACCTCAAGGCGGCCGGCACGGTGGACGGCGTGCTCCTCGACCTCCACGGCGCCATGGTGCCGGAGGGGCTCGACGACGGCGAGGGCGACCTCATCGAAGCGGTTCGCCGCGCCGTCGGACCCGCCGTGCCCATCGCGGTCACGCTCGACTTCCACGGCAACCTGTCGGAGGCCATGGTGCGGGGCGCCGATCTGCTCCACGGGTACAAGACCTATCCGCACGTCGACATGGGCGAGCGCGGGGTCGAGGCGACCCTGCGTCTCATCGACGTCGTCGACAAGCGCCTCAGGCCGACGGCCGCGCTTCGAAAGCCTCCGATCGTTCCGCCGCTCGGCAACCAGGGCACGGCGCGCGGGCCGATGCGCCGGCTCTACGACCTGGCGGCCCGGATGGAAAAGGATCCGAAAGTCATCTCGATCTCCATCTTCGCCGGCTTTCCGCTCGCGGACATTCCCGACGCGGGATTCGGCGTCTACGTCGTGACCAACGACGACCAGGCGTTGGCCGACCGGCTGGCCGACGAGATCGCCGATACGGCCTGGAAGCATCGCCACGAATTCATACACACGGCGCTGCCGGTGCGCGAGGCCGTCGCCAAGGCGCTTGAAGCCCAGGGCAAGCCGGTCGTGCTCGCCGACATGGCCGACAACACGGGAGGCGGCGCGGCCGGCGACGGCACGGAGATCCTGCGCGAGCTGGTGCGGGTGGGCGCCCGCCAGGCGGTCGTCGCCTGCATCTGGGACCCGAAGGCCGTCGCCCAGTGCGTGGCGGCCGGTCCCGGAGCTTCGGTCACCCTCGACGTCGGCGGCAAGGTGGACGACCGGCACGGCTCGCCGCTTCGCGTGACGGGCGCAGTCCGCACGCTCTCCGACGGTCGCTTCGTGCACAAGGGCCCCATGGCCCGCGGCCTGCCCGGACGGCTCGGCACGACGGCGGTTCTCGACGTCAACGACGTCAAGATCATCCTGATCTCGTACCGCTGGCAGACGCTCGATCCCGAGATGATCCGCTTCGTCGGGCTGGATCCTCTCGACCACAAGATCCTCGTCGTCAAGTCGACGATCCACTACCGCGCCGCGTTCGAGCCCATCGCCAGCCAGATCATCGAGGTGGACGCTCCGGGCCTGTCCTCCTCCAACCTTGCGCGCTTCGATTTCAAGCGGATCCGGCGGCCGATCTTCCCGCTCGACCCGGATACGACGTATCGCTGAGGAGGCCCGGCATGGCGTTCCCAGGATTCACCCCGGCCGACTTCAAGGTGTTCGACATCGAGGGCTTCAAGCCCCGCATGGACGCCATCAAGTCGCGCATCCGCCCCAAGCTGGAGGCGATCGGCCGGGATCTTCTGCCCGACGTGGCGCGCATCGCCGGTGACGAGGCCTTCGCCCACGTCGCCAAGCACATGCGGCGCACCGTCAATCCGCCGGACGATACGTGGGTCGCCTTCGCGCTCGACAAGCGCGGCTACAAGAAGCACTGCCACTTCAAGGTCGCGGTCTCGCGCGGCGGCGTGCGATTCCTCTTCGAAGCGGGCCCGGAGCACGCCAAGAAGAAGCGCTGGGCGTCGGCGTGGAAGCGCCAGGGACCCAAGCTGGCCCCCGTCCTCAGACGCGCGAAGGGCCTCGCCTGGTTCAAGAACGAGCATGACGAGGCGCCGGCGGCGGTCCTGGCCGATCTTCCGCCCGAGCACGTCACGCGGCTCGGCGATGAGCTCACGCGCACGCGCGACGGCCAGGTGGTGCTGGGACGCGCAGTGCCGGCCCTGGAGGCCGCGCGCTGGAAGCCCCGCGACTACGCCCGCGCCGCGCGCGAGACCTTCCAGCTGTTGGCTCCCCTCTACAGGCTCAAATGACCGTCCTCTCGCTCGCCACTCGGCCCGGCAGATGACCGAGGCTGTGATTTTCGACATGGACGGCGTCCTGATCGACTCGGGCGTGCACCACCGGGCGGCGTGGCGTGCCCTGCTGGCCGAGCTCGGCGAAGAGCCGGCGCACCCGGAATTCTGGCGCCTCACCATCGGGCGCCCGAGCGAAGAGGCCTTGCCGCTGCTTCTCGGCCGCCCCGTGCCGGACCACGAGTCCTGGCGCCTGGCGCGGCGCAAGCGCGACCTCTACGTGGGCTTCGCGCGCGGGGGCACGGTTCCGGTGAGCGGCGTTCGCGATTTCGTGGCGGCGCTCTCGCGGCTCGGCGTCCCGCGCGCCGTCGGCACGTCGGCCTCGCGCTTCGACGTGGACGGGATGCTCGCCGGCGTGGGACTCCGCCGCCACTTCGACGTCATCGTCACGGCCGATGACGTGACGCAGGGGAAGCCCGATCCGGAGGTCTACGAGCTGGCGGCCGCGAGACTCGGGATGCCGGCCGGGTCCTGCCTCGTCTTCGAGGACTCGCTGGTCGGCGTCGTCGCCGCGCGGCGGGCCGGCATGCGCGCCATCGGCGTCACCACCGCTCACAGCGAGGCGGAGCTCTGCCAGGCCGGAGCCGAGCGCGCCATCGCGGATTTCGAGGGCATCGAGTGGCAGAGCCTCGCAAGCCGGTAAGCGCGCCGGCCTTCTGGGAAGGCCTCTACGCCGAGCGGCAGGACGGATGGGAGCTCGGCGAGCCCGCGCCCTCGCTGCAGGCGTGGCTGGCTTCGGGCGCCACGTTTCCTCCCGGCGCGAGAGTCGCCGTGCCCGGCTGCGGGCGGGGGCACGACGTCAGGCTCCTCGCGCGTCACGGCTTCTCCGTCACGGGCTTCGATTTTGCCGACGCCGCGGTGACGGAAGCGCGGCGGCTCGCCGCGCGCGAAGAGCTGACAGCCGTCATCGAGATGCGCGACGTCTTCACGCTCGGCTCCGACCACGCGGCAGCTTTCGACGCGGCCTGGGAATACACCTGCTTCTGCGCCATCGATCCCGACCGACGGGCGGAATACGCCCGCGTGCTGCACGACATCATCAAGCCGGGTGGAACCCTGCTGGGCTGCTTCTATCCTTTAACAGAGGGGACCGACGGCCCCCCGTTCCCGGTGTCCCGGCAGGACATCGAGGCCGCGCTGGATCCCTTCTTCCGCATCGTCGAGGCAGGTCCTCCCCCGGCCTCGCCCGAGCGGCGCCGGGGGCTCGAGTGGTTCGTCCTGGCGCAGCGCCGGGCCGGTTGATTCACCCGTTCCGGCGTGCTACGGTGCCGTCTCTCGCAGATCCAGAGCCAAAGGAGGCACTCGCATGAAGGTGTTCCGCACAGCCCTGACCGTGCTCCTCGTCGGAGCGCTGGGAGTTGTCGTCGTATCCGGCGACTTCGCGAACGCGCAGGCACAGACCATCAAGATCGGACTCCTCTATGACCAGAGCGGCCCCTTCGCGGCGGGCGGCTCGGTCAACTGCTGGCGTGGCGCCAAGATGATCATCGACTACGTCAACGAGCACGGGGGCGTGCTCGGCAAGTACAAGCTGGTGCGCGTGGACAGCGACACGCAATCCAAGGCGGACGTCGCCATCAACGAGGCCGAGCGGCTCCTGAATGTCGAGAAGGTGGACATCCTCGCCGGCGTGTATTCCAGCGCCCACGCCGTGCCGATCGCCGAGCGGGTGGACAAGCAAAAGAGATTCCTGTGGATCACGACGGCCATCGCGGACGCCGTGTTCCTCGACCGGAACCTCCAGTACACCTTCCGGCCACAGCCCAACGGCGGCATGTTCGGCTCCTACTCGGTTCAGTACATCGCCGCATACTCGCAGGACAAGCTCAAGAAGGCGCCCAAAGACCTGCGGGTGGCGATCATCTACGAGGACGGCCCGTACGGCACGAACGTGGGCAGCGCGAACGATGCGGAGGCCAAGAAGCAGGGCATGCAGGTGGTGCTCAAAGAGGGCTACTCGATCCAGGCGCCCGACCTTTCGTCCCTCGTGACCAAGCTCCGCTCGGCGCGCCCCGACGTGCTGTTCCACACCGGCTACAACCCCGACATCACGCTCTTCCTTCGCCAGGCGAAGGAACAGGGGCTGCGCGTCAAGGCCTATCTCGGTCACGGCGCGGGCCACAGCCAGCTCGACAAGCTCAAGGAGACGATCGGCACGGAGTCCGAGGGCTTCCACACGGTGGACCCCGTCGCCTCCCAGCTCATCGAGAAGAAGGTCAGCCCCAAGGCCGCAGAGATGACGCGCGAGATGATCAAGCGCTACCAGAAGGAGTTCGGCGACGGTCCGATCGCGCCGCATGTCTCGATGGGGTTCAACAATCTGGGCATCCTCCTGATGGACGTGCTGCCGCGCGCCATTCAGAAGCACGGGGGGTTCTCGCCCGACCAGCTGGCCGTGGCGGCGCGCGAGACCGACATTCCGGAAGCCGGCACGTCGCAGGGTTACGGTGTCAAGTTCCTGGGCCAGGGCAACCCGATGCGCGGCCAGAATGAGCGCGCCTTCCCGACGGTCTTCCAGGTGATCGACGGGAAGTTCGAGGTCGTCTGGCCCAAGTCCGTCCAGACCGCGGCGCCGGCCGTCCTTCTGCCTGCCTCCTCGCCGCTCTTTGCCCGCTAGAGCCATCTCACGGCGCCGCCGGAAGGATGTCTTTTCGGCGGCGCCGGCGTCTCGGCTGTGCTGACCGTCTCGAGTCTGACCAAGCGCTTCGGCGGCTTCCAGGCGCTCCAGGGCGTCTCGTTCGAGGTCAGGCCGGGTGAGATCCTCGGGCTCATTGGCCCCAACGGCTCGGGCAAGACCACCTGCTTCAACTGCATCTCCGGGGCGCTCCCGCTCTCCGCGGGCTCCATCAAGTTCCTCGGCGAGGAGATCGGCGGCCTCACGCCGGACTCGATCTGCCATCGCGGCGTCGCCCGCACCTTCCAGATTCCGCGCCCGTTCCGGAAGCTCTCCATCCTCGAGAACGTCGCCGTCGCCGCGCATTTCGGCTCCGCGACGCGCAACTCGGAAGCCGAAGCGCGCCGGCGCGCCGCGGAGGTGTTGACGCTGGTCGGCCTGCCCACCGATCCGTCGGCGTCGACGACTCAGCTCGGCGCAGGCGGCCTCAAGAAGCTCGAGCTGGCGCGCGCGCTGGCCACGGGCCCGAAGCTGCTGCTGGCGGACGAGAGCCTGGGTGGCCTCGATCCCTCGGAGATGCACGACGCGGCCGAGATGCTCCGCCGCATCCGCGGCGAGCTCGGCGTCACCATCGTCTGGGTCGAGCACATCATGGGGATGCTCCTGCGCGTGGTCGACCGGCTCGTCGTCCTCGACCACGGGGAAAAGATCGCCGAAGGGCTGCCGCTCGAGATCGCGGAAGACCCGCAGGTGATCGAGGCCTACCTGGGCGAGAAGGTCGTCCTGACATGAGCCTGCTGCAGCTCGAAAGCATCACCGCGGGCTACGGCGCTTTCACCGCGCTCTGGGACGTGAGCCTCCGCGTGGAGCAGGGGGAGGCCGTGGCCGTCGTGGGTCCCAACGGCGCCGGCAAGACCACGCTCATGCGCGTGGTCTCGGGGCTGATCGCCTCGCGGACGGGCCGGCTGGTCTTCGAGGGCGCCGACCTCACGGGCAAGAAAGCCTACGACATCGTCGCGCACGGCATCGCGCACGTGCCGGAGGGCCGGCGCATCTTCGCGGGGCTCACCGTCGGCGAGAACCTCAAGATGGGCGCGTTCCTGCCCGCCGCGCGCGGACACTACCGCGAGAGCCTCGAGCGGGTCTACACGCTCTTCCCCGTGCTGGCCGAGCGGCAGGCGCAGCGTGCGGGCAGCCTCTCGGGAGGCGAGCAGCAGATGCTGGCGGTCGGGCGTGCGCTCATGTCGAGACCGAAGCTCATCCTGTTCGACGAGCCCTCGATGGGCCTGGCTCCCGTCATGGTGCTGCGCCTCTTCGACTTGATCCGGAGGGTGCGCGAGGAGGGCTATACCATCCTCGTGGTCGAGCAGAACGTTCGCCAGGTGCTCAAGATCGTGGACCGCGCGTACCTGCTCGAGGCCGGCCGCATGAAGATGGAAGGGCGCGCCAGCGAGCTGGCCGAGCAGGATTTCGTCCGCAAGGCGTACGTCGGCGCATGATCGACCCGCTGTTTGTCCTCGAAGCGGTGATCAACGGCATCCTGCTCGGCGGCGTGCTCGCGCTCCTGGCGCTCGGGCTCAACCTCATCTTCGGCGTCATCGACATCGTCTGGATCGCCTACGTCGACCTCGTCATGCTGTGCATGTACGCGATGTACTTCATGGTCACCGTCTACCACTGGCCCATCGTGCTTGCCGGCGTGGGATCGCTAGCGCTCGGCGCCCTACTGGGACTCCTCGTGCACATCCTGATCATCTCGCCCATCCTGTCGAGCCCGCCCGTCAACCAGCTGCTGGCGACGGGCGGCCTCCTCTTCTTCCTCCAGTCCTTCGCCACCCTTCTCTGGAGCACCGATCATCGCTCCGTGCGCGTGAACCTGCCGGTGCTCGAGGTCGGCGGCATCTTCATCTCGTTCCCCCGGCTCATCTCCTTCGTCCTGGCGCTCCTCGCCATGATCGGCCTCTATGTCTTCCTCACACGCACGTTCGTCGGCACCGCCATCCGCGCCGTCTCCCAGGACCGGGACGCCACCGCGCTGATGGGCGCCAACCCCCTGCGCCTCTACCTCGTGACCTCCGCCGTCGGGGGCGCCATGGCCGGCATCGCCGGCGCGCTCCTGATCATCCAGTACGCGGTCCATCCGTACTTCGGAGCCGCGTTCGGGCCGCTGACCTTCATGATCTGCGTGCTGGGAGGACTCGGCAGCATGTTCGGCGCATTCGTCGCCGCCTTCATCATGAGCCAGGTCATCTCGGTGGGCGGCGTGCTCATCTCGACCGAGATGGGCTACGTCATCGCCTTCGTCATCTTCATAGTGCTGATGTTCGTCCGGCCCGGCGGCATCTTCGCCAAGCGCACATGAGCTGGGGACGGCTCCTCGGCGGGCTGTTCATCGCGTTCCTCGCGGTCGAGCCCTTCCTGCCGCTCGGCCGGATGCGGGATTACTTCGTCCACGTCATCGTCCAGATCTTCATCTGGTCCTTCATCGGCGGCGCCTGGTCGCTCATGGGCCGCTTCGGGTTGACCTCGCTCGGCCACGGCGCCTTTCTGGGTGTCGGCGCCTACGCGACCTGCCTCCTCTGGAACTTCTTCGGCCTGACACCGTGGATCGGCGGCCTCCTGGCCGTGGCGCTGACGGTGGCGCTCGCGGTCGTCATCGGCTACCCGTGCTCGCGCTTCCAGGTGGTGGGGCACTACTTCGGACTCGTGACGCTCGCGGTCTCGGAGGTCGTGCGCCTCCTCATCATCGCAGAGCGGGACTGGACGGGCGGCTCGCTCGGCGTCAGCCTCAAGCCAGTGCAGGGAGACTCGAGCGTCTGGGCGCTCCAGTTCGCCGACAAGCGGGTCTTCTACTACATCGCCATGGCGGTGTGGCTCGCCGGTCTCTGGGTGTGGGTGCGGGTTGACCGCAGCATGGCCAGCCGCGCGATGGAAGCGATCGGCGAGGACGAGACGGCCGCAGCATCGGTGGGCATCCACGTGACGCGCTTCAAGCTCGGCATCACGATGCTCTCGGCCGCGCTCACGGCGGTGGGGGGCGTCGTGCTGGTGCAGTACCTCGCCTACGCGAACCCGGACACGATGACGGGCATCGGCGTGTCGCTTCGAATCGTCTTCGCTGTGGTGCTCGGGGGCATGTACTCGCTGCTGGGGCCCTCGGTGGGCACGGCGTTGACGATCGCCCTGAGCGAGTTCCTGCGCATCTTCTTCGGGATCAAGCTGATCGGCATCGCCGAGACGATCTACGGGCTCGTGCTGATCCTCTGCATCATCTTCCTGCCGTCCGGGATCTACGGGTCCATCAGCGAGGCGATCCGGCGGAGAGCCGCGGGCTCCAAGGCGAGCCCGGCCTGAAGAAGAATGTCTCGCTAAGTCCTGGAACGGACTGTGGTATTGTCTGATCAGTTTTGCGGACTATGACTACGCTATGAACATCCTCGCCGTCCATCCGCCGTACCCAGGCAACAAGGAGATCGTCTACCTCCCGCTGGGCCTGGGCTACATCACCGCGGTGGCGGAGCGCGAAGGCCACGACGTCACGGTCTTCGACATGCACAACCTGCGGCTCTCGTACGGCGCGCTCGAGAGCGCGCTGGCGCGGCGGGAGTACCAGGCATGCTTCATGGGGGGCTTCGCCATGCAGGTCAAGGGCATGGCGAAGGTGACCGAGCTGATCCGCAAGGCGCAGCCGGACTGCAAGATCATCCTCGGGGGCGTCGGCGTCAGCGACATTCCGGAGATCGCGCTCAACTACACGCGCGCGGACGCGGTCGCCAACGGCGAGGCCGAGAACGTCCTCCCCGCGCTCCTCCAGGCGATCCAGGAGCGCCGTCCCCACGAGGACAACCTGGGGTTCGTCTATCGCCGGGGAGAGGAGATCATCAAGCGGGCGCGCGCGGCGGCTCCCGAGAATCTCGACGCGCTGCCGTACCCCGCCTATCACCTCTTCGACGTCGAGCACATCAGCCGTCTCTCCTACAACGGCCGGGGCGAGCGCTCCATCCACATCATGACGTCGCGCGGCTGCCCCTTCAAATGCAACTTCTGCATCAACTCGGTGCTCAACAACCGGACGCTCTTGAAGGAGATCCACGGCGAGGTCGAAGAGGATCCGTCCAAGTCCCAGCGCTTCCGCTCGGTGGGAAGCCTCGTCCAGGAGATCGAGCACCTGCGCTCCCGCTACGGCATCACGGACTTCCACTTCGCCGACGAGGAGTTCATCACGCACCGGAGGCGCCTCGAGGAAGTCTGCCGCGCCGTGGAGCCCCTCGGTATCACGTGGTCGACCTCGGGCCGCGCCGACTGGGCCACCGAGGACAAGCTGACGCGCATGAAGAAGGCTGGCTGCACCTACGTGCTCTTCGGCGTCGAGAGCGGCAGCCAGACGCTGCTGGACCTGATGGACAAGAACGCCAAGAAGCCTGCGGTAGCGCAGGGCCTCATCGGCGCGCGGCGCGTGGGGATGGACTTCATCGCCAACTTCATGGTCGGCCACCCCGGAGAGACCGAGACCACCATCCGGGAGACGGTGGAATTCTGCAAGGAGCACAAGCTGGTCTTCCTGCCCGCGTTCGTGACGCTCTTCCCGAACTCGAAGATGTTCCACGATTTCTCCAAGAACATCACGGACTGGGACTGGTACTTCAACACCCTCTCGACGATCAATTTCGACCGCCAGCTGTTCGTGAACCTGACCAAGATGCCGACCCGAAAGCTGATCCGCCTGAGGAACTGGGCGGTGGCCGAGACCTTCAGCGCCCTGATCGCGCCCCGGCTGACGGGCCTGCCGCACCGGGCCCTGACCGGTCTCCTGACCGTGGCGGTGGCGATCTCCAACCACTGCCCGAACACCCTCCGACGCTGGATCATCCGGAACGTCATCCGCAACATCTTCGATCTCGCCCGCTCGAAGCGCGCCAAGACGGGCGAGCCCGGCCTCCAGGCCCGGCAGGTTCCGCCCAGCGAGTACGGCCAGTCGGAGCTCCCGGACGCCTACGAGGAATCCCTCAAGGAGCTGTCCGCGCCCCCGAGGAAGTAGCTTTCCCGCCAGACGTCCCGGCGTGTCGGCTGGCGGCCGTCCCTTGGGTCGGGCATAATCCCGCCATGGCAGCCTGGGCGGTCCACATGGATGGCGATGCGCCGAAGGCGGTGACGGCGCTCGCCGAGCAAATCGAGAAAGACGGCGGGCACGCGCTCGCCCTCTACCGCGAGCCGATCGGGGATCATTGGCACATCTTCTGCCTGCTGCCGATGGCGAAGGTCGAAGCGACGCCCTACCAGCGCGACCTCTCGCCGACCCACGTCAAGCGGCTCCAGGAGGTGGTCAAGAAGATTGACCGCTTCGTGGACCCGATCGTGGTGATGTCGCCCAGGGCCGGCGTGTACTGGACGCCCAACGGCAA
>WNFP01016227.1_pt1 | contig 16027 bp, 16 predicted proteins | sample 5400201 | NCBI WGS metagenome assembly WNFP01 (sample SAMN13153355, study PRJNA577476) | soil metagenome | isolation source: 115 cm saprolite under Madrone tree | place: USA:California | collected 2016-06-14
AACGTGACCGACGCGCGGCGTGCCGCTGGGCGTGCAGCGCTCGCGACACGGGCCGCCAACTGAAGCTCTGCTGATCCGGGGCCGCTGACGAGCTTTGGCCGCGACCTAAGCTCGTCCTCTCCGAATCCTCCTGTGTGACGGCCCGGAGTGCGTATCACCGTGCTGTCGAGAGCCGTAATACAAGTCAGGAAGGGATTTCAATTAAGGAGACGAGTTCAAATGCGAAAGATTATGGCAGGGCTGATATTAGTTCTGGGCAGTATGCAGGTTGCCTCCTCACGCGGGCAGAGCGCCAAGTACCCTTCGCTCAGCGAGTACATGATGACGCCCGAGGCGGAGATTGCGCTGGCAAGAAGCGCAGCGCCCGAAAATGTATCGGCGCACGCCACTGTCAAGATACTTACGGCTTCCGGATACAAGGTCGCCACCCAGGGTGACAACGGCTTCGTGTGCATAGTCATGCGCGGCTGGGGGGCCCCGACGTTTACGCCTGCACCGTTCCGGGAACTCGTGTACTACGCAAAACTCCGCGCGCCAATCTGCTTCAATCCCGTCGCCAGCCGGACCGTTTTGCCGTTGCAGGAGCTGCGCGCCAGGCTCGGAATGGAAGGCAAGACACCGGACCAAATTGCCGAAGGAGTTCAGGCCGCGTACGCCAAAGGCGAGCTGCCGAAAATGGAGGCAATAGCATTCGCGTACATGTTCTCGGCGGACCAGGACCTCGGACCCGGGGTTGGCCACTGGCATCCTCACATGATGTTGTACACCCCGTATTACGAGAACTCGATGCTGGGCGGTAACCAGGTAGGTGGCGTGCTTCCCTTCGTTGGAGACGATGCTGGAACCCCGTTCGCCGTGACCATAATCCCAGTGGCCCATGAGTTGGCTGGGAAAGCCCAAGGGAAATAGGACGAACTTCAAAGGGTCGGCCCTCAGGCCGATTGGAAGCAAACGCACGCGATGATTATTTGCGAGTTACGGCCGTCAGCGCTTGCACCTTCTTCGCATCTACCCACAAGGAAAAACAGGCCCCGCGTCATCGCGAGGCCTGTTCCAACACCACGTTTGTTAGGTGGGAGAAGAATTTCTCAGCGCAACGCTTCCCGGCAGAGTCGAAGCAGCGGTCACCGGGGTACCAATTGGCCGCCATTGAGCTCGTTCCTTCACGGTTATCCGTCGCGCCTATTCGATTGAGCGTATAACCATCAGCCTCTCGTACCCTTAAGGATACATTCCGGACAGAACGTAACGACGCCACCGCCTTCTTCGGCGAGGCGTGCGTTTCTTCCGAAGCCCCGAGCGCTACCCGCCTCGCGTCGCATCGCTGGACGGCTTCTACGCGCCCTCGGCGAGTGGTAAATAATTATTAATCTGGATTTAAGGATTGAACGCGAGAAAGCGCTTGACACTCTGTCGACGAAGATATTCAATTCGCGAACGTTTGTAACATTCACGAAATGCCAATCGAAAATTCGGGCCAGGATCACCGCGTGATCATTCAGGAGGTGCTATGCATCCTCGAAAACTCGCGAACATTCTAGCTCCATTGATAGTAATCGCTTTTGGTTTATCCCTCGAGGTGTATGCGCAGGTCACCGGAGCAACCCTTTCCGGCACCACCTCGGATTCGTCTGGCGGTGTAATTCCCGGCGCGCAGATCTCCATCAAGAATTCAGCCACCGGTATCAGTAAGGATGTTCTAGCCGATTCCGAGGGCTACTATACGGTTCCCAACCTGGCACCGGGGACTTATGAGGTCAGGGTGACGGCTAAGGGCTTCAGCACGGTAGTTTCGACGGTCACGCTTGCCGTAGGGGCTCAGCAGCAGCTGAATATCCCGATGAAGATCGGGGAAATATCGCAGACCGTTCAGGTAACGCAGGCTGCACCGCAAATTGATCTCACCTCATCAACCCTGACTGGGCAGGTCGAATCTCAGACGATACTCGAGTTGCCCCTCAACGGCCGCGACTGGACTTCCCTTGCTACTCTTCATCCCGGCGTAAGCCTGATCGAAAACCAGGTGGACTATGCGCAGTCCGCGCGTGGCAATCGTGGCTTCGGAGCGGAACTAACCATCTCCGGCCAAAGGACCGCGAACAACAACTACCGGCTGGATGGAGTTAGCGTTGACGATTATGCGAACAGCGGGCCCGGCAACGTCATCGGCGCCGCCTTAGGTGTGGACGCCATTCAGGAGTTCTCCGTTCTGACCGGCGGCTTCTCGGCCGAGTATGGAAAGGCTTCCGGAGGAGTCGTAAATGCCATCACCAAGTCGGGTACGAATTCCTTCCATGGCGACGTGTACGAATTCATACGGAACAGTGCGTTGGACTCGAGAGATTACTTCTCGAGGAGCGGCGACACTCCTTTGGCGCAGTTCAGGCGCAATCAGTTCGGCGGCGCGGCGGGTGGGCCAATCATCAAAGACAAGACTTTCATCTTCGGAGACTACGAAGGATTCCGCCAAGCGAAGGGCATCACGACGACAATTACTGTCCCTTCCGACAGCGCACGAGCGGGAATCCTCCACTACGACCCGACCACTCCCCCCCCAGGTGGATGCACAGTGACCGTGCCGGGCACTTGTACGGTGACGGTGAACCCCGCCGCAGCGGCGGAATTGGCAATGTTTCCACAGGCCACGCCTGGAACCTCCGCTAAAGACAAAGGCAAATTCATTCACTCCGGCTTGCAAATTGTGCCTGAAAATTTTTATACCGCCCGTGTGGATCACAAGCTTTCGAGGAATGACGGCCTATTCGGAACGTACTTGTTTGATGACACAGACTTCACGCAACCCGACAGCTTCAACAACGTTCTCCTCAAGTCACATACCAGACGGCAAACAGTTGTGCTCGGAGAGAGCCACACGTTCGGTCCAAGCGTGGTCAATGCCGCTCGAGTTGGTTACAGCCGCAGTCATGCGCTCAACCTCATACCGTTTGGTGCGATCAATCCCGCAGCAAAGGATTTGTCGCTCGGCAGCACTACGGGACAGGCGGCCCCTCTGGTGGCTATCAGCGGCTATACGAGGAATCAGGGGGGGGTCGGAGCGGCCTCCAACTACGAACACGCCTTCAACAATTATCAGTTCGCTGACGATGCGTTCTGGACGCATGGGGCTCATACCCTGAAATTCGGCACGGATATCGAGCGGATGCAATACAACTACATAGCGAGGGTCACGCCGGGGGGAAGGTGGAATTTCTCAAACCTGGCAGCTTTTCTCACCAACAATGCCAAGCATTTCGAGGCGGGAATACCCTCCACAATTACACCGCGCGAACTTCGACAGACCCTGATCGCAGGGTATGTTCAGGATGATTGGCGCCTTCGTTCCAACCTGACGTTGAACCTCGGTCTGCGCTACGAAATGGTTACAGTCGTAAAGGATGCGCAGGGAAAGATTACTAGCTTGCCGAATATTACCGACGCTGTGCCGCAATGTGGAGTCCAGTTTGATTCCTCGTTCGCTCCGGGGGGGCCAACAGCTCCTCGGCTCGCAGGTTCTGTCTGCGGCGGCGTGGGCCCCTACTATCACAACCCTACGCTTCGTAACTTTGAGCCCCGAATTGGATTTGCATGGGACCCGTTCCGCGATGGAAAGACCTCGGTCCGTGGGGGCTTTGGTATCTATGACGTGCTGCCCCTGCCCGGCTACTTCCTCGTACTGCAGGCTCAGGCCGCACCGTTCATGATATTTGACAGCGTAGATAAACCTGCATCTGGTTCCAATCCTTTGAAGGGACAATTTTCCGCGGGAGGGCAGGATCTGCTGACGAACCCCCCGCAGGGATTCCAGGTAGGTAAGCTAAGCACCTCCACGGTTGAAGCAAACCCTCACCGAAATTATGTGCTGGAATGGAATCTCAACGTGCAGCGTCAAATTACCCCGAACCTGTCGGTTACGCTGGGCTATGTAGGCTCTCACGGCGTACACATGCTGATTCGCGGTGACGACGGCAACATGACCATTCCTACCCTCACCTCTGCGGGATACCTTTTTCCTTGTGGTCCCCCGCTAAATGCTGACGGCTCTTGCACGGCTGGCAACACCTCGGCTGGCACGTCTGCAAAGATCAACCAGTCTGTAGGGACTATTCGCTATCTCTATTGGGGAAGCGACTCCTTCTATCACGGCATGAACCTGAATGTTGACAAGAGAATGAGCCACGGCCTCCAATTCCAGGTCGCCTACACGTGGTCGAAGTCGATTGACGACAATTCGGCAACCATCGCGGGAGATACATTTTCAAATAGCCTGAACTCCTTATACTGGTTCGCTCCGAAATCACTCCGAGGCCTTTCTGACTTTAACGTCGGCCAGAGCGCGTCCATTAATCTACTCTGGGCCCTGCCCACGCCGAAGTCATTCAATGGGTTAGCAAGGGCGGCAGTGGGCGGATGGCAACTAGGCGGCATTTTCAAGATCAATACGGGAATTCCGACCACTGCCATCATCAATGGAGACCCAGCGGGCTTGGGAAATGGCGGTGCGGACCAATTCGGCATTCCGAACCGCATTCCAGGCTGCGACCCTGTCAATCACGATTACATAGGTGGTACAAGCCCTTCCTACATCAACGTGAATTGCTACACATTGCCCCAGTCAACTCCGGCGATCGCCGCGCAATGTCAAACTTTCGGTGCTACTCCCGCTACCGCTGGCATCCCCGGCACTTGCGCCAATCTGCTTGGCAATGCCGGCCGCAATACCGTCATTGGACCCAAACTTGTAAACCTGGATTTCTCGGCGACCAAGAACTTCCCGATCCGCCGCATTTCGGAGACTTTCAACGTTCAGTTCCGCGCGGAGATCTTCAACATCCTCAATCACACCAACTTTGTGCCTCCGGAACCACTCAACGGAGCGGGGATCTTTGACGCAAGCGGGGCAGCAATGAACGGAGCGGCGGGCCGCCACACTAGGACCTTGTCTTCGAGTGTAACTAGGGGATTCTTTTCATGTCGCCCGCCGGCAGCTACCTATAGCTATCTGAGGGCCGTCGAAATTCCCGATTGAGGAGAGAAGAAGTGAAAAGATTTCTCGCGATTCTCGTAACTTTGTTGACGGCATTCGTTTCGAAAGCACAGGGCCAGGAGTCTATGAGCCAGCAACTGCCCATGATGCATATGGCAGGAATTCTTGGGCTGGTTGAAACCATCCCGTTGCCCGGCGATGGCTACATGGACCATCTAGCGGTAGACGTCAAAGGCCAGCGCCTATTTGTTTCTGGAGAGGCCGCGAAAAGCCTGATAGTTGTTGACCTTCGCGCAGGCAAGGTCATTCATGAGACCAAAGGGCTTTCAGCGATGCCCAAGAAGCCGTTCTATCTCCCCGAGACTGACGAAGTGTGGATGACCCTGACCGATAGCAGTATTGTAGCCATTAGTGGGACCACCTACGAGGTAGTCAAGACGGTCAAATTGTCTGGATATGGTGATCCGAACAGGGGAGCGGATAATGCGGCTTACGATCCTGCCAGTCATCTGATTTATGCCGGCGTCGAAGTCTTTGAAAACTTTGGTGGCAGCGGTCAGCACGGATCTACGGATGCGTCCATCGACATAGTGGACACAAAGACAGCCAAGTTAGTGGGCAGCATTAAGCTCCCGGGCGGTGATCCGGCGGGTATCACCATCGAGCCTTCAGGGAAAAAATTGTACGTCACCATGGGAGATATTGTGGACGGTGACAGCCATGTTGCGGTCGTCGATCTCGAAAAACGCGCGGTGGTCGCCCAGTGGCCAATCACCGGAGGCCCGGTGCCCCATACCGCGGGTCTGGACGCGGCCCATCATCGCCTGTTTGTCGGTAGCCGGACGATAGCTCACACCGGCAATATTGGAGGGGGGCACCAGCATGAACCGGGGAAGCTGGTTGTCATCGACACGGAGACGGGGAAAGTGGTGCAAGTACTGGACAGCGTGGGCGGCGCAGACGACCTCCAATATGACGCGCCTACCGGCCGCATTTATTTCGTCGGGACGACTGGCACTGTTGCTGTTTTTAAGGAGATGGACCCGGATCACTTCCAGCTTCTTGGAAAAGTCCCGACCGGGGCAATCTCGAAGACCGGGCTCTGGGTCCCTGAATTGAAGCGCTTCTACTCGGCTGTCCCGAGGCACTACGTTCTCACTGCGCGCCATGGCACACAAGACTTCCAGGCCGACCTGCTTAAGGAATTGAACATCGCCCAAGGTGTGACAGCACGCGAAAAGAAATCCGGCTGGCAAACATCGATGCTTTCTGACCTGGTAATCGAAGAAGCCCATCTGATGGTCTTTGATTACTTACCTTGAGGCATGCCGCCGTCGGGAACTTGTCTCTAGCCTCTACATTTTTTTCCGGCGAGCGGTCCGGTGTATAGCGTGCCGGCGCTTTTGCGTAACCAAATGATTGCAGAGTTGAGGGTGTGATTGTGAGCGAAACCGCCAAGCCCGTGCTGGGCAACCCACGCGTTGGAATAACTGAGCTCAAGGGGTTCGTCACGCGAGCGCTTGTGGCCGTCGGGGTTCCTCCAGCGGATGCCGCTGAAGTGGCCGCTCTGATGGCCGAAGCCGACGCGCGCGGCGCGAACGCTCACGGCGTGTTCCGGCTGCCGCAGTACGTGGATCAGATCCAAAGCGGCGGAATTAATCCGCGGCCCAACATTCGGATATTGAGCGACAGAACTGGTGCGGCTCTCATCGACGGCAACAACGCGCTAGGGCATCTGGTTATGAAACGGGCCACGGAGCTAGCCATCGAGAAGGCCCGCCAAAGCGGCATCGGTTGGGTAGGGACTCGGCACAGCAATCATGCCGGTCCGGCGCAGCTTTACCCGCGGATGGCTGCGGAGCAGGACATGATAGGACTATATTTCTGCGTAGGTAACGCCAATCTCCTGCCCCCATGGGGGGGCACCGAGGTGCTGCTCAGCACTAATCCTATTGCCATCGCAGTGCCTGCTCTGCGGCATCCGTCGATCGTTCTCGACATGGCTACGACCAACACCGCCTTTGGTAAGATCAGGCTCAAAGCACAACGCAATGAGCCGATGCCGGAAGGTTGGATGATCGACCGGCAAGGTCAGCCCTTGACTGATCCGAAGCGCGCGAGTGAAGGCTTCCTTGTTCCCATCGGCGGGCCGAAAGGGTATGGCTTGGCGCTGATGATTGGTTTGCTGGCCGGGACATTGAACGGAGCCGCGTTTGGCCGGGACGTGGTCGACTACACCAAGGATTCCAAAACCGCAAGCAACACGGGGCAGGTCATTGTGGCAGTGGATATCGCGACGTTCGCGGACGTGCAGGCCTTCCGGCAGGGAGTCGACGACATGTGGGAGGTCATGAAGTCATCCCCAACGCTACCTGGCTTCGATGAAGTACGACTCCCTGGAGAGCGAACGGCGCAGCTTTACCAGGAACGGATGGCCCACGGCGTTCCGCTGGGCGCCGAGCTGTGCAAGGTTCTGGATGAGCTCGCGGATCGCCTGGGTATTCAGCGATTGCAGTAGAAGTCGCTGGCACCTAACACTACTACGGGAGGCGGAGCCGGTGATGCTCGCAATGACCGCCGAACGTAATTGGGACATCATCATTGCCACTACGAAATGCTCGTTGACCATAACCATTTCAGGAGATCACTTATCATGCTGAACCATGATGTCACCGGTGTGCGCCCCGTCGATATTCACGCACATTTTTTCCCGCAAGCTTATCTCGACGTGCTCGCGGAAGAAGGGCCGCGCTTCAATGTGGAATATCGCGCGGCGGAAGAAGGTTTTTACATCAAGACAGAAGTGCGGTTCCAGGGACCGCTGTCCTACCGTATCGTGCACTTGAAGAAGCGTATCGCGGACATGGACGCACAGGGAACGGCCGTGCAGGCCATGTCGCTAACCGGGCCAATGGCGCATTGGGGCGATGAAGAGGTCTCTCACAAACTCGCGCGCGCCTGGAACGATGGGGCCAGCGCCGCGCATGTGGAATATCCAACTCGGCTGTTCGGACTTCTGACGCTTCCAATGCTGTTCCCGGATCGCGCCGTCGATGAACTGAATCGGGCGAGCAAATTGCCCGGAATTCGGGGCGTTTACATGGGCACGAACATCAACCATCGCGATCTCGACGACCCGCTGTTTGAGCCAATTTTTGCCCACATTGAGGCCCTGGATCTTCCCATTTTCCTGCATCCGCTGCAGGGTGTTGGCGGACCTCGTACCGCGCCGTTTAATCTCTCGAACCTCCTCAGCTTCCCTTTCGATACCGCCATCGCGGCCTGCCACCTTATTTTCGGCGGCGTCCTGGACCGCCATCCTAAGCTTCAGTTCACTCTGCCGCACGGCGGGGGAGTGTTGCTAATGCTGATGGGACGCATTGACCATGGTTCGAGGGTGCGGCCAGAAATCGAAAAATTGCGTTTGCCACGGCTCCCTAGCAAATATCTGCAGCGGTTCACATTCGACACTGTGGTCCACTCGAAATCCGTTATGGAGTTCGTCATCAGCGAGGTGGGCGCCGATCGCATCATGATCGGAAGCGACTACTGCCTCGACATGGGATACGAGATGCCGGTGCATTTCCTCGACCAGGTGAACATAACGAGCACGCAACGAAAGATGATCTTAGGCGACAACGCCGCACGAATCCTCAAACTCTGACCAAACAACAAGCGTTAACGGCAGTTCGCTACGCATCGGATTACAGAAGTCTTCAGAGGCTCGGCCACCTGCTGATAAACGGGGCACGTCGATTATCGCTCGGCGCAGATTGCGGGCGGGTGACGGGCAACCCGGAAGTTATCAGCTCGCCGGTCGGATTAGTACCGACAAACGCCCTTGTGTCAACGAATGGATCACTTCCTGCAAGCCGACTCTTCCCGGGACTTATCCGCACGATGTCAAACTGGATTACTTCCGAACCGCCGACGGTACGGGAGTTATCGCGTAGTGCTCGAATCGAAATGTTGCACGAGTTGAAGATCCCATCTGCATTGCTGCCGGACTCACCATTTCAATGGTGATGTTGGTCCTCCGGATGGTGCGTGTGCCAGGGACCGACGGCGGTTCCGATGATGATGGTGTCTTCGTCCGCAGCCATGGTGTGCTTTACGTTCGCTGGAACGAACAGGAAGCTACCAACGACGTAAGACTTGAGGTGCTCAAGGTCGAGCGTCTCGCCGAAGCCGACCTTCAGTACGCCTTGAACAACCGCGACCCTGGCGTCAGTGGCATGCGAGTGGAAATCATGGAACCCCGCAGGAACGAAAGCCGCGTATGTGAATGCTTCGCCTGCCACGTCGCTCCTGCCTTCGAGCACCGACCACTTTGTTCCATCAGAATCGACTTTTTGCCACACAATTGTTTTCGCGTCCCATGCGAGAGGCACTTTGGCTGGTTCGGTGACAGGAGTTGCTAGTAGAACCAAATTCGTTATTACTGCGATTAGCCAACACATTGTTTGTCTCCATTCCGGTTTGGATTTGCTTGAACCATGTCGACTGTTTCAGAGCACTTGCAATCTAACGCTCGCTGGAGAATTGTTTCTATCCGGAATTTGACATCAAACTCAGGACAAATGAGGTGCTGATGAGCGGTGGCTCTTTTCTTGTCTTGCGGACTTCTCAGTGTCAGGCACGCCAGCCAAGATATCGCTTCGCGGGCTTCGCGACGACGTATTCCGTAAGCAGTCGGATGGAGGATGGGAGGCGCCCATCAGACAATTCTTTCGGTCTATTGGTGTTGGGACTGGAGCACGGGGAACTTCCTCTCGAATGACGGGCAAACCGGAAATTATCTGCCGGCGGATCGGCGTCGAACTCGGAGTTGGAGAAGAATTCTCGATATCCTTAGCAATGAAAATCACAAATTCGGATGGTTGCAGGGTTTGCGGAAGTGATTGACAGAGAAGCAACTTTGGTTGCGGCGGCCCGCAACCATCCGAATTGTTTAGTGCTGCCTTTTAGGCTGGAACTGATCCGGCTCGCAGCATAGTCAGCGTGCAAGGTATATGTTGGCGATTGCTTCCGGGTAGGCGACGATACACCCGGTATGTAGATTATTGATCTTGGGCTCGGAAACCCTAACCAGAATTCCACGACATGGCTGCTAACGCCTCATTGATACAAAGGGTGTCGACATTCGCCTAAAGTCGTCCAGCAACCTTGCTGGCAAGGTTCCCTAGCCGCTTCTCATTTGCGGGAGTGAAATCGTCGATTGCGATATAGAAACGAACTGTCTCCGATTCCGGTTATCGGGATTACCAGTGGCTCTAGCCCGAGCAGCAGGAGCCGGCTAAGCTCTTCGGCTGCACGTATTTCTGGGCAGGATCTACGAAATAGCGATCGTGATGGCGGACCCAGGACATGGAGAAGGCCAGGCCGTCTTCGTCGTGGCCCTGAAGTTTGCGCGTTCACCTCACGAGCCGGGTTTTTCGGTACCGCCTTTAAGTCCGGAATCGCCCGAGATTCGCTGACGACCGTTTTCGACTCAGATTGGAATTGGTAAATTAGGGGGTGAGACGATATGCCATATCAACCTGACTTCCTTAACCGAATATCGCCAATTCCACCTCCAATAGAATATTGTCCTCGTGAGTCCGAATCTCCCGCACACTAACAAGCCGTCTTTGCGGGCCGGACGCGTGGGTCATCTTGACTGCGGATGGCTATATGGCCGGTAGGCCCAGCTATACGCCGCTTTTCACGATCCTTCTTCAGCAATGTGTAAATGGCATAGATCCCAGGAATCATGGGGAGCATAGCCGTGTACATGCCCGCGAAATAGTACGTGCTCGTAGTTCCAATGTAGTAGTTCGGCATACCGGAGATGACAGTACCATTGGAAAATACGTGCGAGATCGCTTGTGGAAGTTCCGGATTCAAAGCTGGGCGGATAAGTGGAAAGATGAAGTGCGTGAACTCGGCGACTCCAGGCCCGATGAAGATGAACCAAGCTATAAATCCCGCGAACCGGACGCGATAAAACAGCCCAATCGCCGTGAGCGCATATAGGGCGGGACCAATAAATACGAATACCAACAGAAAACCTCGTTCCGTCCAGGTAATGTTGAAGAGTCTGCTCATCGCCGGGCCGAATTTCGTAAGATATTCCTCTGTCATGTGGATTTCGAGCGCGGCCACCGTGAGAAGGAAAATTGGGAGAATCGTTTCTGGAGCGGCAGGTCTCTTCAGGTAAGTTTTCGACCAAGCGATGACAGCTGCGAGCCCTGAGCCGCCGACGATGACCACTGGTGGAATGCCTATCGCCTTATAGCCTATGGCCGCAGTGCCGATAACGAACACGAGGGCCAAGGCGATGTTGGCAGTCCGTAAAACAGAGGAATCGTCTCGTTCCATATAAACCCCCATTTCTGTTGCGCTCCCATCGGCCATTACTCCAGCAGCCATTTGCAATTTCGATTTTTCGGGCCTAGCAGACTTGTTTCAGCAGTTGAGCCTCTAAGCGCCTGCTCGCTGGGCGATAAATATAGGAAATTACCAACGCCGCGAAGGTCACCAGAGGTTCCAACGCCATCAGGCCGTCGCCTGAAGAGTAGTGCGAGTACGAGGCGCTCAGTATGGTGATGCCGCATCCCACGTAAGCCCACTCTTTCAACCGTGGCATTCCCGGCGCCAAGAGTACGAAGACGCCGGCGAGTTTGCCGATTCCCAGGAGGTTCGAGAAGTAGCGCGGGTATCCCAGGTGCGACAATGCCTTCATCATCAGACCAGCATGGGTGATCGCAAGAATGCCGGAAATTCCTATTACACAGCTAACAAAAACGGTCGCGGTCCAATAAGCAATCGATCTTTGCTTCATCTTCTTTGCTCCCATCTAATAGACCGGTTGGGAGCACGATTTGTGACTGAACCTAGCTAATTCGTCAAAGCAGGAATGTGCGACAGCTTTTCTGGATTGGTAACGACGTAAATATTTTGAATGCAACCATCCTGAACGTCCAATGTGAGAACGGAGTGCGGTTTTCCATCGAGGTAATTGACCAACCCTGGTGCACCGTTGATGCGAACGAGTTTTCGGACGAGCGTGGCCGGCACCAGCCGCTTCAGGCTTCCCAGGATGCCGCGAGCGACCTTGTCAGCTCCGCGCACCTCATTCGGTACGGCAAGCCCTTTCCCTCCGCCATCTGAGTGAAGCACAACATCCTTCGCTAAGAGTTCGATAAGGCCGGTGATTTCACCGGTCCCCACTGCCGTTAGGAATCGCTCGAACAGGTCAGTCCGTTTCGGCTCTGGCACTTCGAAACGCGGACGCATGGCGCTGACATGTTGCCGTGCTCTTCGCAGGATCTGTCGGCAATTAACTTCGCTCTGGGCTACCATTTTCGCTACTTCCGAATACTCATATTCGAACACTTCACGAAGAAGGAAGACGGCCCGCTCAATCGGAGTCAGTCGCTCCAGCAGAACCAGGAAAGCCATAGATAAGGATTCGTCAACTTTGATCATGCCGAAAGGATCGCTGCTAGGATCGGTTACGATTGGCTCCGGGAGCCATTCGCCGACGTACTCCTCGCGCCGGACGCGAGCCGACTGCAGGTGATTGATGCAGAGCCGGCTGATGATCGTGACGAGGAACGCCCGTGGGGACTCAATATTTTCGTCAGTGGATTCCTGCCATCGAATAAATGTCTCCTGCAACATATCTTCTGCGTCAGCCACGCTCCCGATCATGCGGTAGGCGATGGAAAAGAGCAGACTTCGGTATTGGTCAAACGTGGCTAGCCGGATCGACGCGCCCGGATCGAGCTGTAGTTCTTCGCGACTACTGGACGCCTCTTTTTGTTTGCGCATCAATATTTCTTTCCGTTCGATCCGAGTACTTTCAAGGTAACCACCAGCTACCTTCAAGCGTAACTAATTATGGTACGTGAATTCATGACTGCGCTCTGAGAGAACGATCGTGTACCCGCACCAGGAAGCGCTTGCGCGTGAAGCTCGCAGCCCTCAATAAGAAGACCGAGGACGAGACGTTTTGTGACAACGAGCCTCCGCTCGTAGAAGACGAGCGCCGGCTGGCCATTGAGTTCGTGTATTTCTGATTCCAGGTCCGTGCTGCGGGCTGTGGCCGCCACGAATGCGGCGATCCATCGGGCGCCCTGAAGCGGTTGCCGAAGCATGCGAATTCCTCCGACGCGCCTGCCCTCTGGACCTCTGTCCGTGATCATCACGGCATCTTCTGCCAGCATGGAAACGAGCGCGTCGAGGTCGCCTGCGGACGCGGCTTGTGTGAAGGCTGCGAGCAGGCGCTCGTGGGTTTCCAGGGAAGCGGAAAACGAGCGCTTTTCCTTCGCGACGTTTTCTCGCGCACGTTCGGCGGGAGTGAGACGCTGCAGCACCACGAGAAACGCCATGGAGATCTGATCCAGCATCTCGACATGACCGATACCTCCCGCATCGAGATCCAGTGGCTCTGGCAATCGATCACCTCGATTCTCTTCACGGCGCGCCTTTGCCGAATCGAGTTCGTTGAAGCACAACCGCGTTACCATCGTCACCAAATATGCACTCGGGAGTCCACCTCCTCGCGCCGTCCATCCCAGCGCAGCCATGCTTCTTGCACCATATCTTCCGCGCGCCCGAGGTCTCCCAGCATGCGGTAGGCGTGCGCCACAAGCGGCGCGCGGTGCGATTCAAAAACGGCGAGATCAGTGGCGGAAGAGCGTGTCATCAGAACGGTTTTACGACCATCAGAATAGTAATGGCGAGAACGAGCACGCACATTGCATACCCGATGCGTTCGATCCGCCGAAGGGCCGTATAACCGTTCCCTCCGTCCGCGAGGCCGGAACGAACCGCCCGGCGTCCCTGACCGTGCAATGCAGCGGTTACAAGCAGAAGCAGCGCCGACCCTCTGAACCACCAAGAATGCCGAAATCCGCCTTGCGCGGCAAAATCCAGGAGAATCCCGGTAACAAGCATCACCGCGAGACTGACCGCCGAGAGGCGAAGCAAGGGACTCAGCCACGAGAAAATCTCCTTCGTGTTCTGGCGGTTCCTCCGGGCCGCCGCCGCAACGATGGGGACTGATACGATGGTGCCGAGTCCCATCACTGCAACGACAACGTGCAACACGAGCGTGGGGAGGAACAGCCTGCTCATGACGCTGCTCCCAAGCCGACGATTTCTGTGACATGGGATCTCCGCTCGACGGCGTGCAGCATGAAGGCTGCGACGGATCGGAAAGACATTGCCCGGCTTCCAGGCGGCAGTCCGTCTCGAAGCGCGCGGAAACCTGCATCGGCCGATTTCGTCAGCCGAGGCGGCCGCGCGATCGTCCACGCAAGACCCGTCGATTTAACGATGCTTTCCATCGCCAGGAGGTCACGTGCGTGGTGCTTGGTAAGCCATCGAAAGAACGCAAAGTAGAGACCCTTTTCCGGGAAAAGGATGGCAGCGGAAACGATGGCGAGACGAGTGACGCCAGTAACGGCCATGGCCTCTACCGTCGCGCGTGCGCAATCCGCGACCAGCGTACTCGGTCGGAAAGCCTCCCGCGGGGGCGGACCGATGGCAGACAGCACGGCGTCATGGCCTGGGAGGGCGGCCACGATTGATTCTGAGCGGCGGGGATCACCCTGAACCACTCTAACTGAGGTGGCCGCCGCCAATTTTTGTGGAGAACGGACAAATGCGGTGATCTCGTGGCCCCGCATGCGTGCGAGATCGATAATTTCAGTTCCCGTTCTTCCGTTGGCACCAATCACAAAAAGTCTCATACCTATAAGACCGGATAGCATCGCCAGTTGTGACAGGGGTCGCGGCTAGGTTTGACTAGGGCCGCTCGTTATCTATTGGGTCGCAGGTATCCCGGCATGCAAGATTCTTCGGCGTTCGTACTGGGAGGCAATTTGGAGCTATAAGATCGGTTTTGGGGCAGTGACAATCGTTAGTTCACCTCTCATGTCCGAGGGGATACGCGTGGGAATCCGTTCGTGCGCGGCCGAGTGGAGCGAGGCCGGGTTAAAGTGAAGCGCACCTCCAAAATAGACGGAATCGAACTCTTCTATAGCGATGCCGGTGATCATGGGCGCGATGTTGCTGATTCACGGGCATCCCTTCGATACCGTCGCAAAGCAAGGTCGGAGCGTTACTGGCCGCGCTGCCGGCCGTGATCCGAGCAGGGCGAATTGACCCGGTCACCATGCTGCGCGCGGAATAACTTGCCCTGATCGGCATGCGCGGAGAGAGGTGTGGCTGCACAAACCCCTTGCGCATTGAACGCCATGTATTCTGACCTTATATTGTGTCAATTGATCTGTAGCTTCGCATGAGCCTCATCGTTCTGACGGGCAACCCGGAACTTATCAACTCGCCCGTCGGGTTAAGTACCGACAACGCGCTTGTATTAATTCATGGGAGCAAACTGCCGGTTGGTGGACTACCCGAACGTGATCCTTGGTCCCGATTTGACCGGCGATAAGCACGGGCCGATGGGAATTGAACCCACCTTCCAAAGCATCGTGAAATAGTGGATCAAACTTACGTGGCTAGTCCTAGGTTGAGACTTCTGCCGCTCGACGGCAGAGTCCATTTCTTGGTCCATTCATGGTCCAATAATTGTTACTTGGGGTTCCCAAGCGCGGTTTTGGTAGCCATCCGTGCCGCGTAGTTTCAAGCAGTTACCAAAAGATGGTGCACTGTCACGGCAGAGGTCGCGAGTTCGAGTCTCGTCGTCCCCGCCATTCCTCATCAAGCACTTACGCCTGTGGAAGAATTTTCGCGTGGGCACAAAAAGGTACAAATTCCGCGCGAGGCGTCAAATTCCGCGCACAGCTCCCCTATAACAATGTTTACGTTCAACCCCGGCCTAGGGGATTGATCGGTCCCCTTCGTGCCCAGCCCGCTTCTATTCGCCATTTCCAATAATCAGCGAGACTACTGCGGTGTGGGCTGTACGCTTGGCGGCTGTCACCGCCTGGGTGTAAGTATCCAAGGTCACACGGATCGTGGAGTGTCGCAGCAGTTCCTGCATTACTTTCAGATCCGCTCCCACGGCCCGAAGCAATGTGGAGTACGTGT
>WNFP01003089.1_pt1 | contig 16023 bp, 14 predicted proteins | sample 5400201 | NCBI WGS metagenome assembly WNFP01 (sample SAMN13153355, study PRJNA577476) | soil metagenome | isolation source: 115 cm saprolite under Madrone tree | place: USA:California | collected 2016-06-14
GCCAGCGCACCGGCACCGGGAAAGAGTGTATCGTCGTTCCGCCTACGTTTATGGTTTCTGCTTTCATAATATGAATCCTCCGTCGTTTTCTGGAAGTCTGGGATAGTTGGAGCGGCGGACCTGCGACAACCCCGATCAGTGCCGCAAACCCCATCGCCGCGACACCTCTTACAAATTCCTTATGTGATTGGCGCCATAGACATGTGGTTTTTAATTATTTTGCCGTCGCTCCGTGTTGCGCTAAACAGGACCGCTCGCTTCACCTGCCTTGCCAGGAAGGAGCAACTGCTATGCCACCAGCAAAAACAGGATTTCGTTGGCGATTTTTACTTTCACCTGCTCGCGAGAATCCGTGAATTTACGATAGCTCGCGATCCTCAATGGCGTCTTCTCCTTAACTTTCAACACTCTGCGTTTGGCCCCTCGATTGCTCTCTCTAAATGAACCAGCGAGTCAAAAATTTAGAATCAAATCGGCAACGCAGCGAAACAGTAACGGAAGGAAAAGGTGGCATCATTCCGTGGCGGCCATTCGGTGAAATGGCCCGATGGGAACGAGATATGGAGCGCATGTTGGGAAATTTCTTCACCGGAAGCGGAAGCTTGGCAACGCGAGAGCCCAATCTAAATTTGGATCTCTATGAAGAGAAAGATCAGATTGTGGTGAAGGCGGAGATGCCGGGTTTTACCAAGGACGACATTCAGATATCCATCGCGGACAACGCGTTAACCATCAAAGGTGAAAAAAAGAAAGAAGAAGAGGACTCCGGAAAAGATTACTACCGCTCGGAGCGAGTTTACGGCGCGTTCACCCGTATCTTACCTCTGCCGGCGGAGATTAATCCGGACAAGGTTCAGGCGACCTTTAAAAATGGGGTCTTGGAGATTCGCCTGCCAAAGAGCGAAGACGCCAAGAAAAAAGAGATCAAGGTAAAAGTTCAAAGTTGATGGGTGTTGAAGTAGTTTCCGCAGAGGCGATTGCTCATAAAAGTAGCATAAAAACAGAAAGAGAGGACAAGGTTATGGCGACATGGGATCCATTAGATATCGAAGCACTTCACCGGAATATTGACCAAACCTTTGAACGTTATGGACCGCAGTTCCCGCCAGTGTTTCGCACAGCGTTCTTACCGGGCCGTGCCGCGCGCGAGTACCCGCTTATTAATATTTACGATGATCAGAACACTCTGTACCTCGAAGCACTCGCTCCCGGCGCCGATCCGGCATCGTTCAACATCTCAGTCGTTCGAGACACGTTGACTCTTTCCGGGGAAAAACCCCGGGCACCCGGCGAGGTCAAGCCGGAAGCGTTCCATCGGGAAGAGCGGGCGGCGGGCAAGTTTGTTCGCAGCATCGAGCTGCCGGTGGAGATCGATGAAAACAAAGTCAATGCTGAGTACAAGAACGGGCTGCTGCTGATCACGTTACCAAAATCAGAGAAAGCAAAGCCCCGGCAGATTAACGTACAGGTAGCTTGACCAACGTTCGACTTAGACGAAGAAAAGGAGGAGCTGAGTTATGGCGGAAAAAACCGTAGCCGCAGCGAGCGGAAAACAAGTGCCGACGGGCCGAGAAATGACGCGGGCCCAAGAGCGCTACATCCAACCACCTGTGGACATCTATGAAACACCCGAAGGTCTTGTGTTGTTGGCCGACATGCCAGGCGTGGCGCCGAGTGATCTGGAGGTTCGGCTGGAAGAAAACATTCTAACCATTCAAGGCAAAGCCAAACATGCCATCGACAAGGAGCCGATCTACCGCGAGTTCGAGCTGGTGAATTTCTTTCGGCAGTTCGAGCTCAGTGAACACGTTGACCAGGAGAAAATTGCCGCGCGTCTTAACAATGGCGTGTTGATGCTGCAGCTGCCCAGAGCGGAAAAGGCCAAGCCACGGCAGATTCCAGTGCAGGTCGAGACCGCTAAGGAAGCGGCCTGATCCAAGCAACTCGCGCTTTTGAAGAGCAAAACCGCCGGGTGCGGCTTTACCTTGCGAGGCCAGTAAGCCGCACCAGTTTTGGGAAGCCTTGCCGACGATTCCGCGAATCCTGCGACGGTGAGGGCGACCATCAGGCACCGTAATGCGCAAGAGTTATTACCTGACACTTGGAATTCCACGCAGCGAGAGCACAGAGGGCATCCGGCAGGCCTTCCGTGAGATCGTAAGACGTTACCACCCGGATCGCGTGGGACTCCAACGTTTACGTTTTTTCCAGGAAATCGTGGAGGCTTATCATGTTCTGGCCGATCCCGAACGGCGCAGAGATTATGACCGGGGACTCGACCATGCGGACGCAGGAGCGGGTACCGGGGCTGCATCTGTTTCGGTGGGTATCGCCGGCGGAGAGGATTTGCCTCAGCCTATATCGGTCTTACGGAGTCTTTCTATAAAAGATGCGCCCTTCGAAGCAGCGCTGGCCCGGGTGAGCGGCAGTCTTACTGAAGATCAACTGATCTCGAAAGAATATTGTGAGGGGTTGAATGCAGCTGTCATCCTGTCACCGGATGAAGCGACACATGGCGGAGTGGTTTTGCTTAAAGTTCCAAGTTGTTCTCCTTGTGAGCGATGCGGCGGCTCAGGTCGAGAAGGAATGTTCCCTTGCAGTTTGTGCGATGGGGAAGGACTCATCGAAGAAGAAGAGGCGGTACGGGTCTATGTCCCGCCCAGGGTCGGGGACGGCACGGTCGCGGAGGTGGCTTTGCGTGGGCTAGGTGTGCACAATTTTTATCTCAGGCTTCACATCCGCGTTTGCTACTGAAATTAGCGCACCAACATTTTAAACAGGAGGAATCGTCATGGCAAAGGCAATAGGAATAGACCTGGGCACCACAAATTCTGTGGTGGCAGTCATGGAGGGCGGGAAGCCCACCGTGATCATAAACAGCGACGGCAACCGCCTCACTCCTTCAGTCGTCGCCTTCACCAAAACGGGGGAGCGGCTGGTCGGACAGATTGCCAAGCGCCAGGCGGTGCTCAATCCGGAAAATACTATCTATTCGGCTAAACGGTTCATCGGACGCCGCTACTCCGAAGTTCAGTCGGAGATCAAGAACGTGACTTATAAAGTCGTGCCGGGCCCGAACGACGCTGTGCGCTTTGAGATTACGGGGAAGCAATACGCGCCGGAAGAGATTTCCGCGCTGGTGCTGCGCAAGCTCGCCGACGACGCGACCAAGTATTTGGGCGAGAAGGTCAACGACGCGGTGATCACCGTTCCGGCTTACTTCAACGACGCGCAGCGGCAGGCGACCAAAGACGCGGGCAAGATCGCCGGGCTCAACGTGCTCCGCATCATCAACGAACCCACGGCGGCAGCGCTCGCGTACGGCCTCGACAAAAAGAAGAACGAAACGATCCTGGTGTTCGACCTTGGCGGCGGTACCTTCGATGTTTCCATACTCGATGTCGGCGACGGAGTCTTCGAGGTTCGCTCGACTTCCGGCGATACGCACCTGGGCGGCGATGATTTCGACAAGCGAATCGTCGACTGGGTAGCGGAAGAGTTTCAGCGCAATCAGGGCATTGATGTGAGGAAAGACCGCCAGGCTTTGCAGCGACTCATCGAAGCCGCTGAGAAGGCCAAGATCGAACTTTCCACCGCCGTCGAGACGACCATCAGCCTGCCGTTCATCACGGCCGACGCATCAGGTCCCAAGCACCTCGAGATGAAGCTCACGCGCGCCAAGTTCGAGCAACTCACGGCCGATCTCGTGGAGCGCTGCGTCGGGCCTGTCAAACAAGCCCTTGCGGACGCGAAAATTACCGAGCGCGATATCGACGAGGTGATCCTCGTCGGCGGCGCGACCCGCATGCCAGCCGTGCAAGCGCTGGTGCGGCGACTCACGGGCGGCAAAGAACCTAATCAATCGGTCAATCCGGACGAGGTTGTTGCCGTCGGTGCGGCGATCCAGGCCGGGGTGCTGGCCGGCGAAGTGAAAAACGTAGTGCTGCTCGATGTGACGCCGCTCTCTCTGGGCGTGGAGACGATGGGCGGAGTTACGACGAAGCTCATCGAGCGCAACACCACCGTACCGGTGCGCAAGTCGGAAACATTCTCCACCGCTGAGGATAACCAGGCCGCGGTCGACATCCACGTGTTGCAGGGTGAGCGCGAACTGGCACGCGACAACCGCACCCTAGGAAATTTTCGCCTGGAAGGCATACGGCCGGCTCCCCGCGGCGCGCCGCAGATCGAAGTCAGCTACGACATCGACGCCAACGGTATATTGACGGTCACCGCGAAGGACAAGGAAAGCGGCAAAGAGCAGAAGATTACGATCTCGGGCTCGACCCAGCTGTCAAAGGAAGAGATCGACCGAATGGTCAACGACGCGCAGGCTCATTCCGAAGACGACCGCAAGCGGCGCGAAGAGATCGAAGCGCGTAACAGCGCCGACTCGATGGCCTATCAGGTGGAGCGGCAGTTACGTGATCTCGGAGATCGCGTGCCGCTGAACGAGAAGGCGCGGGCCGAGCAGTTAATCGCCGAGATACGCGAGCTGGTGAAAAACAACTCGTCTGATGTTGCGCGGCTGCGCAAGCTCACAGGTGATCTGCAGCAGGTGGCCTACGGATTGTCGTCGATGGCTTCCAGCCAGGCGAATTCGGCCGGCGGGCAAGGCGGTGGAGCCGGCGGCCCTCAGCCGGGCGGTGGCGATGACGTCATCGATGCGGAATTCAAACAAACGTAAGCGTTGGTTTGGGGAGAAGAACTCTCTTCTCGAGGGCTAAACGAAGGTTCGTCATGCCCGCGGACGCGGGCTTCCAGGAAGTGGCGGAGGGGTGACGGCCGCAAAGACTGGATTCCCGCCTGCGCGGGAATGACGGAAGGGAAGTGTGGGGCTATTCAGTTTCATTTCTAGACGACTATGGAAGCAACAGACCAAAACAAAAATGCCAAGGCCGGTGACTCGCCCTCCGAAATCGAGCGGCTCAAAGAAGATTTGCGCCGCGAGCACGATATGTATCTGCGCGCGCTGGCTGATTATGACAACTATCGCCGGCGGATCGAGCGCGAGCGCGCGACGGCGGCGCATAGCGGCAAGCGCGAGCTCATACTCCAGTTGCTTGAAGTGCTCGATGGCTTTGACCGCGCGCTCCAGCACATGGGCGATGCGCCCTCATCCGTGTCTGAGGGCTTGCAGTTGCTGCAACGGAAGCTGCTGAACGTTCTTGAAGCGCAAGGCGTAACTTCGCTGCAAAGCTTGGGCGAGACTTTTGACCCCGAGTTCCATGACGCCATTGGCACGGTTCAGAGCGAAGAGTTTAAACCTGGCACAGTCGCCGATGAGGTGCAGCGGGGCTATCGCTGGGGTGACGATGTGCTTCGGCCCGCGCGGGTGCGAGTGGCACAGTGAATGAGTCTCGGGTTTCGAGTTCCGAGTCTCGAGTTATCAGCGACGGGTTGCGTGAAATTTAACGAGCGGAGAGTTTCTTCGTAGTTTCTGGGTTTTGAGTTCTCGTCAGGTCAACTCGAAACCAGGAACTCGAAACCAGGAACTGCGAAAGCATGGCGGTACAGTTTAGAGACTACTATGAAGTCCTCGGCGTTGCTAAAACCGCTACTGAGGATGAAATCAAGAGCGCGTACCGCAAGCTGGCGCGAAAGTATCATCCTGACGTCAATCCGGGCGACAAATCCGCGGAAGAGAAATTTAAGGAGATAAACGAAGCCTACGAGGTTCTGTCGGATGCCGACAAACGCAAGCGATACGACGAGCTTGGCCCAAACTGGAAAGCAGGACAAGACTTCAGGCCGCCGCCGGGCTGGGAAGGTGCGCAGGGAGGGTATGCTGACTTCGGCGACCTGTTTGGTGGAGGCCGGAGTCAGGGTGGATTTAGTGATTTCTTCGAGAGCTTGTTTGGTGGCCGACGTAGCGCGCGCGGGGGCGCCGGCTTTGTCATGCGTGGCCAGGATGTTGAGGCGGAGATCACGCTCACACTGGAGGAGGCCCATCGCGGAGTGAAGCGCAACATAACATTACAGGTCACTGAAACCTGTCCCGATTGTAAGGGAAGCGGTGTAAAGGACGGGAAGACCTGTCCGACATGCCGGGGCGCCGGCGCTATTCTCCGTCCGAAATCGCTTGAAGTCACTATCCCCGCGGGCGTGCGCGATGGCTCCGTGATTCGATTGGCGGGGCAGGGCGAGCCGGGTATGAATGGCGCCCCCGCGGGCGATCTTTTTCTCCGGGTGCGGATCCGTCCCCATCCCCTGTTCAACATTGCGGGTGAGAACGACGTTCAGATCGAGCTGCCGGTGGCGCCGTGGGAAGCGGCGCTCGGGGCCAAAATACCGGTGCCGACGCTCGAGGGGCCGGTGGAGATGAGAATCCCGGCCGGCGCCCAGGGAGGCCAGCGGCTCAGATTGCGCGGACAGGGGTTGAACCGGCGAGGCGGCGGACGCGGCGATGAATACGTAAAAATCAAAATCGTCAATCCGCCCAATCTGGCGCCCAAGGAAAGAGAGCTTTTCGAGAAGCTCGCCGCCGAATCGCGCTTCAATGCTCGGGAATTGATGGCGGCAGGTCGATGATGGCTGTGCGGCGATACGACATCGTTTTGTGCCGGCAGGAATCCCAGCAGTTGACGCTCGATATGCTGGCCGCGCGCACCGGCATGCACCCTGCGCTGGTCCAGCAATTTGTCGAGTTCGGACTGATAGAGCCTATCGAATGGCAAGGCGCGAGGTCACTTTTCGATGCTTCCGCCGTCCCACGACTCCGGATGATCCGCCGGCTCCGCGAATCTTTGGGTATCAACCTCGCCGGCGTCGCGGTCATCCTGGATTTGCGTGACAAGTTCTACGCTCTACAGCGTGAGAACGAAACGCTGCGCAGTAGGTATTGAAGCGATGGTTCAACGTTCAACGTTCAAAGTTTTAGTTCGTGTTTAGTCGTTGAACCTTGAACTTTTGAACCTTGAACCCCGACGAAGGAGGATTCATGGACATCAACCGCTTTACGCAAAAAGCTCAAGAAGCAATCAGCTCGGCGCAAACCAAAGCTGCGCGTTACGGCCATCAGCAGGTCGATGTAGAGCATCTGCTAGCTTCGCTGCTCGAACAGGAGAGCGGGCTGGCTACTTCGATTCTCAGCAAGACTGAAATCAACGTCGACAATCTCAAGCGTCGCGTCGAGCAAGAGCTCGAGCGCATGCCCAAGGTCTCCCAAGCCGCAGGCGGGCCTGAGCAGATCTATATTACGGCCCGTTTAAATCGCCTGCTCGCCCAGGCCGAAGACGAAGCGAAAAAGCTCAAGGATGAGTACATTTCCATAGAGCACCTGCTGTTGGCGATGACAGATGATGGGGGCGCGACGGGCCGCATCCTTAAGGAGTTCGGCGTCACACGCGAACAATTGGCGCAGGCGCTGAAGGGCATACGCGGCAACCAGCGGGTGACGTCACAGAACCCGGAAGCGACCTATGAAGCGCTTGGCCGATACGGCCGTGACTTCACCAAGCTCGCCGCTCAAGGCAAGCTTGACCCGGTAATCGGCCGCGACGAAGAAATTCGGCGCGTGATCCAGGTGCTGTCCCGGCGCAGCAAGAATAATCCCGTGCTGATCGGCGACCCGGGGGTGGGAAAGACCGCCATCGTCGAAGGACTGGCCCAGCGCATCGTCAGCGGCGATGTGCCGGAGAGCCTCAAGAACAAGCGACTCATTGCCCTGGATATGGGCGCGCTCATTGCCGGCGCCAAATACCGGGGAGAATTCGAAGAGCGGCTCAAAGCTGTGCTCAAAGAGGTTCAGGAGTCCCAGGGCGAAATCATTCTTTTCATCGACGAGCTGCATACGGTGGTGGGGGCGGGAGCTGCAGAAGGCGCCATGGATGCTTCCAACCTGTTGAAACCGATGCTGGCCCGCGGCGAGCTGCGCTGCATCGGCGCCACGACTTTGGATGAATACCGCAAGCACGTCGAGAAAGACCGGGCTCTGGAACGCCGATTTCAACCCGTCCTCGTCGACGAGCCCAGCGTCGAGGACACGATCTCGATCCTGCGAGGGCTGCGCGAGCGCTACGAGGTCCATCATGGCGTGCGCATCAAAGACGCAGCGCTGGTCACCGCCGCCGTGCTCTCCCATCGCTACATTACCGACCGGTTCTTGCCGGACAAGGCCATCGATCTCGTCGACGAGGCGGCCGCCAAGCTGCGCACGGAGATCGAGTCGATGCCGACGGAGCTTGATGAAGTTTCGCGCCGCGTCATGCAATTGGAAATCGAACGGGAGGCGTTGCGCAAGGAGAGCGATGCGGCCTCAAAGGACCGGCTGGTCAAATTGGAAAAGGAGCTGGCGGACTTGAAGGCGCAGCAACAGCAACTGCGCGCGCGCTGGGAAATGGAAAAGCAAGCCATCGCTCGCCTGCGCGGCCTCAAAGAGGAGATCGAAAAGACGAAATTGGAAATCGAGAAAGCCCAGCGCGAGTATGACCTTAATCGCGCCGCTGAGCTGAAATACGGCAAGCTGGCGCAGCTCGAACGCCAATTGGCCGACGAAGAGAAGCGGCTGCGTGAACAAGGCAACATGCAGTTGATCAAGGAGGAAGTCGACGAGGATGATATCGCGGCTGTGGTGGCGCGCTGGACGGGTATTCCGGTGTCGAGACTGCTCGAAGGGGAGAAGGACAAACTACTTCGTCTGGCTGAGCATCTGCACAAGCGGGTCGTCGGCCAGGACGAAGCTGTAGAGGCTGTGGCTGACGCGGTGATCCGCGCCCGCTCAGGACTCAAAGATCCCAACCGCCCGATCGGCTCGTTTATTTTTCTCGGTCCCACAGGAGTCGGAAAGACAGAGCTGGCGCGCGCCTTGGCCGAGTTCATGTTCGATGACGAGAAAAACATGATACGGGTCGACATGTCTGAATACCAGGAACGGCATACGGTGGCGCGTCTGATCGGCGCTCCGCCGGGGTACATCGGCTACGACGAAGGCGGCCAACTCACCGAGGCGGTGCGGCGGCGGCCTTATTCGGTCATCTTATTCGACGAGATCGAAAAAGCGCATACGGACGTCTTTAATGTCCTGCTTCAAGTCCTTGATGACGGGAGGCTCACCGATGGGCATGGCCGCACGGTGGATTTCAAGAACACGGTGGTGATCATGACTTCCAACGTGGGCAGTCAATTGATTCTAGCCTATCGCGGCGGCGACGATCCCGAATCCTATGAGCAGATGAAAGGCGAAGTGCTCGACGTGCTGCGCCGGCAGTTCCGGCCTGAGTTTCTCAACCGCGTCGACGAGATCGTCGTGTTCCACAGTCTCTCGCGGGAGCACTTGAAGCAAATTGTCGAGATCCAGCTCGAGCGGCTGCGGGCCCGGCTGGCCGAGCGTCACATCACCCTCGAGCTCACCGAGAAGGCGCGAGAGCACTTGGCCGCGGTGGGTTACGATCCCAGCTACGGCGCACGGCCTTTGAAACGGGCGATTCAGAAGGAGCTCGAGACTCCTTTGGGCCGGTCGTTGCTTAAGGGCGATGTGCAAGATGAGCAGACAATCACCGTCGACTATGATCGCGCCAGCGGCGGACTGAAATTCAGTGTCAAGGCCGGGAAAACCGCGAAGCGGACAGCGGAAGAAGCTTCAGCGGCTTGAGTGTGTACCGTTTATCGAAAATCGTGCGCGTGAACACAAGCGATGAACACGAATAAAGCACAGAGGAAAGAGAGGTAGCCGGCCATTTTTCCAATTCGCGATACCATTCCTTCTAAAAATACGCCCATCGGCACCTGGCTCATAATACTGGCCAACAGCGTGGTTTTTGTCTTCGAGCTCACGCTGCCGCAGTCTGTGCTGGAGACCGTCTTCTACTATTTTGGCATGGTCCCGGCGCGTTATACGCATCCCGACTGGGCAGTTTTGATGGGCCTTCCGTTCGATGACTACTGGCCGTTCATTACGAGCATGTTCCTTCACGGCGGCTGGCTCCACATCATCGGCAATATGTGGACGCTGTGGATCTTCGGCGACAACGTGGAGGACCGCATGGGGACGTTGCGCTTTCTTGTTTTCTATTTTATTTGCGGCCTGGCGGCAGGGCTGGTGCATTTTTTCACCAATCCTAATTCAACCCTCCCGACCGTGGGAGCTTCCGGTGCGATCGCGGGGGTGCTCGGCGCCTATTTCCTTCTCTTTCCCACCGCCCGTGTTATCACGCTTATTCCAATCTTTTTCTTTCCTTTGTTTGTCGAGCTGCCCGCTATCACCTATTTGGGATTCTGGATTCTTAGCCAGATCTTTAGCGGAGCGCTGTCTCTTGGTCTCCCTGAAGACGTCGGTGGAGTGGCGTTTTGGGCTCACGTGGGTGGCTTTATCACAGGGGCATTGCTTCATTGGCTTTTCGTTAAACGGCGAGAGGACGTCCGCTCTCTCTCGCCCGACGAGTGGGGGCTGGAAGCAGCCTGGCGGCCACTGGAATATGCCAACTTCAACTCATGGAGGAACAAACGATGGGTATAGGAGATATTTTTTGGTTTTTTTTCATGATTTCGGCGCTACAACCAATCATGACGCGCCGCTTGCTGGAATTTTCCCGCCAGCGGCTCATATCGAAAATTGAGCACGATCGAGGCTCTCGCGTGATCCTTCTGGTGCATCGCGAGGAAAAAATGAATTTTTTGGGCTTCCCCGTGTACCGCTACATCGATGTGGACGATTCGGAAGAGGTCCTTCGTGCCATTCACATGACCGGCAAGGACGTGCCCATCGATCTGATTCTGCACACCCCTGGCGGCCTGGTGCTCGCCGCGCTGCAAATCGCCGAAGCAATCAAAAAGCACAAAGGTAAAGTGACGGTCTTCGTCCCTCACTATGCCATGTCCGGTGGGACGCTGATTTCATTGGCGGCGAGTGAGATTGTCATGTCCGAGTATGCCGTGCTTGGCCCTGTGGATCCCCAGCTTGGCAAGTACCCGGCGGCATCCATTCTTAAAGTCATCGCTAAAAAGCCTATTAAAGATGTAGAAGATGAAACTCTAATCTTGGCCGACCAGGCCGAGAAAGCCATTATACAGCTTCGCGAGTCCGTCAAAGAGTTGCTACAGGGCAAGCCCACCAACGGCAAAGTAGATGAGCTGGCACGGCTTCTGTCTGAGGGCACCTGGACCCACGACTTTCCGATTACCTATGAAAGAGCTAAGGCGCTAGGGCTTCCCGTCAACTCCAATATACCCGACGATGTTCTGAAGCTCATGGGCCTTTATCCGCAACCGACCCGAACGCAGCCGACAGTAGAGTATCTGCCCGGGCCGCGCACCCGCAGGCCCGAGGCGGTCCCGGCAGGAAACAACGGATAACGCATACGAACGACGGTACCTAAAAGGTCGCGAATGGGGTGGAAAGAGGTTCTTTTATGAAGCGTTTGTTGGGACGTATCTTTTCATTGAAGAGTTTGCTCGTGATCTTATTCGTTCTTTTCATTGTTGTGCCGGTCGTAGAAAGCTGGACAATGGGAAAATTGCGGGACAACGCGATCAGCACCCTGGAGAAAAATAGAGGAAGCCGGGTCATTGTGCTCATTCACCGTCAGGAAAGTGTCAACGTTCTTGGTGTCCCGGTGGTGCGCTATATCAACGTAGAGGATTCCGAGGACATTCTCAGAGCCATCCGGCTTACCGACCCAAAGACGCCGCTTGATTTGATCCTCCATACGCCTGGCGGTCTGGTCCTTGCCGCATCCCAGATAGCCAAGGCAATCAAACGTCACCCTGCGAAGACCACGGTTTTTGTCCCACACTATGCTATGTCAGGAGGAACACTCATTGCGCTGGCAGCGAACGAGATTGTAATGGATGCAAACGCCGTCCTCGGTCCCATCGACCCCCAACTTGGGGACTTTCCTGCCGCCTCAATTTTAAAGGTCGTCGAGACGAAACCTATCGATAAGATCGATGACATGACACTGGTCTTGGCCGATCAGTCCAAAAAAGCCATCGCCCAGGTTGAAGCGCTCGCTCAGGAGTTGCTCAGCGGAAAGATGCCGGCGGAGAAAGCGAGGGAGGTAGCACGCCGTCTCGCGAGCGGCACTTGGACGCATGACTTTCCAATAACGGCGGAGACGGCCAAAGATTTAATCGGCCTGCCGATCAGCACCGCGATGCCGGGAGAAGTCTTTCAACTGATAAGCCTGTATCCGGAAGCGCACGAGGGACAGCCCTCGGTCTTTTATCTCCCGGGGCCTCGGTACAAGAAGGGAGAACCTGCCGGCCAAGAAGCCTCGTTGCGCTGATCTTTAAACCAGCCGAACCCAGGGTTTTTGCAGAGAGGTTGCGTAACCGACTTCGGTGGCGTCCTTAACGCCGGCGGCGTGAAGTTCTTCGACGAGCTTCGCGGCGTGTCTTTTTCCAACGGCGATCAAAAGACCGCCCGAAGTTTGGGGATCGATGGCGACTTCGACAATTCCTTCGCGGATGGACTTCTCGATGGTGATCTTATCCTGCAGATATTCGCGGTTTCTCTTGCAGCCGCCGGTGATATAGCCCTTCTCGGCCAGACGGGGAGCGCGGTGGAGCAAAGGCAGCTTTGCCGATTCGATGAGTAAGGTCACACTGCTGCCGCTTGCCATCCCCAGGGCGTGTCCCAGGATACCGAAGCCGGTCACGTCCGAACACGCATGCACAGGAAATTTCCGTGCGACTTTCGAGGCGGCGGCATTGAGTGTAATCATCGACTGCACCGCTGCGTCAACACTTTCTTTTGAAGCCTTCCCTTTTTTCAGCGCAGTGCTGATAATGCCAGTGCCGAGAGGCTTGGTTAAGATAAGCGCATCGCCTTCCTGCACTCCCACATTGCGAAAGATCTTGTCGGGATGGATGATTCCCGTGACGGCCATACCATATTTGATTTCTTCATCGATGATGCTGTGCCCGCCGATGACGACTGCGCCGCTTTCTTTCACTTTGTCGGCGCCGCCCCTTAGAATATCGCCGAGAATCGCGATGTCCATTTTCCCTTTCGGGAAGCAGACGATGTTCAAGCAGGTCTTGGGTTCACCGCCCATGGCATAGACATCGCTCAAAGAATTCGCGGCGGCGATTTGACCAAAAGTATAGGGGTCATCGACGATGGGAGTGAAAAAATCGACGGTGTTGACGATAGCGAGGTCGGGCCGAAGACGATACACTCCTGCGTCGTCGGAGGTTTCCGTTCCAACCAGCATATCGACGTTGTCAAACTTAGGCAGGCCGTGCAAAACTTGCACGAGGTCGGCGGGGCCGAGCTTGGCAGCTCAACCCGCGGCTTTGACCTCTTGCGTCAGCCGGACTGCTCTATTCTTCCCGAGCTGCATAGACATTTGACTCTAATTCCATCGTAATCTGATTTCAATGCGCAGAGGCCTAGTGGTTCATTTAGAAACGGACCTTATCCTTTACATCAAAAAAAGATTCCTCGCTCCCGCTCGGAATGACACTTGAGCGATCTGTCATCCCGAACGAAGTGAGGGATCTTGACCAAACTGCACCACACCGCTTAAAGGCTACTTCCCGGCAGCGGAAGACTTGAGACGCCGAACATCGCCGATTCTGATGGTCACTCCCTCGCGATCGAAATATTCCAAAAGGGGAATCGTGTATTTACGACTGGACCCGATGAGATCGCGAAATGAGGCGGCGCTAATCTCGTTTTTTTCAGAGAGAAACTGAAGAGATCCGTTGCCACTCGAACTACGGACCCGTCTCGCTCCAGCAACCGCATGACTTCGGTCAACTTGTTGCGACTGACAGCCAGCTGCTTTTCGATCTCCTTCGACTCCGGCGGTGACATCGGTTGCTCGCCGAGGAGGTTTTTGATCCTGTCCATGAGGGACTTTTCCTGGCTGCCGACCTGAACCCGATGGTCCGCTGTGCGCAGCAGATTTTCTTCTTTGGCGATGGTCTTGTCCGAAACGAGAGCGTCGACGATGGTGCGAAAGATTTTCGCCGAGAGCGCGTAAGGAAGTTTCCCGCGTAATTCTTCCATGTCGATTCCGGGCACAAGGGGATGCGCTTTGTGGAATTCCTTGAGTGTAGCGAGGATTTTGTCTTTCAACCGCTGCCATTTGTGCTCAGTTGTGTAGGCCTTTTCTCCCTCGGCATTGAAGGCACGAAGGCTTTTCATCTTATCGACATGAGCTCGCACTACGTCTTCCTTCAAGTTCAAGAATTGGTGGATGGATTCGATCGGAAGGGCGAAATCGCGGCTTTCGTTCAGAAAGCTCTCGGTGAGTTGCGTCACGTCTCCTCTGTGCAGCGACTTCAGCCGATTTTCCAGATCCCGCTCTCCCCGTTTGTGCTTCCTCGCCCAGGGATGGATGACAACACCGCCGCCCAGCGTTTTCCTGGCCGTTTCGTCTCGGACAATGAAATGATCGTTGCGCAAAACTAGAAGAGGCTCGGAGAGCGTAATTTGGCAGTAAGTCGATTCCTTTGCATTGATTTTGTCTTTGGCGCCGAGAAGGATGATTTTGGCAATGCGTTCCGCGGTGCCTAGATGCACTCGAATCCGTTGATGATTTTTGATTCCCTTTGCCGCTGCGGGTCTGACTTCGAAGAACGCGTCGAATCGGTCCGATGTGAGTGTGAGCTGCTCGTGGCAGATGACGTGACCGCGTTCGATTGAGGCTCGCTCCGGTCCCGTCAGATTCAAAGCGACCCGCTGGCCCCATCCGGCCGTATCCAGCGAACGTCCATGCACCTGGAGGCTGCGCACGCGGAAGAGCTCGCCCCCCGGCAAGCAACGCACACGATCTCCGGTCTTGATTTCGCCGCTGAGCGAGGTTCCCGTGACTACGACGCCGTGTCCTTGCATGACGAATGCGCGGTCCACCGGCAGTCGAAAGTAGCCGCTCGGAACGGGCTTGTCGGCGCTCTTCAGCGTTCGAGAAATTAAATCCTTCAGCTCCTGGAGTCCTTTCCCGGTAACCGATGAGACGGCGATGACGGGAGCCGCCTCCAGCACAGTGTCGAGGGTAAGAATCTTGATTTCCTCTTCGACCTCCTGGATTCTCTCAGCAGAAACCAGATCGGCTTTGGTAATGGCGAAGATCGCCATCTTCACGCCGAGCAGATGCACGATATCCAAGTGCTCTTCGGTCTGGGGCATGACGCCGTCATCGGCGGCAACGGTAAAGAGAACGAGATCGATGCCGTGCGCACCCGCGAGCATGTTTTTGATGAACCGTTCGTGTCCCGGGACATCGACGACTCCCGCTTGCGTGCCATCGGGAAGGTCAAAATGAGCAAACCCCAGATCGATGGAGATCCCGCGCTCCTTTTCCTCCTTCAGCCGGTCCGTATCCTGACCCGTTAATGCTTTGATCAGACGGGTTTTCCCGTGATCGATGTGGCCGGCGGTGCCGATGATGTAGGGCATCTTTAATCAGTTCAAAGTTTAACGTTCAATGTTCAATGTGGCGCCTTTGGCGCGGTTCAAAGTTTCGTGTTCAAGGTTTAAGGTGAGGCGCGGAACATTGACCTTTGAACGTTGAACAGCTGCAGTGGTTGAACTTTGAACCCAGCGAGTTGCTTCATGGCTACGTAATTCTGAAATCACTACGAGCTCTCGGCCCCATTAAAATTCGGGACCAGCTCTTGAGGGTCGAAGATGGTTCTCAAGTCGAGCAGAAAGCGGTCGTCCTTAATCCGTCCGATGATGGGGGGATTTGCGCTGCGAAACTCTGCCGCAATTCGAGTCGCGCTCAAGCTTTTGTGCTCGATGGCAATTACGACGGTGGGCAGCTCTTCGGTGGGCATAGCGCCGCTACCGATTTGAGACGTCGAATTTTCTAAGGCGAGATGAAACCCGTCACCCAGTTTCGCTTGGAGCTTGGGCATAATCTGGTCGCCGATCTTTTGAATTTCATCAACCGGGCGAACAAACGCCTTCAACGTTGGAATAGCCGCAGTGATATCCGGCGCTTGGCGATAGAGTCTGAGGGTCGCCTCCAATGCCGCCAGAGTCAGTTTGCCGCAGCGCAAAGCTCGTTGAAGATGATTCTTGTTCATCCGGCCGACCAAACTTGCCTTGCCTACCAGTAGTCCCGCCTGGGG
>WNFP01004309.1_pt1 | contig 16021 bp, 18 predicted proteins | sample 5400201 | NCBI WGS metagenome assembly WNFP01 (sample SAMN13153355, study PRJNA577476) | soil metagenome | isolation source: 115 cm saprolite under Madrone tree | place: USA:California | collected 2016-06-14
TCGCATCAAAATCATGCCTAGTCCCTTCAATCGCTGGTTCGATTTAGCGCTTTCCAACGCCTTTCCTCTTTTGGGCATCCTGGTCATCGCCCTGGTGTTGAATCGGGTGCTTCGCGCCGTCACAAACCTGCTCATCAAACCAGCGGCATCGCAGTCCCGCCAAGCACAACTCCGCGAGCAGCAGACGCGCACTCTGGCTGGAGTCCTCTACGGTGCGGGCAGCAAGGTTGTCTGGGTCGTGGCTCTGCTCACGGCTCTGGACAAGGTCGGGATCAACCCCACACCAGCACTCACGCTCGCCGGCCTCGCGAGCGTGGCCGTCGGTTTTGGCGCGCAAACTCTCGTTCGCGATGTGATCTCCGGGTTCTATATCGTGCTGGAAGATCAATACGTCGTTGGGGACACCGTTCAAATAGCCGATTACGTCGGCCGTGTGGAACATCTCACGCTGAGACGTACGGTAATCCGTGATCCGCGCGGCGCCCTGGTAACCATCGCCAATGGCGAGATCCGCATGGTGAGCAATCTCAGCCGCGACTGGTCACAGACGTTCGTGGATGTTTCGCTTGCACCGGAAAGCCCGATCGAACGAACCCTGCAGGCGCTCGAGGTCGCCGCGGCCGCTCTGAGGAGCGACCCTGCCTGGTCACAGGCGCTGGTCGATGGGCCGCGGATTCTTGGCCTACAAAGCCTGGACCGCACTTCGTCGACGGTACGATTGCAGGTAAGAACCGCGCCAACGCGCCAGGACGAAGTCGCACGCGAACTGCGCCGCCGCATCCAGGTCGAGTTCCAACGGCAGGGGATTCCCCTGGCGAGTGTGCAACGGGTCGAACTGGCAGGCGTATCTCATTTCCCGCAAGAGACCGCCCAGCCCGGCTCCGCGAGTTAGCGCAAGGAGGAACCATCATGGCCCAGATCACCTACGACGAAGTAAACCTGATGCTGCGCTTGTACGACATGAGGCGCGAGTCGCGCCTGCGTCAGGCGCGCGCGTGGTTCGTGGAACACTTTCATCCGGAATCTCCGGAGGACATGATGCAGAAGTATCCGCAGGGCAGCGAGGAGAACACCTACATCCGCATGGTTATCAGCTACTGGGACATGGTTGCGGGCATCGTCAATCGCGGGCTGATCAATGACGAATTGTTTTTCGAGAGCAACGGCGAGATCTGGGTGGTTTGGGACCGCATGCGATTGATTGTCCCCACCTGGCGCGGCGCTTTCAAGAATCCCCATCTTTTCCAGAATATCGAAGAAACTTGCAAGCGGCTGGAGGCTTGGCGCGAGAAACGCGCACCTGGATCCTCAGCGGCGATGCGGCAGATGTTGGGCCAGGGGAAACCCAAAACAAAGGGCGCTTAGCCTCTATGATCCGAGGGATTTCCAGCGGCGAGGCGCGGCCGGCGCCCTTCCATTTTCTTAGGTGGCGGCTTTTTCGACCCGCGCGTCTCTGATGTCACAGGGAGCGCTCGGTTTTGCGACCTTCACGCAGTTGCGGCCTGCTTTCTTCGCAGCGTAGAGCGCTGCATCGGCCTCCTGAAGAAGCTCCTCGAGTGGGCGGAAACCCCATTCTTGGCTGAGCAAGAGGCCCAGGCTCATCGTGATCGGAACCACTCCGCTTGAAGTTTGCACGGGGCGTTGCGCGATTGTTTTCCGGATCTCTTCCGCCCGGGCAAGGCCAAAGGCCGGATTGCAGTTATTCAAGACCACCAGAAATTCCTCACCGCCATAGCGCCCCACGAAATCGTACGAGCGAACCGAAGAAAGCAGACGTTTTGCAGTCGCTTGCAAAACCTCATCCCCTGCCGCGTGGCCGTAGGTATCGTTCACGTTCTTGAAATGATCCAGATCGCAGATCAAAATGGCCGTGGAGACGCGCTCGCGGCGGGAACGAGCAAGTTCACGTCCTAGCAAATCCAGAATCACTCCGCGGTTCCAGAGAGAGGTCAGACCGTCATGGGTGGCCTTGAAGCGCATCTCCTCGCGCGCCTCGACCAAACGGTCTTCAAGCTCCAGAATCCGCAACCCGGTCCGCAGCCGCGCTTTGAGCTCCTCGGCGTTGAATGGCTTTGTTAAGTAATCATCGGCACCGGATTCCAGCCCTGTCACGACATCTTCTTTGGCCTCTTTGGATGTGAGCAAGACCATATAGACATAGGATTGCTCATTCCTCTTCCGGACTTCGCGGCAGACGCTCGGCCCATCCAACTCGGGCATCATCCAGTCCAGCAACGCGAGCCGCGGTCCATCCCGCTTGCATAACTGCTCAGCCGCTAGGCGCCCGTTCTCCAAGGCGGTCACTTCGTAGCCAGCGCGCTCCAACGTTTTTTGCAGCAGCCGACGCGACATGACCTCGTCATCCGCAATCAGAATTCTCATTTATTGGCCTCTGCCATGTAGGCCTCCAGCTGCGGCAATAGCCTCGCGGCGTTTGTCTCGACCAAGGCAAGAGCCTCTTGAAATCCCGAGACTTCTCCGCTGCGGCCCAACTGTTCCAGCTGCGCTGCCGCTGCGGCAGCCTGTGTGGCGGCCAGGTTGGAGAGCATCCCCTTTAGGGCGTGAGCCGCCGCGACAACGCGTTTCCCCTCCCCGGATTCCACGGCTTCGCGCAAAGCTTGCAGATGGCCAGGAAATTCTTCTTTGAAGATCATCAGAAGGTCCTGCAGGAGCTCGCGGTCATTTTCCACACGGGCAAGCAGTTCCTCGGGATCAAAGGTCGAATTGGGTGAGTCTTTATTCTCTTTCACGTCTTATTTCTTCTTCTGCACAGCCAGTCGGTTGTAATGCTGCCCGGATACCGGAAGTGCCCGAACGGCGGCATGGGTTTGGTCGGTGGTCTTCGACTCAGGCACAGGAAAGCACATGGGAGCCCGTTCGGGAACAGGGGCACGCAGGTGCCCACTTGGAACTGGTTCCTTGCAGCTAGATGGTTGGGCCTTTCCCGTCGTCCAGCTTCAAAAGGCCCGTAAAAAGGTCGGCTTCACCGGAAGGCTTAAATATTCATCGTTTGGTCAAACTAGGGTCTTTACCTGAGGTGTCTTTCCGGGTTTTACTTGCTTGAGCAGGCAGGTTTCCGATGGTATTGGCTATCCTGTCTTCTCTCTGGGGAGGGTGTGTGACCGTCGGGACCCTTACGGTTCAACGCAAGGAGAATACTCTTATGGCAAAACGTGACGGGGGCCAGGTTTCAGGGATAGCGCCGGACGACTCGGGGCACAACGAAGCATCGTCCGAGCTGCTCCGAGAACTAGTGGCGCACCTCCGGCAGAACCGGACGCAACTCCGCGAGGAATGGGTGGGGCGAATTTCTGAAACGCGCCTGCTCACCGCGATGACCAAGGAAGAAATTTTCGCGGAAGCAACTTCGGTGTACGACAGCTACGTGGAGGCCCTCGAGACGGAAACTTTCGAAGCGCTGCAAGCCTACGCGAGAAATCTGTCCGAACGCATCATTCCGCGAGGCGTCGAAACGCACGAAGTTGTTGGAATCGTTCTCCTGCTTCGCGACGTCCTCGCACGCTCTCTCTTCGCCAAGTACCAGACGGATTTCAAGAAATTGAACCGTATCTTAGATGCCTATGAGCCGGCGGCAAACCGCATTGCCAACACGGTGGCCGTGGGTTTCGTTCAGGAGCGCGAGCGCGTCATCCGCCAACAGCAAGAAGCGATTCGCGAACTGTCTACTCCGGTGCTGCAGGTTCGCGAGCGCCTGCTCATTCTGCCGATCATCGGCGTGATCGATCCGCAACGCGCCCGGCAATTGACGGAACAATTGCTGCGAGGAATCCGCACCAATCGCGCCAAAGTTGTGGTGATTGATATCACGGGCGTGGCGGCGATGGACGTCACGGTGGCCAACCACCTGGTGCAAACGGTTGAGGCTTCCCGGCTGCTCGGCGCGACGGTCATTGTTACCGGCCTTTCACCGGAGATTGCGCAAACACTGGTAACCATCGGCGTCGACCTGGGCAAGATGAACACCGTCGGCGACCTGCAAGGCGGTATCGAGCAGGCAGAGCGGCTATTGGGATACAAAGTGGCGACTGTGGCCGAGCCGAACTAAGTCGTCCAGGGGAAGAACCACTTGGAAGTTCCGATTCTCAAACAGGGAGAGGTCCTGATCGCCACGTTTCAGGCGGCTCTCTCGGACGCGGATCTCAACCAACTGCGCAGCGGGCTGGTGCGGCAAGTTGTCAAGTTTCGCTCGCGCGGTGTCATCGTGGACGTCACGGCGATGGACGTGATGGACTCGTTCGCGTCACGAACTCTGCGGGAGATCGCGCAAATGATCCGTTTGCGCGGAGCGGAAACCGTCATCGTTGGAATTCAGCCGGAAGTAGCCTTTGCGATGGTGCAGCTTGGTTTAACGTTGGAAGGGGTCGTCACAGCCCTCGACCTGGAAGAGGGTTTGAACTATTTGAACAAGAAGTTCAAGACCGTGAACTGAGAGTGAGTCACAGTGCCGGCAGGAGAAACCCGAGTGGCTATCAACTCCGACCAGGATATCGTCCTAGCGCGCCAAAAGGGGCGGGCCATGGCGGCGGAGCTCGGGTTTTTGTCGGGCGATGCCACGCTTATTGCAACGGCAATCTCGGAACTAGCGCGGAACATCGTGACTTACGCGGGCAAGGGGCATATCACCTTGAAGGGAATTCAAAATTCGAGCCACGTGGGCATCCTGGTTGTCGCTTCAGACCATGGTCCGGGCATTCCAGACATTCCCCAAGCGCTGCGCGATGGCTTCTCCACTTCGGGAAGTCTCGGGCTCGGGCTGCCCGGAGTGCGGCGACTCATGGACGAATTTGAAATTACCTCCCAGCCTAGCAGGGGGACTACAGTGGCGGTGAAGAAGTGGAAACAATAAGAGTCCCGATGGTGGAGTACGGCGTCGCCAAGTTTGCGCTTTCCGGTCAGGGTGAGTCGGGAGATCAACATCTGGTTTGTTGCAACCAGGACGGAGTTCTGATCGCAGCGGTTGATGGAATCGGCCATGGAGAAGAAGCCGCCAACGCCGCGAAAAAAGCCATCTCCATTCTCAGAAATGGTGTCGGCGAACCCATCATATCTCTCGTCGAACGGTGCCACGAGAAACTCCGGCCGACGCGCGGTGTCGTCTTAAGTCTCGCTTCTATTGACGTCGCTCAAGGCATGATGACATGGCTTGGTGTCGGGAACGTTGAAGGACTTTTGATGCGTGCCAACACAAAAAATGGAAATGCGCAGGAGCCTCTTCTCCTTCGAGCTGGCGTGGTCGGATCCCGGGTGCCTCCCCTGCAGGCTGCCGTGCTTCCGATACAGAAGGGGGACACGCTCATTTTCGCAACCGATGGCATTCGAAGCGGCTTTACCGAGACCCTTAACTCTATGGAGAATCCGCAAAGAGCGGCGGACAGAATTCTCCAGAATTGCCGCAGCGGAAGCGACGACGCGCTCGTTCTGGTTTCGCGGTTGACAGGAATCCGTCCATGAAGATGGCTGCAGGACGCAAAAAAAGGCCGCAAGCAAGTCTTGAAGACGAGTACGCCTCTTTGTTGCGTGAATATGCCGCCGGGGGAGGCGAGGCCACGCTGGGCCGGGCGTATGAACTCGGGCGCCGAGCCATCGCGGAACGGAAAAGCCTCCTGGACCTCGCCTCGATTCACCATGGAGCGCTCCGGGCGTTGGCTCAGGACACAAACAATGGAAAGGGCCGCGCGGATGTGCTCCGGGCGAGCGCCGATTTCCTCGCAGAATGTATGTCTCCCTACGAGATGGCCCACCGCGGGTTTCAGGATGCGGTGAGGGCACTGCGGCAGGTCAATGAAACTCTCGAGCAAGAGATCAAGCGCATTGCTTATGCCGTGCACGACGAAGCGGGACAGCTCCTGGTGGCTGTGCACCTTGCGTTGGCCGATGTGGCGCAGGAAATACCCAAGCCGCAACAAGAGCAGGTCGGGCGCATCAAAGGCTTACTGAACGAAGTGGAAAAACACCTTCGCCGGTATTCTCATGAACTCCGACCAACAATTCTAGATGATCTCGGCTGGATTCCCGCGATCCGTTTTCTGGCGGAGGGAATCTCGAAACGAGCAAATCTGCCAATCCACATCCAGACGAGAATTTCCGGGCGTTTGCCTGGCCCGGCCGAAACGGCGCTTTATCGCATTGTGCAGGAATCGCTCAACAATGCCGTCAAGCACGCCAAGGCGAGAAACATCTGGATTCGTGCCTGGCGGGAAAACCAAGTGCTGCATTGTTCGATCCGGGACGATGGGGAAGGTTTTGATACGCATCGGGCTCAAGGAACACCGGGCCGCAAAGGATTAGGGTTGATTGCCATGCAGGAGCGGGTGAGTGCCATCGGCGGAACGCTCCGCATCCAATCCGGCCCAGGACAGGGAACCGAAATCTCACTAAGACTTCCACTGGAGACTGAACATGTCAATTCGTGTCGTGCTCGCTGATGACCACGCCTTGGTACGTCAGGGTTTAAGGTCATTGTTGGAAAAGGAAAAATTTCAGGTGGTTGCGGAAGCATCCGATGGGCAAGAAGCAGTTCGCTTCTCGGAATCGCTTCATCCGGATATCGCAGTCTTCGATATCAGCATGCCAACGCTCAACGGTATCGACGCGGCCCGCCAACTGGGCCGTTCCTGCCCGAAGACGAAGGCGATTCTGCTCACACAGCATGAAGAAGATCAGTACATCCGGGAGGCGCTCGAGGCCGGCGTGAAAGGATATGTGCTGAAGAGCCAGGTCGCGAGCGACCTGGTTCATGCCATTCAGCAGGTCGCGCGAGGACAGTTCTATTTGAGCCCAGGCGTCTCCCGCGCCGTCGTAGAAGCGTATCGCACCAAATCGGAGATGCCCTCGGACCCATTAACGCTTCGTGAACGCCAAGTGCTCCAACTCATCGCCGAGGGGAGATCGACAAAGGACGTTGCTTCCCTCCTGGGCATCAGTGTGAAGACCGCCGAGTCACATCGCACTAGACTCATGCAGAAATTGGATATTCACGAGACGGCAACCCTGGTGCGATACGCGGTCCGGCGAGGCTTGGTACAGGCCTGAATGATTCGGTGAAATGTAAAGTCGAATTGGTCCCTGTTGCTGGTCTCGTGTAACATGTGTGTTTTCAATACAATATGAAGTTGTCTCGAAAGTGCCACTCACCGGCCTTCTGGACCGTTAGGGTCTTCGCCGCAAAGGAATCAGGGAAAGTACCGGATTGCCTATTGTCGTGAGAATTCCTTAACCTGCCGACGTACGATGCCAACTCGCCTCTTGCTTGCCGATGATCATTCACTCGTCCGTCAGGGGCTGAAGGCTTTGCTCGAACGACAAGGATTTCAAGTCGCTTCTGAGGCCTCGGATGGGCAAGAAGCTGTGCGCCTGGCCGCCAAGGTTCAGCCCGAAGTGGCCATCCTCGACATCAGCATGCCGGTCTTGAATGGCCTTGACGCCGCTCGCGAACTGCTGAAGTCATCGCCGAAAACAAAGGTCGTCCTTCTCACCCAACATGACGAAGATCACTATGTAACTGAGGCTCTCCGCGCCGGAGCAAAAGGGTATGTGCTGAAAAGCCAGGCGGCGGATGATCTCGTCCATGCCATCAGAGAAGTCTGCTCTGGAGCTGTTTACCTTAGCCCGAGCATCTCGCGGGCTGTTGTTGACGCTTACCTATCCAGAACGTACGTCTCGACGGACCCTCTCTCCGCGCGCGAACGCCAGGTTCTTCAATTGGTGGGCGAAGGAAAGTCCACCAAAGACGTGGCTGCACAACTGGGGATCAGCGTAAAAACGGCCGAGTCCCACAGGGCCAGACTCATGCGAAAACTAGATATCCATGAAACAGCGAGCCTGGTTCGCTATGCCATTCGCCGTGGGCTGATCCAGCCGTGAAAGACGGGGACGAAAAAGGGTCTGTTCCAGGAACTTCTTGGGTCATTTCACCTGCTCCAAATGGGTGATTCACCGGATTGTATTGAGCAGGCGTCGGGCTATGGTGAGGCATGGAGAGTGGGCCGCCTCCATGACCAGGGCCCCACCTCAGTACCCCAACATCCGTTTGCCCTGGCATGGAGGCGACCCTAGCTTAGAACGGTGTTCAGAAGCAGAGGATCGATATAGATGCCAACGGAAACAAACGCGCTCATTAGAATGCCACGGAAACGGGAGGAAATCCTGAAATCTCCAAACAGACTTTCCGATGTTTCGATCTTGAACATGGCGGTCGACCCCGAATCCGTGTTTCGCCGCGGCCTCTTTCGCCCGCGTGTTCCTAAGGAAAGAGAGTCTAGCGATGAAGTGTTCCAGGCCCTGCTCTTGGAGGCCAATCGGGAGCTTGCACGGTTGTTGCAGGACGTGCGCTCTGGGTCCCACGCTGCGCTTCTCAGCGGCGACCAGAGCCGGGCGACCTCTCAACTTCTAATGCGCGCTGTTCGCTGTGCCACCAAGCAATACATGTTGCAAGCAGAGCTGGGCAATCTTGCGCTCACGGACGAACTGACGGGTTTGTATAACCGCCGCGGGTTTATGGTCCTCGCAGAACGGCAATTGAAACTGGCGCGCCGGTCGGGGCGCGGGATGCTGCTCTTTTTTATCGACGTGAACGACTTGAAGCAGATTAACGACTCGTTCGGCCATTCCGAGGGAGATCGTTCCTTGAAGAGTACGGCGCAAGTCTTGGAAAAGACGTTTCGAGACTCTGACGTCATTGCCCGCTTTGGAGGAGATGAATTCGCCGCACTGGCCATCGAGGCCTCAGGCCACAGCGAGGACACCATCAGGGCCCGTCTCAGTGAATACCTGGGAACAATCAGCGCCAAAGAATCTCGCTGCGCGATTTCTCTTAGTGTGGGCTGGGCACGATTCGACCCTCGGAGCCGTGCATCCATTGGAGAATTGTTGGTTCAGGCCGATCAGGCCATGTACGAACAGAAGCGGCGCCGGCCGGAATCGCGAAGCGCGGTCGCGGCGGGTTGCCGATCTTAGAGGGAGCTATGGCCGGAATTGCCGTCATCCAAAATGAACTCCTCACCAAACCAGCAAGGTCATTGCGCAGGCGCGACAAGTTGCCTGTGGCAAGTTCGGCGCGCCCTGCAGGACACGTGGATCAGTGGATGGTCTGGCGAAAGAAGTGGAGTTCCCGTAATTCACTCGCGCCGTCGAGCCCGGTGTAGCCGAACACCGCCCAGCAAGAAAGGGCACTTGTCCCATGCCTACACGGTCAGGAAGACTTGAGAAACGTGTTCAACTGACTGTCCCGGTGCAGATCTCCAGCATCCAGGACCCGGCGGCAACCGAGCGGACCACGACCGAAAACGTATGCTCGCTGGGAGTGCGGATTCTGACGCAACGGGCCAAGGAAATGAATGAGCGCCTGATGATCAGGTCTCTTATGGGGGATCTGCGAACTCTCGCTCGCGTTGTTTATTGTCAGCGGCTTCCGGACGGGCGCTTTGGTGTCGGGTTACAGTTTCAGGGAATGACCGTCAAGTGGCCAAGAGGCTCGTTGGCTGGCGTAGCCGATTGAGACAGGCGGCGGGGGATTGAACATCTGTCATCCGCAAGACGCACGAACTTACGTCGAATCCAAGGCTTGAGAAGTCCCACCAGCACCAGTCAGCGGGCAGCAGGTGTCGCTTTCGAGACCTTTCCAAGCAATTCACGGAGAATGTCAGGGATCTTCTCGAATTCGCTGGATTTATCGAGGAAATAATTCGCGCCCGCAGAGAGACATTCCTCGCGAAATTGCGGATAAGCGTAGTTCGTACAAATCAAAACGTAAAGGCCAGGATGGTCTGGACGAATCGCACGGAGAACGTCCAGACCAGAGCCTCCGGGCATCTGCAGATCGAGAATCACGGCATCCGGATTCACCTGCCGGATACATCGTACCGCTTCCAGCGCGTCGCCTGCCTGTCCAGCAACCTCAACACCCCGCACGTCTCCCAGGAGGTCGGCGAGGCGATCAACGACAATCTTAGAGTCGTCCGCGATAAAAACTTTCATTTTCTTCCTCCTGGAGGATCGTTCGCGCATCTCCAGAGAATGACAAATTCAACCGGAAATACATCCGGTCGAGACAGTATTCTCTTGTAGGACAAAATGAATCGAGGGTGACCGCCCGCGTCCCACATGGCGGGCTTATGAGCCACGGAGGTGCCTCAAAGTCGCGCAACGATGATCCAGTGGCACATCGCGACATTTTCAGTCCACCAACTGAGATCTCAAAGCAAAGCGGATGAGTTCCGCGGTCGTCTTCATTCCTGTTTTCTCGAGAATGCGTGAACGATACGTGCTGATCGTTTTCACGCTAAGAGAAAGCTCGTCGGCAATTTCCTTGACCGTCTTGCCGGAGGCGATCATCCTCAAAACCTGAAACTCGCGGTCTGAGAGCAATTCGTGAACCGGCAGATCCGCCCCTCTTCTTAAGTCGGAGGCCAGCTTCTCGGCTAGGGTGGCGCTGACGTACCGGCCTCCGGTCAGCACGCGCTTGACTGCCGTTTTCAGTTCTTCCGGCACACTCTCCTTGGTCAGGTAACCAGCGGCGCCGGCTTTGAGTGCCCGCCTGGCATATTGCTCTTCGGGGTGCATGCTCAGGAAAAGAACGGGCAGCTTCGGGCGCAAATGTTTCAGATCGTTGAGGATGTCGAGCCCGCTTTTTCCGGGCATGCTGATGTCCAGAATGACGATCTCCCAGTCCTGGCGGCGCACAAGCTCGAGCGTTTCCTGCGCCGTCTTTGCTTCTGCAAAAGTGACTTTGGGGAAAGCTTCACCGATGGTTTCCCTGAGCCCGCGGCGAAACATGGCATGGTCATCAGCAATTAAAACTCTCATCTCGAATCCTGCCTGGGAAGGGGAGAGGGCGGCAGTGGAATCCGCAGAGTCATGGTTGTTCCCGCACCGGGGACTCCTTCAACTTGGAGCTCCCCGTTGAGCATGAGGGCGCGTTCTTGCATTCCCACCAAGCCGAGCGACTTGCGCGCCTTGGCTTCCGCAGGGTCAAATCCCCTGCCGTTGTCGCGAACCTGGAAGATGAGCTGATCTGCTTTCCTTTCCAATCGCGCTTCGACGCGGGTGGCATGAGCGTGGCGTGCGACGTTTGTTAACGACTCCTGAAAAATGCGGAAAATGGCCGTGGATCGCTCGTCATCGAGGGTGAGCGGTTCTTCCGGCAATGCGACGCGGCAGTGAATCCCAGTCCGGGCTTCGAACTCCTGGGCCTGCGATTCGAGCGCAGCGGCCAAGCCCAGGTCATCCAGAGTTCTGGGGCGTAATTCCGAGGCAATTCTTCGCAAGGTGACGATCATGTCGTCGACCAACCGGCTGGCTGAATCGGCTTTAGCGCGGAGGTGGGTTTGCCGCTTGGTAGTCCTGCGCCCTATGAGGGCCAGGTCCATCTTGATTGCTGTACACGCCTGCCCCAGTTCATCATGGATCTCTCGCGCGATCGACGTGCGTTCTTCTTCCCGCACGCTCTGAAGACGGGCCGCGAGAGCGCGGAGTTGATCGAGAGAGGCCTTGAACTGCTCCTCGGCGCGCTCGCGCTCGGCGATTTCTACCCGCAGCTCCTCATTGACGCGAGTGAGGACCGCGGCCCGTTGTTCGACGCGAAGTTCCAGAAGTTCTTTGGCTTTTGTTAGAGTTTCCTCTCTTTCACGGCGTTCGGTCACATCCCGCGTGAGCTTCGCGAATCCGAGAAGATTCCCTTTGGGGTCGCGCAACGCGGTGATGACCACATTGCCCCAAAAAAGTGACCCGTCTTTCCTGAGCCTCCATCCTTCGTGCACGCTCTGTCCACGTTGAGCCGCTTCCTCCAGGTTTTGTTCGGGCGTGCCTCTAATCACATCTTCGCGGGGATAAAACAGGGAGAAATGTTTCCCGATGATTTCCTCCGCGCGGTAGCCTTTCAGACGCTCGGCGCCGACATTCCAACTGACTACGTGGCCCCGCGGATCCAATTGGAAAAGCGCGTATTCCTGAATGCCTTGGATGAGCAGGCGGAAGCGCTCCTCGCTCTCGCGCAGGGCGTTTTCGGCATGCTTGCGATCTGTGACATTTTCGAAGGCAACACCCATGAAACCGCCGGACAAAGGAAAAACCTGGACGGAATAAATACCCTGCCGTATGCGCGCATCCCCATAAGAGATCTCTCCCAGGTTTCTTGGCTCCCGAGCCTGAAACGCATCAAGGCAGCGGCCGGGAATCGCTGTCTTCAGGAGCTTCGGGAATTCAGCCAGCGTCCTGCCACGAAGATCCTCGAGCGTCGACCCAGTGATTAAGGCGGCGGCGGGGTTGAGGTCAATGATTCTGAAAGTTCTGGGGTCTTGAGGATTCTCAAGCCGCAGGATCACGACTCCCAGAGGAAGGCCTCTCACGATCTCCAGATAAAGAGGGAGAGTTGTTTCTGCCGGCTGGGTGAGGGCAGATTTTGCAGCGTGGCCCTGCGGCCCGGAAGTTCGGCGCGTGGTCATTTTGCCCCTTCATATACCGTGAAGCAAATTTGCTCCGCTCTGGTATCGGGCAAACACTGGCAAGGTGTTACTCAAATTCCTCGAATCGTGCATGAGGTCTTTCCTCTAACCGAAACAAAGGCCGCGGGGGAAAGGACGGGCTGGGCTTGCCCTTTTGTAGGACAGCGGGAGACATTCCTGGAACACGTCTGACGCAAGAATCATTTCCCTGCCGGCAGTCAGCTAAAATCCGAACTGGCATAACCTCCGGTCTGTGGGCGGACCGCTAAGAACGGAATGAGGATCTTGGCGGGAGCAGGCCGATCTCGAACAGCTCCAGGGTCTCAATTTATTTAGAGACCTTGCCCCTCCAAATCGTCGCCAATCCAACCCCGCCTCCCAACCCGGCGAGACGGCGACTTCGAGAAGCCCACTTACTGAGTCCCGCATAATATAGAGTCATTCTGGCCATAAAAAAAGCTTGCTGCAAGAAGGCCGTGATTAGGCGCGGACGACGGCGGACGCACCAAGGCCTCAAGAAAGGCCACCACCTGTTCCTTCTTCACCGCACCGGCCGTTGCGGACTCCAGCCTAGACCAACCAGAATCTTCCAGACATGGCCCTCGTTATAGCGCACCGCGAACTCCTGCTCGATCAAATGAGCCACACGGGGACACGTCCAAAGCGGAGTCCCATAGCCTAGCCGCTCTGGATCTGCGAGCAGTAGCTTCTCTAGATGCTGTCGCTGCTTTTCACTCAAGCGCGGCTTGCGGCCGGCGCGTCCGGCTTGCCGGAGCGCCGACCTACCCTGGGCACGATACTGCCGCACCCAGCGGGCCACGCTTTGCCGGACAACGCGAAGTTGGCGAGCAATCTCCGATTGGTTCTGCCCTCGCTCCCACAACTCAATGGCTTGAAAGCGTCGTTTCTCCAAGGCATGAAAATCGCGTGGTACTCCAGCAGCGTTTCCCATATCCAGTTACACGCAGCGTATCCATTCGCATGGGTCGTTCACCCGCGAGACTTTACGCCGCCTCCGGATGGCTCGGATCAACAGAGAGAGGAATTGATCGGTCAAATGCTCCCTGATGGGCCGTCGATCTGACTGGCTGCGCGGGGCTGACCCACCTCCGATCAACCTCGACGGCCACGGAACGCTGCAACAGACTGACTGATAGAACCAGCTTCATTCCGGACTTGATTTTGATTACGATTCCGGTTAGACCGCGCAGAGGACCATCCTCGATCCGCGCCACATGGCCCACCTGCATGTACGGCCAGGGCATGGCCGAAAGGCCGCTTTTTTGTACTCGCTGGATGGCCTCGATCTCTTTCTCCTCCACGGGTATTGGCATCTTCCCTACACCGACGATTTGTATGACTCCCGGGGTCATCAAAACGGGCAGCCGGTTGTGCGCGTTCATCCGGCAAAAGAGATATCCGGGAAACAGCGGCACATCGAATTCCTTCATGCGGTCGGACCAGCGGCGCATGCATTTGCTCACCGGCAGGAAACATTCATAACCCGCATTTTCCAGAAGCAAGGTCGCTGTCTTCTCCCGCCCGGTTCTGGCCAGGATCGCGAACCAAGGCCATTGCTGAACGCGAATATCCATAACGTCTCCCTTGAGAAGCTACCGCCGTAAGCGTCCCAGGATTCCGGCGACTCTGGCGCGGCGCGGGCCTTGGTTTCCCCGAATGTCGTACATCAGCCTCGCATCACCCCGCCAGCGGACGAAATTCCAAGACCGCTAAGAACGGTAGCTAATAGGGAGGCGCCTCACAATCCGGTCTTAACCTTAAACAATGCAGCGGATAAATCCCTAAAGAACCACGGCGGGGAGGTTCATGAAACGAGAAGCTTGGTTCCGAGCCCGGCGAGAGTGCCCTGTTTCTCGGGCACTTAGGGATTCCCCTTACTGCGATTACCGGATTCAACCGATTGTCTCCCAGACTCCGTCTGAATATTCTTGGCCGCACGCGGCGGAGGCATGTCCGCGCTCGCAACGTTCTTTCCGGAGATCGCGGACCGCGAATCCGTGGCTGCGCCGAATTAGCGGTCCGGCAGCCATATTGTTCTCGAATCTTTCCAAGTTAGGGATTCTGGTAAGAGACGGAAAGTCGTAATCGGCTGATTTGAAGCGGGAAAATTGGAGGCGCGGGTGGGATTCGAACCCACGAATGGAGGTTTTGCAGACCTCTCCCTTGGGCCACTTGGGTACCGCGCCGAACCTTGAAGTATAACAAATCTCGCTAAAGTCTTTGGAGGTACTGGCGCAGGCCTACGTCCGCCAGCTTTTACTTTTTCTCTGCTGTCGCGGGAATTCGCGCTTCGCGCAGGAATCTCGCCGATTCCTCCGGCGGCGTGGGATTGATGTAGAAGCCGGTGCCCCATTCAAAGCCCGCAACTTTCGTCAGCTTCGGAATAATCTCGATGTGCCAGTGGTAGTGATCGTTGATTTCTTCGCCGATCGGAGAAGTGTGAATCATGAAGTTGAAGGCCGGCCGGTCGAGCACTTCATCCAGCCGCATCAGTGTGTCTTTCAGCATCCGCGCCAGGCTTGCATAGATGGAGCTCTGGTTATTTTCATAGGACGAGCCGTGAACCTTTGGCAGCAGCCACATTTCAAAAGGGAAACGCGACGCGTAGGGCGCAATCGTAATGAAGTGTTCGTTCTCGCCAATCACGCGCTCCCCGGTGTCCCGTTCCTGCCGGACGATGTCGCAGAAAATGCAGCGTTCCTTTTCGTCGTAATAGTGCCAGCAATTGTCGACTTCCTCGCGCACGCGGCGCGGCACAATCGGCAGCGCGATCAATTGCGAGTGAGGATGATCGACGGTTGCGCCCGCGGCCTCTCCGTGATTCTTGAAAATCAGAATGTACCGGAAGCGCTTGTCATTTTTCAGATCCAGCATCCGGTCGCGGTATCCCCAGAGCACGTCTTCCACCGCGCGCTCCGGAAGAGTGGCCAGCGTCGCCGCATGGTTCGGCGACTCGATGACCACTTCATGCGCGCCGATTCCGTTCATCTTGTCGAAGAGGCCCTCTCCCTCGCGGTCCAATTCGCCTTCGATACCCAGCGCGGGAAATTTATTGGGCACTACGCGAATGTTCCAGCCCGGCGTGTTCGGCCCTCCGCCATTCCGTCCATAAACCAGAATCTCCGGAGGAGTCTTGGCTTCATTCCCCGCGCAGAAGGGGCAATTCTTCGCGTCCCTCGCGACCACGCTCTCGCGCAGGAAATCGTTCGGGCGCTTTCCGCGTTCCGTTGCAATGATCACCCATCGGCCCGTAATTGGATCTTTGCGCAACTCCGGCAAAGCGAACCTCCCTGAATCTGCATCTGTATACGCGCGCGGGTAAGCGCCTTTGTTCCGTCAAATTGTACCGCGTCTCAAGCCGCCGTGTGGATGTTCCGGTCTTGATTCGTCAAATCTGGGGGCTAAAAGCGTCCTTGTGCAACCGGACAATTGGCGGTTGCCCCGGGTAATTGTCGATTGCCAGCACGTCAAAACGACAAGGGCCTTCGCCGACATGGCGCTCCGCCAAGAATCGCTGCGCCGTTCGAACGACCACGTGT
>WNFP01002029.1_pt1 | contig 16020 bp, 14 predicted proteins | sample 5400201 | NCBI WGS metagenome assembly WNFP01 (sample SAMN13153355, study PRJNA577476) | soil metagenome | isolation source: 115 cm saprolite under Madrone tree | place: USA:California | collected 2016-06-14
TTCGGGAGCAAACTCGCGCAGAACGGCATCGGCAACGTGCCTTCCAGCGGCTTCCATCAATTGCAGGCTGGGGATGCCATAGCGCTCGGCGGTGAGTCGATCGACTTCGCGCATTTCGGCAGCAGTGAGGGCTTTCATGAAAGGTTCAGGGCGAAATCAAAGCATCCAGCCGCCGCTGACGTTGACGACCTGTCCGGTGACATACTCCGCCTCTTCGGACGCGAAAAAGGCTACCGTCGCGGCAACATCTTCGACCGTCGGCGGACGACCGATCGGGAAGCGCGCGTCGCGCATCTTGCGAGCCTCTTCCAGCGTCAGCTCATTCTCATCGATGCTGGAGGGATTCACGACGTTCACGGTAATCCCGTTTTTGGCTTCCTCGAGCGCCAAAGAACGGGACAACGCCACGACCGCGGCCTTGGCCGCAGCGTAGGCCGAGATTTTCGCTTGGCCGAACGCGCGCTCCGCACCGACGGCGCCCAAATTGATGATCCGGCCCCAGCGCAACTTCCGCATGTGCGGCAAAGCGGCACGGCACATATACAAAACGGTCAGCAGATTGGAGGTAAAGATGCTTTGCCAGTCCTGCAGCGACGATTCCGCCAGCGTGCCCCAGCGAAAATCCCCCACATTGTTAACAATGATATCGAGTCGTCCGAAGCGATCGACGACCGTTTTGATCAGTTGGTCGCAGCGCCCTGCATCGGTGATATCGGTTTCCACCGCAACACAATCCACTCCATTTGCCTGCAATTGGCGCAGTGTCTGCTGTGCCGCAACCTTATTGGACCGATAGGCGATGGCCATCCGCGCGCCATCCTGCGCCAGCCGTAGGGCAAGTCCGCGACCGATGCCCCTGCTCCCACCTGTAACTAGCGCCACCCGATTGCGAAGCGACATTCTTCTCCCGCTAAAATCTCTTGGAAAGATTTTCAGTATAGCCTAGCCGCAGCAGAGGTACTACCGAAGCCGCGCGACGATCACCGTCATATCATCGGCTTGTTCGGGAGTGCCGGCCCATTCCTCGGCTGCAGCCATCAGCGACTCCGCGACCATGAGTGGCGCAGCGCCCTGCAAGCGCACCGCGGTTTCCTGCAAACGGCGAATTCCAAATTCTTCGCCATAGACGTTCTCCGGCTCAATCAGGCCGTCACTATATCCGATCAGCAGGGAGTCGGGGCCCACTGTCAGGGATCCTTCTTCATAGACGTAATCTTCCATGACGCCTAGAACCATGCCGCCTTTGTCCAATTGCGCGGATGTGCTTTTGCAAATCAAAAATGCGGGTAGATGACCTGCATTCGTGTAACGCAGCGTTCGCGTGGCGCTGTCGTAGACCGCAATGAAGAAGGTCGCAAACCGATCATCGCCGGTGTTGCGCACCAGGTGCTTGTTAAGCCGTGAAACCAGCTCCGCCATACCCAAGCGTTCGCTGCCTTCGTAGAGCATCTGGCTGCGCAGCGCCGCCTGCAAGCTAGCCATCAGCAGCGCAGCAGAAATTCCCTTCCCCGAAATATCCGCGATCGCAATAGCGATATGCGTCGGGCTTAGCTGAATGAAATCATAGTAGTCGCCGCTGACCGACCGCGCGGCCTTGCAAATGGCCTCAATCTCGACTCCCGGCACGGACGGCAAGGTACTTGGAAAGAGCTGGTTTTGCACTTCCCGAGCAATGGAAATTTCATTCTCCAAGCGCCGCCGCTTGTTTTCTTCTTCGATGAGCTCGGCGATGGAGCCGGTCATTTTGTTGAACGATTCAGCAAGCTCGCCCAGTTGGTCGCGGCGCTCGATTTGCACGCGATGAGAGAAGTCCATGGCTTGCACATATTGCGTGCCGCGGTAGAGATCGGCAACTGCCCTGGTAATCCTGCGCGTGAGTACAATTCCTGTGGCGAGCGCTGCCGCTTCGACGAGCACGAAGACAATTCCCAGGAGAATGAAAAAAATTACGTAGGAATCGCGCAATTCTCCGAGCGACGTGAAGATCCGCCCGTTCAATCGAGATGGACGAGCATTGGAGGCGGCAAAGACCGGGCGCGCTAGTTCGACGCTGCCGTCGCCCCCCACGTAGACCGAGTCAAGCCTGGTTACTACGTCTACGGGAGAATCAATCCAAAACATCGCATTCTGGATTGTTCGGTTACTCGCCACGATGCGGTGCGCCGCAATATACTGTGCGTCCCCCGACCTGTATAGCGCCGGTTGCGGCCCTCCCGTATAGCGCTCCATGAGATTCAATTGGATGCCGCCGAGATCCGGCGCAACGGTGCTCAAGAAATCAGGAGTAACCCGAACTCGTAGCGTGACTACACGTTCTCCTTTGCGATCCGGAATGATTCGCAGGCTCGCGAGGAAGAGCACATCGCCTTCCTGCAATAACCCTGCAAAGGATCTTTTTCCAGCCGGAATCACCTTTCCGGAGAGTGTCTGGTCATTCGAAAACCGGATGCTCAGGCCTGGGAGTTCGCGATCGTGAACCGCATGAGATTGCGACGCCAAAATGCGCTCCGACTCAGCTTCCGTGACGTTGGGCGGGAGCGTTTGATGCGCGATGGCGATGTGTTCCGAGATATCCGCGATCATGTTTATGCGCTGATGGATGTCCTCGTACAACAGGTAAGCACCCAACTGGGAATAGAGAATACGGGCCGCAAGCACAACCAGCGTTACGATCGACAAAATCGGGACAGCCGCAATAAACAGATAAGCAACGATCAGGCGGTTGCGCAGACTCCACAACAGGCGGTTTCTCCACCAGCCAATCAGCCGGAACAAAAGATAAATACCCGCAAGAACCGCCAGATATTTCAAGAAGCTGAAGAAGCCGCCGTTGAGCCTAAAAATGACGGCCAGCAATCCTCCGGCGGCCACTGCCGTGGAAACCAGATCCGGCCACGTGAGGCGGCTCCAAACTTCTTTGAGGTTAGCGCGGAAGGGTGTCATCGTGCCGTCAACGGAAACAATACTTTACCTGAATCGGCGTATCGAATGCAGAGTAAGCGTTTGATAATCGGAATGCAGGCCGAACGGTACACCAGCCCGCCCACTGCAAGGATGTTTTACTGTGGTTGCGCGTTGTTGACGCGGCTGTGATGGCGGCTATAGCTGAAGTAGATGACCAGGCCGATGATCAGCCAGATGATGAGTCGGGCCCAGTTTTGCCAGCCCAGACTCCACATCATCAGCCCGTTGACGAGAACTCCCAATATCGGAACTACCGGTACCCATGGTGTTCGGAATGGGCGAGGCTGATCCGGATTCGTTTTCCGGAGCACCAGCACGGCAATGCTCACGATGACAAATGCCAACAATGTTCCGATATTCACCATGTTCCCGATGATGACGATCGGTGTCACACTGCCAACAATCGCGGCCAGCAATCCCACCAGCATGGTGTTTTTGTAGGGCGTGCGGAACTTCGGATGAACAGCCCCAAAAAACTTCTTCGGAAGCAAGCCATCGTTGGCCATGGCGTAGAGAACGCGCGTCTGTCCCAGAAGCATGACCAGCATGACGCTGGTCAGGCCGGCAAGTGCGCCAAGCGTGATGACGTGTGACGCGGTCGAAAGGCCGCGATCGAGAAAAGCTTCGGCGATGGGCGCTTCGATGTTTACGTCCTGCCAGTGAACCATTCCAGTCAGCACGCCGGCGACGAGAATGTATAGCACGGTACAAATCAGCAGTGACGCCATGATCCCAATTGGCAGATCCCGCTGCGGCTTCTTGCACTCCTGCGCGGTGGTCGAGACCGCGTCAAAACCAATATAGGCAAAAAAGATGTATCCGGCCGCCTTTACTATTCCTCCCGTGCCGTTCGGAGCAAACGAGGAAAAATCGTGACCCCAATTCGAGAAGTTCACGTAGTGGATGCCCAGGCCGATGACGAAGAGGACCACAGTTACCTTGATGGCCACAATGCCCGCGTTGAACCTCGCACTCTCTTTGATGCCGATGACCAGGATCGCCGTGATGACGAGTGCGATCAAGAATGCTGGAAGGTTGAAGCCCATCTCCCATCCAAACAGTTTTGGTGCATCGAGTAGCGCGTGGGCCTGTTGAACCAACTCCGGCGACTGCGCGCTAATGATGGCGCTGACCTTGTCGAGGAACGATTGAGTGCCCGGCTGCAGCGTCGCGTCCGCGGCTTGCGCCATTTGTCGCGCGATGATTTTCGTGGCGGTGTTAAGGCCCGTCCAGTGGTCGTAAGCAAGCCAAAGCGGCATTTTGATGTGAAAAATGTTGAGCAATTCGATGAAGTGGTTGGACCAACCGGACGAGACTGTGCTCGCGCCCATGGCGTATTCCAGGGTGAGGTCCCAGCCGATGATCCAGGCGAGCAGTTCGCCGAGCGTGGCGTAGGCGTAGGTATAAGCGCTGCCCGCAAGCGGAATCATCGCGGCAAACTCGGCGTAGCAGAGCCCCGCGAACGCGCACCCCAGTCCGGAAAGCACAAAGGAGAGCATCAGGCCCGGCCCGGCATAATGCGCGCCCAAACCGGACAGCACAAAGATGCCCGCGCCGATAATCGCGCCGACGCCCAGTGCCGTCAGTTGGAAGGGGCCGAGCGTTCGCTTCAGGCTGTGCCCGCCTACCTCCTGCGCCTCCGAGAGCAACATGCTCATCGGTTTTCTTGCGAACAAGGGGTTGCCCATGCAACTCCTCCTTTGGGGGTCGGCCCCGCTTCCGGATCCCGCGGCCAATTTGGCCTTAAGCATTGTAGGGGCGCAGCATGCTGCGCCCCTACAAAAAAATCCGATTAATTCGTCGATCCAGTTTTAGCGTTCCGCCGTGACCACCACACCCACAACCAGTAGACCGGCAACCCAAGAAGGACAATCACCAATCCCGTACCCGCCATCTGGGTCTGATAAAGCAGAAGCACCAACATGATCGCGACCGCCGCCAATATGTACAGCATGGGAACAAAGGGATAACCGAAGGCACGATATGGCCGCTCGGCCTCCGGACGCTTCGCTCGCAAGACAAAAATTCCTACTATCGTAAGCACATAGAAGAGCAAGGCAGCAAACACGACGTAGTCGAGCAGGTCGCTGTATAGATTGCCGTAAGTCACAGCTCCGGCAGCATCCACATGCCGCCTGCGCAGCAAAATCAGGATAGCGATCCAAATTCCCTGATATGCCAACGCCGTTCCGGGAACGCCCTTCTTGTTCAGCGTACCGGTGGATTTGAAAAAGAGCCCGTCTTTCGCCATCGCGTAGGAGACGCGCGCGCCAGCAAGAATCAAACCGTTGTTGCAACCGAACGTGGAAATGATAATCGCCACGGCCATGATCATTGCGCCAGTGGGTCCGAAGATGGCGTTCAAAGCGGTGCTGGCCACACGGTCATCGGGAGCAGTTTGAATTTGCACCAGCGGCAGAGTGCAAAGATACGCCAGATTCGCGAGGCAATACAAAGTGATCACGATGATCGTGCCGAAAGCCATGGAGAGAGCCACGTCGCGCTTTGGGTTCTTCACTTCTGCGGCAGTAAAACCGATATTGTTCCAAGCGTCCGCGGAGAACAGCGAACCAACTTGCGCCACACCTAAGGCCACAAACAATCCAAAAGCGCCGCTCGCAGCTGTGATCGTTGGCACAAAGCTCTTCAGGAAATTCGCGCCGGGTTCGATGGGCTGCGCGTTGCGGATCGTCCAGAAGTGGCGGAAGTTCTCGGTGATTGCTCCCGCATTTCTCCCCACAAAAATCCCCAAGAATATTAGTCCCAGAAGCGACAGAGTCTTCGCGCTGGTAAAGATGTTTTGGATCAGTTTGCCGAGGCGTACTCCCAGTGTATTAAGAAACGTGATGAAAATGATCATCAGCACGGCAACTAACTGCTGAATAGAAAGGCTGATGGCAAACTTCGAAGTCAGAGTGAGCGGTGGAACAATCCACGTTTGCGGCGATATAGACGGTAGCAGCACGCCAAGGTATTTGGCGAAGCCAATTGCCACGGCTGCGATAGTGCCAGTCTGAATCACCAGGAAAAGTGTCCAGCCGTACAGAAATCCCCAAACCGGCGAGTACGCTTCGCGCAGATAAACGTATTGACCGCCCGCGTGCGGAAACAGAGCTGCCAGTTCTCCGTAGGAGAGCGCAGCGGAGATCGTCAAAAGACCGGTGAGAACCCAGGTGAGCAGCAAACCACCAGCGGATCCGGTCTGACGCGCAATAGAGGCAGCCACAATGAAGATGCCCGATCCGATCATCGAGCCCACGACGATCATCGTGCCGTCGAATAACCCGATGGCACGCACAAAGCCAGTCTCCGATTTTGCTCTCGTGTCAGCGAGAGGATGTGTTCTGTCCGCCATTTGCCGAATGCCTCAGCCGGCCGCCGCGTGATTTGCAGGTCCCAGCAAGTCGATGTATTGCCTGGCGCGCACCGCAGGCTCGGGAGCGCCAAGGATATCGCTGATGACCGCCACGGAATCGGCCCCTGATTCGATTATCTCAGGCGCGCGCTCCAAGGTGATGCCTCCGATGGCCACAATCGGTTTATCAGTTATCGGTCTGACCCTTCGGATGAACTGCGTGCCAACGACAGGATCGGGGTTTGACTTTGTGCCCGTTGCAAAGATAGGTCCGACGGCGATGTAATCCGCGGAAGACGCGGCGGCGCGCTGAAACTGCTTCAGGTTGTGCGTGGACACTCCGACAAATCGCGCCGCTCCAACCACCAGCCGGGCTTCCTCCACACCTAAATCTTCCTGGCCAACGTGAACGCCGCTTGCTTCCGCGGCCGATGCAACATCAGCCCGGTCATTCACCACGAATGTCACTCCCTGCGGAATCAACAAGGAAGAAAGCCGCTTCGAGGATTCGAACAATTTGCGCGCCGATGCTCGCTTGTCCCGGTATTGGAGTAACCGGACGCCGGCAGCGGCAAGTTTTTGAGCGCACTCTGTTTCGGGAGCGGTAAGCAATGCTGCGTCTAATATCACATACAGCCGCGGTAGAACAAGGCGCTTCATGTTTATTTTCCGTTCGTTCCGAGCAATCTTTCAATGAAGTGGGTATCGAACTTCCCCGCGGCAAACTCCGGATCGGCCAGAATCCGGCGGTGCAACGGGATCGATGTCTTGATGCCTTCAATGACGAACATCTCCAGCGCCCGCTTCATGCGGCCGATGGCCTCGGTGCGGTCGCGTCCCTTGACGATCAACTTTGCAATCATCGAATCGTAGTAAGGCGGGATCACGGCGTCGGCATACGCCGCGGAATCCACCCGCACGCCGGTGCCTCCCGGCGCCTGGAACGTCGTAATGCGTCCCGCTGACGGCACAAACGTTACTGGATCCTCGGCATTGATCCGGCATTCAATGGCATGCCCGGAGTGGTGAATCTCCCCCGTAGCATCCTCCATGCGTTCGCCGGCGGCAATTCGGATCTGCGCCTTGATTAAGTCCACTCCCGTGACGAGCTCCGTCACGGGATGCTCGACCTGAATGCGCGTATTCATCTCAATGAAATACATCGAGCCGTCTTCATCCATCAGGAATTCGACAGTCCCCGCGTTGGTGTAGCCGATCTCTGCCAGCGCTTTCACCACCTTGGCCCCAAGATCCTTCCGCCGCTTCGCGTCCATCACCGGCGAAGGAGACTCCTCCACTAATTTCTGATGCCGCCGCTGAATGCTGCATTCGCGTTCCCCGAGATGGATCACTTTACCGTGCTGGTCACCCAGCACCTGAAACTCGATGTGCCGAGGATGCTCGAGAAACTTTTCCGCGTAAACGTCCGGCGTGCCAAAGGCTTGCTGGGCCTCGCTACGGGCCGTCTGGTAGGCGGCCAGTAGCTCATCCTGCTTGCGCACCACTCGCATGCCCCGGCCTCCTCCCCCTGCCGAGGCCTTGATAATCAGCGGATAGCCGATGCGCCCCGCTTCTTTTCCGAGTTGGTCTTCACCCTCGACTATGCCTTCGCTCCCAGGAATGGTAGGCAGACCGGCGGTCTTTACTTCCCTCCGCGCGCGGTCCTTTTCACCCATCATTTCAATGATTTCTGGCCTGGGGCCGATGAAGGTGATTTCCGAGGCTTCGCAAACTTTGGCGAAATTGGCGTTTTCGGAGAGGAACCCGTACCCGGGATGGATAGCGTCTACATTCGTGATTTCAGCCGCGCTAATCACCTGGGGGATGTTCAAATAGCTCTCGCTGCTGCGGGCGGGCCCGATGCAGACCGCTTCATCCGCAAACCGGACGTGAAGCGAGTTGCGGTCCGCCTCCGAATACACCGCAACCGTGGCGATCCCCAATTCCTTGCAGGCACAGATGACCCGCAGCGCGATCTCCCCGCGATTGGCAACTAGGATTTTCTGGAACATGATCTGGCGTGCCGGCTATTTCTTCCGGCTCGGACGGATGCCAAAGAGAGGCTGCCCGTATTCGACCGGTTGTCCGTTTTCGACGAAGATTCGAATGACTTCGCCCGTGACATCGGATTCGATTTCGTTCATCAATTTCATCGCTTCCACGATGCAGAGGATTTTCCCCGTCTCCACGTGGGTGCCCACTTTCACAAACGCTTCGGTCCCGGGGCTGGGAGACTCGTAATACGTCCCGACGATGGGGGACTTGACCAGGTGTAGATCCTCTGTGCCCCGCGCCTCAGGGGCATGAGCCGACGCGCCACCGGACGACTCTCCTTGAGCCTCCACCGACCCGGGAACGATAATCTCTGGTGCAGCCACCATCCTCGTGGCGGCAACCACCACCCCGGCCGAGGGCTTGCGCAGCCGAATGCGGAGATCACCTCTCGAATACTCAAACTCCTCCAGATTGTGCTCCGTCATGAATTGAAAGAGCTGCTCGATCTGCTGGATTTCCGGATTGCCGAACGACGGACTGGAATTGCTGGGCTTTTTGCGTTTCATGCCTGTTCTAGATCTCGATGAGATCCCGCGGTGCGCGGGTCAGTACTTCCGTACGGTTGGCGTGAACGGCGATATCATCTTCAATGCGAATCCCCCCGATGCCCGCCGAATACACGCCGGGTTCAATGGTGATTACGTTTCCCGGCTCCAGGCGCTTCTTTTGCCCCCGCGCCACCTTGGGATCCTCGTGCACTTCGAGTCCGAGCCCATGGCCCGTGCTGTGAACAAAGAGATGCTCTAGACGATACCCGGCCAGGACTTGCCTCGCCGCCCCATCGACGTCCCCGCAGGCCGCTCCGCTCGTCGCAGCCGCGATTGCTGCCCTCTGAGCCTCCAACACGGCCTGGTACCAGATCCGGATGCGTTTTGGGGCCCGCCCCACGTACACTGTGCGGGTAATGTCGCTGCAATAGTGGGCGAGTATAACACCCAGGTCCAGCACGACCAACTCATTTTTCCTCAGTCGTTTGGCCGTGGGACGCGCGTGCGGAAGGGCGGATCTCTCTCCGAACGCGACGATGGTTTCAAAGGCTGGTCCAGACGCGCCTCTCTTTCTCATCTGATATTCGATCTCGGCCCCCACCTCAAACTCTCGAATCCCCGGTTTTAACAGATCGATAGCCTCTTGCACGACGTCACCCGCCAGGATGGCCGCCCGTCGCATTTGTGCCAGCTCTGCCGCATCCTTCCGCATCCGAAGGCTCTCGACCTTGCCCGGAGTGGCGACCCAGCGCACACCTGAACCGGCCGCTTTGCGAAGGCTGTGCAGTTCCCCCACGGTAACCTGCGTCGGATCGAACCCCACACGGCGTGCTCTAGAATCTTTCAAGAACTGGCCGACGGATTCAAACAGGGCGCCTTTCTGCTGGACGATTCGAATTCCAGACGCCTCCGCACGGCCCTGCACCATAAATCGGCCGTCTGTTATCAGGCTGGCTCCCTTGCGCGACGCCACGAGTGCACCGAACTCCCCCGTGAAGCCGGTCAAGTAATACCAGTTAGCCGGACTGGTTATCAGGAGCGCATCGATCTTCGCGTCAGAGAAACTTGAGGCCAGGCGGTGGCGGCGATGCAAACGTGTCTTCATAAATGGAACGAGGAGACGACAGTCTCCTCGATGCAGTCCCGCGTTGAGCGTGTATTTCCTGAGTTACCCCGGGATAATCCGCGGAGTCAGGAAGAACAATAGTTCCTGCGACGTGGTCGTTACGCTGGTCCGCTTGAAGAGATTTCCGATCAGCGGCAAGCTCCCCACCAGCGGCACCTGTTGGATGTCCGTGCGCTGCGAGGAAATGATGATGCCGCCGATTACGACGGTACCGCCATCGGCCACAGTCACCTTGGTTTCCGCCGACTCGGTATTCAGAGCCGGGATTCCCGACACTCGGGGGATACCGGTGTCGATCTGCGTGTTCTCAACTAACACGTCCATGAACACTGTGCCTTCGGCGGTGATTTGCGGAGTTACTTCCAGTTTCAGCACGGCGTCAATGAACTGCACCGAAATCGTGTTATTGATCGTCGTCTGAATCGGAATCTTAGTACCCTGCTTGACCGTCGCCTTCTCGTTGTTTTGTGTAATGACCTTGGGCTTCGAAAGCAATTTGCCCACGCCCTTGGCTTCTGCAGCGGTGATGAAGAAGTCGACGGCAAAGTTTGGCGAACGGTGCGCCAGCAACAAACCGCTGGTTGGCGCTACTGCGCCAAGGTTGGTAACAAAGGGCATCACTGGCGGCGTTGAGTTCACGATCGCGATCGGAGGCACAGGATTTGTTGTCCCGAAGGTACTCTGACCAACGCCAGAGTCTCCGCCGATGAGGTTACGGCCGCCTAGCCCCGAACCAGAAAATGCCAGTTGTGTCCCGATATCCCGCGCAAAGGAACGCGACGCGGAAACCACGCGCGCTTCGATTTCCACCTGCTGCGACTTGCGGTCCAGTTGCCGGATCAGGTTATCAAGGATTGGAATGACCGATGGAATGTCGCGAATGATGAGCTGGTTCGAGCGGTCATCGTATAAAACATCGCCGCGCGAGCTGAGGAATTTCTTCAGCGTCGGCGCCATCGCAGACGCCTTGGCATAGCTGAGTACGCGGGTCACGGTTACCGGAGCGATCGCTTCGGCTTGCGCCTTTTCCAGATCGCGCAGGGTTTCGGCTTCATTCTTAAGGGTAGCACGCGTCGCGATGCGCAAAACGTTGCCGTTGAGCTGCTTGTCGAGGCTGTTGTTCTGCATCACGATGTCAAGCGCCTGATCCCAGGGCACTTCATCCAGGACGATGGTCAGGCTCCCCTTTACCGCAGGATCCAGCACCACGTTCAGTCCGCTGATTTCGTGAATCAGCCGGAAGAAATCCTTGAGGTCCACGTCTTTCAGGTTTACCGAGATCGGCTCGCCGGTATATTTTCCCGCGGCCGGAGTTGAAGGCGCTGCCGCCTGGGCTTGCATCGGCGACGAGGCTGCCATCGTCGTCGCTGCCGTGCTTGCCTGCTGAACTGCTTGTTGAGCCGCCGCCTGTTGCGTCGTGGAATCCGGACGCGCAGGTTCCCTCTTCTCGCTGAACGACGCCAGTGTGAGTGAGGGCTGGGTCAGTTCGCCTGGCAAAGCGAAGCGGGGAGCGGAAATCTTGAAATCTTTGGACGAGCGGCCCGCAACCCGGCGGGGTGAGGCTGCGCTGTCATGGAATTCCGGCCGCTCTTTCTGGTTTTGCCGTGACGTCAATGTTGTCATGCTCGAAACCGGCTCTACAGGAATCGTTGAGGGATTCTCGAAGTAGATGACCACGGCCGCGCCTTCGCGTGAAACCCGGTAAGGGCTCGCCGTCGTAAGATCGACAACCACGCGCGCGACATCCGGCCGGTATTGACCGATGCGCACGCCGCGCACGGGAGCGGATATCCCTGGGATGACCGTCTTCTGTACCGCCAGCCGGGCCCCCGCGAAATCCAGCACCAGGCGATCCGGGTTCTGCATGCGGCCGGCGTGAACGTCGAGACGTCCCTCGCCTTCCACGCGCACCGCCGACTGTTGCGGCGCTTGCGTGATGGCAACGCTGGAGATGACCGCCGCGGTCTCCGTTGCGCCAGCGGGCGTCTGCGCAAGCACCGGGCTGCTAGCCACTGCGATGCTTGCAAGAATCAGGTAGCCATGCCGAAGGGCCGGCCAATTCGTCTTCATTGCGATTCTCCTGGACTGGAGTAAATTCGTTTATTTACCTGGTGCTCGACGGGCTTCCCGAACGCATCTTTTCCTTCTTCATGGAAGGAAACACCGTCCATCGAAATCTTTTCCACGCTACCGTCATACAGATGGTCGCCTTCACGCAGGAAATACGTGCGCGCTTGCGGATTCGAAACCACTGCGATCATTCCGTTCGGCCCTTTCACCAGGCCGTCCAGCCGCAAGGTGCTCACCTGTAGTCCGCGAATCCCCGGAGGCAGAGGACCCGCAGCCTTGTTCCCCTGCCGGCCGATCAACGACTCAAAGGGATCACGGCGGGCCTGTCTCATTTCGCTTTCCGTGGCCGCCGGAGCGGAGCCCGGAATCGAAGGCTTTTCCACCGCCTTGACAGCGGGCTTTGCAGGAGACTTCTTGGCCCTTGCCTTCGCGGCAGGCTTTGCCGCGGGCTTGCCTGCGGGTTTGCCGGCCGGTTTAGCAGCTTGTGGTGCTGGCTTGGTCGCAGTTGGTGCCGCCGCCTTGGGCGCTTGCTGCGCGGGCTTGCCCGCGTCCCCCAGTGCGGACTTCACACTGTTGGGTGTGGACGGGCTCACCTGCGCCCGCAAGCCTGGCGTCGCTGCCGCGATCAAAATCCCTAGTCCGAGAGTTATCGCTGAACGCATAGTTCGCTCATTCCCGCTCAGGGTTTCCCAGCCGCGCCGGCTGCAGGCTTGGCTCCGGCTGACGGAGTTGCACCCGTATCGGCAGGCTTGGTGAAGAAAGTTGTTGCCGTGAAAATTCCAGAAACCGTTGTTCCCGGACGCGTCGGGTACTTCGTACCTTTCGGCTTGTCCGGATCGTCAAACGTCAGGTCACCCACATTGATGATTCGCGACAGGCGGCCCAGCCTCCCGAAGAAATCCAGGATATTGAAGTACGGGCCGTCGGCCTGCACCTCGAATGGCATTTCGTAGTGGTATTCCTTGGGAACGATGGCCTGCGACGTCAAACGCCGGATCGTCACGCTCGATGCGCTCGCTGCTCCCTGCAACAGGCGGATAAACTCGTCGGTCTCTTTTTCTTCCGGCACGATGGTCTTCAGCGTGTCCAATTGCTTGGAAAGCGCGTCCATCTGCTGTTTCAATTCTCCATAGCGCTGCTTGTAAACCTGCAGTTGCTGGACTTCCTGGTTGAGCTTGGCGCGCTTCTGGACGGCGCTGTCCACCTCGTCCCGCTCTCGAGCGATCGGAGAACCCGGCACATAAACGCCCACCAGAACCAGCACCACAGCAACCGCCGCAGCCACCAGGGCCTGCATGATCACGGACATGTCTCTGAATGGATTGGCCATGGCGCCCTCTTATCCTTTCTTCGCCGGCGCCTTCGCAGCCGCAGGCGATGCCGGCGCGTTGGCCGGCCTTGTCTGCATTGCGGTGGGCGGAGTAATTTCAGCAGAAATCTGGAACCCGAAGGACTGCACTGCCGTGTTCTTCTCGTCCTGTTTCGTTTCCTTGATTTCGACCTTCTGGAAATAGCCTGAGCGCTTCAGCGCGGTGATAAAGTTTGCGACCGAATTAATCGATGCCGAGGACCCTTCCATCGAAAGTATGTTGCCCTTGCGGATCATCTCCGTGAGCCAGAGGTTTTCGGTCCGAGATACTGTGTTGGCGACCATGTCGAGCAGTTCCTGCCCGCCCGTGCGGTCGCGTTGCAACTGTTCGATCGTCGCCACCCGCTGCTGCAAGGTCACCTTTTGTTTCTCGAACGCCTCGACTTGCTGCTTGGTCTGCTCCAGATCCGTCTTTTGCGCGGTCAGTTTCTTTATATCTGCGTTTACGCCATTGAGCTGGGTCTGCCAGGTGTAATAGAAAAATCCGAGAACCAGCGCGCCGAGAACCAGTCCCGCGCCGATGAATACCCCCGGCAGCGCTGCTCCCGTGTCTACCGGACGCCGTGCGGCCTTCGGTCGAATTTGTCCAAGAAGGTTTATGCGGATCATGGCTAGTCGAAGCTCCTCAGCGCAAGACCTACGGCAATGACAAGCCGCGGCGCAAGTTCGCGTATCTGGTCATCACTGTGCTTGCTGGGATCGATCTGCACTTTTCGGAACGGATTCAGCTCTTCCACCGGCATGGCAAATTCTTCTCGCAGCAAGTCCACCAGGCCCGGAACACGTGCCGTGCCGCCGGCCACTACGATTCGCTGAATATTCTCGCCGCTGGCGGTGGCCCGGAAAAAGTCGAACGTCTTTTGAATTTCCAGCGTCAGAATGTCGGATACGCTGCGCAGGATTTGTTGCTTCTGTTCGTCGGTGACGCTCGGCAGCGAATCACCCCTCTTCAGGCGCTCCGCATCTTCAAAGCTCAGGTCCAGTTCCTTCTGCAGCGCGTCGGTATACTGGTTGCCCCCCACGCTGACGTCGCGCGTGAACAACGGCACGCCCCCGCGCACGATATTAATGTTCATAACGCTCGCGCCGATATTCAACAGCGCCACCGTCTGCCCCGCATCCGGCTCATAATTAACTTCGAAGCAATTCTGCAAGCCGAAGGCATCAATATCCACCACCACCGGCGTCTTCCCCGCTTGCGCCAAGACGTTGGTGTGATTCAGGATCTTGTCTTTCTTCACCGCCACCAGCAGTACGTCCATCTGCGAGTCCATCGACTCCAGCAATTGATAGCTCAGGTTCACGTCCGCGATATCGAAAGGAATGTGCTGGCTGGCCTCGGAAGGAATGCGGTCATACAGCTCGTCTTCGGTCATCAACGGTAGCGGCACGCGCTTGACGATCACCGAGTGGCCGGAAACGGATGTCGCCACGTTCTTTGTCTTGATTCTCTGCGCGTCGAAAATCTTGCTGATGGCATTCGCCACCTGCGGCGCGTCCATGATCGCTCCGTCCACCACCGTGTCCGGCGCCAGCGCTTCCATTCCGAAACTCACCAGCTCATAACCTGCCTTGGATGCTTTCAGCTCCACGGCCTTAATCGAACTGGACCCGATGTCCAGTCCCACGAGTTGCCGGCTCTTTTTTCCAATTCCCAACATTTCGCGGCCCCTTTTCTAACGAACGTCCCTGTTCCCCGCGCCAGACTATCGGCGTCTCGCGGTCGCCTGGCTCATCTTGCGTTCCATCCAGCGATCCAGGATCGTTTTACGCAGTTTCCAACGGTTGCCGAGTTTAAATGCGGGAATTTCGCCTTCGGTGATGTAACGGTACAGGGTATCCGGCGAGATGCCCAGATACTGTGACGCCTGCCGTACATTCATCACTTCGCGCGATTCGTTCACGAGGAACGCCACCCCGGCATCCGAAGACACTTGCTATCACGACCGCTCGCTGTTCCCCGCTTGCGCTGCGGACTTCCGGGGAAACAGCCCGTGGGAGCTTTATGACATTCTACCACTCCGAGCGTCAAGGGAATCTATAGGGCTGTTGTCCTATCAATACGGGTAGTTCTAGGCAGTTCGGGGGGTATTGACCGATAGTACCCGCTCATGTTGTGGCCATGCCCCGCCAGTGCCACTATTAGTTGTAGTTCTGCACTCTCCGCCCCTGTCCGAAGGGACGGTTATCCTTTGCAATCAGTCTTGCGACTCGTAAAAGTACTACTTGTTTTTTCAGCTTGCAGAACTGAATTTCTTCTCTGTTTCTCTCGCCGAACGGAAATTTCGCATCGTGCCTCCGTGGGAACGATGGCTGTTTAGATTTCTTTTTGTTAGGACTTATCCAGCGACAAAGATTTCCACAGGGCATCGACCCTTTTCTTTGTCGCTTCGTCCATCAATATCTCATCCGGCCACGGCCTCGTAAATCCTTCCGACGCCCACTTCCGCGTCGCATCGATCCCCATCTTCGATCCGAAGTCCTGCATTCGCGCGGCGTGATCCAGCGTATCCATCGGGCCCAGCGAAAACTGCACGTCCCGCTCCGGATCCAGCGCGCACAGCGTCTTCCAAACCACCTCACTATAATTATG
>WNFP01002031.1_pt1 | contig 16018 bp, 9 predicted proteins | sample 5400201 | NCBI WGS metagenome assembly WNFP01 (sample SAMN13153355, study PRJNA577476) | soil metagenome | isolation source: 115 cm saprolite under Madrone tree | place: USA:California | collected 2016-06-14
CGCACCAATCCGGCGCACTTGCGCCAGCTCGAGAGCTGGCTGCGCAGTTACCGGCCGCAGGAGTTGTTCGACACACACGGCCGGCTGCGGCTGGAACTGCGCGCCCTCGCGCCCGAGGGCGAGCGCCGCATGAGCGCCAATCCACACGCCAACGGCGGCCTGCTGCTTCACGACCTGCAGCTGCCTGACTTTCAGGCCTACGCCATCGAGGTGCCCGGCGCGGGCGCCGTGGAGGCCGAGGACACCCGCGTGCTGGGCGGGTATCTGCGCGACGTGATCAGATTGAACGCGGCCCGCAGGAACTTCCGCATCTTCGGACCCGATGAGACGATCTCCAACCGGCTCACTCCAGTGTTCGAAGCGACCTCCCGGCAGTGGGAGGGCGCGACGCTCGACGGGGATGAGTTCCTGGCCAACGACGGCCGGGTGATCGAGATGCTGAGCGAACACCAGTGCGAGGGCTGGCTCGAAGGTTATCTGCTCACTGGCCGTCACGGGCTCTTCAACTGCTACGAAGCCTTCGTTCACATCGTTGATTCGATGCTCAACCAGCACGCCAAGTGGCTCAAGGTCAGCGCTCAGCTGCCGTGGCGGCGCAAGATCGCCTCGCTGAATTACCTGCTGACCTCGCATGTCTGGCGCCAGGATCACAATGGCTTCACGCACCAGGATCCGGGTTTCCTCGATCACGTCGTAAACAAGAAGGCGCAGGTGGTGCGGGTATATCTGCCTCCGGACGCCAATTGCCTGCTATCGGTCATGGACCACTGTCTGCGCAGCCGCCATTACGTCAACGTTGTGGTGGCTGGAAAGCACGCGGCGCCGCAATGGCTGGCCATGGATGCGGCGGTCGAGCATTGCACCAAGGGTATCGGCCTGTGGAGCTGGGCGAGCAACGATGCAGGCGGAGAACCGGACGTGGTGATGGCCTGCGCGGGGGATGTGCCGACTCTGGAGACCCTGGCCGCGGTATCGATCCTGCGTAGCGCACTGCCGGAACTGAAGATCCGTGTCGTAAATATCGTGGATCTGATGAGACTGCAGCCCGACACTGAGCATCCGCACGGGCTCACCGACCCCGACTTCGACTCGCTCTTCACCCAGGACAAACCCATCATCTTCGCCTTCCACGGCTATCCCTGGCTCATCCATCGCCTCGCGTACCGCCGCAGGAACCACGTGAACCTGCATGTGCGCGGCTACAAGGAGGAAGGCACGATCACGACCCCCTTCGATATGACGGTACTGAACGATATGGATCGCTTCCACCTGGTCGAGGACGTCATCAATCGTCTGCCGCAGCTCGCCGGCCGCGGCGACTACCTCAAGGACGAAATGCAGAACCGGCTGATCGAGCATCGCCAGTACATCACCCGGTATGGCGAAGACATGCCGCTGGTGCGTGACTGGCGTTGGCTAGACCCGTCCCCGGGCCCGGTAAGACGGTGACGCGATCATCCCTCCGCGCGCGGTTGTTCGCAGCCGCGGCCGTGCTGGCGTGTGTTGCGGGTTGTTCGCTGATCTCCCTGAAGAGTCCGGAGCGGCCGCTTTCAGCTCGCGATCTGAATGCGCGCATTCTGACGCGCGACTTCTCCTACCACTTCATTGCCGTGGTCGAGCAGTGCGCGGACGACATTGCGGCGAACGACAGCGACCCTGAGGTGCTGGCGAATGCGCTGCGCTGGAAGATCGGCGCGGCGGCGGAGAGTCAGCGTGCGGCGACTCGCTTGGCCCCGATGATGGCGTTGCTCGATACCTGGTCGCTTGCGTCGCAGATGCAGCAATTCCTGTCGCCGGGGCAAGCCGGCGGCGCACTGTTCGGCTCTCGCCAGGAAGTTGCCCTGACGGCGGCGAGCGAGCTCGATGAGGGTGCGCAGGACCTGGCGCACAGACTCATCGCTTCCGCTGAATTGGGGCAGTATCAGCAATTCGTCGCGACCTACACGCGCGAGCATCCGCTGAAGAACCTGCAGTTCGTACGCGCCTCGGTGGTCGAGCTGTGGAGTCAGAGAAGCGGCGCCGGCGCCAGACTGGTCGACTCGATCGGTACGATTGCCGAGGCGATGGAGGATGTCTCCGATCGCACGAGGATCGCGAGCGAGGCGCTCACCTTGCAGACGATCTGGAGGACTGAGCTGGCGCTGCGGGAGTCGGGCTACTCCCGCAGCGACATCCGCGCCGCGCTCAGGCAGCTCGACGAGCGCCTCGCCAAGGTATCCGCCGCGGCGGAGAGCGCACCACAGCTGGTGCACCAAGCCGTAGTCGATGTGCGCCGAAGCGTGATCGATCTGCTGCATCAGCTCGATTCATCTGCGGCCTCGATCCTCGAGACGCTGCGGAGCGAGCGCGCCGCGCTGTCGGCGGACGTGCGCACCGAGCGCGAAGCGGTGGTGCTGGCGGCCGACGCTGAGCGCCAGGCAATCGCCCGGGACGCCGCCAGGATTGCGGATCAAGTCGTGAAATCCTCCGGCGAGCAGGCGCGCGCGCTCGCGCGCGAGGTGTTGCTGCTGCTCATTGTTCTCGCCATCGTGGTGTTGGGTCTGCCCTTCGCCGCCGGGTACCTCGTAGGTCGCGCGCGGCCAGGCAGGCCGTCGGCCTAGGCGTTCGCCGCGGCGCTGGCGGGCAGGCGGGCCAGCAGCTGGGTGAGCTTCTCGAGGTCGAGCGGTTTCACCAGATGCGAATCGAATCCCGCCTCCTGCGAGCGGCGGCGGTCCGAGTCCTGGCCCCATCCGGTCAGCGCCACCAGAGTGATCCGCTTCCCCCACGCCTGCGCGCGGATGCGCCGCGCGACTTCATAGCCGTCGAGCAGCGGCATGCCGATATCGAGCAGCGCGACTTCAGGCAGATGCCGCTCGGCCGACTCGAGCGCCAGGCTGCCGTTGGGGGCGCTGAAGACTTCGTGGCCACTCAGCTCCAGAACCGTCGCCAGGGTCTCCAGCGCGTCGGCATTGTCATCCGCGACGAGTATGCGGCGGCGGACCGGCGGCGCATCGTCGGTTCGGATGGTGGACTGCTTGCCGTTCGCGGACTGCGTCGTCTCCAGGAGTAACGGCAGCCGCAGCACGAATTCGCTCCCCAGGCCAGTGCCCTCGCTATGCGCGGTGATGGTCCCGTCGTGCATCTGCAGCAGCCGGCGCACGAGGGCGAGGCCGATCCCGAGCCCGCTGTGCGGGTGATCGGAGCGGCGGTCGAGCTGGGTGAACAGGTCGAAGATCCTGGGCAGCACCTCTGCGGGAATGCCGATCCCGGTGTCGCGCACCCGGATTTCGACGTCCGCGCCCTGCGGGCAGACGGTAAGAGTGATGCGCCCTCCCCGCTCGGTGTATTTGGCCGCGTTGCCAAGCACGTTGCCGAGGGCCTGCGTGAGGCGCAGCGGGTCAGCATTGACCCTGAGCGTCCCAGCGGGAATTTCGGTCGTGAATTCGTGACCGCGCTCCTGTACCAACGGCTGCACGGTCTCGACGGCGCGCGCGATCAGCGCGGCGAGCTCGATCGGCTCTGGCGACAGGTTGATCCTGCCGCGCGTGATGCGCGCCACATCGAGCAGGTCGTCGACGAGACGCGTGAGATGCGAGACTTGCCGCTCGATCACGTCCCGCGACTGGCTCAGCTGTGGGTCGGGCATGGGCTTCATGCGCATGAGCTGTACGGCATTGAGAATCGGCGCCAGCGGATTGCGCAGCTCGTGCGCGAGCATCGCCAGAAACTCGTCCTTGTGGCGGTCCGCCTCCTTCAACGCCTGCTCCGCCCTGGCCCGCTCGGCAACCTCGCTCTGCAGGCTGCGGTTCGCGCGTTCGAGCTCTGTATTGGCGCGCTGCAGTTCGCGGGTCTTCTCCGCCTGCAGCGTCGTGTTGGCCTCGGCCAAGCGCTCGTTGGCCTGCGCGAGATTGCGGTTCAGCTCGCGCATCTCGCGGCGCTTGCAGTACAGCTCGACGAGCACGGCGACCTTGCTGCGCAGGATCTCCGGCACGACCGGTATGGATACGTAGTCGACCGCGCCGACCTTGTAGCCCTTGAGGCGGTCGAGGTCGGTTACGTGCACGCCGGTGACGAAGATGATGGGGGTCTTCTCGAATCGCGGATGCTCGTGGATCAGCCGCGCCGCCTCGAAACCGTCCATTCCCGGCATGCTGACATCGAGGAGCACCATGGCGAATTCCTCGCGCATGAGCTTGTCCAGCGCTTCGACCCCCGAGTGGGCGCACACCAGGTTCTGCCCCAGCTCGCTCAGCACCGACTGGTACGTGAGCAGCCGCGCAGGCTGGTCATCGACCAGCAGGATGTTTACCTTCTCGTTGGCGCCCATGGCGCACGCTAACGGTGCAGCCACATACGGACCAGAGAAAGCAACTGATCGGTGTTCACCGGTTTGGCGACGTAGTCGGACGCCCCCGCTTCCAGGCACTTCTCCCGGTCGCCTTTCATGGCCTTGGCGGTGAGGGCGATGATCGGCAGCAGCCGGAACTGATGGTTGCTGCGGATGCGGCGCATGGTCTCGTAGCCGTCCATTTCCGGCATCATGACATCCATCAGCACGAGCGACAGATCCTCGGTGCTCTCGACCAGCTCGATCGCCTCCTGGCCGTTGGTTGCCGTGATCACCTGCATGCTGTGGCGCTCGAGCAGGGTGTTAAGCGCGAAGATGTTGCGGATATCGTCATCGACGACCAGCACTTTGCGCCCGCTAAGGGGCTCGTCGCTCTCGTGCAGCGCCGCGATCATGTGCTGCTTCGCCTCTGGCAGATCGGCGATCACCCGGTGCAGGAACAGGGCGGTCTCATCCAGCAACCGCTCCGGCGAGCGCACGCCCTTCAGCACGATGCTCTTGGCGACCTTGCGCAGCTCGGCTTCCTCGTGGTCGGTCAGCTCGCGGCCCGTGAAGACGACGATCGGCGTGCGCCGCAGCTCACTGTCCTCCTGCACCTGGGCGAGCAGCTCGAAGCCGGACATGTCCGGCAGGCGCAGATCGAGAACCACGCAGTCGAAGCTGCCCGCGCGCAGGGCCTCGAGCGCCGCCGCTCCGGTACCGGCCGTGGTGATTTCCACGTCGTTGTGTCCGAGGAGCTCCGTGACGCTCAACTGCTCGGCCGGATCGTCCTCGACCACCAGGAGGCGGCGGACGCGCGATGCGGTGAAGCTCTTGAGCCGGTCGAACGCCGCTTCGAGCTCGTCGGTCGTGACGGTCTTGGTGATGAACGAGAAAGCGCCCCGCTCGAGCCCGTACTGGCGCTCGTCCTCGACCGTCAGGATCTGAACCGGGATATGGCGTGTTTCGGGGCTGCGCTTCAGCTGATTGAGAACCGTCCAACCCAACATGTCCGGCAGGAATACATCGAGCGACACGGCGGTCGGGCGGTGCTTGCGCGCCAGCGCCAGCGCATCGGCGCCGGTCCTCGCCAGCAGGATCTTGAAGCCCCGTTGGCGCGCGACATCGAGCAATATGCGGCAGTAATGCGGATCGTCCTCCACCACCAGCAGCACGGCATCGCCGGGCTGCAGGTTTTCCCGATCGTCCGCGATTTCCTCTTGCCGCACGACCGGCAGCACCACCGGTTGAAATGCGAGCGCGGTCACCGCAGCCGTGGCCGGACCCCGAGTCGCGGCTCGGTGATAGGCAGGGCCCATGTACGAAAGAGGCACATACAGGGTGAAGGTACTGCCGCTGCCAGCCACGCTGCTCAGGCGGATTTCGCCGCCGAGCAGGTGCGCCAGCTCGCGGCTGATGGCCAGTCCCAGACCGGTGCCGCCGTACTTGCGGGCAGTGCCCGCATCCGCCTGCTGGAAAGCTTCGAATATGATCCGCTGCTTCTCCGGGGGGATGCCGATGCCGGTATCGCTGACCGAGAACTCGACCACCGAGGGGGCCTGGCTGAGCGTCGGATGCTCGCTACTCCAGCCTCCGCTCGCGACACTCACGTGCAGCCGCACGCCGCCGTGCTCGGTGAACTTGAACGCGTTCGAGAGCAGATTCTTCAATACCTGCAGCAGGCGCTTGGAGTCGGTGGTAATCGCCCGCCCCAGACGCGTATCGAAGTCCGCCGTGAAGGAGAGCTGGCGCGCGTCCGCTTCGTGCCGGAAATTACGCTCGATGGTCTCTCGCATATGCGTGAACAGCAGCTCTTCACACTCGACCGTGACGGTGCCCGATTCGATCTTGGACAGGTCGAGGATGTCGCTGATGAGGTTGAGCAGGTCGGTCCCCGCGCCGTGGATAGTCTTGGCGAACTCGACCTGCCGGGAGGACAGATTGCCGTCGGTGTTCTCCGAGAGCTGCTGGCCGAGAATCAGGATGCTGTTGAGCGGCGTGCGCAGCTCGTGCGACATGTTCGCCAGGAACTCCGACTTGTAGCGCGAGGTGAGCGCGAGCTCCGCCGCCTTCTCCTCGAGCGCGCGCCGGGCGAGCTCGATTTCCTGGTTCTTGCGCTCGACCTCCACGTTCTGTTCCGCGAGCAGCTTCGCCTTGTTGGCCAGCTCCGCGTTGGTCTGCTGCAGCTCGGTCTGCTGCGCCTGCAGCTCGCTGGCGAGCTGCTGAGACTGCGTGAGCAGACCCTCGGTGCGCATCGTCGCCTCAATCGTATTCAACACCACGCCGATGATGCTGCCGGTCAGCTGCTCGAGGAACGCCAGGTGCGAGGCCGTGAAGCCCCCGAGCGATGCCAGCTCGAGCACGGCTTTGACGTTTCCTTCGTACAACACCGGCAGGACGATGACGTGGTGCGGCCGGGCGCTCAGCAGCCCGCCGCGCAGCTGGATGGAATCCGGTGGAATATCCGTCAGCAGCAGGCGCTGCCGGTCGGCGGCCGCCTGACCTACCAGCCCCTCACCCAGGTGGTAGCGGCGCGGTTCGCGGTTGTCGGCGGCGGCGTCGGCGTAGCTGGCGAGTTCCTTGAGGCAGGGCGTGCCGGTCGCACCGTCCATGACGTAAACGATGCCCTGCTGCGCATTGACGAGCGGCGCCAGCTCGGACAGCAGCAGTTTGCCTACCGTCACCAGATCGCGCTGGCCCTGCATCATGCGACTGAACTTCGCGAGATTGGTCTTGAGCCAGTCCTGCTCGGTGTTGCGCTCGGTGGTCACGCGCAGGTTGCCGATCATCGCGTTGATGTTGTCCTTCAGCTCCGAGACCTCGCCGCGCGCCTCCACCTGGATCGAGCGCGTGAGGTCGCCCTTGGTGACTGCGGTCGCCACCTCGGCGATGGCGCGCACCTGGTTGGTGAGGTTGTTCGCCATCACGTTCACGTTGTCGGTGAGATCCTTCCAGGTGCCGGCGACACCGGGCACCAGCGCCTGGCCGCCGAGCTTGCCTTCGGTGCCGACCTCACGCGCCAGGCGGGTCACTTCCGCCGCGAAGCCGTTGAGCTGGTCCACCATCGTGTTGATGGTTTCCTTCAGCTGCAGGATCTCGCCCTCCACGTCCACCGTGATCTTGCGCGACAGGTCGCCACGAGCAATGGCGGTCGAGACCTCGGCGATGTTGCGCACCTGGCCGGTGAGGTTGCGGGCCATCGAGTTGACATTGTCGGTCAGGTCCTTCCAGGTACCCGCGACGCCCGGCACGATGGCCTGGCCGCCCAGCTTGCCCTCGGTGCCCACCTCGCGCGCCACGCGCGTCACTTCGTCGGCGAAGCTGTTGAGCTGATCGACCATCGTATTGACGGTCTCCTTCAGCTGCAGGATCTCGCCGCGCACGTCCACCGTGATCTTGCGCGACAGATCGCCGCGTGCGATGGCGGTCGCCACTTCGGCGATGTTGCGCACCTGGCCGGTGAGGTTGCTCGCCATCGAGTTGACCTTGTCGGTGAGATCCTTCCACACGCCGCTGACGTCCTTCACGTCCGCCTGACCGCCCAGCTTGCCTTCGGAACCGACCTCGCGCGCCACGCGCGTCACTTCCGCGGCGAAGGCGTTGAGCTGATCGACCATCGTGTTGATGGTCTCCTTCAGCTGCAGGATCTCGCCCTTCACATCCGCCGTGATCTTGCGCGACAGGTCGCCGTTGGCGATGGCGGTGGCAACTTCCGCGATGTTGCGCACCTGGCCGGTGAGGTTACCGGCCATGGAGTTCACGCTGTCGGTGAGATCCTTCCAGGTGCCGGCGACGCCCGGCACCACGGCCTGGCCGCCGAGCTTGCCTTCGGTGCCCACCTCGCGCGCCACGCGCGTCACTTCCGAGGCAAACGAGCGCAGCTGATCGACCATCGTATTGACGGTCTCCTTCAGCTGCAGGATCTCGCCCTTCACTTCCGCCGTGATCTTGCGCGACAGGTCACCGCTCGCGATGGCGGTGGAGACTTCCGCGATGTTGCGGACCTGGCCGGTCAGATTGCCCGCCATGGAGTTGACGTTGTCCGTCAGATCCTTCCAGGTACCGGCGACTCCCGGCACCACGGCCTGGCCGCCCAGCTTGCCTTCGGTGCCCACTTCGCGCGCCACGCGCGTCACTTCCGCCGCGAAGCCGTTGAGCTGATCCACCATCGTGTTGATGGTGTTCTTCAGCTCGAGAATCTCGCCCTTCACGTCCACCGTGATCTTGCGCGACAGGTCGCCACGGGCGACGGCGGTCGTCACTTCCGCGATGTTGCGGACCTGGCCGGTCAGATTGGTCGCCATCGCGTTGACGGAGTCGGTGAGATCCTTCCAGGTGCCGGCTACACCAGAAACGATCGCCTGCCCGCCCAGCTTGCCTTCGGTGCCCACCTCGCGCGCCACGCGCGTCACTTCCGAGGCAAACGAGCGCAGCTGGTCGACCATGGTGTTGATGGCTTCCTTCAGCTGCAGGATCTCGCCGCGTACATCGACCGTGATCTTGCGGGACAGGTCGCCGTTGGCGACCGCGATCGTCACTTCGGAGATGTTGCGCACCTGGCCGGTGAGGTTGCTGGCCATCGAGTTCACGCTGTCGGTCAGGTCCTTCCAGGTGCCGGCGACGCCGGGCACCGCGGCCTGACCGCCGAGCTTGCCCTCGGTACCCACTTCGCGTGCGACGCGCGTCACCTCGGAAGTGAAGGCGCTCATCTGCTCGATCATCGTGTTGACGATCGTGGCGGATCTGAGGAATTCTCCCTTGAGCGGGCGCCCATCCACCTCCAGGTTCATGGTCTGGTGCAGATCGCCCTTGGCGACCGCCGAAATGGTGCGCGTGACCTCCGCCGTCGGCCACAGCAGGTCGTCGATGAGGGTATTCACCGAGGCTTCCATCGCGCCCCAGGCACCGGAGCGCCGGTCGCTCGCCATGCGGTGACGGGGCTTGCCGTCCTTGCCGACGATCTGCCCGGCACGCTCCAGCTCGCGCGCCAGGCGCTGATTGGACGCCACGATCTCGTTGAAGGTATCGGCTACCTTGCCCGCAAGCCCGGTCTGATCGCTGGCGAGGCGAACCGAGAAATCCCCGTCGCGCACCGCCTGCAGCACCCGCAGGAGCTTGCGCTGGTCCAGACTCTTCGCGTCCGTGCCGAGCCGGCCATTGGACTTGCGCGTGCGGCGCTCACGTACTTGCGTTTCCATCAGCAGGCTCCAGGGGGGATTGCGCACCCGGCGGAACACTCGGTGCCCGGGGGGTGAAATTCAAAACGCAGGCTTGACGGAGACCGGGACGAGGGTGTCCCCGGGGCAGGCGGCGAGGCCTGTCCACGCGACACGATCGAGATCCGCGGGAAGAGTTGCACCCCGCCCCCCAGGCGCCACGGATTGGCGTGGTACCGAACGATCCGGACCGTCCAGTGCGAGCGCCACCGTGAGCGCGACTGCCCTGTCGGCGACGGCACATTACCGTGCCGCTTGGTGGATCGGTGTCAGTCGACATCGTACTTCGCCTGTAGGATTAGTACTACAGGGACCCATCAATACGGACTGTGCGCATCCTGAGCGGCCCCCGGGCCGACCGTGACTCGTTTGCTGGTGCCGGGACGAGGCCGGTTAGACTGCTGGGTCCATTGTGGCCGCCGGTTCTGGAGAAACTCATTGAGTGATTCCTCGGCGCGCAGCGCCGTGGCGAGCGATGCGGAGGCGAGCCGCGAATGGCCGTCGCTGCGCGCCGTGCTGCTCGATCGGGCCTGCGCACCCTATCGCCGGGCCGGCCGCTTCGCATATTACTTTGCACGCGGCAAGTTGCGCGCTGATCCGGTATTCCGCGCGATCCTGGAGCTCGGCTTGCTGACCGGACGAGCACGCATCCTCGACCTGGGCTGCGGCCAGGGACTCCTGGCCGCATGGCTGCGAGCCGCGGCGCACTGTCACGAGCGCGGCGCCTGGCCGGCGACCTGGCCGCCGGCGCCTTGCCCCCAATCGATGCGCGGGATAGAGCTCGTGGCGCGCGAGGTCGCGCGGGCGCGCTGCGCACTCGGGCCTGACTGTGAGGTGCTGGAGGCCGACATCCGCAGTGCGCCATTCGGCAGCGCCGATGCCGTGGTCATCCTGGATGTGCTGCACTACCTGCCCGCGCAGTCGCAGCCCGAGGTGCTGCAGCGGGTACGGGCCGCGCTGCCGCCCGGGGGCCTGCTGCTGCTGCGCGTCGGCGATGCCGGCGGCGGCGTGCGCCTTCGCTTCACGCAGTGGGTCGACAAGCTGATGCTGCTGGCGCGCGGTCAGCGCGCGCTCAGCTTGCATTGCCGCAGCATCGAGCAGTGGCGCGAGCTGCTGCATCAGTGCGGCTTCGACAGCCGCGCCGAGCCCATGAGCCACGGAACACCCTTCGCCAATGTGCTGCTGATCGCGCTCGCGACCTGACGGGCAGCGCAGCCGAGCTTCCCGGGTCCCGGGGGCCTCACTCGGCAGGATCAGCGCCCTGACCGGCGCAGAAGTAGCGCGGGTCGTGCGGCGTGCGCGCGAAGATCCGGCGCAGCAGCGGTTCGAAGGTGGCGAGGTCCTCGGTCGGATAGTCCGGATCGAAGGAGCACTGATCCCAGGCGGCGCAGAAGTGCACGCAGGCCTCGTACCACGGATGATCGCGCCAGCGCTCGCGAGCGTTGCGATCGCCGCCAAAATGATGCACGTAATAGTAGTTCTGAAACAGGCCGTGTTGCGCCACGATCCAGGTCACTTCCGGGCGCACGTAGGGACGCAGTATCGCCGCCGCGACTTCGGCGTGGTTGTAGGGCGCCAGCTCATCGCCGATGTCGTGAATGAGCGCCGCCACGATCATTTCTTCGTCGGCCCCGTCCTTCATGGCGCGGGTGGCGGCCTGCAGACAATGCCGCAGCCGGCTGACGGGATAGCCTTCGACCGAGTGATCGAGCTTGCGCAGGCCCTCGAGCACGCGTGCGCCCAGGCCGGCGGCATACGCCCGCTCGGACTGATCCAGCAGCAGGTAGTCCTCCCTGGTGCCGTCCTGCATCCGCCGGAAGCTGACGATCCTGCTCACGCGCTGCGTCTCACGGCGGATGACCCAGCGCGGCGGCGGCGCAGCACGCGATAGAGGCTGCGGGGTCCGTCGCTATCGATGTAGCAGCCTTGCAGATGACGCAAGCCTTCGGACGGATCGAAGGCGGTGCGCCCGTGCAGCAGTCGGCAGTTGTCGAGCATCACCAGATCGCCGGCCTTGAGCAGAAAGCGGATCTCGAAATCCGGCGCGCGCAGGCGGTGGTCGAACAGTTGCCGCGCCCGGTAGTAGGCCTCGAGGCGCTCGCGCGCAAACAGCTTCACGAAATCCAGCCGCGCGCTGAAGTGGATGGCCTTCAAGTCACCGCCGAGGTCCAGCTCGATGAGCGGTGCGCTCGCGGTCAGCTCGGTGTCGACGTCGATGTATTTGAACCGCACCGGCGTGCTGGCGAGAGTCGCGAACGCCTGCGGATGGCGCTCGCGCAAGGCCTGCGCCACGGCGAAGCCGTCCACCAGCGTGGACAGTCCGCCGCTGGTCTCATTCACCAGGCAATGCAGCAGCTGGATCCCCGGCACCGGCGCGCGATAGGGATTGTCGGTATGCGGATCAAGTGCCAGGGAGGTGTAAGCGAGGTCGTTGGCATCGGGTGTCGAGCGCACGTTGAACAGCGCACCGAAATTCGTCTCGCGCGTGAAGCCGAACAACGCACCGAGCTTCAGCACCATGCCCGGCTCGGCGGGAACGCCCTCGAAGATCACGAATCCAAGCGTCAGGAAGGCTTCGAGCCACGAGCTCAGTTCGGCCTCGCCCGCATCGGCGCGCCAGCGCGCCCGCGGCAGAGCGGCGAGCGTGCCGTCCCACAGACGCGGCGCCGGGCAATCGTGGCTGTTGGGCGTGAGCGCCGCTTCCGCGAGGATCTCCTCGGCGCTGAAACTCGCTTCATGCCCGTCGCTGAATTTGACCCTGTAGGTACCCGGCAGCGGCTGCGACACCGACACCAGCGTCACATCAAGATCGAAGTCCGACGGATCCTGGAGCCGCTGCTGCGTCTGCGGGTCGATGCTGGCCGGATCCTTGCAGCGCTCGCGCAGCCACAGCGGATGGATGGAGTGCTGAGTGCCGTCGGCGCGCTCCAACACCAGCTCGGTGGGCCCGTTCATCTTCAGAGTCGACGATCGTTGCCTGGCAGACACGAGCGGCAGTCTAGCGTCGCCTCTGAAGCTGTGTCCACGCCAGGGCGCGAATGCGGTATTTTCCTCCCTGACAAAGGGAGCACCGCCATGACCTTGAGCCGCCGTGACCTGCTGAGTGCCTCGGCCCTGCTGCTGGCCGGACCGGGCGCCGCGTTGCGCGCCGCCGGCAGGGAGGCGGCGGTCTCCGGCGAGACGCCCATAGTGCTGTGTTGGAACGAGAATCCCTACGGGCCGTCCCCGGCGGCGCGGCTCGCCGTGAGCCGGGCGGTCGGCCAAGCGTGCCGTTATCCCGACGACGCCGAGATCCAGGATCTCGTGCAGGCGCTCGCCAGACACGAGGGCATCGGCGCCGATCACATCGTCACCGGCACCGGCTCGGGCGAGCTGCTGCGCGCTCTGGGGCTCCTGTGCGGGCGTGACGGCGGGGAGATCATCGCGGCCGCGCCCACCTACGCGGAGCTGCCTGACTATGCGACCCTGCGCGGTGCGGCGCTGAAATTCGTGCCGGTCGATACCCGGCTGCGTCACGACCTGCCCGCCATGCAGGCAGCGATCTCCGAGCGCACGCGCGCGATCTACATCTGCAATCCCAACAACCCCACCGGCACCACGGTGAGCGCGAGCGAACTGCGCGCTTTCGTGGCAGCGCTGCCCGAGCGCCTCATCACGATCGTCGACGAGGCCTACATGGACTTCACGGTCGGGGCCGATGTGGCTTCGGTCGCAGATCTGGTCGCAACCACCCACCGTGTGGTGGTGCTGCGGACGTTCTCCAAGATCCATGGCATGGCGGGGCTGCGCTGCGGTTACGCCATCGCCCGGCCGGACCTGGCCGCCGCGCTGGCGGCTGCCTGCATGACCACGCCGAACATCCTGGCGGTGCGCGCGGCGCGTGCCAGCCTCGGCGATCGCGCCTTTCTCGCCGATTGCCGCCGGCGCATCCTCGCGAGTCGCACCCGCATCACCACCGAGCTGGCGCGCCTGGGGCTCAAGTACGCCGAGCCGCAGGGCAATTTCGTGTTCTTCGACACGGGCATGCCGCTGGCGCGCTTCACCGGGCTCATGCGCGCGCGCAACATTCTCGTCGGCCGGCTCTTTGCGCCCTACGACACCTGGTGCCGGATCACGATCGGGACCGAGCCGGAGGTGACTGCGTTTCTGGAGGCGCTGCGCGCCGTCACGGCGAGCTGAGCTTAAGCCGACGGCGGGAGCAGCAGGCTCAGGCAGGTGAGCGCCGCTTCCGCCTTGTGCAGCTCACCCACCTCGACGGCGCGGGTGGCGATTCCGGCTGCCTCCAGAACGCGCTGCGTACGCGGATAGGCACTGCTCACCAGGGTGAGCCCGCGCAGCGTCAGGGTGTTGGCCGCGTACGGCTCGTGCGGATCCACCGCGATCACGACCCCGACATCGAAAGCCGCCGGATCGACCCACGCAGGGTTGGCCAGCAGAACGTCGGGCGGAATGAAGGTGCAGGCGCTCTTCAGGTGCAGGCAACCGTGCAGCGCCACCTCCCGCACCGCGTAACCGTAGGGTGCCAAGCCTTCCGCGAGCTGTGCAACGCCGGCCGGGTTGGTGCGGCCGGAAGCCCCGACATACAGCGTGCGGCCGATGCCCAGCACGTCCCCACCCTCCAGGCACGCCGGATCGGTCACGCGCCGCACCGGCACGTGCCGCGCGAGCGCGACGGCGACGCTCTCGACTTCAGCCCGACGCGAGGCGGCGCCCGGCCGCGTGATGACTGCGACCCCCGGTACCAGCACCGCGGTATCCTCGACGAATACAGCGTCGGGGTGTTCGGCGAGCGGCGGCAACCACTCGATGCGGCACCCGAGTGCGCCCAGCTCGGCGACATACTGCGCATGCTGACGCTGCGCCTGCGGCACGTCGATTGGAGCGCGCGCAAGATAGGTGAGCTCGCAGCGCACGAGCGATCGGTCAACTTCCCTCACGAACGCGATCACGGTCGCTCGCGCGGCGAGGGCACGTCCCGGGCCGCGAGCCGCAGGCACTCGAGGAGCGCTGTGGCCGCGGGCGGCAGGTTGCCGGGCGCACGCAGGATCGCGCCCACCGGAGTTTCCATGGATTTGAGCTTTACCGGCAGGATCGCCAGCAGCTTGTGCTGCACGTCATCCAGCGCCACGTGATAGGGCATCACGCCGATCGAGTCGGATTTGCGCAGCAACATTCGATTGGTGAGGATCGACACCGATTCGATCACGTTGCGGGGCAACGACGCGTGCGCTTCGAGGAACGCGCGCTCGACCTGACGCCGCAGCGTGGTCTCGGGCAGCGGCAGCAGCCACGCCTCGTTCACGAGGTCGCGCAGCCCGAGCCGGCGCTTGCGCAACAGCGGGTGCCCGGGCCGCGTGACCAGGCAGATCGGCTCGGCGTAGAACTCCTCGTACCGCAGCGCGCTGCTGCGGCCCTCCTCGGGCAGGCGCCCGAGCACCATATCCAGATCCCCGACCAGGAGCGACGGCACGAGGATGTCGTAGGTTCCGACCACGACGCTGATGGTGACCCCGGGCCGCTCGCTCTTCAGGCGCGCAATGGCATCGGGCAGGATGCTGGCGGAAGCGGCGAGCAGCGTGCCCACCGTGACCTTGCCGCTATAGCCGGCGCGCAGGCTCTCCAACTCCTCGGCCGCGTGGCGCAGCTGCGCCAGCACGATCTTGGCGTGCCGCGCGAAGATCTCCCCGTACGGCGTCGGCTCGAGCCCACGGTTGGTGCGCTCGAACAGCGACAGGCCGAGCGTCGCCTCGACGTCCTGCAACGCCTTGCTGAGAGTGGGCTGGGTGAGGCTCAGGCGCCTGGAGGCCTTGAGGATGCTGCGGCACTCATAGAGGGCGGCGATCAGCTCGATGTGGCGCAGGCGGAATTTGCGCGCGATCCAGCGCTCGAGTCGTACCGAGGTCATGGAGCCTTAGCGCGGCTCAGGCGCTGCGGCGCACGGCTGCTGCACCCCGCACGGCAATCCGTCCGGCATCGAGGTCAAAGAAAGCGTTGGCGTTGGCGTGCAGGAGCTTCTCGCGGGTCGGCGCCGGCAGCGCCTCGTGGGAGCGGATGAGGCTGCCGACCTGTTGCTCCCCGAGGGGGAAGGGATAGTCGGAACCGAGCATGACCCGGTCCTCGCCCATGATCTTGACCAGGAACGCGAGTGCGTCGCCGCTGAACACGGCGGCGTCGACATGGAACCGGTCGACGTAGGAGGACGGCAGACGCGGGCAGTCCTCGCGCACCACATCGCGGTTGCGCCATGCATTGTCGACACGCCCGAGAAGGTACGGAAAGCTGCCGCCGCCGTGCGCGAAGCACAGCTTGAGCGAGCGCGGCAGGCGCTCGAAGGCGCCCGACAGGATCAGCCACAGGATCGACAGCTGCGTTTCCGCCGGCATGGCCACCAGCCACGGGAGCTGGTACCTGGACATACGATCCTGCGCCATCATGTCCCAGGGATGCACGAACACCGCCGCGCCCTCGGCGGCGCAGTGTTGCAGGAAGGTGATGA
>WNFP01002032.1_pt1 | contig 16012 bp, 10 predicted proteins | sample 5400201 | NCBI WGS metagenome assembly WNFP01 (sample SAMN13153355, study PRJNA577476) | soil metagenome | isolation source: 115 cm saprolite under Madrone tree | place: USA:California | collected 2016-06-14
AAAGATTTGCCCCCGATAACGATTGGCGCGAATTGGCGCATCGAGAAATTGTTTTTGTTCTGCTGGCGCAAAAAAACGGTCTAAGGGCAGGGCCCAGCCCGCGGAAGCGAATTCGGCGGGCCAGATGACGTCCATCACAAAAACGTCCAGCTCCGTATCGCGGTTCTTAAGCTTTTGGGTTATGAGATCGTGCAACTGCGTCGAAGACTGTGGCCCGATATCACGGACAATTTTGACGCCGGGATTCTGACTTTCGAAAGCAGCGACGGCTTGGTCAAAAACCTGCGGCGTCTCCGGTTTCCACATGACGAACCGAAGCAGCGTTTCTGCGGCCAAAGAATTGCCGGAGAAGAATAGACCAAACAGGGTGATGAGGCGCAAGAAATTTTTCGCATGAAACATCGACCCGTCTTAATTATGTCGGCTTTCGCTTCCCGCTTGCTCCGGCAGCGGCCAGTTCAACCACTCGGCGATGCCGCGGCCTAAGATCCATTCCTTGTCCGTTTCCGATAGAAATTTCAGTTCTTCCGTAAACAACGTCAAGCATTGCTTGTAGGGACACGTCAAATGCGAAAGATCCGTGCCCCAGAAACAGCGCCGGGAGCCGAAGGTCTCGACGACCTGACGGACAAGAGGATGAAGAGTCGGGAACGGGTAGGGTTCAGCGACGTAGCATGGCAGAGCAGACACTTTCACCGAGACGTTGGGTAAACGCGCGAGCTTGAGCAAGTTATCGACTGCGGGAGCCAGCGACTTGCCTCGAAGCGCTGAGCTAAGGCCCATGTGGTCAATGATGAGACGCAATCCCGGGTGGCGTTCGGCGATCTCGCCGAGCTTCGGCACGGCTTGGGGTGCAAAGGCCATCACGGGAACGTTGTACCGCTCGGTTGCGTCCCAAAACCAGTCGGCGGTGCCGTCCTCCAGCCAGGACGGCGCGCGGCCCTGATGAAATGCCATCCGTATTCCCAACATGCCTGGTTGGTTTTTCCACGTTGGCAACAATGCGCGGCTTTCAGGCCTGTCTATGGCTATCCGTCCCATGACTGCAAAACGATCGGGATGTAACCGCGCCGCTCGCAGGGATTCTTCATTGCTGAATCCCTCCCACGTCGGCGGCACGCAGACAGTTCGCTGCACGCCGCAGGCGTCCATTTCCTGCAGCAGTTCCTTGTGACCCAGCGGTATAGGCTGATGAGGTTTGGACGCATTCTCCGTGAAGTATGGCTTGTCGGGTGTTTCCGGTCCCCAAACGTGCACTTGTGAGTCGACGATGATCATGGCCATATATTGCCTCCTCAATCCGTTTTAGACGTAGACGACGTTGTTGATGTTTGACTGATAGTCCGATTGGACCGCGGGCGTCAAGGAAAAAGGGCGGACCTAAGTCTACAGCTGATCGATCTGGTTGACTATTCTCTCCGCCGCCTCTTCGCCAGTCCGTACGCAGTCGGAAATCCCGACGCCATGATAGGCGCTGCCGGCAAGCGCAAGACTAGGGAACGTCGTAAGCTGTCCATGGATCCGTTGAATGCGCGCTTGATGTCCGACGTGATACTGGGGCATGGAATTAGGATGGCGCCAAATACGACAGAAAAGGGGTTGGGCTTTAAGGTCCAACAGGCTTGAAAGCTCGTCACGCACGTTTTTTTCCATTGTTGCGTCGTTGTCTTGAAAAAATTCCGGTTGCAAGCTTCCACCGACGAAAACACGAAACAACACATGGCCGTCCGGTGCTCTGCCAGGATATTTCAAACTGCTGAACGTGCAGGCCATGATTTTTCTCGACTCGATGGCCGGTACGACGAAACCGAAGCTATCGAGCGGACGCGGAAAGTCCCGCCTTCGGTAGGCGAGGTTAACCGTGGCTGTGGACGCATAGCTTATTTTCTTTAATTCGTCAGCGACCTCATCCGCAACATTGCCAAGCATTTCTCCGGCACGGAAAGCGGGGGTGGCAAGAATCAATGCGGCGGCTTCAAGAGAGTCGTTACTACCGAGGCCGATACGCCAAGTTTTTTTGCCATTGTCCTGATTCAGGTTCGTGACGGGAGAATTTAGACGAACGCTTCCTTCCGGAAGACGCTTGGTGATGGTATCCACGAGCTCCTGCATGCCGCCGGCTAGAGTGACGAACAAACTCCAACGGGCGCCGCTTCCGCTCTCGCGATTGCGGGCTCGACGCTTTTGCTCGGACGACATCGCCAGGATAATGCTGCGTTTGGCTTGTTCCATTTCTTTGAATCTCGGCATGGTCGCGGTGAGGCTGAGCTTGTCCGGGTCCGATGCGTAAATGCCCCCAACGAGCGGCTGCGCCACGCGTTCCAACGCTTCAGCGCCAAAGCGTCTCCGAACGAAAGAACCAAGGCTTTCGTCCCCATTGTTTCCGCCGCGAGGAAGAAAAAGTTCGGCTGCCATGCGCAGCTTGCCTCTCCAGGAAAAAAGCCCCGTTTGAAGGAACGGCCGCAGCCGAGTGGGTGCCAGCAGAAAAAACCCTTCCGGCAAAGCTACGAGCCGGCCGCGATGAACGATGTAGATCTTTTGATACGCCGCTTGTGTCGATACCAGGCGTGAAGTTAGACCTAGGCGCTCGCATAAGCGGAGCGCCCAAGGTTTCTCAGTGATAAAGGAATCCGGACCGACTTCGACGAGAAAATCTCCAACGCGCTCGGTGACGATGGCCCCGCCTAGTCGGGTTGAGGCTTCGAGCAGCACGACCTCGATATCAAGGGATTTTTCCTTCTTCAACTCTATGAGACGGTGCGCTGCAGCGAGCCCGGCGATGCCACCGCCGACCACGACAACCCGGCGGTTCATGACGGTGCGGACCGAGGATGAATGATAGATGATCGAAGATTGTGATTTTCCATGCTCTATTCTCGACCTTCGGCGTTTTTTATTTTTGTCTCAATCACTTCAGCCATCATTCGGATGAAAGTCGGGTGATCGTTAGGGCAGCTGGCACGTAGGAATCGCACGCCGTGATCTGCCGCGATCTTTTTGGCCTCGATGTCGAGGTCATAAAGCACTTCGACATGGTCGCAAACAAAACCGATGGGGGCGACGACAACTTCTTTGCATCCTTCGGTGGCTAGTTTTCGAATCGTGTCCCCGACGTCGGGTTCGAGCCAAGGATCGGTCGGTTTGCCGCTGCGACTTTGATAGGTAAGTAACCAGCGCGGATGGCCCAGCGTATCGGCAACCAGGCGCGCGCTGGTCTCAAGCTGCTGCACGTATGGCGATCGGGCAGCCATCGGGATCGGTAAACTATGCGCAGTGAAAATCAACGGCGTAGATTCTCTTTGGCTAGAAGACATCTTGGTGAAGGCCGGTTCGATGAGCTCCGCCCAGTTTTGAATGAAAAGTGGGTGGTCATGCCAACCGTCAGAGAAATCTATGACCGGAGCGTTGCCGGCGAGCTCGGCACGAGCGTCGGCGATGTTTTGTTGGTAACGTTCCCAGCTTGCCTCGCTTCGGTGCGAAGAAAGAATGAAACCCAGCGCGTTTAGCGCTCCATTGCTTGCCATCTGCTTAAGCGCATCGACGAAAAAGGGTGACGAGTTGCGCATTCCGACATAAACGGGAAGTTTGAGACCCTGATGCGTCAAAAGTGTTTTGAGCGCGTCAGCCTGACGGAAAGTGATTTCGTTTAGCGGCGACTTACCCCCGACGGCTTCGTAGTGATGGGCCACTTCTTCGAGACGTTGGGGCGGGATGGGAATGCCTTTTGTTACGCGCGCCAAAAACGGGCGAATCTCTTCGGGATTGGTGGGACCACCAAAAGCGATTAGCAGCACCGCGTCGTAGGACAAACTCATTGCTGGACCCTAACCCTACCCGCGAGCGGGCGAGGGTTCGAAATAAAAAGGCTTAAATTAAGTTCTTCACCGGGAGCTGAGCTCGTGGACAGCTTCGACCATTGCGATCACGTTCTCGGCGGGCGTTTCGGGTAAAACCCCATGGCCCAGGTTGAATATGTGCCCAGGCCTGCCTGCGGCGCGTCTGAGAATTTCAGCCACTCGTCGACGGATGTCCTTAGGCGGGGCAAGAAGCGCCACTGGGTCTAGATTTCCTTGGATACCAACATCGTGTCCCAGGTGTTCCCAGGCCGCATCGAGATTTATCCTCCAGTCCACTCCGATAACATCACCTCCGGCGGCGCGGAGAGACTTGAGAAATCCCCCCGTCCCGGTGCTGAAGTGGATGACGGGGATGCCCGGAGTTACGGCGGTAATAGTGGCGCGCGTATAGGGAAGAACAAATCTTTCATAGTCGTCCGGGGACAGGCAGCCAGCCCAACTGTCGAAAAGCTGCACGGCTTCCGCCCCGGCTGCGATCTGGAGGTTGAGATATTTGGCGATGAGTGAAGAGAGTCGCTCCATCAAGCCGCGCCAGGCACCAGGTTCGAAATAGATAACCTTCTTCGTATTGAGATAGTTGCGGGAGCCACCGCCCTCGATGAGATACGAGGCGAGGGTAAAAGGTGCTCCGGCAAATCCAATCAGCGGCACTTTTCCGTTCAGAGCAGAGCAAGCTTTCCGCACGGCCTCAAAAACAAAGGACAGGGCCTGTTCCGGCTCGAACTCCTCAAGCTGCTCGACATTGGTTCTGCTTCGAACCGGGTTATGGATCACAGGGCCGTCCCCTTTTGAATATTCGAGTCCCACTCCCATGGGTTCGAGTAAAAGCAGGATGTCAGCGAACAAAATAGCCGCGTCCACACCCAGACGTTCCACGGGTGTGACTGTAATCTCAGCCGCAAGATCCGGTCTTTTGCAGAGTTCGAGAAAGTCGTATTGCGCCCGGAGCTTGCGGTAGTCCTCCATGTAGCGTCCGGCCTGGCGCATGAGCCACACGGGTGTGTAGGGAGTTTCCTCACGTCGACACGCAGCGAGAAACGGATGAGTCGTTATCGGCATCATGTTTGAGTGAATTGTCAGAACAGTAAGTAGCTTTAAAGGGAAAATCAACCGGCACGGTGGCGCGGTGTGGCGGCGCCGATCGAATCCTCGCCATATTTCCGGCGAAGCTCGTCGATGCCTTTGTACAGTCGTTCGTAGGATTTGCGCTTGTCGTGATTCAAGAGCGGTTCCTGCCAGCCGGAACTTTGAAGAGCACTGGCACTTACGCCGAGGAGCCGTACAGCTCTGTCCGGACTGACATTTTGCCTTAGCAGATGGCTTACGACTTCGAAGATTTCTTTGTCGAAACAGGTTGGCGACGGCAGGGTGCGCGAACGAGTGATGGTTTGGAAATTGGCGTAGCGGATTTTTACGGTCAAACAGCGAGCGAAAAGCTCTTCGGCGCGTAATCGGCCACCCACTTCTTCCACCAGCTCCCAAAGAATTTTTTCCATCTGGCCGATTTCTTTCAGCGCCTTATCCAATGTCGTTTCGTTGCCGATGGAATGGTCGTGAGTATGGCTGTGCTCGCCCGCTTCCGCGAGATCCAGATATCGTTCCCCCAATTCGGCGTTCTGCAGGAGATCACCGATTGTCTTGATGCCGCGTTGCACTAGTGTCTTATGAGTTTTTGGGCCGACCCCAGGAATCAGTTCGACGGCCAACGGCGCGAGAAAGTCCTTCTCTGAGCCTGCCGGAATATAGATGAGGCCGTGGGGCTTCGCCAATGTGGCGGCGATCTTGGCGATCACACGACTTGTGGAAACGCCGCCCGAAGAGGGCAGCCCAACTTCCGATTCGATACGTTTAATGATCTGGTCGGCGGTCCTTAGCGGCTGGCCGAAAAGTCTTTCGGTGCCAGTGAGATCGACTATTCCCTCGTCGATGGAGATGGCGTGCACCTCAGGTGAATACTGCTCTAAGATCGCAAAGACTTTGGCGGAAAACTCGGTGTAAATTCGGCGGCGATTGGGTAAAAAAATTCCCTGCGGGCAAAGCTCTTTGGCTTGAAATCCCGGCATGGCCGAGTGGACGCCAAACTTGCGAGCTTCGTAGGAAGCTGAGGTCACAACGCCGCGACCACTGCGTCCGCCAACGATGACCGGCTTGCCCCGCAGCGTTGGATCCAGTGCCTGTTCGACGGAAGCATAGAAAGCGTCCATGTCGATGTGAAGATACCAGGCCATAGCGACAATCTCGTAACCCCGCCGGGCATCGTATAGCGAGGACAGCCGAGAGGCAACTGCACGAAAAATGAATTGAGTTTCGCCGGTGTCAATCCCGCCGCGTACCTTTAACGGCGGAAAAGAACACTGCGAGCAGCGTGAATAGATTGATGATGTGGATCGTGTGGCTGAACGAACCGATAACCGGCTCGGCCGCGCTACTCCAGCTTTGAGGTGATTCGATTTGTGCTGGGCTCATGCCGGCAGCCGACAACATGAAAGTAAAGAGGGTTGATGCCATAGCTACACCCAAGGCGCCGCCAGTCCGCGCTGCTGTGGCGGTCATTCCAGAAGCGGCACCGATTTTATCGACAGTGACAGAGCCGAGTATGGCGCTCTGATTCGGTGAATTAAATAGCCCCCACCCGAGGCCCCAGAGCGCCAGCGGCAATATGATGGCGATAAGGGAAGAGTGAAGCCCAAGTGACGCAACCAAAAACTGCCCCGCGACAATGACGCTGCAACCGACCGTGCAAAGTAAGCGCGAGCCTACTCGATCTGAAAGCGAGCCGGCGATGGGGGCCATAATCATGATGATGATGGAATCGGCCACGATGATCCCGCCTACTTGAGCGGGCGAGAAACCCATAAGGTTCTGCAGATAAAAAGGGAGAAGAAAATTAATCGCCGACTGACTCAGAGCAACAAAAAGGAGACTCAGAATGGAGGCAGTGAAAAGGCGGTCGCGGAAGAGGTGCAGAAGTAAAATGGGGGTCGCGGATTTGAGTTCGGTTATAATCAGGAGCACGAGCGCGACAGCCGAAAAAGATATCGTAAGGAGAAACGTCGGGTGGTGCCATCCCAGCCGTGGAAGCTGATCGATGGCATAGATAAAGAGGCTATTGGTCACCAAGAGTAAAAAAGCTCCAAGGAAATCGATGGAAACTTTTTCGTTTTCCTCTTTGGTTTCCGCCATAATTTTCCATGCGAGGTAGGCTCCCCAAAGACCGATGGGAACATTGATGTAGAAAATCCAGCGCCAGCCGACCGTGTCAATCAGAAAACCTCCGAGCGAAGGGCCCGTAATAAAACCGACATGAAAGGCCATGGAGGTGACGCCCAGCGCCTTGCCTCGTTCTTCACGAGGAACAGACATGGAGGCGATGGCCCTGCCATTGGCTGAAATCATCGATCCGCCAACAGCCTGTACGGCTCTGAAAAAAATCAGCTGAGCCGGTGATTGGGCAATCCCACAGAGCGCTGAACCTATCACGAAGAAAAGAAAGCCTAAGCTGTAAAACCGCCGTCGACCGAACAGGTCTCCCAATCGTCCCATGGTGATGACGAGGCCGATAAGAATAAGGTCGTAAATCAGCAGCGTCCATTGAATGGTTGTGAGATGGGTATGGAAAGATTCCGTCAAAGTGGGAAGCGCAACCAAGAGCGCTCGCTGATCGAGACCGACAATAGCTTGCCCGATGCAAACGTTCAGCAGGATTAGCCTTAGAGTCCACCTTGAATTTATTTGATTTTCGCTTGGAGTCATTCAGTTTGGCGAACGTTTCGCTCCGGTTATTCTTGCCGCGAGCCTTTGACGGCGGAAAACAATACCGAGAGCAAGGTAAAAACATTGACGATATGCACGGCGTGATTGAATGAGCGGACAAAAATCTCCGGCGCTGCGCCCCAGCTTTGCGGCGACTCGATCTGCAGGGGAGATAAGCCCGCGGCCGCTAGGCCATAGGTAAACAGAGTCGCGGAGAGAGCGACGCCCATGGCTCCCCCGGTTCGGGCGGTGGTGGTGTTCATTCCCGAGGCGGTACCAACCTTATCTCGCGGCACAGACCCTAAAATCGCGCTCTGGTTCGGTGAATTGAAGATAGCCCAACCCAGGCCGGAGAGGACCAGGGGAAAAATGATGCGCGGGATCGAGGAATCCAGCCCCAAGGAAGCTATGAAAAATTGTGCGACCACAATCAAGGCGGAACCGGCCGTGCACAGCAGGCGCGAACCCATACGATCGGATAACCAACCGGCAATAGGGGCGACCATGACGATAACGACTGAGCTGGCGATCAGGATCCAGCCCATTTGCGACGGCGAGAAATGGAGAATGTTTTGCAGATAGAAGGGCATCAGAAAACTGATGGCCGCCTGCGTAGAGGTTATAAAGAAAAGGCTGGACATCGAAGCGGTGAAAAGCCGGTTACGAAATAGCGAGAAACTCAAGATCGGCATTTTGGCTCTCAGCTCAACGAATACGAACAGCGCAAGGGCCACAACAAAGAGCACCATCATTCTTACGATTGTCGGATCTCTCCAACCCAGGTGTGGCAGCTGGTTCATGCCGTAGATGAAAAGACTGCAAGTCATCATGAGCAAAATGGCTCCGGGAAAATCCACGGATATTCCCTTGACGTTCTCTTTGTTTTCTTCTAACAGCTTCCAGGCAAGGTAGGCGCCCCAAATACCTATGGGTAGGTTGAGGAAAAAAATCCAACGCCAACCGATGGTGTCAATTAGGAATCCTCCTAACGTTGGACCTGTTAGGAAGCCGATGTGAAATGCCATGGAAGCAAAGCCCATGGCTTTGCCGCGCTCACCGGGTGGCAACGCTACGGACGCGACGGCCCTGCCGTTCGCCGAGATCATGGCACCCCCCATGGCTTGCAAACCGCGAAATGCAATGATCTGCGATGCGGATTGAGCAGCGCCGCAAAGAGCAGAGCTCAAAACGAAAATCAAAAACCCGCTGGCATAAAAGCGCCGCCGGCCAAACAAATCGCCTAAACGACCGAAAGTGATTACCAAGCCAATCAGCGTCAGATCGTAGATCAACAGCACCCACTGAATGGTCGTGAGGCTGGTGTTAAAGATATGACTCAAGGTAGGCAGCGCCACCAATAGGGCGCGTTGATCCAGTCCAACGATGAACTGCCCGACGCAAACATTGATGAGAAGCAGTGTCCCGTGACCTTGGCTTTTTACGATTCTGTCCTCTGACTCCATGGATAACGGAAACTTCATCCGACGCCTTGATTACGAGACGTTCCCGGTGGCAACGCGGTAAAAGTGTTTGCGTGTAGAGGGAAACTATCAACAGAAAGCGATCTTGCGTGGTTTCCGTTGAGGCCCGCTTATATTAACGCGGCGCACGCTGGGCTTCAACGGTGCGAGAGAAATCGAAGAAGCGAGGACATCGAGGCGGTTCGTTTGTGGTGCTGATGCGGCCATCCTGTTGAAAAAAAGGGGCAGATCAACTTTCTGCCCCTTTCGAAGTCGGATTACCGCGCCCTGTTAAAAAGTTTTAAGCGGGAGAGGTTCTTTCAATTTTTGGTGAAGTTCCTCTTTGGACCTTGGCTGCTATTTTTTTCTCTTGAAGATCTTCCCGGGGAGCGCCTTCCGCATCCGCTGCGGATTCTTCGTGGCTTATTCTTGGATAATGCGCTCAGTGGAGCGTCCTTTCTGCAAAGCTTTCGTTGTCCGCTACAGACCCGGCGTGATGAAAAACCATCTCGTCGCCGTCGGAATCGATTTTGACTCGATCCCCTTCCTTGAATTCCCCTTCGAGAATCTTGACCGCCAACGGATCTTGAATCAGTCGCTGAATCGTACGCTTCAAAGGTCGCGCGCCGTAAACCGGGTCATAACCCTTATCCGCAAGTAATGCTTTGGCGCGGTCGGTAATCTCAAGGGCCATTCTTCTATTCGCCAAGTTCTGGCGCAACCGCTTCAGTTGGATCTCGACAATCGACTTGATTTCTTCGCGCCCCAGGCTGTTGAAGATGATGATCTCGTCGACGCGGTTCAAAAATTCCGGCTTGAAAGCGTCGCGCAGCGCAGCCATCACCCGGCGCTCCATTTCTTTTCGGTCCGTATCAGCCAGATCCTGGATATATTGGCTGCCTAGATTCGACGTCATAATGATGACCGTGTTTTTGAAGTCGACGGTTCTACCTTGACCATCGGTCATGCGGCCGTCTTCAAGGATCTGCAGCAAAGCGTTGAATACTTCCGGGTGGGCCTTTTCGATTTCATCGAACAACACCACCGAGTAGGGTCGGCGGCGCACCGCTTCCGTCAGGTATCCACCCTCTTCATAGCCGACATAGCCCGGCGGGGCACCGATCAGCCGCGAGACGGAATGTTTTTCCATGAACTCCGACATATCCAGGCGCACCATCGCCTGTTCGTCATCAAACAGGAATTCAGCCAGGGCACGGCAGAGCTCTGTTTTGCCGACGCCGGTTGGGCCAAGGAAGATAAATGAGCCGATGGGACGGTTTTGATCCTGGAGCCCGGCGCGGGCGCGGCGCACGGCGTTGGCAACCGCGTGAATCGCGTTCTCTTGCCCGACGACTCGCGCTTTGAGCCGGTCTTCCATCTTGAGGAGCTTCTGAATCTCCCCTTCAAGCATCTTCGAAACCGGAATTCCAGTCCACTTTGCCACCACCTCGGCTACGTCCTCCGCGTCCACCTCCTCCTTGAGCATCTTCTGGTCTTTTTGTAATTCCACGAGTTTCTGGTTAGCTTGTTCCAGTTCTTTTTGGAGTTGAGTCAGCGTACCGTAACGCAACTCGGCGGCGCGGTTCAGATCGCCCTTACGTTGCGCCTGTTGCTCCTCCACTTTGGTCGCTTCGATTTTCTCTTTGATCTCGCGGATGCGCTGAATCGATTCCTTTTCGTTTTTCCAGTGACCTTTCAATCCGTCGGAAGTCTCGCGCAGGTTGTGAATTTCACGTTCCAATTGAGCGAGTCTTCCCTTGGACGCCTTGTCTTCCTCTCGTTTGAGAGCCTGTTTCTCGATCTCCAGTTGGAGAATCTTTCGCTCCACCTCGTCGATCTCGATGGGCATGCTGTCGATTTCAATTCGTAGCCGCGACGCCGCTTCGTCAATCAGATCGATGGCTTTGTCCGGTAAGAAGCGATCACTGATGTAGCGATGGGACAGGGTGGCGGCGGCAATAATGGCTCCGTCGGTGATGCGAACGCCGTGGTGGACTTCGTACCTTTCCTTGAGACCGCGTAAAATGGCGATGGTATCTTCGACGGAAGGTTCGCCGACATAGATCGGCTGAAACCTGCGTTCCAAAGCCGGGTCTTTCTCGACGCGCTTACGGTATTCATCGAGCGTAGTGGCTCCGACACACCGCAGCTCGCCGCGGGCGAGAGCCGGTTTTAACATGTTGGAGGCATCCATTGCCCCTTCGGCCGCTCCCGCTCCGACCAAAGTGTGGAGTTCGTCAATAAAAAGTATGATTTGTCCGCTGGCCTCGGTAACTTCTTTTAGAACCGCTTTCAGACGGTCTTCAAATTCGCCGCGAAATTTGGCGCCGGCCACCAACGCGCCCAAGTCGAGAGCCACGAGTCGCTTTTCCTTCAATCCCTCAGGCACGTCGCCGTTGACGATGCGGAGCGCCAGCCCCTCAACGATGGCGGTCTTTCCGACCCCGGGTTCGCCGATCAGCACCGGATTGTTTTTGGTTCGTCGTGACAGGACCTGGATCACGCGACGAATCTCGTCGTCGCGCCCGATGACCGGATCCAGTTTCCCTTTTCGGGCTAGATCCGTAAGGTCCCGGCTGTATTTCTCGAGAGCCTGATATTTTTCCTCGGGATTTGGATCGGTGATGCGTTGCGCGCCACGAATACTCACCAGGGCATTCAAGATCTTATCTCGCGACACGCCCAGATCTTTGAGGATCTTGCCGGTTTCCCCGCCGTCCTGGAGCATCGCGAGAAGCAGATGCTCCGCTGAAACGTAATCATCCTTGAGTGCCTCGGCCTCGGCTTCGGCATTTTCGATGGTTTTCTTTAGACGCGGGGTGATGAAAGCTTGACCGGTTGACCCGGTAACTTGCGGGACGCGGTCGAGCGCTTTTTGGAGCCGCTCCGTGAGTGAGCTAGTGGGCGCACCTAGCTTTTGTAAGAGCGACAAAACAACCCCTTCCTTTTGACCCAATAAGGCAAAAAGAAGGTGCTCTACATCGATGGCTTGATGGTTGCGTTTTTCAGCCAACGACTGAGCTTGCTGAAGGGCTTCTTGTGATTTTGTAGTTAGTTTATCAAGACGCATAGTTGTTTCCTCACGAATGCCTAAAACTTAAGCATCGTTCCCGCCGCTGTCAAGGAAGCCAAACGAGTGATAGGGAAAAGCAGGAATGGGGAAGCGCTAGACTTATTCCTTGGGAAGCTGAAAAAATTCGAGTCCCTGGAAATCCGGTTCCGCGACGACGATGGGAATAGATTTCTTGTCCTGCGAAAGTAGAAAAATCCCATGCTCCTGAACGATACTGAAGGGGTACTCGCTGGGCTCGACGGCAGTACCGCGCATTTTTTTTACACTCAGGGTTCTTACGGGCCGGTCGTTGTCCTGGGTCACTCTTAGGATGAGGACGCCTGCGGCAAGAAATTCTTCAATCCCGTTGGTTAAATCGTGGTTCGCTCGCGGCGGGAGGTGCGAGGTGATGAGGTTTGTCGTGGAAAGATTAGATTGGAGCAAGTGAATAAACATTCTCGCGTGTTCTTGCACGCGCGTGGGTGAATCACCAGATAAGATTAAAGGCGTGATGGGATCGATCACGAGTCGTGTCGCCTCCAGCTTCTTTGCGTAGGTGGCGAGATCCGACACGATCTTTTGGAGATCCACTCCCTTGTCTCCTACGGTCCCGGCACGGCCACTGAAATAGGGGGAGGCGTCCAAAATAGCAAAGCTCTTTGCCTGTACGTATTCTTGTAGGTCCCAGCCCAGCGAATCGGCTGCTTGCAAGATTTCTGCGGGGCGTTCGTCCACGGTGACGTAAACCGCTTTTTCTTCCTGCTCGAGGCCGCTTTTCAGGAACTGCATGCAAGCGGTGGTCTTTCCGGTGCCGGCGTCGCCGGTCACAAGATAAGAGCGGCCTGGGAGGAACCCTCCCTGTAATAAAGAATCCAAACCCGCAATCCCGGTTGAGACGCGTTTGATTTCGGAAGCGGTTTGTTTAGCCAACTTTCTCTCCAACTAAAAAAATTCGCTTTTACCAAATGCCCATCAAATAGCGGTGAACTTAGGACTTAAAAATCCCTGAGATAAAGCGATTTTTACGCGCTTACGGTACGGGTTGGAAAACGATTCCTTGCTCCTTAACGATGTCGATATCATACTGCGCAGGCTTTACATTTGTGCAACGCATTTTTTCAATGACGAGACTCCGGGCCAACTGTCCTTCTTTCCAGATCATCTCGAGAACAATCGCACCGGCGACAAGGTATTCTTCAACGCCATGCATGGTCCGCTCACCGGTGCGAGGAACGGCGTAAGACGTCAGGATATTGGTTGTTGGCATCGTGGTCCGCAGCAGCTTGATAAGCAGACGTGTTTGATCTTGTATCCGAGTCGCGGTGTCGCGTATCAGAACGAAAGGTCCCGCAGGGTCCAACACCAGCCGCTTTGCTTCCAGCCGATTGACGAAACCCGCCAGATCGCCGATCGCCTTATGCACATCGATATGTCTGTCTTTCCCGGCTCCCGGCAATGAGCTCAAATAGGTGCCGGCATTCAAAATCGCCAGTTCCTTGGTCTCGATATGCTTCTCCAGATCCCATCCCATGGAAGCCGCTTGTTCGAGAATATCCATGGGCCCTTCGTCCGCAGCGACATAAATTCCCTTTTCTCCGTGCGCCAGCCCTTCAATGAGGAACTGCAATGAAAAAATGGTTTTACCCGTTCCCGGTTCACCGGTGACGAGAATAGATCGTCCTTGAGGAAAACCACCCTCGATCACTGAGTCCAGCCCCGGGATGCCACTCGGTACGCGTTCTGTTTGGATCATGGTTTTTTCTTTAGGTTATTCTCCGGCCTTCGGATCTTTCAAATAGATTTATCTTCAACTTGTCATCGTTCTTGCTTTTCAGCTCGCGAGAGAAGGAACAGGAGTGGGTCCTGACTCCCGCATCTGATTCAGGACTTCCATCGACGTTTCCGGCCCAGGCCGAAACGCCATCTCCTGTTAGGCGATATTAATGTTTGCTCGTTATCGGCTTTTATGGTTTCCACCAGTTGTTCAAGTCTAGTCAACTTTTCTTTTTGGGACTTTGTAAGAGTCGGATCTCCTAGAAGAAAGCCCTTGCTCGGATTCTCAAGCAACGCTTGTTTCTCAGCCAATTCGCTGCGTAAGCTGTCAATTTGCGTTTGAAAGCTTTGCTCTAAATCGTTGACTGCCGCCTGCCGGGTTTCCAATATCTGCTCTTTCTGAGCCAGCCCATCCCAGAGTCTGTCCAGTTCACTCTTATTTTGTCTCTCTAAGGCCTCGGCGTCATGGGCACGTTCCAGCACCGCCTGCCTCGCCGCAGATTCTAAGTAGGTGATCCGTTCTTGGAGCGAATCCAAATCCGACTTAACGCGCAGAAGCTCGTCATTCCGGCTTTCGAGCAAAGAATGTTTCTCTGTGACCTCGGCGCGGAGACCGTTGATTTCAACCTGAGCATTTTCCTCCGCAGCATCAAATGCTGCCTGGCGCTTTTGCAGGGCCTCAGCCCTTCGATCGATTTCCGCCTGCTGAGCGGCCAGCTCGGCCTGAGATTTTAGGCGTATTTGGGCGATTTCACTCGCCGCTGTTGCTTCCGTCTGCTTAAGGGCGATTTCTGCTTGGCCGACGCGCTCTACGAACCCGCTGATCTGGGACTCAAGACGCCGCACCTCATCATTGCGGCTCTCAAGCGCCGCCAGCTTTTCCGTTAACTGGTTCTGCAGTTCGTTGACCTGAACACGCAGACTTTGTTCCAAACTGCCGGTGGCGACCCGTTGTTGTTCCAGCGCTTCTACGTTAGCGCGTTCGAGATGATTGACCTGCGCCAATAGCTCGTTGATCTGAGACCGAAGGTCAGCCATCTCTATATCCCGGCTTTCGACGAGCGATTGTTTTTCCGCCAGCCGTATCTGCAGATCATCGATCCTTGCACCGAAGACCGATTCCAATTCCCGCGCCCGGTCCGCCAAGACCCCAAGAGCGGTTTCTTTTTCCGCCAGTTGGGCGTCCAGTGTCCCAACTTCTGCTTTGACCCGCTCTCGAATCTGTTGTGCCTGAGTTGCAGCCAACATCTCGGTCTGCCTTCGAGCAAACTCCGACCGCGCTATCTCTTCCTGGAGGGCAGACATTTCGGATTGTTTCTCATGGAGTTCTGCGTCGCCGCGGTTCAGCAAGGTTTGCTGCTCCGCAAGTTGGTGCTTAAGTCGATAAATCTCCGCGTTGAGCGTTTCCTCCAAGAATCGAGTTTTTGTTTGGTGCTCCTCTAGGGCCAGCTGGCGTTGATCCAGGTCAGCTCGCTGACCCGCCAGCTCAGTCTGGTACTGTTCTCTGAAACGCTCTATTTCGAGAGCAGCGCTTGTCCCTGCGGCAGCTTTAGCCGACTCAATTTCGTGCACTCGCTCTCGTAGAGCCGTCACCTCGGACCTAGCACTCTGAAGATCATCCCTTTGGCTTTCAAGCAACCCGCGCTCTTCCGCCAGCTGGGTCTGGAGATTGGAGAGTTGGGTATTGAGGCGCTCGCTGGACTCCCGGAGCGCTGTCTGCTGTTGCGCTAATGAGGCATCCTTCTGCTCCAGGATGCTGCGAACCTTACCTAACTCTGCCTGCAGAGCCTCGCGCATCCACTCGGCTTCGTTCTTGGCCGCCTCTGTCTGGGTGCCAGTCAATTCAAGCTGCTCGATGCGCTGGCGCAGCAGAGCGGTCTCCGACTGAGCGCTTTCCAGCTCGGCGGTACGGTTCTGCAACAGCTGGGCTTTTTCTGAAACGGTCGCTTCTAGCTCTTGGAGCCGAGCCCGCAGACTATCTCCGAGGGTCCTGGCCTCGGCCTTGGCTTCTTTAACGGTTTGCTGGTTAGCCAGTTCGAGACAGGTGATTTGCTCCTGGAGATCGTTTGTCTTTGCTGTGAGCTCGCCAATCTCTTGGCTGCGAGTTTCAAGCAGCC
>WNFP01002033.1_pt1 | contig 16009 bp, 16 predicted proteins | sample 5400201 | NCBI WGS metagenome assembly WNFP01 (sample SAMN13153355, study PRJNA577476) | soil metagenome | isolation source: 115 cm saprolite under Madrone tree | place: USA:California | collected 2016-06-14
TGATCTTACAGAGTCCGTTTGTTTCCGCGTTTCGCGTCTTGACGCGTATTCCAATTTTGCCGTTCGACAAGTTCCCCAACGCCAGAGAGATCCGTCGCGTCCATTGCCCTGTCTTAGTGATTCACGGCACTGCAGATCAGGTAATTGCTTTGTGGCATGGCAAGAAGATTTATGAGTTGGCGAATGAACCGAAGCAATCGTATTGGGTGCCGGGCGCAGACCACAACGACCTGGAATGGACTGCTGGCGCGCGCTATATCGAGTCACTGCAGAAATTTGCTGCGTCCCTGCCAATGAATGAATCCATCCCGCCGCACGCCTGATCAGTTGATCAGTGGAAATCAGTGGTGAGTTAGCGAATCTGAATTGCCCTGTTCCGCAATCCAGCATAAAATCACACTCAGGACCTGCGGGAACTCTCCTTTGAACCTAGTGCGCGCCATATATCCGGGCTCGTTTGACCCGCTGACCAACGGGCACCTCGACCTGATCGAGCGCGGCAGCAAGATTTTTGATGAACTGATCGTCTCGATCCTGCGCAACTCTGAAAAAGATCCGCTGTTTACACTGGCAGAGCGGCGCGAGATGCTGGAAGAGATGGTCCGCAAGTACGACAACGTGCGCGTGGACACCTTTGACGGCTTGCTGGTGGAGTACGCCATGCGGCAAAATGCCAAGGCAGTGTTGCGCGGCATTCGCGCCATCAGCGACTATGAATACGAGCTGCAGATGGCCTTGATGAACCGCAAACTGGAGCCGCAGTTGGAAACGGTTTTCATGATGCCGGCCGAAGCCTATTCGTACCTGAGTTCGCGCCTGGTAAAAGAAATTTTCCGGCTCGGAGGTTCCGTGCGCGGCCTGGTTCCCGAGCTGGTGGCACAAAGACTGGCGGAAAAAGTGCATGGCGCCGCCGCCAAAATGAAGTGAGGAGCAAATGGCGACTTTACCCGCGACCAAGCAGTTCAGTGATCGAGTCAACCGCATTGAGATTTCCGCCACCATGGCCGTTGTGGCTGAGGCCGCGAAACTCAAGGCCGCAGGCGCCGACCTGGTAGAGTTCGGCGCGGGCGAGCCGCACTTCAACACCCCGCAACATATAAAGGATGCGGCCATCGCGGCCATTCAGCAGAACTTTACCAAGTACACGACCGTCCCCGGCATGCCGGAGCTGCGCGCCGCCATCGTGAAACGCCACGCCGCCGATTTTGGCTCCGACTACCGCGCGGACGAGGCCATTGCCTCAACCGGCGGCAAGCTTTCTCTCTTCAACGCCATCCAGGTTCTGGTGGACCATGGCGACGAAGTAATTCTGCCGGTACCATACTGGGTTTCATTCAAGGACATCATCGAGTACGCGGGCGGCCGGTGCGTCTTTGTCGAGACCGACGAAGCGGACGGCTTCCAGCTCACCGCTGAGATGATCGAGCGCAACATAACGCCACGGACGCGGGCCATGATCATCAACAGCCCCAACAATCCCAGCGGCGCCGTGCTTTCACCGGAAGAGTTCACCGCGATCCTGAGACTGGCGCACAAGCACGGCATATACGTCATCGCCGATGAGTGCTACGTCTACCTGAACTACACCGGCCAGAATTTCTCTGCCGGCTCGGTGCGTGACGTGCGCGAGCATCTGGTGATCGCCGGCTCACTCTCCAAGACTTACTCGATGACCGGCTGGCGCTTGGGATACGCGCTCGGACCGGCTCCCGTCATCAATGCCATGTCAAAGCTGCAGAGCCAGAGCACTTCAAGCACGGCGCAAATGGTCCAGAAGGCCGGTCTCGCGGCTGTGACCAGCCCCCAGAACTGCATTGGCGAAATGAAGGCGGAATATATTCGCCTGCGCGATCAGACACTCGCTGGCTTGGCGACAATTCCAGGCGTGACCTGTGTGCGGCCGGAAGGAGCTTTTTACGTCTACCCGAATGTCTCCGCCTACTTCGGCAAGAGCGGCGTGAACTCCGCCGCGGATGTCGCCAAGCGGCTTCTGCATGAGGCGCACGTAGTCACCGTCCCCGGCGAAGCCTTCGGAACACGCGAGCACATTCGTCTTTCCTACGCCACGTCCTCTGGTGAGATTCAGCGCGGGGTGGAGCGCATGAGGGAGTGGTTTGGAAAGTTGTAAGGCTGCGAAGGCAGAACACTGCAACTCGTGCGGCCTGCTGAGTATCTCATTGCATTCTGCCCATGTCTGAGCTCTATCCACTGCTTTTGCGTCCGCGATTTCATGAGCGCGTATGGGGTACGCGCGATCTCAAGCCTGTCTACTCGCAGCCGGTCACAGGTGAGCCTATCGGTGAAGCATGGCTCACTGGCGATCTCTGTGAAGTCGCAAACGGTCCACTGGCCAGCCAGACACTTGCGAAACTTACAAGGAAATTTGGTCGCGAGCTGATAGGAAACGCAGCGCTTGACGCCTCACGCTTTCCTCTGCTGATCAAGTTTCTCTTTCCGAAAGAAAAATTGTCGGTCCAGGTGCATCCTGACGACGAACAAGCAGCGCGTGTCGGTCAGCCCTGCGGCAAAACTGAGTGTTGGTACGTTCTGCAGGCCGAGCCTGGATCGCAGATCGGACTGGGATTGAAACCGGGTGTGACCAAGGATGATGCCGAGCGGGCGATTCGCGAAACCAGAATGGAGGGATTGCTGCGCTGGATCAGCGTCGATGCCGGCGATCTCATTTACGTTGATGCCGGCACCGTCCACGCGATCGGGCCGGGTGCTGTCATCATTGAGACGCAGCAAAACTCCGACACCACATACCGGCTCTATGATTACGGCCGTCCGCGGGAACTGCACATTGCCCCCGGTTTAGCCGCAACCAAAGAAAAGACTCACGCGGGAAAGGTCGCACCCGCAAACCTTCAATCGGAGAACGGTAAGATCCAGGCGAATTTGGTCGCGTCCCCATGCTTCGTGGTGGACCAGTTCAAGCTGGCCAAGTCCTGGGAGTTTCGGCGCCCCCATCATGGAAAATCCAGCGTGTGGTGCCTGACCGCGTATCAGGGCTGCGCGATCATAGAGAGCGAAGGCTCGGCGCCATTTATGTGGACCAGCGGAGAGGCCGTCGTGGTCCCAGCCGCAGTGCAGAGGTTTACCATGAAGCCGCAATGGGAAATTGAATTCCTATGTGCGGCCCTGCCGGTCGAAAAGACCGGGTACCCGAAGACGCTCCCCTTTTGAGAAAATGCTGAAGGTCCGTTGAAGGAGTAGCTTTGAGTAAACACAACTTCTATCCGGTGATCCTTGCGGGAGGAAGCGGCACGCGCTTCTGGCCGCGCAGCCGTAGAAGCCGCGCCAAGCAGGTGCTGGCGCTCGACCGCAGAAAAAACCACACGATGATCCAGCAAACGCTGGCCCGCCTTGCGCCGCTGAGCTCGGAACGCGATTTCTGGATCATCACCAATGAACTGCTCGCGCCGCTGATTCGGCGCCAGCTTCCGCGGGTCCCGGCAAAGCAGGTTGTGATTGAACCGGCGGCGCGCAACACCGCGCCCGCGATTGGACTCGCGGCATTCATCCTGGAAAGGCAGGATCCAGGCGCGATCCTGGGAATGTTCCCTGCCGACCACGTGATTGCTGACGAAAAGAAATTCCGCACAATGGTCCGCCGCGCACTCGCGATTGCCAGTAAGGAAGACACCATTGTGGTGATGGGTATTCAGCCTGCAAGGCCCGAGACCGGTTACGGCTACATCGAAACAGGAGACAAGCTGGAGCGAGACCTATTTCGCGTTAAGCGCTTTCTCGAGAAACCAAATCAGGAAAAGGCCGAGGAGTTCACGGCCGCGGGCAACTACTTCTGGAACAGCGGAATGTTCTTCTGGAGTGCGCGCACGTTGACTCGCGCGCTCCGCGAGCACCTTTCTGAGACTGCGCCCTATCTGGAGCAGATTGCCGCTGCCTGGGGAACTCGGGACTTTCCGAAGACATTCGCCAAGCTCTATCCCAAGTGCGAAAACATCAGCGTGGATTATGCCGTGCTGGAGCCGCGCTCCGCAAAGGGCGAACACTCGTCCAACCTTTTCTGCCTGCCCGCCGACTTCGGCTGGAACGATCTTGGCTCCTGGGCGGCGCTCTACGATCATCACGGCAAAGACGCGGACAGCAATGTGATCGAGACAAAAAACTCCTATACACTGAATGCGTCCGGCAACTACATTTATGCGCCGGACAAATTTGTCGCCGCCGTGGGCGTGCATGATCTGGTGGTCGTGGAAACGGAAGACGCCATTCTCGTCACCACGCGTGAGCATTCGCAGGACGTCGGCAAGATCGTGAAACACCTGAACGAGAAAAAACTGAAGGACCTACTTTAAAACATCTTTACCACTGATTTGCACTGATTCACACTGATCCCCTCTATGCCCACTGACATAAAATTCGGCACCGACGGTTGGCGTGGAATCATCGCCGACGATTACACGTTTGAAAACGTGCGGCGCGTGGCCGGCGCTATTGCAGCCTACGTCCTCAAGAACGAAGAGCCGGCGCACGGCATCGTCATCGGGTATGACACACGCTTCGGCTCACGCCGCTTTGCCGAGGCCTGTGCTGAAGTGCTGGCCCAGGCGGGAATCCCTGTCAAGCTGGCCAACGACTACACACCGACTCCCGCGCTGTCTTATGCCGTAAAGAACCTTGGCGCGGCCGGCGGAATCATGATTACCTCCAGCCACAATCCGTGGAACTGGAATGGAGTGAAGTTCAAAGCTAAGTACGGCGGATCAGCTACGCCGGCCATCATCCATGAGATCGAGAATGGCGTTCGCGATGGCGCTATGCCCAAAGGCACGCCGGCAAAGATTGAGGAAGCGGACTTCAAGCCGGCCTACGTTGCCGCCATCTGCAAGTTCGCCGATGTCGATAAGATTGCCAAGGCCAACTTCAAATTCGCCATTGATTGCATGTATGGCGCCGGGCGCAACATCTTGTCAGATATCTTCCGCCAGCGCGGCATCCAGCACGTGCAGATCAGGAGCGAGGTCAATCCGCTCTTCCCGGGAATCAATCCCGAACCGATCGAGCCGCATGTTCGGATGTTGCAGCACACCGTGGTCAAAGAGAGATGCCACGCTGGCTTCGTGACGGACGGAGATGCCGACCGCATTGGCGCCGCCGCGGAAGATGGCAGCTTCGTGGACTCACACAAGATTTATTCCATCCTGTTGCAATGGGTGCTGACCCGGCACAAGGACTGGCCGGGCGATGTGGTGCGCGCTTTCAACACTACACGCATGCTGGACCGCATTGCCGCCAAACATGGACGGCGTCTGATCGAGTGCGGCATCGGCTTCAAGTACATCTGCGACCTCATGCTGGAGCGGCAGATTCTGGTCGGCGGCGAAGAGTCAGGCGGCATCGGCTTCCAGCGTCATCTTCCTGAACGAGATGGTCTGCTCAACGCGCTGCTTCTCGCCAACGTAATGGCCGACGAAGGCAAGAGCCTGGGCCAACTGGTGGCCGCGCTGCAGCAGGAATACGGCCCGCACTATTACGCTCGTCGCGATCTGCGCGTGGCAAATGACATTAAAAACGCAGCCATTGCACGCGCCGCCACTGGCGACGTGAAGACTCTGGGCCGCTACAAGATTCTGCGCAAAGAAAATCTCGACGGCATCAAGTTCTTTCTGGACGCGCCCACAAACGGCAACGGCGCTGAAGCATGGCTATTGTTGCGGTCGTCCGGCACAGAGCCTCTCATGCGTATCTACACGGAAGCCGCTTCGCCGGAGTTGGTGCAGGAGTTGCTGGAAGAAGCAGTTGCATTCGTGGACGCAAAAGTGCCCGCAGGAAGTCAAACATTATAGCAGCGCCTCCCAGAAGAAAATGCAACCCAGCGGCGTCCGCGATCACCCAATCTAGAGATGTTCCCAGCCAGCCTCTCCGCCAGGATAGCGCGTATTCTCGCGGCCGTGTTCTTGTGCACAACGGTCGGGACGACAGCGGCGCTCGTCGGGACATGGATCTTTGTTTCGCGGTTGGCGCTCAAGCCCATTTCCGGCCCGGATTTGCCGGTCAAGATGCAGGCGAGTGCGGAACCGGCCTCTCCTCTACAGATCCACTATCAACTGGATCTGCCGGGACGCGGCGAGATTTTTCCCGCACTGGTTGGGAACCAGGCTTCGTCATACTGGCCGGTGGCCGTGCTCACGATCGCCAACACGTCCGGGTTGCCGGTATTGGAAACCATCGAGGCCGAGGTCCAGGGATGGAGCGCCAGGTTTCGCGAGACTGCTGCCATCGCTCCACATCAATCGCGGACCTTCCGCCTTTCGCCGGAGTTATTGCCGCGCGCTTACCAGAACAATGAGATCACGCAGGCCACGCTGGTGGTTGAAGTGCAGGACGCTTCCACCGGACACACCTTCGCCCAGCAGCGTCCGGTTCTTCTGCACAGCGCGTCTGATCTTTACTGGGGACAGAAATTTGCCAACGCGCAATTGCTGGCGCGCTGGGTGACTCCGCACGACGAAGCAGTGCTGCAACTCATTTCACGCGCTGAACGCTACATGCCCGGCGGACGTTTTCGCGGCTACACTCCGGTGCCCGGCGTTAAAGTCGAGCGGCAGGTGCAGCAGCAGGCAGAGGCAGTGTTCGCGGCGCTAAGGCGCTCGGGCATCAGCTATGTGAGCAGTATCTACACCTTCGGCAACTATCCCGACGAAGCCCAGAGAATCCGCCTTCCCCGCGAAACGCTGTCGCTGCGCAACGCCAACTGCATCGACGTGAGCGTGGCCTTCGCCTCGGCGATCGAGAACCTCGACATGCAGCCGGTGATCGTGATTGTCCCTGGGCATGCATTCACGGGCGTGCGGTTGGGGCCGGGATCGCAGCGCATTCTTTATCTTGACCTCACCGTGCTCCCGACTGGTTCGTTCAATGCTGCCGCCGCACGAGCACAGCAATGGCTGAAAAAAATAGACACCAAAGACATTCTGGTCGTTGATATCGGCGCGGCGCGCTCACTGGGGATTTATCCTCTTCCATTGCCGGGGATGGGAAAGCCGGCAGTGAATAAGACTCTATGACGCAGTCTCCAGATGTGATTGTGATTGGCGCTGGCATCGCCGGTCTCACCGCGGCTCGCGATCTTTGCGCCGCTGGAGCGCGCGTGATGATTGTGGAAGCGCGTGAGCGCGTCGGCGGGCGCATCCACACAGACCAAAGCCTGGGTTATCCCGTGGAGTTGGGCGCCGAGTTCATCCACGGACGCCCCAGAGAGATTTTTGACCTGGTCGAGAAGTTCGGTTTGCCGGTGGTTGAGGTAGAGGGCGCGTTCTGTGAACACCGCGACGGCAAATGGATGCAGGCCGGCGAACTATGGGCGCAGATCGAATCGCTGTTTTCAAAGATTCCAACAAACGGTCCTGACAAGTCATTTCTGGAATTCCTGAATTACGTTGAAGCCGATGAAAAGGTCAAACAGCGCGCACTCGGTTTTGTAGAGGGCTTCCATGCCGCCGACCCGAGCCGCGTAAGCGCTCATTCGATCGCTAGAAGCAATGCCGCGGAAAAAGCGGTTGACGCCGACTCACAGTTTCGCCTCGCCCGCGGCTATGACGGACTGGTGCGCTGTGTTGCCGAGAGCATTGACAAGCGCCGCTGCAATCTCTTGCTCGGCACCGCGGTGACTCAAATTCTCTGGAAACCAGGTGAGGTCCGCGTTAAGACAGATGCTTCGACTGAATTTGTTGCGGCGCGTGCTGTGATTACTCTTCCCTTGGGAGTTCTCAAATCGGGTACGGTCCGATTTACTCCTGAGCTTCCCGCAGAAAAGCAGCGCTCCTTGAACGGACTGGAGATGGGTCCGGTGATCCGTGCGAGTCTCACATTTCACGACAAGTTCTGGGCCGAGAGACCCGGCCTCAAAGATCTCAGCTTTCTTTTCACCGATGATCAGCGCTTTCCGACTTGGTGGACCAGTAATTCTCTTCCTTATCCCCTGATCACCGGATGGGCGGCCGGGCACTTTGCGCAGAACCTCTCAGGTTGCGGCCGGGAGTGTGTAGTTTCGCGCGCTCTCGAAACGCTGGCCGAGATATTTGCGCTTGATGCCAATGCCTTGCGGCAGCAGCTTGCATCGGGCTTTTCTCACGACTGGCAATCCGATCCATTCTCGCGCGGCGCTTACAGCTACGTACTGCGTGGAGCGAACAACGCCGAAAACGGGTTGGCCGCTCCTGTATCCAACACACTCTTCTTTGCCGGAGAAGCAACCGACAGCCGCGGCCATAACGGCACGGTCCATGGCGCAATCTTCAGCGGCGCGCGCGTAGCGCGGGAGATTCTGGCGCGCTGAGCATTACCCGGCGTGTACACTTGTCTTCTGCGAAATCTCGACCGATGGAAACCCACACTTCAGTTGCGTCCATGGCCGCCGTCTACGCCGAAAAAGCCGTATTGCTGGCGCGGGAGTTCAAAGCGAAGCTTGATTACAGCGAGAACTCGCTCATGGAGGTAGAAACGATTCTGGCCCAGCTCTCTCGCGAGCTGCCCATCGCGCAGCCTGCCACGGAAGACCTGACCGAGATCTGCAAGATGTGGGGCAGCTATTTTGGTGAAGTCGTGCGCCGCCGCTTCGGCGGTGAGTGGAGCATCGAGACTTATCCGGGCAAGCAGTTTGCGACCCTGACATTGAACGTCGGTGGCGGCAAACTTTTTCCGTCGATGAAAATCCATCGCCGCCTCACGGAAGGCGAAGCAGACAACGTCTGGTCGTTTTACAAGATGATCAAGACCCGTCTGGAATCGGCGCCCGGCGGCATGGTGCAGTAAGCGCGGGCGCAGTCCGTTTACATCCACAGTGAACGCGGCTAGAAAGGCGCCTTCAATATTCATTACATAGGTAAAGACGGCAAGGAGATTCCGCCCGACCAGGCATTGAAGCCCGCTGCGAAGCCTGCCGCCAAAAAGAAGTAAGCTCTGAACGGGCAGTCTCCGGCTGCCCGTTTCTTTATCTTCCCTGAAACTTTGGCGAGCGCTTTCGCAGGAAAGCCGCAACACCTTCGCGTCCATCCGCCTCACCTGAGCTGGAGGAAATCGCAACGCTTTCCAATTCCATCTGCGTCTCGAGCGACCCATTCCATCCACTGTGGAGCAGTCTCCTGGTTGCGCCAAAAGCTTTTGTCGGACCTTGGGCCAGAGACGCTGCCAGCTCATTCGCGCGCGCAAGCAACTGCGCAGATGGAACGACCTCTGTAACAATTCCATAGTCGTGCGCCTCCACCGCCGATAATTTGCGGTTTGTAAGCGCAAGCTCCATCGCACGCCGGAATCCAATCAATCGCGGCAAGAAGTAGCTGGAACCTCCGTCGGGCGCAAAGCCAATTTTGGTATACGCCATCACGAAAGTTGCCGTGTCCGCAGCCAGCACAATGTCACACGCGCAAGCCATGCTGAATCCCCCGCCAGCGGCAGCGCCGTTGACCGCGGCGATGACCGGAGCATCGAGCCGTGCGAAGCGGGAAATCGCCATATGGAAATAGGAAGTTGTTTGCCGGATGTACGCCGGCAGGTTCTCTCCTTGCGCTGCAAAAGCTTTCAGGTCTCCGCCAACACTGAACGCGTCTCCTGCTCCCGTCAGCAGCACGGCGCGGACGCGAGCACTCTCGCAGCGCAATGAGGCTTCCATCAATTCCTGTGCCAGCTCGAGCGTGATTGCATTTCCCATGTCTGGACGGTTGAGAGTAATGCGGGCTACGCCGTCGCCAATATGGCAGCGGACGCAACTTTCTTTGCTGGATGATGGCATGTGGACCTCCCGGAAAAGTAACTTCGTAAACTACCAGAGCAGAGTCCGCGAAGCCAGTCGGCGTCTTCGGTCAGTGGCCCCAGCATTTGATGCTTCTAAATAGCTACTGCTAAAATCTGCTCATTCATGGAACCCTCGACACAACGCCGCCGTAACGGATATTTCTGGGCAGGATTGCTGGTGCTGCTGGCCGGACTGCTGAGTAATATCCTTTTCTTCGTCAACGTTCCCGGACAACAATTTGCTCCGTGGCTGAACCTGCTGCTGTTTGTTCTTGCCGTAGTCTTCTTCGTTATGGGACTCCAGCGCGCCACGACGCAACCGGCGGTATACCGAGGCAAGATTGCCGGTTGGATTTTTACCGTTCTCTCGGTTTTGCTGCTTGCGTTCGCCGGGTTTGGCTTTTATCAATCGCGCCACATGCCCGCGGTCTCCGCGGCGACGCCGCAAGTCGGCCAGAAGGCCCCAGACTTCACGCTCGCCGATACCAGCAGCCAGCCTGTGTCGCTTACGCAGTTGCTCAAGGGGTCTGGAGCTTCTTCTGCCGCGCGTCCCAAGGCTGTTTTGCTGATCTTCTATCGCGGATACTGGTGACCCTTCTGCAACCTCGAGTTACGAGGCATCGAAAAACATCTCGGCGAATTCCAGGCAGCGGGTGTGCGGCCAGTGGCGATCAGTGTGGATTCACCACAGGAGTCGGGCGACCTTCGTAAGAAGGTCGGTTACACCTTTACTTTTCTCTCCGATCCCAAAGCGGAAGTCATTCGCCGTTATGCACTGCTCCACACCGGCGGCGGACCGGACGGACATGACATCTCAAGACCCGCGGAGTTTCTCTTGGATTCAAACAGCGTAGTGCGCTGGACCAACTTCACTGAAGACGTTCGCGTACGTGCGCGTGCTGAAGAGATGCTGGCTGCAGCAAAGAAAATTCAATAACACGCTGCTTTACATTAAATCTTCCACCTGCAAAGGCGTCGTGCTCTTCCATGACGTCTCGAGTTGCTTGGTTACAAACTGAGCATCGTAATCGCGCCCCTGGGCTTTCAACGCTTGCCGCAATCCAAAAAGCGATCGCGGATTGCGGGGATTGCGTTCCAGGTCGTCGCGAAATACTTTTTCAGCTTCCGTGGCTTTGCCACTGCTCAGCAGCACCGCGCCCAAAGATTCGCGCACTGGGGATGACCAGTCAGGTGGCTCGTCATAGTTGAGCGAGTCCTGAATGGCGATAGCTTGACGCAGCAGCGAGGATGCGGCCGCAGGATCGCGCTTTGCCATGGCGATCCTGGCGCCGAGAACGTCTTCGGCAATCTTCAGGATGTCTTTGGTCTTGTTGTTGATAGGCATGGCAAAGATTTGGTCTGGAGGCGTCTGCTGTTCCGCAGCCGTCACGATCTCTTGTTCAGCCTGAGCTTCGGCGACCTTGCCTTTGCTCGCGAAGGCCATGCCGCGCGCAAAATGCCAGAAGATGGTAGTAGTCTTCATGGAAGCATCCGGCGCTGCTGCGTTCAGTATCTGGTCCCATTTGTGAAAGCGCACTTCCACCTGGATCGGCACGGTCATGAACGCTTCAAGCGGCGGAACGTTCTTCACAAATGGTCCCACATACGCTGCAAGAGTGGCCGCGGCCTTTTGCGCTTCAGCATAGTCACCCTCCATACCGGCACACTGGGAGATGAAGTGAAGATTGTGGCTGTAATACATGGCCAGATACATCATCTGACCGCCGGATTGCATGTACGCACGGTCGGCTTCCGCCGCTTTCAGGTTGGTCTTGACGGCGGCGTCAAAATCTCCGGTGCGGATATAAACGTGTCCCGGCATGTGGACCAGGTGACCCGCCGCCGGTGCCAGCGCCGCCAGCCGGTTCGCAGCAGCCAGTGCGCGCTCCGGATTGGGCGAGGCTTCGAGAGCGTGAATGTAATAGTGGATCGCTCCCATGTGGTTGGGGTCGCGGCGCAACACGGATTCAAGAGTCGCGATGATCTCCGGCGTACCCAGCGTCGGCGTTCCATCCGGACGCCATAGTCCCCACGGACGCAGATTCATTTCTGCTTCAGCAAAGAGTGTGGCTGCATCCAGATCGTCGGGAAATTGCTTTACGACCTCGCGCATTGCGTCAACGTATTCCGCGGCGGCTTTGTGAACATCCGCTTTGGGGTCGCCAGGAAAACGCTTTGCCAGGGCCGCGATATATGCGCGTTCCGCGGGCGCTACATTGGCCGACAACTCAACGGCTTTTTGTATGGTGTCATGCGCTTGCTTGTAACGCTGCGGATCGGCGGGATCGTTATAGTTCGGTCCTATCGCTTCCGCAATGCCCCAGTACGCCATCGCCATCCTGGGATCAAGTTCCGCCGCATGCTGGAATGATCGCGCTGCCTCCTCATGATTGAACGCGAAGATATAGCGCAGGCCCTGATCGAAGAATTTCTGCGCTTCAGGATTGCTGGTGGTGACTGGATGATGGAGGTCTCCAAGACCAGAGACTAATGTCACGGGCGCTGACGGCGCATGTGACGGATGCTGCTGCGCGGAGAGCGTTATCACAGCACAAATCAATACGAGAGAAACGAACACTGAATACTTCACGGTGGTGCCCCCATAAAGAAACGTCCCTATACTTGCCGACATTTTATTCTTGCTGTTTGGTCGCGTAAAACTTGAGCGCCGTCTAAAGGCTATTTCACACCCAAATCTTCAAACCTGGTATTCAGAATTGAATACTGCTTCCAGTCCTTGTAATCGAAATGCCACCACTCCTGCGGAAAGACGGAGAAGCCTTCCTTCTCCATGGCCTGCCGCAGCACCGCGCGGCGTTCCCGTTCTTCCGCTGTGCCGCCGGTGTAATCGGCGAAGGCGCGTTCTGTCATCTCGTCATACCCGCTGGGCATTTTTACCGGAGCGCCGGTCTTCAGGTCGTAGAGCGTCAGGTCCACAGCGCAACCGCGATTGTGCCGCGAGCCCTCCGCGGGATTCGCGACAAAGATCTTTTTGTCGTTGGGCGTGGCGTCCCAGAACATCCTGGTCACGTACCACGGACGATAAGCATCGTGGATCAGCAGCCCGTAGCCTTTTGCTTTGAGGGCGTGGTGCGCGCGCACCAATGCCTCTGCCGCCGGACGCTGCATGAATGCCCGCGCCTGCGAGTACATGGGCGTGCTCAGAAAATTGTTGGTCGTGGCATAACGGATATCGAGCTTGACGGTGGGATCGAGTTTGATCAACTCCACCAGTTCGGGCTGGCGGAAATCCCCTGTCTCATGCGGAGGCTGTGCCGCCCGCGCCTCGCGTTCCAGCTCCTGCACCGGACGCAGCGGCGTAATACGAAAAGTAGAATCAGGCGCAGACTGAGCAAAAGATGCCAGATAACATGCGAGCAAAATTGGTATGAGTTTGCGAAGGCACATATTCATGAACTCTAGCATGATGCAATGCGGGCGTAGTCTTCTCACTGCTTCCAGACCAGCTTTGCTTGGATGGAGCGCAACGCAGTCGTTATGTCCTGCTCTGTGGATGCGGTCGTGCTGAACGTCATTACAAAGCCATTGATAGTAGTCAGCTGCACGCTCTGCACAATCGGTGCGCCGTTCAAGAAGTAGCTGTACCGGAAAGCGGCGAAGTGATGTGTGGCATCGCCCAGCAGCACCGGTTCAGGCAGCTCTTTGGGTGATGGAACCTGGGGCAGGATGACCCGCTTCAGGTTTGCCGCCAGCAACTCCGGCGTACCTAAGGAGTCCGGTCGCAACTGAGCGGCCGATACCACGGTGTTCGCGAGGCTGTCGCCCATTCCAAACAGGCGCGAGCCGGCGCCCCTGAGTCCGGCCTGGAGATGCAGGCGTTCGCGTCCAATGGCTTCGGAAACGTTCATGCGACCGGCGCCGTAAAGCTCCCACTGCTGCGGCGGCGCAATCTCGAAATGGAAAAAGTCGTTGACGTACTTGCCGTTAAACACCTTGCCGCGCTGTTCCGGCGTGAGATGGACCGAGCTGGCATCATTGCGATATTGTTGCGCTTCTTCACCCAGCGATTTTTCCTGCGGCGGATTCGCTGCAGGCTGAGTGGACTGCAGAAACAGGGCCAGCACGGCCCCGGCAAAATAGAGCATCATCCGCATACTCTAGCGGCAGACTTCGCCAGAGGCAATGAAATATTTCGCGTGCCATATACCGCTGCTCTACAATCAACGCATATCTATGAGCCCTTCGGCGGCATTTCTTTTTTTACTTATGCTGGTGCTGGCGCAGAGCAAGGATGCGCAAAGCAACGGCGCGCCAAAGCCCGCGGTCCCGCCTGAGCTTCCCGGGGTAGAGGTGTCGGCCCAGTTCCTTGTCCCGACAAAATTCTGCGAGTACGGCCCCAAGGCTTACGTTGTTTACTTCCCGGTGGAGATCACCGTAACCAACGGACGCCGGACTCCAATCATTCTTGCGCGACAGCTCACAATCTCGCGAGTGCTGCTCGGCGCCAACATCAGTGAGGTGTGGGCGCACAAGTACGAGATCGGGAACCACACGGCCGGTCTGCGCCTTCTGGGCCATAGCTCCGATTTCGAGGGGTATCCGTCGTCCCCGGCATTTATCGTGCTCAAACACAACCAAAGCTATGCTTTCACGGCCGTCCAGGGAATCGGTGTGAGCAATGATCCAAAAAACGCGGTCCAGGGCACAGTACCCACCGGCGATCTCGACGTGAGTCTCGAACTCCAGACCTGGCCTTATCAGCGCGACGCCGCAACACTCAACAATCAGTGGTCGCACTTTGGCGACGTGATCTCCGGTGCTACATTCAGCTTCCCGGTACAGATCAAATTGCCGGCAAATCCAGTGGTGCAGAAATGTGGTCTGATGCCGCCTCCCGGGTAAGACTGGCGTCTTGCCAACGGATTAGCGAAGAACTAATCTTGTTGGATGGATGTTCGCAAGACCGCAATACGCTTCGTCTTCTTGATAGCTTTTTGCCTCGTTAGTCTGTCGGCATGCAATACCGTAAAAGCCGCTTCTGCTCTGCCCAATCCCAGCATTGACGAGCCTCTCGCCAAAACCCGGGGCCAGCAAACTATCGTGCTCTCCGGCGGATGTTTCTGGGGCGTACAAGCTGTGTTCGAACATGTGAAAGGCGTCACTGGAGTTACGGCCGGTTACGCCGGCGGTGGAATTGAGACCGCGCACTATGAAATCGTGAGTGCAGGGACCACGGGGCACGCTGAGTCCGTGAGCGTTACCTATGATCCTTCGCAGATTTCTGTGGGCCGGTTGCTGAAGGTGTTTTTCTCCGTGGCGCATGATCCCACACAACTCAACCGCCAGGGTCCGGATGACGGCACGCAATATCGATCCGTCATTTTCTACTCGACCGCGGAGCAGAAGCGGATTGCCCAGGCTTACGTAGATCAATTGAATCAGGCAAAGGCCTTCCCGCAGAAGATCGTCACGGAAATCACGCCGCTCAAAGCGTTTTATCCCGCCGAGGATTACCATCAGGATTATCTGGTGCATCACCCGAACGAACCCTACATCGTCTTCAACGATCTGCCTAAGCTCTCGCACCTGAAACAGCAGTTTCCTGAGTTGTATGTAGAGAAATAACCACAAACGACACGAAGGAGCACAAAGGTAGGATAGCGGTTTGCAGTCTCCTTGCCGAGTACAGCAGTTCGTGCTTCCGGAAGCCCTGAGAATCCTTTGTGATCCTTCGTGTCCTTTGTGGTTAAGAGTGGTTTTCCCGCTTCTCCGCGTATTGCACCATCATCTCTATGGCTTTCGCCAGACGGCGGGCACGCGATTCAGGATTCTGATAATGGAAGATTCCGAACAGGTGCGATCGCCGGTGCGATGGCGTCATGAGTCTCCATCCTGCGTGGGCCTTGGGATTGCCCGCCATCGCCAACTGCATCACCGGAGGCAGCTCGCGCTCTGCTTCCATGACCTGCATCATGCGTTCCGCGAGCTGCTCCGCGCGCCGGACTCGTGTCTCGGTATGCTTGGCGTCGCCAACCCATCGGCCGATGTCCCGGCGCGAAGAGTAGTTCAACGATTCGTAAAACTTCTGCAGCCGCCTGGACTCACGAAACACGCGCTGCAATTCTGCCGGCACCTTGGCTTCACGGACTTCCGTGTCCGGCTCCATACGGAAACGCGCCTTCATACCCGCCGCAACCTTGGCGCCTGCCTGCATCTTTTTGTTCACAAGCATGAAATGAACGCCGCTCTTGGTGGGAAAAAGAGCGCTGCGGAATTCAAAACTGTTGAT
>WNFP01002034.1_pt1 | contig 16004 bp, 16 predicted proteins | sample 5400201 | NCBI WGS metagenome assembly WNFP01 (sample SAMN13153355, study PRJNA577476) | soil metagenome | isolation source: 115 cm saprolite under Madrone tree | place: USA:California | collected 2016-06-14
CGCGGCGAGGGTCAGCACGACGATGTGCGCATCGGGATCGCCTCCGATGAAGTCATCGGCACCTACAGCGTCACGTCCGAGGATTTGTTGGAGCAGGCGCCGGAAAATGTGCCGCACTGCATTGGCATGTTGCGCCACGATGACCGGCTGGCTCTGGTGCTTGATTTGAGGAGATTGCTCGAGGTATTTCCGGGCCCCAGCATTTGATTGCGGCGGCCGCATCAACCCGCGGTGCGGCGGCCGCCACAGACATTTGGAGGAAGGCATGAAATCGCGATTGAGTTCAACAATCTGGACGCTGGTCCTGGTCAATGGGCTAGTGTTGTTCGGCGTGCTTTGGCTGGCGTACAGCGCCGGCCGCCAGTCCAACGGAGCGTCCATGCTGGATTTTGGCTCGCTGCCCAGCGGCGCCAGCGGGTCGGTGCTGTTCGCTCTAGCTCTGGCGCTGGGATCGATCTTCTTTCTGGCTTGGCGGCTAAACAGCACGTTCGTATCTCGGGTGCAGGAGCTCGCGCAGTTTTCCGAGCGTTTTGCGGCTGGCGATTCGAAGGCACGCGCGGAGGTCAGCTCTAACGACGAGCTTGGCTACATCGCCGAAAATTTAAACCGCGCCGTCGCTCGCGTCTCCAAGGCCGCCACCAACCAGGAAGCCAGCGACCACCTGCAGCGCAGCATCACCGAGTTGCTCACCGTCATCAACCAGGTGGCGCGTGGCGATCTGACCCTGCGCGGAAAAGTCACCAGCGACGCGCTGGGCAACGTCGCGGACTCCATCAACTACATGCTTGACAACTTCACCAAGGTTCTCGAGCGCGTCCGCAAGGCGGCCATGGAAGTGACCGCGTGCTCCAACAACATTCTGGTCGCTGCCGACCAGATGCAGGCCGGCGCAACACAGCAAGACCAGGAAATCACGAACACTTCCAGCGCCGTCGAGGAGCTCACGGTCTCGATGAAACAAGTCTCCAACAACGCCGAAGCCAGCGCCGAAGCCGCGCGCCGCGCGCTCGACGCCGCGGAACAGGGCAACCGTGCCGTGCGCGACACGCTCGAAGGCATGCAGCGCATTCGCGCCTCCGTGCAGGCCACCGCAAAGAAAATCAAGTCGCTCGGCGATCGCTCGCTGGAGATTTCGGAAATCATCAACGTCATTAACGACATCACCGAGCAGACCAATTTGCTCGCGTTGAACGCCGCCATCGAGGCAGCGCGCGCCGGAGAAGCCGGCCGCGGTTTCGCGGTCGTCGCGGACGAAGTCCGCAAGCTGGCGGAACACTCCCGCAGCGCCACGAAAGACATCGCCGCCCTCATCAAAGCAATTCAGGCCGAAACGAACGAGGCCGTGGTGGTCATGGAAGAAGGCACCAAGGAAGTGGAAGGCGGTGCGGCGCTGGCCGATCAAGCCGGGCGCGCTCTCGACGCTATTTCCAGCGTCGTTCGCCAGTCCGCCGAACTCGTCCAGGAAATTTCGCTGGCATCGAAGCAGCAGGTCCGTGGCACGGAAGGCGTAGCGCACGCCATGCAGATTATTTCCAACATTACGCGCCAGACTTCGCAAGGAACACGCGGCACGGTGGCCACCGTCAGCCAGCTCGTCAAGCTCTCGGACCAATTGAACGAAGCGTTGGCCCAGTTCCGGGCTATCAACAAGCAAGGCAACAACAATGCTTCGCAGGAGTCCGGGCGGCCCGTCCCGGCAGTCGCTCTGCGGTAAGCGGTGGGTGATTTTTTGCTCCCGCCATTGGTCGGAGCTGGAACGTTGGCACAATGAGCGAACGCCAGGGGCGAGTGGACGGTCTGAGCGAACACGAATTGAGCGAGATCCGCATGCTGATTGAAGAGCGGACCGGCATTTGTTTCGACGAATCGCGCGAGCGTTTCTTCTCCACGCGCGTGCAAGAGCACTTGCGCGCCAAGAAGTTTGCTCACGGCACGGATTTGCTGCGCGCGATGCACAAAACGAATGTCGAGTACGAAGCTTTGCTCGAGCGGCTCCTGACCCAAGAGACTTCGTTCTTTCGTTACCCCGCGGTGTACGAAACATTTGAGAAGCGCGTACTGCCGGAATTACACGTGAAAAAGTTCTGGAACAATCCGAGAACCCTGCGCGTGTGGAGCGCCGGATGTTCCACCGGCGAAGAGCCTTACTCCATCGCTATCACCATTGCCGATGCGCTTTCCTTCGCCGATGCGTGGAATGTCGAGATATTGGCTACGGATGTGGGCCGTCAAGCGCTTAAGCATGCCGAGCGTGGCGTGTATTCTGGCCGCTGCATCGCCAGTGTCACCCAAGCGCAACTTACCGCGCACTTCGTTGCCGTCAAAGGCGCGCACCAGGTTAAACCGCGTTTGAAGAAAATGGTCACCTTCGCGCAAATGAATCTTGCCTCCGCGGTCTACGTCGGACGCATGGACGTGATTTTCTGTATGAACGTGCTCATCTATTTCTCCGAAGAGCGCCGCCGCAACCTGGTGCAGCGCTTCTACGACTCGCTCGAACCGGGCGGCTACCTTTTCCTTGGCCACTCCGAGTCGATCTCCAAGATGCCCGTAAAGTTTCAAGCCATCGTGCTGAACGATTGCATTCTGTATCGCAAGCCGACCGCCGAGGAACTGCAGAAACCCGAACTCGTCACGGAAGGACGCGCGTGAGCATGCCCGACCGCGAAGCCGTCGAAGTCTTCCTCCAAGAAGCCTCGGAGCGCTTGCAGTACTTGCGGGAGTACGTCAGCGTGCTTCAGGAAGTCGAGCCGCGGCGTGAAGATCTCGAACGCCTCTACATCGCGGCACACAATTTGACCGGCACGTCTGCCAGCTACGGCTACCCGCGCTTCTCGGAGATCGCCGCAAAATTAGCGCACGTTTTCCAATATGCGCTGAACGCCACGCTGGGCGACGACTTGCACGGCCCGCTCACCGAATTTCTCTCCGACGGAATCTCCGTCCTCGAAACCGATTTGCTGGAGATCAGCGACACCGGCGAGGAAACTGTCGAAGACATCGCGGACTTCAAGGAACGCTATCGCTTCGCGTTCCCGGCCGAACCCGCGCCCCTCAACTACGGGCAGCAGCGCATCACCGAGCAGGCCATCGAGCGACATGCGCAGGACGCCCACGAGGAGGAGTCCACCGGCTCCTACTTCGACGCGCTGCCCTCCGACGACGAAGTTTCCGACGAAATTCTCGAATTCTTCCAGCCGGAAGCCGAAGAACACCTGCAAGTTGTCAGCGACTGCTTGATCTCTTTGGAAGGCAACAACAATCCCGAAGAGGTCAATCGCCTCTTCCGCGCCATTCACACCGTAAAGGGTTCCGCTGCTCAAGTGGGCTTGAGGCGCCTGGCGGCCATCGCGCACCGCGTGGAAGACTTGATCGGCCGGCTCCGCGACGCTGAAATCGAGCCATCCGCTGCGGTTGTCGATCTCTGCCTGGCCTCGGTCGATGTCTTGAAAAAGACTTTGCATCACCAGTGGGCCGATGAATCCGAAATGCGCGCCGAGGTTGATTCCCTGCTCGGCCGCATCGCCGAATTCGCGCCTCCAGAGGAAGAGGAACTCGAGGCCGCGCCACAGACCGTTGAGGAACCGAGGACCGAGAGTGCGACGCAAGGGCCCGCCATGACGCGCAAGCCCGGCAAGCAGGCCGCCGGCACGGCCGCAAAATCCGTGCGCATCGCGCTGGAACGCCTCGACCGCATGATGAACACCGTCGGCGAGTTGGTCATCAACCGCACCCGCATGGTCGGCCGCGTCGCGGAGCTGGAAAAACTCGTGGACACCCTGGGTTTTTCTAAGGAGCGCTTGCAAGGCAAGGTTTCCGAGTTCCAGGAAAAATACGAATTCAATCGCATCAGCAATTCGCGAGCATCTACGCCCTGGAATCCCAGCACCACTCCGCAGCGCCTCACCAGCGCCGCGGCCGGCGACACCTCCTTCTGGTCCGACTTCAGCGAACTGGAAATGGATCGCTACGACGATGTCAATATTCTTTCGCGTTCCATGTCGGAAATTTCCGCCGACGTCAATGAGGTTCTAACCCAGCTCGAAGGCTTCATCGGCCGCGTCGAAGGCGACATCGACGAGTTCACGAAACTCGCGCATCATCTCCAGGACGAATTCACCGCCGCTCGAATGGTGCCCATCGGCACGCTCTATTCCCGCCTTTCGCGAGCCGTGCGCGACGCCGCCACCTCCGCCGCCAAACAGGTCGAACTCGATCTCACCGGCAGTGAAACCGAGTTGGACAACAGCATCATCCAGCAAATCTCCGATCCCCTCGTACACCTCGTGCGCAACTCCGTCGCTCATGGCATCGAACACGCCGACGCCCGCCGCTCCGCCGGAAAGTCCGAAGCCGGCAAAGTTTCCCTCCGCGCTTACCATCGCGGCAATCACATTTACATCGAAGTCGAAGACGACGGCGGCGGCATCGATTACGATCGCGTGAAGCAGAGCGCCATCGAGCGCGGCCTGGTCTCGCCCGAGACCGCGGACCGCCTCACCGATCGCGACTTCCGTGAAATGCTCTTCCATCCCGGCTTTTCCACCGCGCCCGCGAAGACGGAGCTCGCCGGCCGCGGCGTCGGCCTGGACGTCGTGCGCGCCAATCTAAATGTGCTAAACGGTGAAATCGATATCCAAAGCACGCGCGGCCAAGGCACCAAGTTCACGCTCAAAGTTCCGCTGACGTTGATCATCTCTCCCGCACTGTTCGTGCGCTGCGGTGGCACCAGCTTCGCGCTACCGCTCGCCGTGGTCGAGGAAATCCGCCGCCTCCGCGCCGACGAAATCGAAGACGTGGGCGGCAAGTTGCTCACTAAGGTTCGCGACGTGGTCACCGAAGTTATCCGCTTGGACTCCTATCTTGGCCTGCCTCCGCTCGAACCTGTCAACGGCTACTTTCGCATGGTCGTGGCCAACGCCGGCAATCGCCAGATCGGCCTGGTCGTCGAGGAAGTCGTCGGCAAAGACGAAATCGTCATCAAGAATCTCGGCGAGTATTTGCGCCGCGTCAAGCTCTTCCCCGGCACAACCATCGCGCCCGACGGCAGCTTGATTCTCCTGATCGACTTGAATCGCATGGTCGCCACCGAACCGGGCGAGCGCCGGAGCTTGCAAGCGACGCCAACGGCTGCGCGCATCTTCGCCCCGGGCTCTGCCGCGGTCGCTCGCGGCACCATCCCCGCCGAAGCCATCGACCGCGTCGAGCACGAGCGCGTCATCGTCGTCGCCGACGACTCCATCAGCGTGCGCAAATTTGTCGGCCGCATGCTCGAGAAGAACGGTTATCGCGTGAAGCTGGCCGCCGACGGCCTGGAAGCCGCCGAACTCGTCGCCCAGCACGGCTGCCACCTGGTTATCACTGACCTCGAAATGCCGCGCATGACCGGCTATGAGCTTATGGTGCAGTTGCGTCAAAGCCCCTCGACGCGCCGCATTCCGGTCATGGTCGTCACGTCGCGCGCCGGCGCCAAACATCGCGACCGGGCCATCAAAGAAGGCGCCGCCGCTTTTCTGACCAAGCCCGTCCAGGAAGATCAATTGCTCGCTGCGGTCGAAAAACTCATAGGAACGGAGGCGACGCACCCGGTTGTTCCGGTGGCGTAGAGGACCGATGGCACCCCCAGCCAACACAAAGTTTCGCGTCTTGATCGTCGACGACTCCGCCTTCATGCGCAAAGTCCTCGAGCAGATTTTCAATGCCGACGATCAACTCCAGGTCGTGGGCCATGCCAAAGACGGCCGCGAAGCCGTCGCCATGGCCGAATCCCTGAAACCTGATGTCATCACCATGGACATCAACATGCCGCACATGGACGGTCTGCAGGCCACTGCGCAGATCATGACCACGAATCCCAAGCCCATCGTGATCGTCAGCTCGGAATCGCGGGAAGGCGCGGCCGGCTCGCTTAAATCGCTGGAACTCGGCGCCATCGAATTTGTCGGCAAACCCTCCAGCGGCATCGACCTCGACATGCAAAACGTGAAGGAAGAGCTGCTGCGCAAAGTGCGCATGGCCGCCAAGGTGCGCGTCGTGCGCACCGCTTCGCGGCTCGCTCTAACCGTTCAAGGCGCGAGCGGCGGCGCGGCGCCTGTCAAGCCGGCTCCGGCCGTTCGCACCGTCCCAGCGCCCGCTATTCCCGCGGACCAGCGCTTCCCGGTCGTGGTCATGGGCGCCTCCACTGGTGGCCCCGCCACGGTGATGCGTCTTGCCCCCGGCTTCACCCGCGATTTCCCGGCCGCCGTTTTTCTGGTGCAGCACATGCCTGCATCCTTCACCACGCAATACGCGGCGCAGCTCGCTGAATTCACCAGCATTCGTGTGAAGGAAGCGGAAGCCAACGAAGCCGTGCAGCCCGGCACCCTTTACATTTGCCCTGGCGCGCAGCATCTGCGCGTCACGCCATCGGGCCATATTCAACTCGACGCCGCTTCTGGCCGCATCAACGGCTACTTGCCCAACATCGACATAACCATGGAAACGGTCGCGGCTTACGCCGGGGCCATGAGCATTGGCGTGGTCCTCACCGGCATGGGCTGCGACGGCGCTAAGGGCGCCAAAGCCATCAAGTCCGCCGGCGGCATGGTTCTCGCGCAAGACGAAGCCACCTCCGTGATTTTCGGCATGCCGGCGGAAGCCATCAAGCTCGCCGCGGTCGACCACGTCCTCGCCATCGACGACATCTACGCGGCCATCGAGAAACGCGTCATCAGCATCTGCAAAGCAACCCCCGTGGGGGTAAAGTAGTGCGCCCCAATTTTCCAATCAAGGCCCCACCCGCGCGCACTGAGCAGATCATACTGTTCCGCGTCAGCGGCCAGCTTTTTGCCGTTTCTTCCGCTTCTGTGCAGGAAGTTCGCGGCGTGGATAGCCTCTCCGGCGCCGCCAAGGAGATTTCGCAGCCAAGCCTACGCAAAGTAAAGCATGTCGTGCGCCGCGGCGAAAATTCCGTATACGTCGTGAACGCCGCCATGCACTTTGGCTTGCCTCCGGCGCCACCGGCTCTCGTTTTCGTGCTGCGCCGCACGCGTACCGCCCTGCTGATTGACGGGATCGAGAAGATGACCACCATGACCCGCTTGCAGGCTCTCCCTCTGGCCTTTTGCCACGAAGAGCGCGGCTGGTACCGCGGGCTCACCGCGCTAGACCAATCCGTCGTGCCGGTCGTGAAGCCGGACGGCTTTTTGACGCCCGACGAACTTTTCTTGTTGGACGCTTCGTTGTCGCAAGAGGCCGATGCGGAGGCAATCCGCATCGCGGAAGAGAACGCGCAAGACGGCATAGACACGAGTATCACGCAATGACTCTGTTCGCCGAGACCGAGCTGCAATCTTTCGTCTTGCTCCGCCTGGGCGACCGCCGCTTTGCGCTTGCCGCCAATCAGATTGCAGAACTGGTCCCGCCGAGCCGCGTCTTCCGTTTCCCGCACCACACCGGCGAAGTTGAAGGCGTCATCCTCCGCCGCGGCCGCATCGTGCCCATCTGCGACGTTGCGGAGAAACTCATCGGCAAGGGCTTGCGGTCGCGCCGCTTCTATTTGATCGCCCAGCGTTGCTATGGCGCGCAGACCGAGTGGGTGGCCCTTCCAGTGACCGGAGATTGCGAACTCATCAACGCCGAGATGACTTTGCCCAGCGACACCGACGCGCCGCACGTTTCCGGCTGGCTCTCGCACGCCGGCGACGTCATCGAAGTGCTCAATCTTGCCGCCTTGACTCCTGGTCCTGGCGAACTTGCCTCCGTCACCTCGCCTCCGCAGCCTCTGGAGGCCCGGCCATGATCACCAGCGGGCGTCCCGCGAAGATTTTGCTCATCGACAGCAACGTCTACTTCGCCAAGAAACTCGGCGATGCTCTGAAGCGCGAAGGCTTTGAAGTGATTTCCAGCACACAGGCGGGTTTTGCGCTGACTACCCTCGAATACGACGCGCCCACCGCCATCGTTTGTGCCACCAACATGCGCGAGATGGGCGCCCTCGAAATCGCCAAGATCATTCACGCCGATCCGAAAAATTCCGCGCTGCCCGTCATCGCCCTCGGCGACGGCAGCCAGCGCGCCCTGATGGAAGCATTTCAAGCCGGCTGTGACGATTACATCGACCGCCGCCGCTCGCCCGCGATTATCGCCACGCACGTCCGCAACATCGTCACCAGCAAAGCCGAGGGCTTCCAGCCCACGCAGATGCTCGCGCAGGCCGATACCAGTCTCAGCGGCAGCCTCACCCACACCGATCTTCCCGGAGTGCTGCAGATGCTCACCCACGCGCATCAGACCGGTGCGCTGCACATCAACGCCGCGAACGCCGACGCCGTGCTCTTTTTCGATGCCGGCGAAATCCGCCACGCCGAATGCGGCAGCCTCTTCGGCGACGAAGCCGTCGTGTACATCGTCAAGAACGTGCACGGTAACGGCAACGGCGTCTACAAGTTTGTCTACGGAAGCACTTCACCGCAGCACACCGTGCTGCGCAATGCCACGGATCTCATGCTCGATGCCATGCGCGAATTCGACGAAGGTGCTCGCGACATGGCGGATAAGGAAGCGCTATGAGCGAAGCACTGACCATACCGCCCCTGGCCGATGCGCCTGCGAAGCGCACGCCCACGGTCTATTTCATCGACGACAGCGCCACCATGCGCGAAGTCATCAAGATTGCTTTCCGTCGCGAGAGCTTCAACGTCGTCGCCTGCGCCGATGCCGCCTCTGCGCTCGCGCAGTTCGAACAGAATGCTCCGGATGTCGTCATCACCGATGTCATCATGCCCGATCAGGACGGCTACTCCGTCTGCACGCAAATCAAGCAGCATCCCGAATTCGGCTCCGTTCCTGTCATCTTGATGTCCGGTGTCGTCAACAAAACCGTCGCCGACAAGGCCATCGCTGTGAAAGCCGACGAGTTGATCCGCAAGCCCTTTCAGCCTCAGGAACTGATTGGCCGCGTAAAGACCTTGCTCGGTCCGAAATTTGCCGCGCCAGCCGAACGCCATGTCGGCGCCAGCTCGCTGCAGAGCCTGTTTGCGCCGCCGCCGCCTCCCCAAACAATTCCTGCTCCGCCGCCTGTGTATGCCGCGCCACATGCCATGCCGCCGGCGCCGCCAGAAATGGCGCCCCCCGAAAACGCTTGGCCCCGCGCCTTAGCCGAAGCTTTCACTCCGCGGCCAGCCGCGCCCGCTGCGCCTCCCGCGCAGGGTTTCCGTGCTCCCGCGGCAAGCCCCGACATCGTCAAGCTCAAGACCGAAATAGCCCGTCTCGAGCTTCTGGTAAAGAAACTCCAGACCGAGCTGCAAATCGAGCGCCAGTACAACCAAGCCCTCGAACAGCACGTCCACAACCTGACCACCAGTGAGTAACCACGACTCTGCAGAGATCTGAGAAGGGCGCCGGATACTTCGGCCCAGCGCGCCAGTCGGCGGGGTTAATTACGACTTCCAGGGGTTGAAAACCTGGATCGGCACGCCCGCAAAATCGCTGTCATTTCGGGAAACAATCGTCAAACTGTGCTGAATCGCCGTAGCAGCCAACAATCCGTCTATCGTCGACAAACCTCTGCCCTCGTTCTTTGCAGTTGCCGAAAGCAACCCCCAGCGATCCGCTATGGCTAAATCGACCGGCAGGATTCTGGATGAGAAGCGCGCCCGCAGTTCCGAATTGAGCCAGCTCTCTAGCAACGTCCTGCGCCTACTCTGGGGCAAGGAGGCCACACCCTTTCGAATCTCCCCCAAGGTGAGAACGCTGAGATATAGCAAGGCTTCGTCAACAGCTTCCAACCAGCTCATGACTCTCGGTTCGGGTTGCGCGCGTACTGCTTCCGAGATGCAGTTCGTATCCAGCAGATAGCCGTTCATAGGTCCACTTCGCGCCCTTCGTCTCTCTGTCGCTCCAGGTCCAGATCGACGCCGACAAACGGTGATTGCTGGAAGAAGTCGACCAGGTTTTCCGGTTGGTGAGATCGGCCAGTGAGCTCTTCATACTGCTCGCCGGATATCATCACAACTCCTTCCCTGCCCTGGCGCGTGATGAGTTGTGGCCCTTCCGTGCGGGCTCGTCGGAAGACCTCGCTGAATCGTGCCTTGGCCGTTTGAACCTGCCATTCTGACCCGATCTTCTTTGGGGTTCTCTTACTTCCCGCCGCTGCGCCTTTGCGCTTGTTCTTTCCCAACAATTTTGCCATTCTCGCGACTCCTGGCCTGACTAGTCTGACTGGTCATTATATCAACAGAGAGCCGAATGTGCACCTCCAGAAAGAAAAGGGCGGGCCGCTCGGCCCGCCCTCGCAAACTAAACCTAATAACTGCTCGAACTCTACGCTTTCGCCGCCTTCACCCCATTGAACGCCACGGCCAGCCGCGACTTGTACCGATTCCCCGTATTCTCGTGCAATACGCCCTTGCTAATCGCAACGTCAATCGCCGAAAGCGTCGGCTGCAGCAAAGTCCCCGCCGCCCCCGCATCCCCCGCGCTGATCGCCGTGCGCAGCCGCTTGATCAATGTGCGCACTCGCGTGCGGTTGGCCCGGTTCACTTCCGCGCGTTGACGAGATTGCGCCGCCCGCTTCAAAACGGACTTCTTCTTCTTCTTTACTTTGGTAGCCTGTCCCTGGGCCATCTATTGCTCCTTTTGCGTGCTCCGGAAACCTTTAACGTTAAACGAGGCCTTTCCCTTTGTCAAACGACCCAAAAGCCGTTTCTTCCGCGCAAACCGTGACGCAAGCTCACGACTCGCTCGCTTCTGCGCCGCTGAAACCGCCGGCTCCGCGCCAGAGCAAACACGACGAGCTCCGCCTGCTCGTCAACTCACGCCACCCCATCATCACGATAGAAACGCCGGAAGAGGAACGCGTCGAGCAGTTGCTCATGGAGGTCGCGGCAGAGCTCGCCGTCCCGCTCTACACCTGGAGCGTCACCACGGGCTTGGCCAAGGCGCACGGCGCGCCGATCTACAGTACGGATAATCCTGAGCAGGCCGTCGCCAATGTCGCGTTGATTCAAGGCGATGCCATTTTCCTCCTGAAGGATTTCGCGCGTTACTGCGACAACGATCGCGTCTGCCGCCGCTTGCGCGAACTGGCCGAGAAATTCCGCTCCGAGCGCCGTTCCATCGTCATCACTGCCGCCTCCTTGGAATTGCCCCCGGATTTGCGCGGCGATTCTGTGCCATTTCAATTGGGCTTGCCAACGGCAGACGAATTGCTCCCCGGCGTAAAAAACGTGCTGGCGGAGATGAACCGCACGCAACAAATTCCGCTGGCCCTGGATATCGTTGGCATTTCGCAGCTCACGCAGAATTTGGTCGGCCTGCCGCAGGAGGAAGCGATGCGGGCGTTGCGCATGTCCATCCTCGCGCGCCGCCGCATGGACGGCGGCTTGCTCGACGCCGTCCTCGATGCCAAACGCGATGCTCTGCGCAGCGACGGCCTGCTCGAAACCGTGCGTCGCGATGCCTCCTTCGCTGACGTCGCGGGCTTGCGGCACCTGCGCGACTGGATTGCCAAGCGCAAGAGCGCTCTGACTCCGGAAGGCCGCCGCTTCGGACTCGAGCCGCCCAAAGGCATTCTCATTACCGGCGTGCAAGGCTGCGGCAAAAGTTTGGCCGCGCGTTCCGTGGCCGGCGAATGGGGCTACGAAATGGCGCGCCTCGACGCCGGTGCGCTCTACGACAAATTCATCGGCGAAAGCGAGAAGAAACTGCAGAAAGCCCTGGAGCTGGCGCAAAGACTCGCGCCCATGGTCTTGTGGATCGACGAAATCGAGAAAGCCTTCGCCTCCGCCGGAAGCAGCGGCGATGCCGACGCCGGCCTGTCGCAGCGCCTCCTGGCGACGCTACTGACCTGGATGCAGGATCGCGAAAGCGGCGTCTTCCTCGCCGCGACGTCAAACAATATTTCGGCATTACCACCGGAAATGCTACGCAAGGGCCGCTTCGATGAGATTTTCTTCGTCGACCTGCCGAATGTGGAAGTGCGCGCCGCGCTTTTTTCTCTTCACTTAAAAAAACGCGCACGCGATCCAGCTAGTTTCGATTTGCCAAAGCTGGCCTCCGCCAGCGAAGGCTTCAGCGGCGCAGAAATCGAGCAAGCCATCGTCGCCGGGCTATACACCGCCTTCGCGCAAAAGCAGCAGCTCACCACAGAAATTCTAGTCGCCGAAATCCGAGGCACGCAACCGCTCAGCGTCACCCGCGCCGAAGACATCCAAGCCATCCGCGATTGGGCCAAAACCCGCGCCGTCCCCGCCGATTAAATCACCGCGCCTGATCGCTCGGTGTCATCCTCAGGCTATCCGATAAGGATAGCCGAAGGACCTCAACGTTAAGCAATTCGCAAACGTTGCCGTAAGAGAGAATTACTTTAGCTCTTACGCCAATTTCAAGCTTGGGTCGGCATTCAATGAGGTGTCTGCGAATTGGCCGGCGCGAAAGCGGAAATAGGCTGCGGCGGCGATCATCGCGGCGTTGTCGGTGGAAAGCGCGCGGCTGGGAAAGAAAACCTCGAGACCCTTAGCTCTTGCGCGGTCTTCAAACGTGGCGCGAAGCTGGCTGTTGGCAGCGACTCCCCCGGACACGAGGATGCTCTCCACAGACAATTCTTCCGCAGCAGCCAGAGTCCGATCGACAAGATCGCGTACCACCGCATTTTGAAATTCGCGCACCAGCGCTAGGGTTTGCGGGCTGCACAGCGCCAGCAACTGCTCGAACTTGCGCTCGCCGCGCGCAAGCGCCTCTTCCCTGCCGCGAATTTCCTGCGCATATTCCAGATGCTCGCGCACGTGGTAAAGCACGGCGGTCTTCAGCCCGCTAAAACTGAAATCATATGGATTGCCGCGCGTCTTGATCGAGCCGAACTTCACCGGCGCCGGAACCCCATTCGTCGCGGCGGCGAGGCGATCCAGAACCGGCCCTCCGGGATAGCCAAGCCCAAGCAATTTCGCAACTTTGTCGTATGCCTCGCCCGCCGCATCATCTCGCGTTTGCCCGATCTTGCGATATTCAAACATGCCGTGCGCTTCATCCGGCTTCACTTGGTACAAAACAGTGTGCCCGCCGGACACGATGAGGCATACCGCCGGCAGTTTCGGCTCGGGGCCGCTCTTGTGCGCTTCGAGAAAAACAGCGTGGACGTGACCCTCAAGATGGTTCACCGCCACAAGCGGTTTTTGCAACGCAGCGGCAAGCGTTTTTCCGTATGTGATGCCCACCAACAGCGCGCCCACCAGCCCCGGCCCCTCCGTCACGCCAATGGCATCGATATCCGCCAACTGCATCTTCGCCTGTTCCAGAGCCTCGCGCACCACCGGCACGATTTGCCGCAGATGTTCGCGCGAGGCCAGCTCCGGAACAACGCCGCCGTACTTGCGGTGCACATCGATCTGCGAAGCCACGACGCTGGACAGAATTTCGCGTCCATCGGCAACCACCGCCGCGGCAGTTTCGTCGCAGGAAGATTCAATACCCAGGATGCGCACGCTCATACCTCAATTCTGCGCCACGCATTCCAGCGGTTGCAAATCCAAGTGGGGCGACTCTCAGCGATGCAGGTTCCATGTCATTTTTCCTGGGCGCGGATTGACAAATCCATCGCCACGCGGCTACTGTGCGAAGGCAAATGCTACCCATCTTCTTTCCGTTGATTTCGCGCGAAAACGAATGACTACAAACGACTCGCAGTCGTCTCCAAACTCCGCGCCCATTCGCAAAGTCCGCAAAGCCGTTCTGCCCGCCGCCGGCTTGGGCACGCGCTTCTTGCCAGCCACCAAAGCACAGCCCAAAGAAATGCTTACCGTTGTCGATAAGCCGCAGATTCAATACGTCGCGGAAGAGTGCGTGGCCTCCGGCATCGAGCACATCATCATTGTCACCGGCCGCGGCAAAAGTGCGATCGAGGATCACTTCGACGCTTCGCCATTCCTCGAAGACTTTCTCGAAAAGCACGGCAAGAAGCAGCAGGCCAAGATGGTCCGCGATATCTCGGACATGGTGCAAGTCAGCTACACGCGGCAGAAAGAGCCGCTCGGCCTCGGCCACGCCGTGCTGGTCGCGCGCGACTTGGTCGGCGATGAGCCGTTCGCCGTGCTGCTCGGCGACGTGCTGATCCCCGGCGAAAATCCCGCTACCAAGCAACTTATTGAAGTTTACGAAGCGACCGGAGTTGGCGCCATCGCGGTCGAGGAAGTTCCGCGCGACCGCACGCATCTCTACGGCATCGTCGCCGGAGAGCCCGCGCCGCAGCCTCCCTTCGGTGCGCGCCTCCTGCGCATTCGCGATCTAGTCGAAAAGCCCAAGCCGGAAAACGCGCCGTCCAATCTCGCCATTACCGGCCGCTATGTTTTGCCGCCCGCAATTTTCGATTGCCTGGAGCGCACCAAGCCCGGCGCCGGAAACGAAATTCAGCTCACCGACGGCCTCCGCACTCTGGCGCAAGAGCAAGGCCTCTGGGCCTACATCTACGAGGGCACCTCTTACGACGCCGGCGACAAGCTCGGCTTCTTGAAAGCCACCGTGGAGCTAGCGTTGCTAAATCCCGAGTTAGGCGCCGATTTCCGCGCCTATTTGAAGACCTTGAAATTATAAAGACGGAACGTCCTCGAACATTATTAACATTAATGCTTGCGTCAGTGCGAGAGTGAAGGCCTGGAAGGCCGGCGGAGATTTTAGCCCAGCACGCCAGTGCTGGGTCGCAACTCCAATAAAGAAGTCTTGAGTCCCGAAGGGACGGCGCAGACGCCCTTTCACCGGCATCAGCCAAACACATATCGCGGATCATAATCGATTCCCGACGACTTCAATAGAAACACAAATTCCTCCTCAAAGCTCCTCTTGGCGTGGTGCTTCGCCTGATTGCGAATATACTTCGTGACCGTTTCCACCTGCGACGGACTAACGCTGAACGCCCCGTAACCCTCCTGCCACTTAAAGTCGACGCCGTGTTCGCGCATCCACCGCGACGAATACGCTTTGATAGTCTGAAGCGCTTTGGACAGCGTTACGATGGGAGGCAACACCATCAACAGATGACTGTGATTCGCTGTCCCTCCAGCAGTCAGAAGATGAATGCCTTCGCGTTTCGCTATGGCTCCCTTAAACGCCCAAAGCTGTTCTTGTAGTTCCGGCGCGATCAGATTCCGGCGTTCATCGGTGCTGTAAACGCAATGAATCAGATTCTGGGAATACGAATGACCCATCGTACCGTCCCTCCGGGACTGAAATTGCTGGGAGGGATTTTATGCTGTTCGCGAACCCAGTACTACCGTGCTGGGCTAAATTCTTCGGCATCCTTCCGGGACTCAGGAATCGCTATTTCTTCTTCGATTTTTCGCTTTTCTTCTCTTTGCTCCCTGAATCTTTCGTTCCCGAATCTTTCGATCCCGAATCCTTCGCTGCCGATTCTTTCCCGTCGGATTCCTTTGCCGACTCTTTCGATTCCGTCGCCGGCTTCTCCTCTTTCCCGGAATCGCCACTGGACTTTTTTCCGCCGTAATCTGTGACATACCAGCCTGAGCCCTTAAACTGAATTGCCGGCGCCGAGAACAGCGCCTCCACTTTCCCGCCACAGTGCGGGCATTTTTTCAGATGCGGCCCATCCACGTTTTCGATTTTTTCCGTCTTCCGGCCGCATTTCAGGCATTTGTACTCGTACAAAGGCACAGACAGTCTCCTTTTTCTGGTGCGGAATCCAAAAGTATACCACGCACACCGCAATCGCCTCCGCGCGCGTGCTAGACTCCTATCCGTGTCCAAGAAGCGCGCAACGCACAATTCCCACGACCGCCCTTCGGCGCCGTCGAATGGATCTGCGCCCGGCGGCGGTTGTCTGTACATCGTCGGCACGCCCATCGGCAACCTCGAAGACATTACGCTGCGCGCGCTGCGCATCCTGAAAGAAGTCGACCTGATCGCCTGCGAAGATACCCGCCACACGCAAAAGCTCCTGAACCACTACAGCATCGCGAAAACGCTGGTCAGCTATCACGAACACAACGAGATGACGCGCTCGCCGGAATTGCTGATCC
>WNFP01002035.1_pt1 | contig 16000 bp, 17 predicted proteins | sample 5400201 | NCBI WGS metagenome assembly WNFP01 (sample SAMN13153355, study PRJNA577476) | soil metagenome | isolation source: 115 cm saprolite under Madrone tree | place: USA:California | collected 2016-06-14
TACATCAAATTTGTAGGAGAACGATCATGGCGAATAGTGTTGTACAAGCTGCCGCAGGCGGAGTCGCATTGAAGGATTCGCGGTTGTTTCGCGAAGCCTGCTATATCGACGGAGCGTGGCTTACTTCCGCAACTGGAGCCACGACAAACGTGGACAATCCCGCTACCGGAGAAATACTCGGAACAGTTCCGAAACTGGGCGCTGCGGAAACACGTGGTGCGATTGAAGCCGCGAACCAGGCATTTCCTGCGTGGAGCAAAAAAACCGGAAAAGAGCGCGCGGTAATTCTTCGCCGCTGGTTCGATCTGATGATGGAGAATCAGGATGATTTGGCGCGTTTGATGACGCTGGAGCAAGGCAAGCCGCTCAACGAGTCGCGCGGCGAAGTTGTCTATGCCGCTTCATTTTTGGAATGGTTTGGTGAAGAAGCCAAGCGCGTTTATGGCGACACCATTCCCGGGCATCAGGCCGACAAGCGAATCGTGGTGATCAAGCAGCCGATTGGCGTGGTGGCGTGCATCACTCCGTGGAATTTTCCGCTGGCCATGATTACCCGCAAAGCCGGGCCGGCGATTGGAGCCGGCTGCAGCGTTGTACTGAAGCCTGCAGGGCAGACGCCGTTTTCGGCATTAGCGCTGGCTGAACTTGCGGAGCGCGCAGGCGTGCCGAAGGGAGTATTCAACGTCATTACCGGTCCGGCGAAGGAAATTGGCGGCGAACTCACTTCGAATCCGATCGTCAAAAAACTTTCTTTTACCGGATCAACGGAAGTCGGAAAAGTATTGATGCAGCAGTGCGCGGGGACGGTCAAGAAACTTTCGCTTGAGCTTGGTGGCAACGCGCCGTTCATTGTTTTTGATGACGCCGATCTGGACGCCGCGGTTGAAGGCGCGGTCGCTTCGAAGTATCGCAATACCGGGCAAACCTGTGTTTGCACCAACCGCCTTTTGGTGCAGGATAAGGTTTACGACGCATTCGCGGAAAAATTGGCAAAGGCGGTGAAGGTTCTGAAGCCCGCATCCGGTCTCGAACTCGGCGCGACGCAAGGCCCGCTGATCGACGATGCAGCGGTTGCAAAAGTAGAAAGCCACATTGCAGACGCTACAAAAAAGGGCGCCAAGGTTCTGGTTGGTGGGAAACGGCACGCGCTCGGCGGCAGATTTTTCGAGCCGACAATTCTGACCGATGTAACCCCCGCGATGGCCGTGGCCCGCGAAGAAACTTTCGGCCCGGTTGCTCCGCTATTCCGCTTCGAGACCGAAGCCCAAGCCGTAGCGCTTGCGAACGACACCGAATTCGGCCTGGCCTCATATTTTTATGGCAAGGACATCGCGCGCGTCTGGCGCGTTGCGGAGGCGCTCGAATACGGCATCGTCGGCATCAACACCGGCATCATCTCGACGGAAGTGGCGCCATTCGGCGGCGTAAAAGAGTCCGGCCTGGGACGCGAAGGCTCCAAGTACGGCATGGATGATTATCTCGAAATCAAATACCTGTGCTTCGGCGGAATCAGCTGAGGAGGGTGAACGTTCCGTAGAGAATTTTCCAGCAGAGGTACGCAAAGCCGTACCTCTGCTCGAATATCAAGCGGCTTGCTCGCAGTTCACCATCCACGGTGTGCCGAACCGGTCAGCCAACATGCCGAATCCCGCCGACCAGAAAGTTTTCTGAAATGGCATTTTTATGTCCGCGCCTTCTGACAAATTTTTGAAGATGCGTTCCGCCTCTGCAAGATCCTTGATGCCGATCGACACGGAATAACCCTGAGGCCGCGAGTAGTGCGATGGCGGTGCGTCTGATCCCATCAACACCTGGTCACCGACGGTCATCCGCGCGTGAATAATTTTGTCGCGCCAGTCGGGCGCCACTTTATCACCCATGGGCGACCGTCCGTGCGTCATCATCCCTTCGATTTTGCCGCCGAGACACTTCTCATAAAATTTAAAAGCGTCCGCGCAGTTCCCGTTGAACAATAGATACGGACTGATTTGCATGATGCGCACTCCTTTTTACGTTTGATGCGAAGAAAATTCCATCGAGCAAGCCTACTAGCCCTTGAATCTGTTTTGAATCGACTGGGATGAAGGGTTTGCTTTCAGCCGCCGGCCATGGCTCCAACGATCATAAAAGGCTCTTCTCCGTTGACCACGGCGGTCGGCAGCGGCGTTTCTGGAGGCTCAAGAGAATAATCTTCCTGGCATGCGAAAAATCTCACGAACGGGCGGCGCTCGTGCGTGACCTGATCGCGAATCGTTCCACGCAGCATCGGGTAGCGAGCTTCGAGCGCATCTACTACGGAGAGAAAAGTCGGCGCGCCGGCTACGTCGACCTGCACCTCTCCGCTGACGCGTGCGAGAGTCTTCAAGTGTGCGGGCAAAATCACGCGAATCATGGCAGCGTCTGCGCCTCCACGGAAAATACCGCGGGCAAATCGCGGACGATCGGTGCCCAGTTGTCGCCGGAATCCGTCGAGCCGTACACCTGTCCGCCTGTTGTTCCAAAATATACGCCGCACTTGTCGAGCGAGTCCACCGCCATCGCATCGCGCAGCACGTTCACATAGCAATCGCTCTGCGGCAGTCCACGCGTCAGCGCTTCCCATTCGTTTCCGCCGCTCTTGCTGCGATAGACGCGTAACTTTCCCTCAGGCGGATAGTGCTCGGAATCGCTTTTGATAGGGACAACGTAAATCGTTTCCGGCTCGTGCGCATGCACGTCAATCGGAAATCCGAAATCGGTCGGCAGATTACCGCTGACTTCTGTCCACATGTCGCCGGCGTTGTCGCTGCGCATCACATCCCAGTGTTTTTGCATGCACAAAACATCCGGCCGCGATTTGTGAATCGCAATGCGGTGAACGCAGTGACCGACTTCCGCGTCTGGATCAGGCAGTTCGTGCGGCGACTTCAATCCTTTGTTGATTGGACGAAACGTTTTTCCCGCATCGTCGCTTCGAAACGCTCCCGCGGCCGAAATCGCCACGTACATGCGATCCTTGTGCAGCGGGTCCAGCACAATGGTATGCAGACACATTCCGCCCGCGCCCGGTTGCCACAAGTTGCCCTTGGTGTGGCGCAATGCCGGAAGCTCTTCCCAATTCTGGCCGCCGTCGGTCGTACGAAACAGTCCTGCATCTTCGATTCCCGCGTACCACGTGTCCGGATCGGTCAGCGACGGTTCCAGATGCCATACGCGCTTAAACTCCCACGGATGTTGCGTTCCGTCGTACCACTTATGCGTTCCCGGCGTGCCATCGTACACAAACTTATTTCCCACCGGTTCCCAGGTTTTCCCGCCATCATTCGAACGCTGAATTAATTGCCCAAACCATCCGCTCGATTGAGACGCGTACAGACGATCCGGATCGACCGGCGATCCCTTCAAGTGATAGAGTTCCCAGCCCGCAAAGTGCGGCCCACTGACGTCCCATTTCTCGCGCTTGCCATCTGAGGTCAGTACAAATGCTCCCTTGCGTGTTCCCACCAGCAATCGAACCGTACTCATCTCTCACTCCTTATCAGGCTTTGTGCCCTTGATCTCTGCCCCGCCCGTGCGGTTCAGGCTGTTCTAATTGGCTGTTAGGACGTTACAGACTACTTGCGAATATTTCCATAGTGAACGCCAGCCGGCCCCAGTCTGCCAATCTCACTTGTGAATTGCAAGTGAAAATGTTATGATTAGCGGATGACAGCGAAGAAGGCGGTTTTCACTCGCCGGTCGGGGTGTCCCTTGAATGCCTCGGTCGAAATGCTCGGCGATCGCTGGTCTTTATTGATCATCCGCGACATGATGCTGCTTGGCTATCGCACTTTCAAAGAATTTCTCAATTCCCACGAGCGCATTGCTACCAACATTCTGGCTGACCGACTGAAGCGCCTGGAAAAGTACGGGATTATCTCGGCGGCACCTGATCCAGCCGACGGCCGCAAATCAATTTACTCTCTCACGCCGAAGGGCCTCGGACTTGCTCCCGTCCTGACGGAAATGGTTTTGTGGGCCGCCGCGCACGAAGATACTGGCAATCAGGCGCTGGTCCGGCTGATTCGAAGAGATAAGGAACATTTTCTTGCCGAAGTACGCAAGCGCTTCGCGGATATTGGCAAACGCTCGTCTTAATGTGTTTCCGCTTTACTTTTGCGCTCTGCGTAACGCCATTCCCACGCAATCACGCGCTTTTGTGGCGTATAGTCAAAGTTCAGCTCTTGGCATCAAATAGCAATCGTTCTAACGGCTTAGGACACTCAGACGGAATGGCATCGCAACCCACAGCAACCGCTGCAACACCGGCAATCACCATCGCCAAGCCTGCAAGCAAACCGAAGACAAGCGCCGCCGAAACCTGGAAGGCGCTGCCGGAAATTTTGGCTCTGCTACGGCCGCGCAAGGGCGTCATGCTGCTCGGATTGTTATTAATGTCGATCAACCGGATTGCCGGTCTGGCGCTGCCTTTTTCGCCAAAATATTTTTTTGATAACGTCATCGGCAAACGTCAGACCAATCTGCTACTGCCAATAGTGCTCGTGGTGATCGGCGCAACCATCGTTCAAGGCGTCACTTCTTATTCGCTCACCCAGCTTCTTTCCAAATCCGCGCAACGTATGATTATGGACATGCGCAAACGGATTCAAGCGCATATTGGCCGTTTGCCGGTCACCTATTACGATTCACACAAAACCGGCGAGCTCGTTTCGCGCATCATGAGCGACGTCGAAGGCATCCGCAATCTCATCGGCACCGGCCTGGTCGAATTTCTCGGCGGCCTGATGACTGGCGCATTTGCGCTCGTCATTCTGCTGCGCATCAGCGCTGTGATGACACTCGTTGCGTTCGGCATCCTGCTCGCTTTCGGCTTCCTTATTAATAAAGCTTTCTCCACCATCAGACCGATTTTCCGCGCGCGTCCTAAGATCAATGCTGAGGTCACCGGCCGCCTGACCGAATCGCTCGGCGGCGTGCGAGTTGTCAAGGGGTATCACGCGGAAGGGCGCGAAGAAAAGGTTTTTAGCGCTGGTGTGCAGCGCCTGCTGGACAACGTCCTGAAAACGCTTACTGCTACTTCTCTGATGAGCCTCTCTGCTACCACGCTAATGGGCATCGTCAGCGCCATTATCATGTTTCTGGGAGCACGCCAGATTCTAGCCGGTACCATGACTGCGGGGACGTTGGTTACTTATCTGGCGTTTCTGGCCATGTTGATCGCTCCTGTTTTTCAGATTGTTGCCATCGGCACTCAGCTCACCGAAGCCATCACCGGCCTCGAGCGCAGCCGCGAAATCCTGAACGAAAAAATCGAGGACGAAGACGACGGCCGCAATAAAACCATCGGACGATTGACCGGCGAAGTCATTTTCGAAAACGTGGATTTTTCCTACGAACCAGGCAAGCTGATCCTCTTCGACATTAACTTTGTCTCGCTGCCCGGCACGGTCACGGCGCTGGTCGGCCCGTCAGGCGCTGGCAAGTCCACCATCATTGGACTGATCGCAGCGTTTTATAAACCGGAACGCGGCCGTGCTCTGGTTGACGGAATCGATTTGGCAACCGTCAAACTCAGTAGCTATCGCACGCAGCTCGGTGTGGTGTTGCAGGATACTTTTCTTTTCGACGGATCCATTCGCGAAAATGTGGCCTTTGCCCGGCCCGACGCCACCGAAGAAGAGATTATGGAAGCTTGCCGCATCGCCCGCGTGGACGAATTCGCCGAATCCTTTGAAAGGAAATACGATACCGTCGTCGGCGAACGCGGCGTAAAACTTTCCGGAGGACAAAAGCAGCGCGTCTCCATCGCTCGCGCCATTCTCGCTGACCCCCGCATCCTCATTCTCGATGAAGCCACTTCCAGTCTGGATTCTGAGTCGGAAGCGCTCATTCAGGAAGGTTTGCGTTACCTCATGCGCGGCCGCACAACGTTCGTAATTGCGCATCGGCTCTCGACCATTCGCCGCGCCGAACAAATTTTGGTTGTCGAAGCCGGCCGCATCATTGAACGGGGCACTCACCAGTCGTTGTACGCTCTCGGTGGCCGCTACTATGATCTGTACACTCGCCAGCACGGCCTTGAAGCCAATCTTTTTCTCGCGCCTGGCGAAGGCGACGGTTCCCGCATCGAGGAATCCTCATCCGCCGAAACCAATGGCCGCTCTCGCGACGCCGCCGATCCCCTCAACCTCCTTCGCGGCACAACCTAACGCTCCGGTATTCCCGCATAGTTGAGCTTCGAGTATTTATTCCTGGGCTATCTCTTTGTTCCAGTGTTCTTGCAGGTCATCAGACCAGTTCATTTCCAGTTTTTGATATGCGGGAGTTTTTCGCTTTTCTCGCGGTTAATTTTAACTCGTCTCCGTCGCAGGCAATTTCGCCCACGCCAGTACGAAAATTACCAGCGTGACCGTGAGAAACGACGTCGGCGCGGCAAAGAAATACTGCCAGGAGATTCCCGTCATCGCGGCCAGCCAGACTACATTGCACAGCGACACTCTCTTCAACAATTGCGCTCGCTCGCGGCAAACCGCAAAATCCAATACCGCAAATCCAAGCGTCGCTAAACCGAACGAGATACTGAATCCCCGCGAAAAATCGTTCATCGTGCGCACTGACCCCATGACCGTAAATCTGTAATTGGTCATCAGGTCCATTAATTGCTTCTCGGATTCATTCCTGATCATTGGCTTCTGGAACAGCGAGACGGCATGGACTGCCGACATCAGAACGAGCATCACTGCGCCTGCAACGAACAAACGCTTTCCCCAGTTGTTTTTCATGGCGTGAGTTTATAGCACAAATTCTGATCGTCAAGACAAGCCAATACTCATCAACTCGTGCCTCACGTCTGACGATAGGGTGAAATAAAAGGGAGCAGACTAGGCCTGCTCCCTCTCTCTATTTTGTGTTCTGTACGCGTTTTTAAGGCCGGAGCTCGGGCGACGCCTTCTGCAGGCGCGAGATCAGTTTGTGTGCGGCTTCTGGCGCATGGAATTTGGATTCAGTAATAATTTCGCTTGCGCTGGCGTCTCTGCCGTAAAGCTTTCGATTAGCGTCGCCGTCGGGACGAAGCGTCGAGCCTTCGAGTGATATGCCCGCAAACACGCCGCGCGATCGCGAGTAGCTCAGCATTTCTGCGCGCAAGTAGGCGTCAGTATCGGCTTGGGCGTCGCGGCCTTTCGGTCCGGCGGCGATTGCCGCGTCGGCTCCAAGCTTTACTTTGCTGTGGAGTAAGCTTTCCGCGCCGCGATCGTTCATCACCAGGATGACGAAATCAGTTGCCTGTCCGCCGATTTGGAGACCAATGCTGCCACCTTCGAGCGCGTACATTGCCGGCGCGCCCCAAGGCCCGCGGAAGCGTTCACCGGTACGGCAAACCATCACGCCATGGCCGTAGCTGCCACCAACAACGAAGGCTGCTTTAACCACCGACGGCAGGACGATCACACAGCGCGCTTTATTGAGCAAATCTTGCGGAATATTATCGGGCACGTTCAGGATTTCATCGATGACGGTGCCAGCGTTCTCGAGACGATTCTCATCCTTGGTATCTTTATCTTTTTCGCTGGCTGGTCCACCAAATGTAGCAGGCGCAATCAAGAGCAACGCCGCCGCCAGATATGTTGAAACTTTCATGTCACTTTCCTCCCGTTTCGTTTCTATTGTGATCCAGACTCTATCAGTAAATTTGTGCGCGTCCCTACTTTCGATCTCGAGCGATCAGAACGATTCCCCCTACCAGAGCGATAGCGCCAAGAATGGGCGGCAGTGGTATCGTTTTGTGTTCATCGGCGGTGGCGTGAATCGGACCGATGTCGACTACATCTTTATGCTTGGTGTAGCCGATACCCTGGTACACGAGGGCCAGGATCCCAAGCACTATCAGCGCCAATCCAATCAACGTTCCGCTTCGCATTCTGGTGCCTCCAAGTTTGTTATTAACTCGGTTTATCAATTGAGCTAAGGTCTGCGCGCAACGTGTCCCAACAAAGACAGAACGAACAAAATGACGAAGATATAGAAAAGGATTTTGGCGACGCCGGCCGCGGCGAGAGCGATACCAGTAAAACCAAGAACTGCCGCCATCAAGGCCACAACAAAAAAGATCAGAGCCCAGCGCAACATGACTGAATCCTCCGTATCGCTAAGATCAGGAACAAACGCGGGCGGGACCGTCATCCCCACAAGAGAAATGGAAACTCAACTGGCGGCATTGTGAGGCATGCAACTGGCCAAAGCCATACAGCGGAGCACCTATTTTTCTAGGGAGTTAAACGTGTTGTTGGTGAGAGGTCGTACGTTACGAAATTATCGTAGAACATATCGCAATACGATATGTATTTGCGGGGGGCCGGTCGACGCGACGGCGGATTAATTTCACGGTGGTGATGTAAAAAGTTCCCAAAACAGCATGCATTCGATTCCGCGTACTGGTACTGCTCGAAGGTCCTAAAGTCTTTTCCTACAGCAATCTAAGCAGCGCTAGACGAGTGGCCTACTCCGTGCCATCAGCTGTTCGATCATGCGCCGTGTGCAGAACGAATCATCCGATGAAAGATAAGGAGGAAAGACAATGGGGACCCTTAGAGTGCTGGTGGCGGACGATCACGAAATCGTGCGCAAAGGACTGCGAAGCATTTTGGAAGAGCAACCGGGTTGGGAAGTGGCGGGCGAAGCGTGCGACGGTCGGGAAGCTGTGGATAAAGCTCGCTCGCTAAATCCGGATGTTACGGTGGTGGATGTAAGCATGCCGGGCTTGAACGGGCTAGAAGCCACGCGCCAGATGCTGCGGCAGAACGCGGAGACCAAGGTATTGATACTGACCATGCATGAGTCGGATCCCCTGATCCGCGAAGTGCTGGACGCCGGGGCACGGGGATATTTGCTTAAGTCCGATGCGACCAAGGACCTGGTGAACGCGGTCGAAGCAATTCGACGAAACAAAACGTACTTCACGTCACGCGTGGCGCAGATGGTGCTCGATGGTTATCTCGACAAGAAGCCGCGGGCGGCCACGGAAACGGATCTACCGGCAACGCGACTTACGCCAAGGCAGCGGGAAATCGTGCAATTGCTCGCCGAAGGGAAGAGCAGCAAGGAAGTGGCGGTCGCGCTGAAATTGAGCGTGAAAACGGCGGAAACGCACCGCGCCAACATTATGAGGCGCCTGGACTGTCATTCGGTCAGCGAACTAGTGCGGTATGCTATCCGCAACAATATTATTGAAGCGTAATCGATTCATTGAAAACCGACCTGAGACGAACCTGCGCAAGTTCCGTAGACCAGACGGGCTAGCGCAACTACAGACACCAGTTTTACAGCATCATGCTGATTGTTGACCCGCGCGCGTTCTGTTGCAGTGGCCACGTCCCAAGCTGAAACAGAACTGCGCGGAGATCATGATGGGACAATTAAGAATTCTCATCGCGGACGACCACCCGGCGGTGAGAATTCTTCTTCGAAATATTCTTGAAACGGTCTCGGAGTGGAAGGTTTGCGGCGAAGCGGAGAATGGGAGTTCCGCGGTGGCGCTGGCGGGCGGGCTGCACCCAGACATAATCGTCATGGACCGGGTAACGCCAGAAGTTAACGGACTGGAAGCCACGCGGCCGGTCCGCAAGTTCAACCAGGAAGCTCGCGTAATCCTGACAACACTACATGAATTTCCCTCATTTGTTGATGAGGCGCGAAGAGCCGGGGCATGCGCTGCTTTTTTAAGGCCGAGTCCGGCAGACATTTGATCCCCGCGGTGCGAGTCGCAATCAGGGTGCAAAGAATTTTTCACACCGGATGACCTGGAAACCGTAAAACGACATTGAAAACCGTTGTGTCCGGCGCTCCGAAACGCAGTGATTAGAAATGGCAATTCCTTTGGCGGGTTTCCCGTCTTCCGATCCTACAACTTGATTCCCAAAATCTTCGGGGGTTCGCCGTATTCCTGGGGATTTGACAAAGTGTTCTGCTCGAACGCGTGAACAGATTGCGCATGGCAAGTCTACGCCTGCGCCCACCCAAATATAAATCGGAGGTTCTTATGAATTGGGAACAAGTCGAAGGCAAATGGAAACAGTATTCAGGCAAAGTGCAGGAAAAATGGGGGAAATTGACGGATAGCGATCTCCAAGTGATCAAAGGCAAACGGGATCAGCTTGTCGGAAAGATCCAAGAGCGGTATGGCATCGCGAAAGAAGAAGCACAAAAACAAGTGGAAGACTATTTCAATACCCTGCCTGAAGAGACGACGGCCGAGAAGCGGAGCGATCGGGCTCGCGGCGCGGGCCGCTAAGAGAATGATCGAGCGGACGGGAGCTTGGTACTCGGGTCGCTTCCGTCTCTCGAAGAAACGAACGCGGGATCATCGAGGATAACTTCGCATGCAAGTTGACTGGCGGTTTGAACTTAGAAAGAGGAGGACAAAACTTTGCTGTGGACCATTTTTGTAATCTTACTCGTGCTGTGGCTGCTTGGAATGGTTTCTTCGTATACCCTAGGGGGCTACATCCACGTTCTGCTTGTTCTGGCGATTGCAGTGGTACTGATACGTGTGATTCAGGGGCGACGGCCGGTTCTCTAGCCCGCCCTTTTTCGTGGTTTTTTTGCGATCGCGCGCGTCGAGCGAATGATCTTCTGGCTACGGCCTTCGAATCGGAAGGTCGTAGCCGGTCATTTCCAAATAGCCAGATCCGTGAAGTGCAGTGGAGTTTTTGAATCCGGTGAGAAAAATACCACCTTCCCAATAATTTGGAACGATTCTGGAGTTGCTGGTGAGTTCCTGCCAGGGAAGCGGTGTGGAAGCTTCGAGAGTGATCCCGAGAGAGGGCACGAGAATTTTCCATCGGATCGGATAAACGGCGTGAGTTTCAGGACTAGTCCAGCTTCCGCCCGCTCCAGTTGGGTCGTGTGGCTCGAGTTGAAAATTGTCTACCCCCAAATGCTGCGCACGACCCTGCGCATCAACGAATGTGCCGGCGGAGAACCGGTCAATGGCGCCATCCTTCCTTCGAATGTGAAATAACATCAGCTCCGTGTGGTCATCGAGTTGGACACTGAGCCAATCCCATCCCACTTGATCTGGGGCAAGCTGCTGCGTGAAAAATTCATGATCCATCCAGGTCAAACCCGTAACTTTGTATTTGGCGGAAGCGATTTCTAGCGAGCCGGAAGTTCGCAGCCGACTCTCCGAAAAATAATGCGAAGCGCGGCCGTCGCCGGCGGATTTCTGGCTGACACCGTTTTCACCGTGAATGACTGGAGGTTTTTCAGGACGTAATGACAGATTGATAGCAAATTGATCCGCTATGGCAGCCAAATTCTCCGCACCTTCGGCCCAGACGACACTCCAGTTTCCATTCCAGACTTTTTGCAGTGACTCATCAGCTCCGGCAATTTCTGGGCCGGAACGATTAGTGCGCTCCGTATGAAAGAATTTCTTTCCATCGAAATCGCTGACCGCGAAGTGCGCGCGATAGACGTCACGGATATCCCATGTTGACGTGTTCGCGGGATTGCGGTTTACGCCTTCACGGAAAAAAGTGAGTTCGAAGCCGAACTTGCGTCCGTCAGTGGTTTCCAGATTTCCGGTGTAGTACCACCACTCAGTCTGGTAATCCGGATGGTTGAAATAATCGCGCGGAAATTCGTAATGGTAGCCGGGGAGCGCCGGTTTGAATTGAGCGAATCCGGGTGGCGGCGCAAAAAATAGCGTAAGGACCGCGACGAACCACGATCTGCAGCTATTCCTCATGGACGACCTCAATCGGATTGAGACGAATCGCCATACGCGCGGGGTAGTATCCGGCCAAAAGCGTTGCGACAAAGACAACAGAGGTCGCGCCGAGAAGCACGGCGACGGGCCAGTGAAGACGAATGGTCCAGCCGAAAGATTGTTTGTTGATTACGAAAATCAGAATGAAGGAAAGAAAAACTCCCATAATGACGCCAGAAACATTCGCCAGTAAGCCCAATAGTCCCGCTTCGATAATTATGAGTTTGCGCAATTGAGCGCTGGATGTACCGAGGTAGCGAAGTAGGCCGAGTTCGCGGCGGCGGTCGATGACCAGTGCGAGAAGCGCCCCGGCGACGCCCATGACCGCGACCAGGATGGCGACGGCTTCTAGGGCGTAGGTGATGGCGAATGTGCGGTCGAAGATTTGTACCGCCTGGCTGCGGAGATCGCCGTTTGCAAAAATCAGGACGCGGTAATTTGCCGCGCTATGTTCGATTTCTTTGCGGACGGCTGGAACACTGGCACCGGGCTTCACGAAAATTGCCAGGTTCGACGGTGCGGGGTCGGGAAGATACTTCAGCATGACGTTGCGGTCCATAAGGATCATGCCGCGTTCGCTGGCGTAATCGTAATAGACATCGGCGACTCGGAAGGTGGCGCGGGATTCGCCAAGAGCGAGCTCAACTGAATCGCCAGTTTTGACGGAGTGCTTGTAGGCAAAAGGTTCGCTGACGATGGCGGTATTTGCACCGCGCAGCTCGTTGAGAACGGAGCCGGTGGGACGGCCGGAAAGAAAATCGGTGGTGCGATTGATCGGCGTGTTTGCAATATCGAGGGAGCCGAGCGTGGCGGGCATGCCCTGATAGCTGATTTCGTAGGCGCGAAGACGCTGGACCGTTTGCACGCCAGGGAGTGCGGCGATTGCGTCGGAAAGTGCGGCCGAGATCGTGGGATGTTGATCCGTGGCGGGATTCCCAGCGGGGCGGATATAGAGGTCGGCGGGGAGTTCGGAGTCCATCCAGGCGACGACGGTCTGGCGGAAACTGCCGACCATGATACCGACTGCAGTCATCATTGCGACGGCGGTGCAGAGAGCGGCGACGAGAACTGAGGTGCGGCGGAGCGAGCCGGCTAGACTGCGAGAAGCAAGAAGAGCTTCGACGCCGAGAATTTTTTGCAGAATATTCGAGCCGGCACGCATGGCAACATCCACAAAAGCCGGAATTGCGAAGACAGCCGCGCCAACGGCGAGCAGCGTTGCGATGTAACCGAAGACGGGTTTGCCGCCAATCGGCGGAACGCGGGACGCGGCAGCGGAAGCGACAGCGAGAATTAAAGTGAACCGGAGCCCGGAGGCTTTTGCGGCGCGAAACTCGAATTCGCGGCGGCCACGAGCCATGGCCTCGAGGGGAGCAACACCCGCAGCTTCGCGAGCCGGCGACCATGCGGAAAGCAAGGTTACGCCTGCGCCGACAATAAGCGCGAGGGCGGCGGACCACATCGTAAACGTTATAGAGCCGGGGTGACTGGTGACGTAGAGCGCATTCACCGTGGCGCCCATTAGTTTGACGGCGACGGTGGCCATCAGGCGGCCGAGAGGAACGCCGAGCAGCGCGCCGCTGACGCCAATTAAAGCGGCCTCGCCGAGAAAGGCGGCGAGAACTTGGCGCCGGCTGGCGCCAAGAGCGCGAACGATTCCGATTTCGGCGCGGCGGCGAACGACGGAAACGGAGATGGTGTTGTAAATGAGGAACGCGCCTACGACGAGCGCGATGTAACTGAGAAGGCGGAGATTCCAGCGAAACGCGGCGAGCATTTTACGATTTTCATTTGTGGAGGCGCCGGCGAGACGGACTTGAACACCATCAGGAAGAACCTGTTGGATGCGGCGCTGCCAGTCGTCAAGAGCGAGGTCCGCACCGAAGGCCGATTGCGGAATGCGGACGTAGATGAGATCGACACGGCCAGGGCGATTGAGGGTCGACTGCGCGGCGGCGATGTCCATGACGATGGCGGATTCGTTGCCATTCGCGTCGGGATAAGTGCCACGGACAATGTAGCTGGCGGCACGATCGTTAATTAAGAGTTGCAGTTTGTCGCCGGGACGTGTACCAAGCGATTCGCCGACCCATACAGAGTCACCGGCAATGAGATTTTCCACAGAATCGGGTTTTTCGTCCATCTTTTCCGCGCGCGCGGCGGCAACTGTTGCGGAACGTTCGAGAAAGAGGCGATTGGATTCGCCGATCAGATCGAGCCCGATGAGAGGAAGAGGTTTTTTTTCGCTGACGATGACGGCGAAGCCTTCCATGCGCGGGGTGATGCGCCAGTCGTATGGCCGAGAAACAAGTTTGCCGACGATCTCATCGGGTACACCGCCGGTGGCCGAAATTTCAAAATTTTGTTCGCCGGAAAGCGTTTCGAGCGAAGAGTGAAAAGAGCCGGTGGCGGCGTCCCCGGCAAGATCCATGGCGAGAACCACAGCGACACCGAGAGCGACGGCGAAAACCGTGAGCGCGGTACGCACAGGCTCGTCAGCGAGTGGCTTGACCATCAGCCGCCAGAAAAGTTTCAGGCGCGGGATCAAATGAGTGCACTCCGAAGGTGGAGCGGATGGACTACTTTCGTATGCATGAAGAGGATCATTTGCGCTTCACGTCTGCAACTTTGCCGTCGCGAAGAGTGACAATCACATCGGCGATCGCCGCGGCTTCGGCGCTGTGAGTGGCGATGAGCGTGGCGGTATTTTTTCCCCGCGTGAGACGGAGGAGAAGTTCGAGGATCGCGTTGCCGGTGGTGGTGTCGAGATTTCCCGTGGGTTCGTCGGCGAGAAGAACTTTTGGCGAATTGACGAGAGCGCGAGCGATGGCGACGCGCTGCATCTGTCCGCCGGAGAGTTGGTGCGGGAGGCGGTGTTCGAGGCCGTCGAGCTCAACGGAGTGAAGACGGCCCAGCGCGGATTCGCGCGCGTTGCTGCGAGCGGCGAGGAGAAGCGGCAGCTCGACGTTTTCGGCGGCGGAAAGAGTGTGAAGAAGCTGGAAGGATTGAAAGACGAAGCCAACTTTGTCGCGGCGGAGTTGCGTTAATTGCTGATCGGAAGCGCCCGAAGTTGCGTGGCCGTCGATCAAGACTTCGCCGGCGGTGGGAAAATCCATTGCTCCGGCCAGATTGAGCAGCGTCGATTTACCGCAGCCGCTGCGTCCGACCAACGCTACGAGTTCGCCCGGAGCGACCGAGAGCGAGATGTCGTCCAGTGCGCGCACCTTCTGACCGTCACTAACGTAGTCTTTGACGACATTGCGAAGTTGGACCAACGCCATCGAGCGGGTTAACCGTCCATCTGTTGTTTTACGCTGATTCGAGTCAGCGGGCAAATATGAGGGAGACACCAACTTTCATTGTGGCGAGCGGGCAACCCGCGTGTCTTCATTGGCAACAAAAAACGGGCACGCGAATCCGAGATTGAGCGCGCGAGAAGGGTGGTATACACTCCGCAGGACGTTTTCACTGTAGCGTTACCGCAATGACAGGGGCGGAGTGTGGCCGCACGGGCTCGCTTCGCGATTCGTTTTTCAAAGGAGGCCTGAATGGTCTTCGCTGGAGTGAGCAGTCTGACGGCGATGTATCAAGCGGGGGTCGCGGCGCACCGTGCGCTAGCTCCTCTTGATCTCACGATCATCGGAGTTTATTTCCTGGTAGTGTTCGGAATCGGGTTCTACTTCTCGCGCAAAGAGCGCACCTCCGAAGAATATTTCCTGGCGGGACGCGACATCGGCTGGTTTTTCATCGGGGCGTCGCTGTTCGTCTCGAACATTTCCACGGAGCATTTCATCGGGCTTTCGGGGACCGGCGCTTCCTCCGGGCTCGCAGTTGGACATTTCGAATGGCTAGCGTGCCTGATTCTGCTGATCCTCGGCTGGGTGTTCGTTCCGTTCTATTTGCGAAGCAACGTGTTCACCATGCCGCAATTTTTGGAGCGGCGATTTAACCGGCAGTGCGCTGTGTATCTGGCGGGAATTTCGATCATCGCTTACATTTTCACAAAGATTTCCGTGCAGCTGTATGCGGCCAGCGTAGTTCTGGAGCGCGTAGCTGGATGGTCGTTGTGGAAGACAGCGGTTGTATTGGTGATAGCGACCGGTGTTTACACGATCGCAGGCGGGCTGGCCGCGGTAATTTATACCGATACGGTACAGACGTTGATTTTAATCGCCGGCGCAATGGCATTAACGGTTATCGGTTTGCATCGAGTCGGCGGGCTAGAACATCTGCGAACGATGGTGCCAGCGAGTT
>WNFP01002036.1_pt1 | contig 15997 bp, 18 predicted proteins | sample 5400201 | NCBI WGS metagenome assembly WNFP01 (sample SAMN13153355, study PRJNA577476) | soil metagenome | isolation source: 115 cm saprolite under Madrone tree | place: USA:California | collected 2016-06-14
ACGAGCTGACCCAAATCGCCCGGCTCGAAATCGTGGTGAATTGAAATACCGGCTTGGTGTAACTTTTGCGATCCCGGCGTCTCATGGAACTGGATGGATTCCGAATGATCCATGGATGACCTAATCGTTTCTCGCGGGCATCAAATAATTGTGCGCACTACCCCACCATCTACCCGCAGCGCACCCCCGTTGGTAGCTGACGCCAGCGGACTGGAAACGTAAACCACCAGGTTAGCCACCTCTTCGGTGGAAGCAAAACGCTTCAGCAAACTGGTCGGTCGCATCTTTTCAAAAAATTGTTTTTCAAAATCGGACGCTGATTGATTTGCTTGGTTGGAGAGCCGATCCACAAACTCGCTCACGCCTTCCGAAGCAGTTGGTCCGGGCAGGATGGAATTCACGGTGACACCTGAGCCGACCGTCAATTCGGCAAGTCCTCGCGAGACTGCTAATTGGGCGGTCTTCGTCGTGCCGTAATGGATCATTTCTGCCGGAATCTGCAGCGCTGACTCGCTCGAGATGAAAATGATTCTCCCCCAATCCTTTTTAAGCATTCTTGGAAGGTAAAAACGAGATAGCCGTACTCCTGAAAGGACGTTCACCTCAAAGAAACGCATCCATTCCTGATCGGTAATCTCTACGAACGGCTTCGGTTCAAAAATGCCGAGATTATTGATCAATATGTCAAGCTCGGAGTATACCGAGGTCAATCTGGCAGCGACCTCGGCCAGACTAAGATCTCCGACGAAACCTTCTATTTCCGCGGACCCGTGTTTGTTCTTGATCGCATCGATCGCCGCGTTCACTCGCTTCTCGGTTCGACCGGTGATAATCACTCGCGCTCCCTCGCGAGCTAGTCCCCGCGCGATGGCAAATCCGATTCCCGCAGTGGAACCGGTTACCAAGGCCGATTTACCGCTCAGCTCTAAGTCCATGTCGGCGCTGGCTGGTTATTCGACGGCTAGCTGAACGTCAATGTTGCCCCGCGTCGCATTGGAATAGGGACAAATTTGATGCGCCGCATGGACTATTTTCTCGGCTTGGCCGTGTTCTACACCAGGTAGATGCACCGCCAGTTTGACCGCTAAGCCGAATCCGCCCGCATCCGTCTTACCGAGAGTTACTTCCGAACGAACCTTCACGTCTTTGATCGCGACATGCTGTTGCCCACTCACTACTTTGACGGCCTGGCCGAAACAAGAAGCGTAGCCTAAAGCGAATAATTGTTCCGGGTTGGTTGAGCCTGGTTTCGGGTTACCGCCCAACTCTTTCGGAGGATTAAACGTTACTTTCACGTTGCCATCCGAAGTTTCCCCGGAGCCTTCCCGTCCGGAAGTTACAGTCGCCGATGCTGCGTACAGTGGTTTTAGTGCCATAATCGTTTTTGTGTATTGTTATTCCCGCATTCGGCATGCGTCGAACGCAAGTCCGCACTGTTGATTCAATGCACGATCGGACAGATCGCAAGAAAATCGAGCGAAGACCGCAGATCAGAAAAATAGCTGATCAGGAAACGAGCTCAGGCTCACCCAAACCAAGCATCCGATAAGCACCGGGCCGCATTCGTTCCAATACTCGCAGGTCGTTCGCGATTTTAGCTTCTTGTACGATCCCAACCAGATATGAGTGCAACTCGCGTGCGAGAATCTGCGGGTCTCTGGGAGGGATGTCGCCGCGCTCTATACCATCGCGAAGCGTAGCTTCCAAGTAACGACACTTCCCTTCGCTGATCTGTTGAGCCATCTTTCGGATACTTTCGTCCTGTGTGCTCAACTCGCACCCAAGCGAAACGAAGGGACACCCGAGCAATCGGCCAACCCGCTCGAAGCGCTCTTTCTGATTTTGATATATCTGATTAAAATACGAATCAAGCCGCTCAAGCGGAGTCTTTTGCACAGAAAAGACCCGGTCCAGAGAAGCCCGCAGTTGGTCCCAGTGATACTCGTAGGCCGCCACCGTTAATTCAGATTTCGATCGAAAGAAATGGTAAAAACTTCCTTTTTTTACCCCGGATTGCTCGCAAATCTGGTCAACACCTACCGAGCCATAGCTTTGACGCCAGATGAGCTCGTGGGCGGTACGCAAGAGTTTGAGCCTTGACTCGCATTGTTTCATTTAGCTAAACAATCTACTAAACCGATCAGTCAAGCGCAAGCGGTTTGTATTTTGCAATCGTAATAGGTGGTATTTTGCAACTCCTACTCATAACGGTACGAGAAAGATTGGAATTGAATATTCTCTTGGGCCAGGTTACAGGCCGCAACTCTAACAACTGATTTTTGAATGGTAGCCGTATTCATCCTTTGTTGCTTAATCGGGTATTACCTCTTGGATTCGGTGGCTAAAGTCCTGAATGTTAGAAACTTAGGAGACAAAGTGCCAGCTGAGTTTCTCGGCGTTTATGAGCCGAATCGCTATCGGGAATCGCAGCGCTATCTCCAAGCAAAAACTCGATTTGAATTAGTCTCCGCCACTTTCGATCTCGGCTGTTTGCTGCTTTTCTGGAGTCTGGGCGGTTTTGAGCGACTTGATATCTGGTTGAGGAGCTTCCATCAAGGGCCCGTCGTCACCGGCATACTCTATCTGGGAACTTTGGCAGCTGCCCGAGAGCTTTTAGAACTCCCTTTCGAGGCATATGCGATCTTTGTTATCGAACAACGGTTCGGGTTTAATCGCGCCACGCTGAAGACTTTTGTGCTCGATCGGCTGAAAGGCTGGGCCCTAGCCGCCTTGCTCACGGTCGGCTTTCTCACCATTGTGCTCAATCTCTTGGAACGCTTCGGTCTTCAGATTTGGCCGGTAGCTTGGTTACTCACGGCGGCGGTTTCAATTCTGCTGATGTACCTCGCACCCACAGTGATTCTGCCGCTCTTCTTCAAGTTTTCTCAGTTGCCGGCTGGAGCATTGCGGGAAGCCATCTTGACCTATTGCCACAAACAAAAGTTCCCGCTCCGGGATCTTTTGGTCATCGACGGCTCACGTCGTTCCTCAAAAGCAAACGCCTTTTTCACCGGCTTCGGAAAGAACAAGAGGATCGCGCTCTTCGATACACTGATCGAAAATCATTCAGTACCAGAGCTAATCGCGGTATTGGCTCATGAAGTTGGCCACTTCAAACGTCGCCACGTGATCCAGCATTTTGTTTTCGCACAAATTAACCTTTGTTTTTTGTTTGTTCTGGCGTCCCTCTGCCTTTCTCGGCCGGAACTGTACGCAGCGTTCGGAGTCACCCATCCCTCTTACTACGTCGGTTTCGCGCTTTTCTCCCTCCTGGTGCAACCGCTCGCGATCATTTTAGGGGTGGTACTGAATTTTTTGAGTCGCCGTCACGAATTTGAAGCGGATCGCTTCGCAGGCGAAACGACCGGAGAACCAGGAGCGCTGACCCTCGCTCTGAAGAAACTTAGCAAAGACAGTCTTTCAAATCTGACACCGCACCCCCTGCTCGTCGGATTGCACTTCACTCATCCCCCGGTTCTGGAACGGATTCGAGCGCTAAGGAAGCTGGAGAGCAAGATGAACGGTAGCGGGAGCGCCGTAGCCAGCGAAATTCGCGACGCGATCACTCCGCAGGACGAACGAACCGTGCACGGGTAGGCGATATTGTACCGGGGGATCGTGAGCCTCCAACCGGAGGCCGCAGAGAAGGATTCTTAACAACGAGATCGCAAAGATCTCAGAGAGGAAATCCGCTTTCATTACGTCCCACATTTTTCAAATGCTACCCTCTTTGAGATCTCTGTGAGCTCCTGTTCAAATCTGTCTTCGCGACCTTTTGTTGAAAGTCGAACCGATTTCCCGCATTAATCTTCGCTGTAATCGCTGCATCTCTCGAAATCCGGAATCGGTGGTGTCATCGTATCCCGCCAGATGAAGTAGCCCGTGGAGCAGATAGAGACATAGCTCCGGCAACAGCTCTTTGCCAAGTTGGGTCGCCTGACGATGTGCGGTCTCAACGCTAATGATGATCTCACCGTGCTGAAAAGTGATCACGTCAGTCGGGCCAGCAATCTGCATAAACTGTAGATGCATGGCCGAGATTCGTCGGTCGGACACCAGAACAGCTACGATTTCCGCAGGCAAAGCGGTTCGCTTAACCGCTTCCACCTTTTCCAGAGCGCGTTGCGCAAATCGGGATAGCGGCTGAAGATCGATCGTTCGCGCGCGCTGCCGATTAAGCAACGAAATCCCGGGCATCAGGCGGCCGATGCCGGCGGCAGATTGCGCAACCGGCGAGACTCTTGTTCGGCCTTCTCCTCGTCCTTGGGATACTTAATCCGGGTATGCAGCATGTTTTGCAACGTGAACCGGAAAGTCTCGGCAATTGCTCGAATTTCCTTTAAGGTTAGATCGCATTCGTCCAGCTGACCTTCCGCAATCCGTTTATTGATGATCTCATTCACCAGCTGCTCGATCTTTTGCGGCGTCGGCTTATCCAGACTACGGGCTGCGCTCTCCACGGCATCGGCCAGGCTGATAATTCCGCTTTCCTTGAATTGCGGCTTAGGTCCGCTATAACGAAAGCTTTCCTCTCGAACCTCCGGGATATCCTCCTCCCGAATATTCATGATTTTGCCACCCTCACGTGCGTCCCGCTGTTGTTGCAGCGCTCGTTTGTAAAAATAGCTGACTAAAGAAGTCCCATGGTGTTGTTGGATAACGTCGATTACCTTTTGATTCAGCCCATATTTTAGAGCGATATCGACGCCTTCTTTCACGTGAGCGATAATGATCAACGCGCTCATTGTCGGCGCCAAATCATCGTGGGGGTTTTCGTCCCCAACAATATTTTCCGAGAAGTAGTTTGGCTTTACCAGCTTGCCGATGTCATGAAAATAGGCGCAAGCGCGGCACAATGTTCCATTGGCGCCGATTCGGTTGGCCGCAACCTCTGCGAGGTCGGCTACCACATCGCTGTGATGCCAGGTACCGGGAGCCTCGAGACTAAGCCGCAAAAGAACGGGGTGGTTACGATCGGCCATTTCCAGCCAAGACATGTCCGTAGTAATCTGGAATAGTGACTCCAAAAGCGGCAAAGCGCCGCCCACCGCCATTCCGGTCAACATGCCATTCAAGATCGCGGCGAGAGATTGTTTACCGAACATGCCCCAGTCCATATCGGGCAATTGCAGCCAGGAGATCGAGATGATTCCGAACGATACGGCCAGCAGCCAGGTAGCCAGTCCAACATAAAAACCGGCCCGCAAAAGACGGCTTCTCCTGCGTACTTGAATTGTAACAAACACAGCGATGAAGCCGCTAATGAGCGACATCACGAGCAGTACTGCGTCAACCCCGCGAAAGAGGATGGAACTCCAAAGACTGACGAAGACAGCCGCGTAGATACCGTAGTTCTTGCCCAGCAGCACTGACAGCACGAGCGGCGCCAACGCATACGGGATCAGCAATACCCCGATCTCGGGCCGCAATGTTCCATGCGGATCGCTGCAAAATACCATGATCAGCTTCGCAACGCACAGGTGCAAAAGCATGACCCCAAAAACCAAAGCGATCCGAGAATTCTTGTGAAAAGTTTCGGGAAAATTGATCCAAAGTTGGGCCAACGCGATGATAAAAACCAGCAGACCAATAAGAAAATATTTCGCCGGTTCCGGGTGCTCTCGAGAGAATATGAGGAAACCCAATACCAGAACGAAGGTAGCAAACATTCCGGTTTTCACCCACGGGTTTGACTCGAGCTTGCGGATCCACTCCTTCTGTGCTGGCTTGCGTCTTTGCTTGTTGCAAGCAAGCCCTTTTTTTACCAATCGCTTCCTGTCCTGTGATCCAAACATACCCTTTAAGAATTTTAGTTTAGCTTGTCTGCACGCTATCGGGACGAACCTTGTTTCTCCCTGAACGCTTTGTAGGCGTTAATGATGAATTTCACAAGAGAATGCCGTACGACATCGCGTTCTGAAAATTCTATAAATTCAATACCGGCTACTCCCCGCAGCGCTTGCAACGCCTCGATCAATCCGGATGTTTTATTCGGCGGAAGATCGATCTGCGTCTGATCCCCCGTAACCACGCACTTAGAGTCCGCCCCCAGCCGAGTGAGAAACATGAACATTTGTTCCCTGGTCGTATTTTGAGCTTCGTCCAGGATGACAAACGCATCGTTGAGCGTCCGCCCGCGCATATAAGCCAGCGGGGCGATCTCGATTACACCTCGATCCATGAACTTCTGAATCTCCTCCGCCGAAATCATATCATACAATGCATCATAGAGGGGACGCAAATAGGGAAAGATTTTCTCCTGAAGATCACCTGGTAGGAAACCAAGGGCTTCGCCTGCTTCAACTGCGGGACGAGTCAGAATGACACGCTTGACGGTTTCCCGCTTCAATGCTTCCACTGCCATCGCCATCGCCAAATAAGTCTTTCCAGTGCCGGCTGGGCCGATCCCAAAGACAATATCGCTTGCCTGAATTGCTTGGACGTAGGTCAGCTGTTGACTAGTCTTCGGACTGATCGGCGTTCGTCTGCTCGAACCCAGAATCTGCACTTGCGCGAGTTGGCCCAACGATTCTTGCGACCTTCCGCTGACGACATCAAGGGCATACTGGAACTCGTGCCGGTGAATCTGCATGCCCCGCTGTCGCGCTGCCTCCAGCTGACCGAAAAGCTGGCGGGCCTTCTCGATGTTGTTGCGCTCCCCTTGCAGCCGAAGCCACCCGTCTCTGGTGGTCACTTTGAGATCGAGCTTCTCTTCCAGTGCGTGCAAAAGTCGAAGATCGTTCGCGTACAAGTTTTGCAGCGCCCGCCCATTCTCAAACTGAAGCGTTTCTGACTCCACCATCTTGGGTCCTATGAGATCGTGACGCTCCGGGAAAAGTAGCTCATCGACATGCAGTAGCTCTCACGATGATCAACGCAGAACCTACCGTGTATCGAAAACTGAGCGCGATGCAAAGCAAGGAATAAATGCGGCATACGACCCCTTGCTTTCACCAAGAAAAGAAGCAAGCAAACCAACGGCTGCGCGTCGGGAATACGCTCATTTGTACCCATACACCATTGCCCAATGGGTGCGTTCGACTGGCGAGGATATGACCTCTGCAATGATGTAATAAGTGCCGGTTGCGGGAGCGATGACGCGCGCGGCGGCAAAATGACCTTTTTGCCATGCATCATTCTCAACGAGTTTTCCTCGAGCATCATAAACATGGATTGAGATGCGGGCGTTATCCACATCGGTTCCCATGCAAAACCAATAATCATTGCCTTTGAACAAAGTGTGAGTGATTGCCTGTTGCTGTTTGACCCCCAAATCTCCACCCCATTCGTCCTGGCGCACCGCGTATCCCTGCTTCACATAGGGATCAATCGCTTCCATGGCTCGAGAAATCGCGTCATCGACGGTAGCGTAGACCGCCGCCTGCGCCGCCAGAACGCCGATTGCAATAAATAATCGTCTCACAAACGTTCTTAAGCCTTCGAATTAATCGCCTTCACTACATCGCCAGTTATATCGTGAATTCGCTTCACCGAAGCCGGTGTGATCTTCTGGTTAATGAGTGGGGAAATTTCGTCCAGGCTCTTCTGAACCTTGCTGACCAATTGATTGTTCCGTAGCCGTGGCGGCATCCCGGCCAATCTTTCTTGGAAGTATTTCAGGAGATCGGGCTGATTCAACAAATCAGCGCCGTCGGCCGAGTAACTTTTGCCCACAATTGACGTGAGCACCTCCGTTCCTCGCAGCCATCCACCGAGGCTAACGAGATGGGCCAACTGATCATCGCGCAATTGGATCATCGCATTCTTCACATCAGAAAGAGCACCGTCCAGTTCGCGGCGAACACCCACCCAGTCATCCGAATCTGCTTTGGTCAAGATCGAGTTGGTTCGAGCTAGGACCGTTTTTTCGACCCCAATGGCGCGAGCGAGTTGCAATACATCGCGACCAACTTGCTTGACTCGCTCCCGATCGGTTGCTTCGACCGCAACAAAACCCTCGGCTACCACCGAGCCCAGCAACAAAGCTATCTGCGCGCGTTCTCCTCGATTGTTTATGTTTGGGTTTCGCAGTTCACCGCGCCAATCCGGCGTACCTAATTTATCGAGCACGTTGAAAACCTCGCTTGGTAGAGGCACAACGACATTGTCCAATTTTGTCGCCGGAAAGCGGTTCAAGTCGATCTGTCGAGCTGGGGCGTCGGCTACCGCCAAGCGAGGAACACTCGCCGCAATCGCAATAACCAATGGAAAAAGGATCCTTTTCATCTTTCTTGGAAAAGATAATCGAGAAGCGAGATCGGTTTCGGCAGTAAGCACTTAAAATCTCCCGTTTTTAAATGCCAGGCTCTCGAAATATCGGGCGCAGCCTAAAAGCAAACTGCGTTTTGAGCAAACGGCGAATCACATGAGCGTGATCGGCAGCTTTCCTGGCTCAACTCGCTGACCTAAGAGAGTTTAGCTTGACCTGGGCGAACAGCGCTACCATTTCTCCAAACCGAAGGATCTTCGATGAATTTGAACCGATTAGACCAAATCCTGGATCAGTTCCCGAGCAAACGGGTACTGGTAGTGGGTGATTTGATGTTGGACGAATTTGTCTGGGGACGTGTCTCCCGCATCTCTCCTGAGGCACCAGTTCCAGTAGTCGAGGTGCTTCGCGAATCGTACTATCCTGGAGGTGCGGCTAACGTAGCTCGCAATGTGCGTGAATGCGGCACGGAGGCGTATGTGATGGGCCTGATTGGGGAAGACGGGGCCGGGGCACAGCTTCGCAAGATTCTGGAGGAGACCGGCATTCGTCATGAGGCAATCCAGGTCGCTGCAACATTCCAAACGATTGTCAAAACACGAATCATCGCTCGCCAACAGCAGGTTGTGCGCGTTGATCGAGAACGGACCTGGGCTTTGACCCAAGCAATCGAAGACTCCTGCATCGAAACGCTCAAACGACTGCTCCCTCAGATTGACGCCATTATTCTGGAAGACTACGGAAAGGGTTTTTTGCAACAATCGTTCATCGACAAAATTGCCCTACTTGCTGCGAAAAAGACGATCACCGCGGATCCAAACCCGGGAAATCACCTTCAGTGGAGAGGGATTACGGCAGTTAAGCCAAATCGGAGCGAGGCCTTTTCCGCCGCCAACGAACCGTGGAAGGAACCAGCGGAACATCCGACCAAGGATCAGCCGCTTCTCGCCATTGGTGCAAAACTGCTGAAGATCTGGGGACCCAAACAACTTCTTATCACCCTGGGAGAGCAAGGAATGATGTTGTTTACTCCGGAAAAATCTCCGTATCACATTCCTTCGCGAGCGAGAGAGGTTTACGATTTGTCGGGAGCTGGCGACACCGCGATCGCGTTCTATACATTGGCACTGCTCTCAGGTGCAACAGCGATGGAAGCGGCCGAAATTTCTAACTATGCCAGCAGCGTCGCCGTAGCAAAATTTGGAACGGCCACAGTTACGCTGCAAGAACTACGAGACGTCTTCTGCTCTCATAATCATCATGAGCCTCGCTAAAGCAGTTTTCCTGGACCGTGATGGTACGCTCATACACAACGTTCCTTACTGTTCTGACCCCGCCAAGGTGGAGATCCTGCCAGGTGTGGCCCAATCGCTCAGAAAATTAAAGGAGAATGGATTTAAACTAGTAGTTGTGACCAATCAGAGCGGGATCGGTCGCGGTTATTTCGAAGAGGAGACATTCTGGAAAGTTCAAGCTGCTTTCGAGCAACAGGCCGGACCTGAAATGATTGATGCCACCTATTTCTGTGCAGATCATCCAGACGAAGCTACTGATCGGAGGAAGCCTGGACCGGGAATGTTAATCGAGGCGGCCAACGATCTGGGCCTCAATCTAGCTGCTTGTTTCATGGTTGGAGATAGCGCATCTGATGTCGAGGCCGGACTTAGAGCCGGTGTGAAAGCAACGATTTTGATCGGAACCAAGGAAAAGGAGCCTCGGGAAGGAGTTAGGCTAGCGCGGAACTTCCCGGAAGCGGTTGAATTCATTTTAATTCAGGCGGCTTAAACAATCTCAGAAGCCAGGTAACTAACGGCTAAATCGCGCAATTCGGCGCTTTCGAGCAGTTCCTCTGGCTAATTTCTTTGCAAGAGCTTGATTCTACGCTAGCCGCTCAGGTACAAACTTCGCTCATGAGCAGGGTCGTCGCCATTATTCCGGCCCGTTGGGGATCGACCCGCTTTCCCGGAAAACCGTTACACGGCATTGCCGGCAAGCCTCTCATCCAGCACGTCTGGTCTCGCTGTCTCGAAGCTAAAGCTTTCGATCAAGTTATCATTGCTACCGACGACATACGCATCGTAGACGCGGCTTTCCAGTTTGGCGCAGAGGTTGCCCTTACCGCCTCCGAACACAAGAGCGGCACAGATCGCATCGCGGAAGTGGCAAAAAAGATGAAGAAAACCTCCCTTATTTTTAATGTTCAAGGAGACGAGCCGCTCATCGATCCGCAGCTATTGCGCCGGCTAGTAAAGAAAATACAGCGCGATCCGAAGATGGACTTAATCACCGCCGCGACACCGGTATCTCCAGCGGAAGCCGAGAGCGAGCACATCGTTAAAGTAGTGATGGATCGGGAAGGCTGGGCTCTTTACTTCTCGCGAAGCAAAATCCCATTCCCTCGCTCGGAAAATGGGCCCGGTTGGCTCCGACACCTTGGCATCTATGGATATCGTCGGAGAGCATTGTTAGAATTTGTCCGGTTGGCGCCGAGTCCCCTGGAAACGACGGAACAGCTCGAACAGTTGCGCGCATTGGAAAATGGCATGAAGATTCGCGTCGTTATTTCAAAGAGCGGTTCGATCGGTGTGGATACGCCGGAGGATGCCAGGGCGATCGAACGTCAAATTTTAAGCGATGGTGGCACCTCTGCAGCTCCGGCCGGCCGATGATCGTGGCCATGAGGTGGGCCAACGTCGGCACCCCCGGGCCGGCATCAGAGTGAAATGAAATACATTTTTGTAACAGGAGGAGTGGTTAGTTCATTGGGCAAGGGATTGGCTGCAGCTGCGTTGGGCACGTTGCTGGAACACCGTGGGATTCGAGTAATCATGCAGAAATTCGATCCGTATCTCAACGTGGACCCAGGCACGATGAGCCCTTTCCAGCACGGCGAAGTTTATGTCTTAAGCGACGGAGCCGAAACTGATCTTGACCTGGGCCATTACGAGCGTTTCACCAAGACTGTCCTCTCACGAGCCAACAATGTGACCAGCGGACAGGTTTACGAGACCGTTTTAGCCAAGGAACGGCGCGGTGACTATCTGGGTAAGACCGTTCAAGTGATCCCGCACGTGACCGACGAGATCAAGGGCCGGATCACCAGGATGGCAAACGAGCATCCAGCTGACGTTATCATCACTGAAATCGGGGGTACGACCGGCGACATTGAAGGTCTACCTTTCTTAGAGGCCATTCGTCAATTCCAGCTGGAGGTCGGTCCCGAGAACGTAATTATCATGCACGTAACGCTGGTGCCGTATATCAAAGCTGCCGGCGAATTGAAGACAAAACCTTCTCAGCAGAGTATCGCTAAACTGCGAGAGATCGGTCTGCACCCAAACGTGCTTCTTTGTCGCACGGAATGGCCGCTGGAGCTCGAGGTCAGACAAAAACTATCCCTGTTTTGTAACGTCCCCCTTCCCGCTGTAGTCGAAGTAAGAGATGTAGAACATACTATCTACGAACTCCCACTCACTCTGCAGGATGAAAAACTGGATGAGACGATCTGCCGGCTCCTTCGCTTCGATACTTCTCCGGCAGATATGTCCGAGTGGCGCAAGTTCGTTCAGCGCGTAGTTCATCCGCGCAAGCAGCTGAAAGTGGCGGTGGTAGGCAAATACATTGATCTCCAGGATGCCTATAAGAGCATCTACGAATCGCTCACTCACGCTGGAGCAGCCAACGATTGTGGTGTAGAAATTTTAAAGCTCGATTCTGAAGATTTTGAGAATCAGAATCCGGCTAAATTCCTCGGTGCAGTAGCCGGAATCATTGTTCCGGGCGGATTCGGTGATCGCGGAGTCGAAGGTAAGATCGTCGCTTGCCGCTACGCGCGCGAGCAACGGATTCCCTACCTGGGACTTTGCTTAGGCATGCAAGTCGCCACTATCGAATTTGCGCGTCATGTCTGTGGCCTCAAAGGCGCCAATAGCACCGAGTTTGACGACCAGGCAGCCGATCCGGTGATCTGCTTATTAGAAGAACAAAAGGAAGTCCGAAACAAAGGAGCTTCCATGCGGCTTGGGAGCTGGCCGACCATGATTATGCCAGATACGTTGGCCCATAAGCTCTACGGGGCGAAACAGGCGATGGAACGGCATCGTCACCGTTATGAATTCAATCTGAGCTATCGACCTATGATGGAAGAAAAAGGCCTGGTGGTCAGCGGAACCAGTCCTGACGGCAGACTAGTTGAGATGATTGAGTTAAGAGACCATCCCTGGTTTGTTGCTTGCCAATTCCACCCAGAATTTCTTTCTAAGCCGAACGCTCCTCATCCGCTCTTCAAAGGCTTTATTGCGGCTTGTTTGGCCAACTCGGCGTAGGCGATAGAGAGATTGCGCGCTGCGCGTCTGCAATAGGTCGTATGAGTCTAGGACGCATAAGAAATACCCGCCGTGACGCAGCTTTGCTGGCAGGAGCGCGTCCCTGCCGAACCGAACGCGCAGGAACCGGATCCTAGCGTCAATCCACAATCTGCAGAACTGCCTGGTGACCGGTTCTTGCGGCAGCCGCGTTCAGAAGATTGCGCATCGCGGTGATCGTCTGCCCATTGCGTCCGATGACTTTACCAACGTCCGATCTCCGCATTTCTATCTTGAACAAGATCTTGGTGCCTTGCTCAATCTTCGTTACCAACACTTCGTCGGGTGCTTCGACCAAGTGTTGTATCACGAACTCCAGGAAGTTCTCCACAAGACGAATCAGGCTTGGGCAGTAGCAAGTTTTTTGCGAGCCTTCCGAATCATGCTGGCAACGGTCTCGCTCGGCTGGGCGCCATTCTTCACCCAGTAGTCAGCCCGATCCAAATTGATCTGGTAGTTCTCTCCCGATTTTCTCGGATCGTAACTGCCGATTACTTCAATAAATTTGCCGTCGCGGGGGCTTCGTTTATCCGCGACAATTACCCGGTAAAAAGGGCGGTTCTTGGCGCCCTCTCGTCTCAGTCTAATTGCAACTGCCATATTAATTGGGGAACGAGGTCCCACTCGTCCGCTATCTTCTAAAAGGTTTAGCCCCTGGGACTTGGGCCATCATCTTCTTCAGCTGTCCGGAATTCTTCATCAGCTTCCTCATCTGATTAAACCGTTGAAGAACCGTGTTTACTTCCGAGACAGAGGTTCCACTGCCACGAGCTATTCTTTGACGCCTCCTCGCATTGAGGATATCGGGCTGCTTTCTTTCGCCCAGAGTCATCGAGAGGACAATTGCCTCCACTCGTTTCAGCTGCTTTTCGTCAACGGAAAAGCCTTTCACATTACTCATCCCAGGGAGCATGCCAAGAATATTTTCCAGCGGGCCCATCCGGCGCAACATTTTGAATTGGGCAAGAAAATCGTTAAAATCGAACGAAGCAGTTCGCAGCTTTTTCTCGAGTCGGGCCGCTTCTTCGACATCGATCGCTTCCGCGGCGCGCTCAACCAGTCCGACCACGTCGCCCATTCCGAGAATTCGTCCAGCCATTCTTTCCGGGTAGAACGACTCGAATTGATCAATCTTCTCGCCGACCCCGGCAAATTTAATTGGTTGCTGGGTGACTTCTCTCAGTGATAGCGCGGCGCCTCCGCGGGCATCACCGTCCAGCTTCGTCAGGATCAGGCCAGTAAGCCCGAGTGCCTGATGAAAATGAGTTGCCACCGTCACTGCCTGTTGTCCGGTCGCTGCATCGCAAACTAGAAGGACTTCCTGAGGCTGCAAAAAATCCCGGAGTTGCTTCAATTCGGCAACCAGCACCTCATCAATTTCCAGACGACCCGCCGTATCAAAAATTTGGACATTTCCTGTCTGCGATTCGGTCCATTTCAATCCGGCTCGTCCAACCGGCAGCAAGTCCGTTTCACCAGGAACTGGACGAAAAACCGGAACTCCGACCTGTTTCGCCAACGTAGCGAGCTGATCGATTGCGGCTGGCCGGTGCAAATCCAGAGCGAACAGGAGAGGCGCCTTACCCTGTTTCTTGAGCAGGAGAGCGAGTTTGGCTGCCGATGTGGTTTTGCCTGCACCATGAAGCCCGACCAGCATGATGCGAGCAGGTGCGGAAAGTACGAGAGGCTGAGCATCGCCTCCGAGCAACGCAGTCAGTTCATCATGAAATATTTTGACGATTTGCTGACCCGGAGAAATGCTCCGCAGCACTTCCTGGCCGAGCGATTTCTCGCGCACTCGCGCGATAAAATCTTTTGCCACCTGATAGTGAACATCGGCCTCCAGCAAGGCCAAACGGACCTGCCGAAGGGCATCGGTAATGTTGCTCTCAGAAATAGATCCGTGGCCACGGAGGTCCTTAAAAACGTCTTGAAGGCGGTCGGATAATTGAGCAAACACGGTGTGAAATTGGCTCCGATTGTCGCTATTGATTGGTTGCGACCGGTCCTGCTGGATCAACAGTAAAATCCCAGCGGGTCTCGACTTTCTTCCCGTTCACTTTTGCTGTCAGAATTACGGTGTACATCTTCGGAACCAATTTCTGAGTAAATACGTAAGTCACTAATTTGGTTTTCGGGTCGTAGACTGCCGGCACCAGCCCGAATCCGCTGATCCGCATTTCTACCGATTTCGGATCAATCTCTCCCATACTAGCCAAATTCGCCTTTATCGTCGGTTTAGGCTCGGTGATGTGTTGATCGTTCAACGGCTCGGTCAACATCGTGGCGGAAGCGAGTTGGCTGGTTTCCACGCCGGGCTGGGTGCTATCGGTCGCTCCAAAGTCCAGTGCTGCCTTGAATATATCGCCCTTCAACGAATCGATGGCATACCGGCCAATTTGATCGGCTGGCACATTGATATCCATGTGCCGTCCATAAACTGTAAACTGCATTTGGTAGCCGGCCTCTTTGGCGGTCTTGCGAACGACCTCATTGTGGAAGCCATACGGAAAGGCGAAGGCGATGATTTTAACCCCAAGTTTGCTTTCCAGGGTCTCCTTGCAGCCATAAACTTCATTATGCAGCCAGGCAGTATAATCCTGTCCCTTCGGTGCATGCCTCAGATCGTGGTGTGATACCGTGTGAGCTTCGATGTCGACACCGGCGTCCCGCATCTCTTCCAGCTGCCCCCAAGTCATCGCCTTACCGCCTGTCCCTACCCATTGCGTGTAGATAAACAGGGTGAACGGATAGCCGAATTCTTTCAGGATCGGCCACGCAACGTAATATTGGGAGTTCCATCCGTCGTCGATCGTAATGATTGCGCTCTTTGCTGGAATGGCCTTTTCGCCGTTTCGCCAAGCCTGAAGATCCTGCATTGAGACGACAGAAATGCCATTATCTTTGAGCGCCTTCATTTGGGCGCGAAAATCGTTCTGAGTGGTCACCAACTCGGCCGGCCTATCCTCGAACCGATGGTAAAGAAGCACGATGAACTTGGCCGTACGATTGGTATCGGGCGGCGGTGTCGGTGTGGCCTGAACGACCGGCGTAGGGTTGGTCGGTACAGATGCCGTCGGACTAGGCGTAGACTGACTTAGATTACTTTCTCCCTTCTTACACCCGGCTATCAAGAGCGGTAACGCCCACAGAAACACCAATAAACAACGGCGCATACAAATCTGCCGCAGATATATCACGGCTGGGAGAATTGTGAAGCGCAGATTCGTTATCAAATGCGGATTGCGGATTGCGGATTGCGGATTGTAAGCAAAATTCGCATTGCGCATCAGCGGCTTAGTCCGATTTCTCGTTCCGCGATCCGCATTCCGCATTCCGCATTTCTTCAGTAAGCCCTAGTCGACGAAACGTCTCGTCCACATGCCTGAAATGCTGTTCGACCGAGCAAAGCTTCGCCAGTTCA
>WNFP01002908.1_pt1 | contig 15993 bp, 12 predicted proteins | sample 5400201 | NCBI WGS metagenome assembly WNFP01 (sample SAMN13153355, study PRJNA577476) | soil metagenome | isolation source: 115 cm saprolite under Madrone tree | place: USA:California | collected 2016-06-14
TAGTCAACAACCAAAGCAAGAGAGCAGCGTCGGCCACGCACTTTCTGATTGCTCGCATGAGGCCCCTCCCTAGGCACCAATGTATTCCCCTACGAGACACCGGGCAAGCGGCAAAGCACGACATTGCATGAAGACAGTCGACAACACAAAGTTCTATAAAAATTGAATCGCCCAAAGAAAACCAATCAAAAGATCCGGCATAGGAGACAATCTCGAAAATGCCCGGACTTGATCTGGATAATTGATCCAGATCAAGTCCGGGAAAGAAAGCAGAAAAACTTATTGAAGTCATTGCATCATGTGGCGGCGATTCACTCTCTGACCAGAGCGACACTGCCCACAAATGGCTTGGCCTCAGCGTCCGGCTGGTTGACTGGTGCTATGGTTACCAATGGTTCATTCGCGAGTTTGAGCCGGGGGATGGAGTCAGTGATGTCAAAGCTGAATGACACATCATGGGTATGCGCTCCTTCGATAGGCACTGCGTCAAAGAAGTTGATGATCCCGATCTTGTGTGGATCATTCGGTTTTGGCGTTGCGCCTTCAGGCAGCCCGAGATACACGTGGTAGAGCACACCAGGCTGAGCATTCGCTTCCAGACCTTTGAGGATCAGAGAATGACGGCCGGACGGCGCGGCGCTCAGAAGGTTCTTTTTTGCTTCAGGTTCATCCGAAAGCTTGAGCTGCACATGTACCGGAGACCCTGTTAGTGCAAGCCGGGCGGAAGGCGCATGAACAAGCGTGGTGAACTTCTCCGAGAACTCAAGCAGATTTGCTCTGGGAGGCGGGCATTTGGTGGGCAGCGGCTCAAATGCATCGTAGGTATAATTGAGTGGAACGATGCTTAAAAAATCCTTGATCTTCACCGAAACGCTGACTCCGTTCTCGTCGGAGAACGTGAAGGACTGATTGAGGAAGGATGCATTATTGGGGTTGACGCGATTGGGATCTTTGTTCCAGCTTGCCCACAGGCGGTCGATGTTGGAATGGTGCCCCCATAAAATCGGGTCGTTGGCCGCGAATGGCACAGAACCCATGTTGGTGCTGTTCCCGGTCAGAACGTGCACGTTGCCATGAAGTCCGTTATCTAACACATTGCAGAAACCGGTGCTCCCCGAATATACGCATTTTGAAAGGGAAGGTTTAGTATCCAAAGCGCCGGGATCGTTCATGTCAATGGGTTGCCCATTGTTGACCGTGGGGTTGGGAGCATTGCGGTTCGGCATAAAAAGGCACTTGAAGATGGGATCAGCAGGCATGCGAAACTGTTGGGGAAGCACTCCATGGGCGGCGCCGCTGACCGAGTAATTCCAATACGGCAGCGTAAACTCGGCTTTGCCTGAGATCTTGCGGATGATCCGCTCGAAGAAATATACTTACATGCGGTGCCATGGCAGAAAGTAGTCGCCCACGCCGGGTGCATTATGAGGTTGGCATGTGCTCCATGCAGCCTGAGCGAGCGTTTTTTGCGGGCTGGAGCCACCACCAAATACACTATTGATCGCAGCAGCTTTTGTGGTGCCCCCTTTGACGTTATGCGTGTACCACTGAAAGAGCCAGCCAACCGGATGAGTCAACGGATGTTAGTTTTTGACTGGAGCGAAGGTTCCGCATGACGCCGGTGATATCAATGGAAATGGGTGATGTTGGTTTGTCTTTGGGTGCATCAGGACCGGCCACAGCGTTGTAAAAATTGATGCTTCCGATAGGGTTCGATCAAGTAATGCCTGCGAGGTGTAGTAATCGGAAACTGTACCAGGAGAGGGGGTCAGTCTATTCGACTGTAGGTAAAAATGTGACGGCGAAAGCCTCCAGTTTCAATAAATCGCAACAGCCTTCCACGAACGGCTCGCAACAGGTTCAATATCAATCAGTTAGCAACAATAAATTTCAACAGATTCCAATAGGGTCTGGAATCTGGTTCGGGACCAGGGGGTCGGAGGTTCAAATCCTCTCTCCCCGACCATTTATTTTCAGCAACTTACGCGTATTCTGAAGTCCTGAAAAATCCCACCGTAGGTAAAAATGCGACAGTGTAGCCAGCGCCGCCTTCAAGATTGAGCTTACGGAGATTTCCAAACGACAGTTTGCTGGTTGGCACGATTTGAATTGGGAGGAGTTGACGTTCCTCGTTACTCCCAGCCTGCCCAATGAAACTAATTGACTGGTCTTTGATATTGATGATCACTTTCCGAAATTGCTGCAGAAAGTCGAGGCCCAGAATCCCGTCAATTTTCTCGCTGTAGACTGAAAGGACTTGCGACAGGTCCATCACTGCGACCCGTCGCTTCTCCCATTTCATGGCGCCAACTTGAAGCGTGATTTCACGGCCTACAGCATCGCCAATAAAACCGCCACCGCCAGAACTTGGGCGAGTCGGTACCAGCTCTTTTGGATCAACTCCGGCTGCATTCGGACAAAGCACGGTGTGTGCCGCGCCAGTATAGAGGATCAGCACAACCGGCATGTCGTTGATCCGGGCGGCTGGACTCAAGAGCAAAAAGGCCAGAGCCAGAAGCGTTATTTTGAGGGATTGTAATGCTTGGTTAACCATGTCAGCATTTACCAAGTAGACGGTTGCAGAGCATACACCGACAATCAGGTAAATGCAAGATATTCAGAAGCTCGTCGGTCAAAGAATTAAAGAACTTCGGGAAAAGAAGGGGCTTTCTCAAGAAGCTTTTGGGGACTTGTGCGGAATCAATCGGACCCACATGGGAGAAATCGAGCGGGGCAAGTGGAACTTGACGCTCGGCACCCTTTGCAAGATCGCCGAGAAGTTGGGCACGACGGTCGCTAAATTGTTAAAAAATATTGCTTAAGCAAGGTCAAGCATCGCTGCACCATTGGGACGCTAATAGGAACAGGCATTTCGGCTGCCAGCCTGGTTGGTGGGACTGTCAAGTTCGGACAGTTGCCTTCGTTCCCGGTCTCCAAGGCTATGGCAACGTGGGGAGTGTTTGTCTGTCATAGATGCGGTCCAGGTCGGCATTCGGGACATACTCTTTTCGCAAATCACATTCCGGTATTTGAAGCGCCTGAAGACAAGTTCTGCACACGAGCCTCCAAACCTTCGATCCCGAAAGAGCAACCAGCTTCGGTTCGGTAATCAGGGCAATGACGTTGAGATGCTCCTGCGGACAATAGGCAACCAAACATAAACTCGCTGGCATGATCAAAGCCTGCGCGCGCTCTTACGAAAAGTCAAATCGACTGCCGACCTAGCCTATAGAATCTCTGCTCCCAAATGAGCTGGATGGCGTTCTGAATCCACCCTAGGTCGAAGCGCCACGCCACCGGACTTGTGCGCTTTAGCGGGAATTTAGTATTTGTGCTGGTCACCGAGTCTCACAACAGAGTCGATATACCCGCTGAGGGGAGCGAAATTAAATCTCTCTCCGAAGATCACAGCGGTCTCAATTGCGAGTTGGGGATCGCTGAACACGCGCAGGATCAAGTTTGACGCCAGATCTCCCGCAGACCATGTTCTGGCAAATCCGAAGCCCAGGCCGATTCCCACTCCATGCCGTACCAGGGCGGCATAGTCGTGCGGATGGCGGACCTCTTGTGTAATACGCAGAGAAAAACCCGCCACCCGGCACGAACGTTCGAGCCAGGCGCGGAGTGGATCAAGAGACAGCACGCTTGATGCAGGCTCTCCCCAGTGCGACCGAGCATCCCATCCCGCCACGCACTAAGGCTACGGCCTATCACCGGAAGGGCAACGATCCTCAGTTCGATCTTCGTAGCGAGTTGTATCGCATTGCCGGCGTCGATCTCACCGACATCCCCGGACTTAGCGCAGCCACCGCGCAAGTCATCCTTACCGAGATCGGCACCGACGTCAGCCGGTTCCGCAACGCCTCTGCCTGGAAAAACGAGTCAGTGGTGGCAAGGTGCTGGTCCTCGAAGACACGCCAAGTAAAGCATCGCGCCGCTACTGCACTGAGAATGGGCGCTAACTCCCTCAGCCGCGCGAAAGGTTACTTCGGCGAGTTCTTTCGGCGCATGCGGGCCAAACTCGGCACCGCCCAGGCGATCACTGCCACCGCACATAAAATCGCACGGATTCTCTATCACATCTTATCGACCAAGGAAGCTTACACAGAAACCGTCTTCCACCGTTGCGATGAACAGGCACGCCAGCGAGCCGAAATCCGCCTCCGCAAACAGGCAGCTCATCTCGGCTTCCAACTCCTACCCGTCCCGGCAACGGGAGAATAGTGGTTAGTTCCTCAGGAGCCCGTTCTCGGTACCAATCTACAACTGAGCATTGAAACCTACGGAGTATGGTGCAAGTCCTGGACCCAACCAACACCTTATAATAGAGCGTCTGACTAAATCATCAATTTCACGGCGCCTGCGGGTCCAAACAACAAGGCTGTTGGCTGGCTGCATAGAAGAGTGGCGCGACAGCACGCAAGAAACGACCCATGAAAGAACATTCTAATGAAAGAACATTCTAAAGTCCGCAAGATTGCTTTTGTGGGCGATTATTTGCCTCGTAAGTGCGGCATTGCCACGTTCACGTCGGATCTGCTTACGTCCGTGGCGGCTGCGCATCCCCAGAGCCAGTGTCTCGCAGTGGCGGTCACTGACATTAAAGGCAGCTACGAGTATCCGGAAGTAGTTCGTTTCGAGATTGAGGAGCAGGACTTGCCCTCATATCTGCGGGCCGCGGACTTCCTCAACATCAGCAATGTCGACATCGTCTGCCTGCAGCACGAATTCGGCATTTTCGGTGGGCCCGCAGGTGGGCACATCCTGGCGCTGCTGCGTGAATTGAGAATGCCGATTATCACCACGCTGCATACCGTTTTGCGTGAGCCAAAAATCGAGCAGCGGCGCGTGATGCAGGAGTTGATCTCGCTCTCGACCCGGTTGGTGGTCATGGTGGAGCGCGGACGCCAGATGTTGCAGGAGATTTACCAGGCCCCGCCGTCCAAGATCGATCTGATCCCGCATGGCATTCCCGACGTAGGGTTCGTCGATCCGACTTATTTCAAAGACCAGTTCGGAGTGGAAGGCAAGGTGGTACTGCTCACGTTTGGGCTGCTCTCGCCCAACAAGGGAATCGAGTACGTGCTCAACGCTCTACCCCAAATACTGGCGGAGTTTCCCGATGTTGTTTACATTGTCCTGGGCGCCACCCATCCCAATGAATTGCTCGAGCATGGCGAAGCGTATCGGCTCAGCCTGGAAATTCTCGCCAAAAAGAACAAACTGGAAAAGAACGTCATCTTTTACAATCAGTTCGTCGATCTTGAAAATCTGAAGGAGTTCATCGGCGCCGCCGACCTTTATATCACTCCTTACCTGAACGAAGCGCAGATCACCTCGGGCACGCTGGCCTATACGTTTGGCGCCGGTAAGGCGGTTATTTCCACGCCGTACTGGCACGCTACAGAGTTATTAGCAGGCGACCAAGGCGTACTGGTCCCCTTCGCCAATGCCGCCGCCATAGCGCGCGAAGTGATTGCCTTGCTGCGCGACGACCCTCGCCGTCATGCCATGCGCAAAAACGCCTACAGGCTCGGCCGGGAGATGGTCTGGAACAACGTGGCTCAAATGTACATGCGCTCCTTTGAACTGTCACGGATTGAAGGGTCGGAGCGGGCGCGAAAATCTTTGGCCACCAAGATGCTCGACCAGAAACCGCGGGAACTGCCGGAGTTGAAGTTGAGCCATCTCTCGCGCATGACTGATTCGACCGGAATGTTCCAGCATGCCATTTTCAGCGTTCCGAATTTTTCCGAGGGCTATTGCACGGATGACAATGCGCGCGCGTTCATCCTGGGAGTGCTGCTCAGTGAACTAGGAGTGGACCCGGAGCAAGTGCGGACGCTGGCCACTACCTACGCGGCATTCCTCTATCACGCGTTCGATCTCAAAGCAAAACGCTTTCACAATCACATGAGCTTCGATCGGCGCTGGCTTGATGAACAAGGGTCAGAGGATTGCCAGGCGCGAGCGCTCTGGGCGCTGGGTGTGGGAGTTGGGCGTTCCCCCTATCGCAGCTTCCAGATCATGGCTGGACAACTGTTTACGCTGGCGCTACCGGTGCTGACGGAGTTCACTTCGCCGCGGGCCTGGGCCTTCGGCCTCATCGGAATTAATGAATACCTGCGCCGCCTGCGCGGCGATAGTCTGGTGAACCAGACCCGCGAGACACTTACGGCCCGCCTCATGGAGCTTTTCGAAAAGAATGCTCAGCCGGAGTGGCGCTGGTTCGAAGACAGCTTGTCGTACGACAACGCCAAACTTCCGCACGCCCTGATTCTGAGCGGACGTGTCGCCGCACAACCAGCGATGGTGGAACGAGGGCTGGAAGCCCTGCGCTGGCTGACGGAATTGCAGATCTCCGAGCAGGGTCACTTCCGGTCCATTGGCACCAACGGGTTCTATCACCGCGGTGGGGTGCGAGCCCATTTTGACCAGCAGCCCATTGAAGCGCAAGCCATGGCCTCGGCATGTCTTGAAGCCTATCGCGCCACATCGGATGTGTGGTGGTACGAACAGGCACAATGCGCCTTCGACTGGTTCCTCGGCTGGAATGATCTGGGCGTGGAACTCTACTCTCCCAAAACCGGCGGCTGCCGCGATGGCTTGCACGTGGACCGAGTCAACCGCAACCAGGGGGCGGAATCCACTCTGGCCTTCTTACTCTCATTGGCGGAAATGCGCCTGGCGCAGAACATGCGCACCAGCTTTAAGGAACCGATTGCCGTCCAAGAAGAATAGTCCCGTCCCCTCCTCGTTTTCTGGAAATAACCAAACTATGCCGATGCAACTTAAACGTACCTCCATCGTTCTCAGGCCCGACCAGTCCCGCGTTCTTCTGCGGCCATTCAGTCCGGGTGATGCTCAGCGGGTGCGTGGTATCGCAGCCAGGATTATGTCGCTCCCGGATGACCAGGTCGGCCTTCTTCTGGACGAAGTCTCCGCTGAATTCTCAAAGCGGCACCAGCAGATACACAAACTCTTTCGGCGACGCTTTGAACAAGTCCGCGAGTTGCTGCCGAAGAACGAGGAGCTTTCTGAACAAAGGAAACTGTTGATCGGTTCCTATTTCCTGGCCGAATACTCGTTAGAATCTGCCGCTCTGTTCAACCCCTCCATCATTCCGCACCCTGACCAGACAGACCTGCCGGCTGGCGCTCTGCGTTTTGTCCTCAGCTTGCGCGCAACCGGGGAAGGGCACATCTCTTCCATCACTTTTCGGACCGGTGTCATCCACGCAGATCATCGGATTGAAGTGGTGACGCCAACTGGCTTCCTCACCGAGCCGCGTCAAAGCCCCAACCTGCAGTACGAGAAGGCGCTGTTCGCGCGAAAACTCGTTGAGCTGGGATTGACCAGTGAATTCAGCCAGCGGGTAATGAGCAGACTCGGAGAGTCGTTTGGGCTGGAAGAGTTGCGCGCCAATCTGGAAGCCGAAGTAAACCAGTTTCGCCTGAAGGAGTTCCGCGTCTCGGATGGAGTGGTGCAACACGATGAGAATGTCGCGCAGGGAATTTGGATGCTGGCTCGCTCCAACTATGAAGTGCAGTTCCAGTCAGACCAGCAGTTGTCTGAGCGCATTATTTTCCCAGCTACTCCTTCGCAAAGGAATGGCATTGAGGATGCACGGTTTGTTTGTTTCAAGAACGATGACGGCACTCATATTTACTACGCCACTTTCACTGCTTTCGATGGCAGAGTGATCATGCCGGAGCTGGTAGAAACGACTGACTTCCTCCTTTTTCGATTCATTACCTTGAATGGTCCAGCCGCCGAAAACAAGGGCATGGCCCTCTTTCCCCGGAAAATTAACGGCTTCTATGCCATGCTCTCCCGCCAGGACAATGAGAACATCTACATTATGTTTTCCGACAACGTCCACTTCTGGAATGAGCGCAAATTGATCCTTAAACCTGTTTTCCCGTGGGAACTGGTCCAGCTTGGGAACTGCGGGTCCCCCATTGAGACCGATGCTGGCTGGCTGGTCCTGAGCCACGGGGTTGGCCCGATGCGCAAGTACTGCATCGGCGCATTCCTGCTGGATCGCAATGATCCGAGCAAAGTTATCGGACGGCTGCGGGAACCCCTGATCAAACCTAACGAGAGCGAACGCGAAGGCTACGTGCCTAATGTTGTTTATACCTGTGGCGCTCTCGTCCACAAGAATGAACTGGTCATCCCTTATGCCATGGCTGATCACGCCACTGGTTTCGCTACCGTGCCGCTCGCTGAGGTTCTGGCTGCCATGCATCCGGAAGGTTGCTGAACAGCATGACCGTTACCAGCAAGAAAAAGAAAAGAAGAGTGGCGGTGCTGTCGCCGGTAGCTTGGCGAACTCCGCCTCGGCAATACGGCGCCTGGGAGACGGTGGCCAGCAACATTACCGAAGGGCTGATCGCACGGGGCTGGGATGTAACCTTGTTTGCCACCAGGGATTCTGTGACCCGCGCTCATCTGCATGCCGTGGTAGACCGGGGATATGAAGAGGATCCCTCTGGCGACCCCAAAGTGGCTGAATACCTCCACATCTCTGAAGCGTTCGAGCATGCGGCTGAGTTTGACCTCATCCACAGCCACTACGACTTTATGGCGTTGACTTACAGCCGATTGGTCAAAACGCCGGTGCTCACCACCGTCCACGGGTTCTCATCGCCCAAAATCATGCCCGTCTATGAGAAGTATGGTGACGGATATTTCGTTTCCATCAGCGATTCCGATCGCGCACCCGGACTGAATTATCTGGCAACCGTCTATAACGGGATCGACCTCGCGCTGTATCCGTTGCAGGAATCCGGCGGCGATGACCTGATCTTTCTAGGCCGAATTCATCCGGATAAGGGCGTCCATCTGGCCATTGAGGCTGCGCGCCTGAGCGGCCGGCGTTTGATCATCGCAGGAATCATCCAGGACGAAGTCTATTACCGGGAAAAGCTCCAGCCACACATTGATGGTCAAAAAATCTGCTATGTAGGACCGGTGGGGATAGCGGGAAAAAATGAATTGTTCGCGCGGGCCTGTGCGTTACTTCATCTGAACACCATCCCTGAGCGGTTCGGTCTGGTCCTGGCGGAAGCCAATGCAGCTGGCGTTCCTGTGATTGCCATGGATCTGGGTTCGTGCTGTGAGGTTATCGGGGACGGACAGACCGGCTTTCTGGTCAACAACGTCCATGAAGCAGTGCTCGCGCTGCAACGCCTTCCTGAAATCAATCGTCGCGCCTGCCGCCAGCGCGTCCAGCAATACTTTTCCATCGAAACTATGGTGGAGGGGTATGAAAAGGTTTACGAGACAATTTTTGACTTGAGAGAAAAGAGACAGTCATGAAGGCGGACATTGTTAGACGCTATAGCCACAACCCCATCCTGACCAAAAAGGATGTCCCATACCCGGTGGAAACCGTTCACAACGCAGCGGTGGTGAAACATGAGAACGAATACATCATGCTTTTCCGTTCCCATTTGCGCACCGGCCGCTCTATCCTTGGTTTGGCCCGCAGTCGCGACGGATTCCACTTCGCCGTCGATCCCCAGCCCTTTCTCACTCCCACGCCGGACGGCCCATTTGCCGCCTACGAAGAGTTCGGCGTTGAAGACCCGCGCGTGACCCGGCTGGAAGGGGAATACATCATCACCTACAGCGCTTACTCGCGCAATGGAGTGCGAATCGCCCTGGCCAAAACGAAGGACTTCAGTAAGGTGGAAAGAGTATCCCTCATTACCCAGGCAGATTATCGGAATGTGGTGATCTTTCCCGAAAAGTTTGATGGACTCTATGCCCGGTTGGACCGTCCTCATTCTGAGATCTCTCCTTGGTCAATCTGGATTTCCTATTCTCCCGATTTGCATTTCTGGGGTGAATCTCAGCTCATCATGAGACCGGTGCCGTATCACTGGGACGAAATGAAGATCGGTCCGGGTGCGCCGCCGATCAAAACGGACCAAGGATGGCTTTCCGTCTATCACGGAGTTTTCAAGACGATGGATGGATCGGTCTATCGTTTAGGCGTTGCCCTTCATGACCTGCAGAACCCGGCTAAGATCATCGGGGTGGGCGACTCTTGGATTTTGCAGCCGGAAGACCCCTGGGAAATAACTGGATATGTCCACAACGTAGTCTTCACCTGTGGGGCCGTTCCTGAGTCCGATGGGACCGTGAAGATTTACTGGGGTGCCGCAGATACGGTCATGTGCGTAGGCGAGGCGAACATATCAGATCTGGTCGCCCTGTGCCAGGACCATGGCAGACAAGCCAAATAGATACTTGGGCTGTCCCCTTTGCCAAAATCGAAAGCCGGTTGCTGGCGGCTTGCTGATCATTTCGCACCTCTAGACAGGGGAGAAATCGAGCGGGGCAAGTGGAACTTAACGCTCGGAACGCTTTGCAAGATCGCCGAGGAATTGGGCACGACCGTCGCTAAATTGCTGAAGGGGATTGCCTAACAGGGAATTTTTTGTAGAAATATGCTCTTAAAACGGGGCTAGATCTTAAGCGTTTACTTTTGGGGCGAGAGGGGTGTCCAGAGGGGGACGGGCCTGAAGTGCCCGCTTTGGCGAAATAAAGTCTGATAACTCGAAGTCGTAGGCACGGCTCAAACTCAGACTTTGTGGATTCATTCAATAAAGAGAAAACAGTTCATCAGCGAACGCCGCACTGGACGCCGCCGAAGCGGCTGCCCGGTCCCTGTTCCAGGGATGGCATGGAAGCCCGCCGTTGCAGCTCCGCAGCTTGCATTTTGTTCCAGAACTTTCCTCGCAGGACAACATCTACAAGTGGCCTAGCCGCCTGTCTCTTCCAGCATGGCCTCGTACACATCCTTCAGCCGTCTGGCGGGCTTTTCTGTTCTTGTGACGAGACAGCAAAAGACATTCGTCCGTCTGAGTGTCGCGGTGCGCCTCATCCTTTGCTTCGGCATACGATGTAGCCGTTCCTGACGCCTTGTTAAATTTAGAGGGTTTGACGAATGATGAGTATCAGCGTAGCGTTAAAGATGAGTTATACCCCATATCCTCATTCAGATCCTCTGAACTAAGTCAGTCCCTCTGAAGTTCTCCCTCTTAGCAAATCCAAACCTTTAGGAGGTTGCTATGTTTGCTCGTAATGTTTCTATGCGCTTGAAACCGAACACTCTGCATGATTTCCAACAGACATTCGAAATGGAAGTAATACCAATGCTGCGCAAGCAGGCGGGATTCCGTGACGAAATCACGTTTGCCGACGATAACGACACCAATGTGACCGCGATCAGCCTTTGGGAGTCCAAGGAGCAAGCTGAGACCTACAGCAAGAGCACGTATCCAACGGTGTTGAAGACCTTGGATAAATTCCTGGATGGTCCACCGAAAGTTCGCGTTGCGAATGTAATTAGTTCCACTTCACACAAAATAACTGCGGCCACGGTCGTAGCTGCCTAAGGCGATCCACGTCAGACGGGAAGGGTTGGCATTCGCCCTTCTTGTCGGACGTTCGTAAGAAACTTGCGACCTTGGCTAATGAACTGTCCCCATGACGCCGATACGATGCACTGTCGGTTCAACGAAAAGGGCACTCTGCCTTTCACGAAGCATCACATTAGCGGTTGGCCGTCGCGGCTTAATGCGCGTTATTTATGTTTCCGGCTATACGGATCGCGGCCTGGAAATAGTAACCACCGACAGCAAAGCAGCTTTCTTGCGCAAGCCATACAGTCTTGCCGACTTAGGCCAGCAAATCAGGTCCGCAGCTTCCAGCCCTCCGTTGCCGTAAATTTTTGTTGGGGAGCGTTTGGTCAGATGACATTCCGGACGAGGCAGAGGAAGAATAGGACAAGGGCTTAATACTTAACAAAGGTATTGGACAATAAAGCTGTCTATCGCCTTATTGTGCTGCGGAAGAGTAGGCGGCAAGCGGCGCATCTTTATCAACTTCTTTAATATGCGCCGAGTAAGAGCTATGGCGGCAAGCCGCTCGGAATTATCTGAACTGCGGAGCGCTATGCTAAGACTCACGATCCTAAGAGCGCGTTGATTAATATTTAACTTATATAGCATTAGAATGCTCTAGGTTTTCCCCTTGGAATATTAGAATTTCTTAGGTTGAGCTACTATCTCTAAACAATCTTAGCTAGTGGTCAATATTGTATCGACTTCAAGATCGCTAAAGCCTAAGCTGCTCTATAGAGTGTTGTATTGTGAACCGCCTGCTACGCCTGTTAATCGTTGAAGATTCCAAAGATTGCGACGAGCTTTTATTGCGCGCTGTGCGAGATCGTGCAGACATCGTCTTCCATGCGCGCCGCATTGGATCGTCAGGATTGAGTAGGGAGCGCGGCAGGAAAAGGAACAACGTTTCGCTTTACTTTGAACACTTGAGCCGGCATAGCGTAGAGGGTGAGAACCGTTATTCCCATTGCTTCTCAGAAAGGGCAGTCTGCGGCTCTGGCAAAACAATGGCTGACTCTGGCGGCAACATGCGAACACCAAAATTCCGATAGGAAACATCAGGCTATATGAAGGTCAAGTCATTATTGAATTGGAAACTACAACTCGCGTTCGGGGCGGCCATTTTCGCCTTACTTGTGGTGGGTGCGGTCTCCTATCGCGGCATTATCGTCTCCAAAGAAAGCGGCCTGTGGGTCCGCCATACGCATGAAGTTCTGGAAGACCTTAAGGACCTGCTCCTGGCGACGGAGAGTATGAAAGCCAGCGCCGGCGAATTTGTGTTGACTGGCAAAGACTCCTATCTCGAGGCCTACCACGCCAGCCGAGCGAAGGCAGAGCAGGACCGCATGACCCTTCGCAATTTGACCGCCGACAACCCCAGACAGCAACGCCTAATTCCAGAGCTCGGAAGGTTGTCTGCTCAGCAGATTGAACTTTCAGAGAAGGTCATCGATCTGCGCCAAAGGCGTGAAGGAGGCAGTGGTTTCCTTGCCTTCGGGTGCAGCTCTCGTAATTCTCGAACTCCCTGTTAAGAGTCAGCCTACGTCGTACCGGGCAGTCTTGAAGTCGTTCCTAAACAACCAGGAAGTGCTTAGCGAGAGTTCTTTGCATCCAGTACCAAGGAACGGAAGTATGGTGGTTACGCTCGCAGTTCCTGTCTCCGTCGTGGAAGATCGAAAGCATTATGTGGTCGACCTCTACTCGACCGATGCGGCCGACAGGCTTGAAAAGATACGTTTCTTCACTCTTTACGTCGAGAAACAATAGTTGGCATCTTGGATTTGACAGTCTCGGTCGAGGCCACCTCGCAACATCTGGATAGGTTTTCGTCTCGCCGCGAAGAACGGGTCAAAGAGAATTTGTGCGGAGCTGCGCTAGCGAAATAGATTCGAGTAGACCGTTAGCGCTCCGTCCACTTCATTTCATAAACTTCGCTCGAAATGGAAATCTGGCACACAATTGGTGAACCGTCGGGAGTCAAGCCTATCCAATTGCTTAGTTGACCGGGCATTTTCTGGAAAGAAGCCAAGTCCACCACCGTAGTTCGGTTCCCATCTCCAATGCTCACTCGCTCGACCACACGCCCTTCGACACGGGGACTGTCGGCATAGATGGACTGGGAATCGCTTGACCAGTTAATGTTGTCGCCCGTTACCGAGGTAGCCAGTAGCCTCCAGAGTTGTGTGCCGACGTCAAATAGCATCAGGTGACCTGTCATTGGCTGGAGCGCGGCGATAAATTTGCCGTCCGGCGACCACCGAGCAGTACGGAAATTGTGAGACTTGGGCACAATCTGTGCGTTGCGGGTCGCCAAATCGATTCGCCGTACCCATGCGGTTTGTGTATCCTCACCGTAAACGTTAGCGTAGACAATTTCCTTGCCATCCGGTGACCAGCTTGGCCCGCCCTGGTTATCGCTGCCTTCGGCGGCTTCCTCGATTGGGCCTCCATCGCGGCTAACGAGACGAATCCTATACGGACTATTGTGTTCCCTCCCCATAAAGGCGATGCGCCGACCATCGGGCGACCAGGAGGATACCTCGACTTGCATGGGAGGCTTGGTCAACTGCAAGAGCTCGGTGCCGTCCGCCCGGCTCCGCCATAAGGAACGATCGAGGATATCCACGAATGTAATCCATTGGCCGTCCTTAGAAAAGGCAATAAACTCAGCGGACAAACCGGGACGGAAAGGTTGCCATCCTCTCTCAGCATCGTGTTCCCAGAGTCCTCCACGATAGGCGCTACCAATCATAAGGTACAGCTCATTGTCTGTCTTGGCTGAGGCAAACGCCATGAGGGTTCCGATGTTGACCGGTAGTTCACCCGCGTGCAAGCCCGTTGATAGGCCATCCTCGGGCGACATCATCAAGTGCGCCTTACCGTCAGGATCGAACCGTGAATATACAGATGTCTTGCCGCCGTGCACCCAAGTCCAGTCGCCACAACAGCCAAAACCCGGCAGGAGCTCGTGCTGCGCCTCGGTTCTATCTTTGTTTGCCGCAATTTCCCATGCTGAAGAACGGTTCGCCGCGGCATCAGATAGGGCAACCCGCAGCCTTCCGCCGTCAGGAGTCCACGCCAACTGGACCACCGGCAAGGCAAAAGATCCTATCGAGCGTGAGTTAGAACCGTCCGCGTCCATTACCGTAATCTTCGTCCGATTCGCACAGGCAATCTTCCGGTTGTCAGGAGACCACCGGGCCACAGAACACAGCACGTCACCCTTTCGGATTGGAGAGCCTCCCTGGGCCGGAATAGTCCACAGCGGCCCTTCCCGTGCCGGCCCGTCCATCGATGTAACCAGCAGCGTCTTGCTCTCATTGGATAGGTCCTGAAGGAACACGATGGCAAAGGGGGTGTCAATTTCACGGATTGGGCTCCCGGCAACCGGGGCGGACACCAGGATTTGTCGGGCACCGTCAGTCTCATTGAAATAAAGTGTTGTGCCGTCGGTCCGGAGAACGCTTCCCTTGCTGCGCCCATCAACTGTCAGTTGATGGAGGTTGGACGAATGCATCTCAGCTGGCGAATGCCATCGTGCAACTAAAATGCCAACGCTGCCGAGGAGAACGCATCCGGTGAAGACAAGTAACAACCGTTTAAGACCAAAGGGCCGAATGGGAGGTTTTTCATCTTCACATTCCGGGCCAGCAGCAGCCGGTGCTGGCGTCAAAGAACCCTGCTGCTGTTCTTCAATCACTCCATTGGCAGAGTCAACATCGCGGTCATCCTTATTCTTATCAATAGGACTCGCATTGACTACCTCGGAAGCCTTGGCCGATACAGAAGGCTCTGCAATCTCAAATTCCTGAACTTTGATCTGCACCGGCACTACGAAGCGGTAGCCCTCTTGGGGGACTGTTTGGATGTATGGACTCTTATTCTTACGTTGACCAAGAACATCCCTTACCCGGCTAATGGTCACTCTTAGATTGTGTTCATCAATATGAACGTCAGGCCAGACCTTCTCGATCAATTCCCTCTTCGCAACAAGGCGTCCATTGGCCTCAACAAGCACTAAGAGGGCGGTGAATTCCTTCCACGTCAGCTTCAATGCCTTGCCGTCTCGTGTCAGTAATCGTTCCTGAGGGTCTACGCAAAACTGCTCAAACTCGTATATGACCTTTTCTTTCATCGAAATACGTGCCTTACAAATTTTTGAGGAAATTTGATTTGCACCTAGGAGAGTGCGCCTCTATTGTCAACCTCGGCGAGAGTCTAACCAACATATCGCTTCATCGGAAATCGTCAAGCCAGCAATTGCGCTTTCGACCACGCTCACATGGGGGAAAGGCCCTTCTGGACATATTTCCAGCGGTAGGCGTTAGCTCAAACGAAGGCGATGAAGTCGGATGATTTTATGACAGTCTCAGGGTAGATGTAAATGGATGAATACAATGAAAATGTCACTGAAACGCACTGCAAATTGCTGTTCCTTAGCAGGATGCGGAAAAACGACGGCTCGACTTAAAATGCTGTCCGAGTTTCGTGATTTTCGTGACCAAAGGGGGAGTTTCGGTCACAGCCGCTGCGGCCGGTGGATCCTTTTACAGGCAACCGACATAGTTCGGCGTTG
>WNFP01003965.1_pt1 | contig 15989 bp, 18 predicted proteins | sample 5400201 | NCBI WGS metagenome assembly WNFP01 (sample SAMN13153355, study PRJNA577476) | soil metagenome | isolation source: 115 cm saprolite under Madrone tree | place: USA:California | collected 2016-06-14
AACCAATCCTCGCTCGCGAGCACACGCATACTCCGCAAGAGTAGGACGACCCACGCCAAAAACTTCGTCGCCCGGTTTGAACTGCGTCACGTTCTTGCCAACCGCTTCCACCTGACCGGCCAGATCGTTGCCTAACCCTGTCTTCTCTGGTTTGCGCAGCCCGGACATCAGGCGAAGCGGCCACGGCCCTCGCATCAAGCCGGGATCAATAAAATTGAGGGAAGCCGCGCGAACTTTGATCAAGACTTGATCGTCGTTCGGAGCAGGCTTTTCAACGTCTTCAAACTTGAGAACGTCAGGTGAACCATACTCGCAAAAACGAATGGCTTTCATAGGATTGACCAAAGCAGTCTTGCGATCGCAATCGTTAGTCGATCTCCAGTAAGCGATGAATCCGACCAGGAACCCCAAAACTAACGCGACCAAGATCACGCGTGCGCTCCACTTTAGGATTCTCGTTAGCTTCATGTGATTTAGCGCGACTCCTCTCCGATCGTGATGACGAGCTTGCCGCGAGCGTGCCCTGCATCGAGCTGGCGGATAGCTTCCGGCGCTTCACTTAATTTGTAAGTCCGCTCGATGACGGGCCTGACCTTTCCCGCCTGCATGAGGTCGCCCAGCATGCTGAGATCCTGTTTGCTCACCTTGGTCATGTACTGGGCGAACTTTTGATCGGTGAACGATGACAATCCTCGCGCTGTGAAAAGATTACCAGCGATGCGTCCGAGGGCCTGACCTTCTTTTACCCCGGCTCCGCCCATGCCGGCCAAAACGCAAATGCCTTTTGTAGTCAACACGCGACGGCGTTCGAAGAAGGAATGGTTGCAAACGTTATCGAAGATCACGGCGTAACGCTGGTCGCTCTTGGTGAAATCCTCCTTGGTGTAATCGATGACGTTGTCGGCGCCGATCGATCGGACAAGATCGAGATTCCGCGTACTACAAACAGCCGTGACCTCCGCGCCAAGAGACTTCGCGATTTGCACGGCGAATGTTCCTACACCTCCGGTCGCGCCGTTAACCAAGACCTTCTGCCCAGGCTGAATCTTTCCCTCGCGCAGGCCCTGCAGCGCAGTAAGTCCGGCCAGCGGCAGAGAGGCGGCTTGCTCAAACGAAACGTTCGGCGGCTTGATGACCAGGGCTCGTTCGGGAGTAACTGCATACTCGGCCAGTGAGCCTCGACAGATGCCGAACACTTCGTCGCCCGGTTTGAATTGCGTCACGTTCTTACCGACCGCTTCCACGACGCCGGCGACATCGCGCCCGAGGCGTGTGTCTCTTGGTTTGCGCAATCCGGAAATCAAGCGATTAAGCCATGCGTCGCGGATCATGTAAGCATCCAGCGCGTTAAGTGACACCGCCCGAACTCTAATCAAGACCTGGTTGTCGGTCGGCACAGGCTTCTGAACATCATCGAACCTTACGACATCGGGCGAACCGTATTCGCAGTAACGTATTGCTTTCATAAGATTAGTCGGAGCGGCAGCGTTGCGATTGCAATCGTTGGTCGAAGCCCAGTAGGCGATGAACACCGCTAAGATCGACAAGATCAAGGCGAGCAGGACCAGTCGAAGACTCCATTTTAAGATGCGTTTCAGTTTCACAACGTGATGAACGATCAGCCTAACCAGAATTCGATCGTTCTATGCTTTCGGCCTGAGCTTTCCAGCGTTCGTTATTCACGCCGAATATGAGGAGCCACAACTGCAGTGGAATCTCCGCCAGTCCACACGCGACTGCGATTGGCAGAAACAAATAGTGTCCGAGCGGCGGCCACATATACATCATCCAACCCAAACCATCGATGGCCAGGAGCACACCAAAAATTCGAGGCAGGAAGGTGGACTTAAAAATCAGATAGCCGGCCAAAACACACCAAAGTCCAAAAAACACGAGGTTGGTATCCATGGCGAGGCCATTCACTTTGAGAAACATGTAGGCCAGCGCCTGCAACTGTTCCTGGGTAAGCGCGCTCAGAGAGCTCCCGGCGGTCAACACGAGCAACGGCGCGAAATAAAGAAGAGCCGTAACCGCCTGAAGAGCGCAGGTAATGAGAATGACGAACGCTGCGCACAAAGAGACGCTTTTGTTTACTGGTCTAAACAACTGATAAAAAAGAAATCCCCAACCGAGATGAAACGCGACGCCCAAAAGGGAGGAAACGAAACCCCATCGAAACAAAGTCTCGTGCTGCAAAATATTCGCCGCCGTCGCGGTGGCATTGCCAGCCACAAGAAGTTTTCCGAGAACGGTTACCTGCCCCCACGATGATGTGAAACCTTCGAGCGCTTCAAAAACGCCGGCCAATCGCGCCTTTGCTTTCGGCGACCATTGTTTGGCTGTCTGTGTCATAGTTGCGGAGCTTGCACTCGTGAGTCGCTTACTGAAGTGACAGCCGAAAGCGGGATCTTTGCTCCCCAGATCAGCAGCCAGAAGATGATCGGCAATTCCCATAACTCGAGGATCATCGCAATCTGATCTCCAAGCTGCTTATAGGTTGGCAGGACCAAAACGGTGAGTGAACCGATGAGGTAACCCACACCCGCGATAAAAAGTAAGTACCCAAGGAAGCGGGGAATGAAACCAGATCGAATGACAAGGGTCCCGAACGGAAACAGCCAGAGTCCCCAAAAGACTTGCGCGACAACAAGTGCCTGTCCGTGCAACCGGAAAAATAAATAACTCAAACTATCGAGTTGATGTTGATCAAAGGTCGATAAGAAATTCGCGCCCCCGGCTACGATCAGCGCAGCGAGTTCGCCCAGCACCGCTAGAAGAGAGATCGGCGTGGAGATTAATAGCAAAATCGCCATCGCCATCGCATGCTTCTCACTGACCGCCTTGAAGAGTCGATAAAGAGCCAAAACGACAAAGATAAAAATGATCGAGCCAATCAGTTCGCTCGCGATACCTAGCCGAAGAAGAGCCTCGGACGCGCGAATGTTATTGGCGGTCGCTGTTGCGTCATCGCGGACGAAGACCTTGCCGTTGACATATACCCACGCAAACACAGCCATGATGCTGGCCAAAACGTAAAGGACCCCCGCAATATGTGCTTGTTTCTTGATCGTATTCATACAGGCGGGTGCATTTTCGTCGGTTGTTCGTTCTCGGAACGGGAAGAAATCAAAGCGGACCGCGATAGCGACGCAGTCGAATCGCTGCGACGATGAATGCAGCCGCGAAGACCAAACCGATCCAGAGCCCCGGTGTGCTCAGAAATTTGCCTGGTGTCAGTTCCATCACGATCGGCATATTTCCTTTCGGGGCGAATGCGAACGCTTCTTCGCCGAATCCGAGCAGGCGATGCTTCAGTAGGCCAGCAAAGTGCGACGTGTTAAAGCTGATCTTCTCGAAAATGGCGATCACAAATGGTGGTAGCACCGCCCAGAGAAAGGTCGCCCGCCTCGCCACACCCGAAATTAACAGGGCCCAGCCGTAAATCGGCGCATGCCACAATGCGAGTGCGACCAGGCCGTAAACCAGCACCATCCAGTTTTGAAACCAGGGGATGATTGTCCACGTGGATGCGGGACTCATGCCATGCGCTATCAGGAGTCCGCTGGTCCAGAGCAGCATGACCAACTGAGTAACAGCAATGATTACGAAGGTGATTACTGGCAGGACCGCCAGCGGAATTGTCGCCTTCGAAAACACAGTGGTGAGATCGGAAACGGGTAGCGATTTCCAAAATAAAATGCTGCGGTCGCGACGTTCGCCATGCAAAGCATCCAGACAATAGAATACGCCGACGATGAAAGCGGTGAAGATCAGCATTATTGCCGCTACATCGTACGGCGCCTCAATCCCTGCACGCGCTTTTGCCGGATCAAGCAACAACACCGCGCGTCGGCGCTCCGCCAGGCCAATCGTGCTCGCAAGAAAACCGAGCAGCACAACCAGAGCGACAATCAGCGGCACGATGTAGATGGACCAATTCTCCCACAACTCGCGCCGCAACGACCAATACATCGGTCGCGTCGGTGCAATTGCGATTCCTTGCGACTGGTTAGGCGATTCGGGAATGGTGATCGATGGCGTGTTCATTTTGTGATCTCTGACCGCTGACTTGTGACGTCTGACCTCTTTGCCGACCCGGCATTATTGTTCATCACTGCAACGAACAAATCGGCAATGCTTGGCGTGCGCACATCGCCAAGCGCGGCGAGTTGATTACGGGGTGCACCATCACTTCCACGTAACGCGACTCGTATTCTTCCATGCTGCACTCGAGCACGATGCGGCCGCGATCGATAAAAATCAGATCGGTCAGGACATCCTGAACTTCTTCGACCTGATGTGTGGTCACAATGATCGTGCGGCTGCCATCGAAGTAGTCGTTAAGAAGTGAATCGTAGAATTGCTTTCGATAGAGGATGTCGAGACCGAGCGTCGGCTCGTCCAGCACCAGCAGCTTCGCGTCGATCGCCATGACCAGCGCGAGATGCAGTTGCGCGACCATCCCTTTCGATAATTCACGCACTTTGCTGGTGCGTTTAATCGTCGTTTTCGCCAGAAAGCTTTCCGCCTTCGCGCGGTCAAACTTCGGATGCACACCCGCGACGTAATCGAGCAATTGCGTAACCCGGATCCAGCGGGGCAACATCGCGACGTCGGCGATGAAAGAAACGTCGCGCATCAGCTCATCGCGCGAATTCCAGGGATCGCGCCCGAGCACTCTCAGTTCTCCCTGGTATGCGGTTAATCCGAGAATCGCATTTAGCAAAGTCGTTTTCCCGGCACCGTTCGGTCCGATGATTCCGAGAATGCGGCCCTCTTCGACGCGAAGATCGACATTTTCGAGCGCTACCGTTGTTCCAAAAACCTTGCCGAGACCGCGTAGTTCTATCGTTGCCATGAGCTTACGGTTTCTCCTTTCCGGTCTTTGATGAATGGTGGGCTGCCGCCTCGAGCAGTTCTTTTGGATCCAGGCCGAGCCGGCGAATGGTCGCGTGCACTCGTGGCCAATGCTCGTTCAGAAATTTTTGCCGTTCACCTTTTACCAACAGATCGCGCGCGCCGGATTTAACGAACATGCCAAGACCTCGCCGCTTTTCGACGAGCTCCTCGTCGACGAGTTCCTGGTAGGCTTTGAGGACAGTGAGCGGATTGACTCGATACTCGGCTGCGACATTGCGCACAGACGGCAGCGGATCGCCTTCTTTGAGGACGCCGTCGAGAATCATATGGACGACGCGATCACGAAGCTGGCGGTAAATCGGCTGACTATCATTCCATTCACGGTTCACGATTCATCCAATGTTCCAGATAGCGTTGGCGAGGGCGGCTCCAGGCACTGTTCAGTTCGATTACTGCCCCTCATATGGTGATATAGTTAACTATAACACCATCTCACGTGCAACCTTTTAAAAAAGCTTTTCCGTCGCCAGTGCCTCCCCCCTGAAAAGGGCCTTTACGCTTTACGCTTTCTCGACTGGAGAATCCGCGCCTGCCGCCGCCTTTGAATGAAGATCTACGAAAGAATTAGGTGGCACTCATATATAAGCGCGCATTTTTCGTCCAGGAGCCGTCCTGGTAGAAAACAGGATTGGGCCCGAGCTGACCTACATTTTTAATTGGGCGACGGCGGCGTCGCACTCTTGAACTTTTGCAGCGAACTTTCCCGCTGGAAGAAGCGAACCCGGCACTGGAAGAATTTCGCGACAGCAAGTTTGCCGGCACCGCCGTCTTGGTCGTCAATAAAGATTAACTGTGTGAACGCTCTCATTTTAGATCTAACCCTGATTTTACCATTTCGAGCGCGATCTTAATTTGCACAGCACCGCCGTTCTCGCGATCAACGAGGACTAATTGTAGGGCGTTTTTTTCTGAAACGCCGTGCTTGCCATAGCGTCGAATTCAGACGGCTTTATTTTCGACCTTCGACACGCAGCGGAGCTCGCGTTCTTTCAGGCGTGGGCTAGATAATGTGATGGCTTCATCACAGTTTCCGTCTGAGCAAACGGACGCCGGCGAGTTTCAGCGACAGGAGGACGCGTTTCGTGATTGGATTTCGAACGATGGATCTACATCGTATCCCGCCGCGGCCGGCCGCTATCATCTTTACGTCTCGCTCGCGTGCCCGTGGGCGAGTCGCACCGTCATCTTTCGAAAACTCAAAGGACTCGAAGATGCGATCGGCCTAACCATTGTCGATCCTTACCGGGACGAGAAAGGCTGGGCGTTTCGCGATCCCGATCGCAGTCGTCCAGGAACACTGAAAGACATCGACAAGTTTGAATCGACCGACCCGATCAATCGCTTTCACTACTTAAGTGAAGCTTACGCAGCCACCGATCCGACGTACGACGGCCGCGTCACTGTCCCGGCGCTTTGGGACAAGGAAACAAAAAAGATCGTGAACAACTGCGAGGATGACATTTGTCCGATGTTCAACAACGCATTCAACGTGTTCGCGAAAAACAAAGATGCCGATTTTTTCCCGAAAGAAATCGAAGCCGAGCACGCCAAGCTTTCCGAGTTCATCTACGACAACATCAACAACGGCGTTTACAAGGCCGGCTTCGCTACTCGCCAGCGGGCTTACGAAATCGCGTGCAAGAAACTTTTCGATGCGCTCGACGAAATGGAAAAACGGTTGTCGAAAAACCGCTACTTATTTGGCAATCGCATCGTCGAAGCCGATTGGCGTCTCTTCTGCACGCTGATTCGGTTCGACGTCGTATATCACGGACATTTCAAATGCAATCTTCGCCGGATCATCGATTACCCGAACCTGCAAGGTTACCTGCTCGATCTTTATCAGCAGCCCGGAATCTCCGAAACCGTTAGCATCGATCACATCAAGCGGCACTACTACATGACGCACGAGGAAATTAATCCCACTCGCATTGTGCCGCTCGGGCCGATTGTTCGCCTCGGCGAATCCGTCCACTGGCGGATCGATCTGACAAAGCCGCACGGGCGCGAACGCATCTAGCTTTCAGCGGCGGAGTTCGTCGAGCGCTTTGCCCAAGCGCTCGACCCCGGCGTTAAATCGCTCAGGGTCGCAGCACATTCCGATCCGAATGTGCTGCGGTGATTCGAAGAAGCGCCCGGGAACAACTGCGGCTTCGTATTTTGTTAGTAGGAGCACGCACAGCTCATCCGCATTGATATTCCTTAATCGCGGAAACGAAGTTGTGCCGAATTTTGTCGGCACAACTTCAATATCGTCCCGGGCCGCGAAAAAGTTGTTCAACGTTCGTCGATTCGTCTCCAGCATTGCTTTGGCGCGTGCGGCAATTTTTGGAAGTTGATTTAGCGCCGACGCACTGAGTCGTTCCATCACGTTCGGTGCGCTCGCGGCGAAGATATCGTCGAGTCGTCGGATTTTTTCGGCAAGCTCCGCTTCAGCCAGAATCCAGCCGCAACGAAGCCCGCTTAAGCCGTAGCCTTTGGTAAGACTGCTCGCCGCCACAAATTCGCGGCCAAGCGAAAGTGCCGACTTCGGCGCATTTTCAAACATTGCTTCCAGATAAACTTCATCTACCAGCACGCGCGCTCCCACGCTGCGCGCTAGTTCCCCAATTTTCCGCAGCGTCGCCTCGTCAACCAGCGCGCTGCTCGGATTATGCAGATTCGTCAGCACGATCAAGCGCGTGCGCGACGTGGTCCATTTCTCCAAGTCGACGATGTCGATCTTGAATCCGTCTTCGAACTTTCTGGGAAAACGTTTGATCTTCGCGCCGAGATATTCGGCAACCGCGAGCAGGGGATCGTAGGTTGGCTGCTCGATCAAAACTTCGTCGCCATGTTCCAACAGCGCTGCCATCGCGAGATGATTCGCCATCGAGGTGCCGCCCGAAACAGTGACGACATTTTCTCGCCCGACGCGACAATGCACTGCGAGCGTATCGACCAGTGGCCGATAGCCGTAGGCGTTGTCGCCGTGCAACTCTAAATCGCTCAGTTGCGGATCCAATTCCGCGAACGGCAGATTGAGAATCCCGCTCAAGGCGAGATCGTATTTCACTTTCGGGCGTGTTTTCGCCCAATGCATGAACTGTGATCCCTTGTGGTTCATTGAATCGGTACTCTCCGCGTTTTCCAGAAAAGATATGCTGGCAATCCGGTCAGCATGATTCCAAGGCCGATCAAACTGTTATGCGGGTAGCGATAGACGGTGCTGAACAGCATTGCGCAACATGCCACGATAAAGAAAAGCGTCGTGACTGGATGACCGGGCACGCGGAAACGGGGTGCGAGCTCCACAGGCATTGGACTGGCAGCTGGCGGAGGCGAGTCGGTCTTGCGGCGATGTCGAAAAACGAAAACGCATCCGGCTGTCAGGGCGAAAAAGATGACGTCCACCGACACGACGTAGTTCAGGATTTGCTCGTACCGACCGGAGAATGTGATCAAGATCGCGACGGCGCCCTGCAAAGCGATTGCGAAGGCCGGAACTCTTGCGCGATTTAGCTTTGCCAGGCTTGCAAAAAACAAACCGTCTTCAGCCATCGCGAAGTAGACGCGCGGAGTGGTGAGCATGCTTTGGCTAAGAAATCCGATGGTCGAAACCGCGATCCCCGCGGCAATGATGCGCGCACCATTTTCACCAAGCGCCAATTGCATCACCGACGACGCCGGGGTCCTGGTTTGGGAAAGACCGACAGGTCCCAGTGCGTGAACGCAGACGAAACTTACCGAAAGGTAAACTGCAATCACTCCAAGAACACCTAGCAACAAGCCGCGCGGAAGATTTTTTTGCGGTTCGCGCACTTCGCCTGCCACGAAACACGACGTCTGCCAGCCGCCATAAGCGAACTGCACCGGAATCAGCGCCGCGCCGAACGCGGTTAACGAATTCCAAAGCGTTGGGGCGGAAGACGTCGATCTTGCGAGTGCGCTTGGTGGCGCGCTGGTAACACTCAATCCAAACATGACCAGCGCCGCGATCGCGATCAGTTTCAAAATCATGAACAGATTTTGGGTCGTGCTGCCGGCACGCACGCCAAAGCAATTGATTATGGTTAAGACTGCGAGCGCGAGTGCGGCCAGAAGTGCCGCCAAGTTATCGCTCGTTTGCGTGTGTCTGAGCGCGCAAACGTATTTTGCAAATGTAACCGCGACGGCGGCCATTCCGCCGCTTTGAGTGACGAGCAGCAATGCCCAGCCATAAACAAAGGCGAGCGCGGGATGGAACGCGTCCCGTAAATAAACGTATTGGCCGCCACTAACTGAACTTTGCGACGAAAGTTCCGCGTAAATGAAAGCGCCTGCGAGCGCGACCAGTCCGCCAAACGCCCATGCGCCCAGAATCAAAATGGTCGACGGCACCTGCTGCGCCACAATGTAGGGCGTGATGAAAATCCCGGCGCCGATGATCCCGCCCATCACGATCATGGTGATGTCGAACAACCCGAGGCGCCGGGCCAGGTGCGCTTCCGGGGAGAGCGGTGCGCTCACTGAGCAGTCGGAGGCGTCGTCGAGTTGGCGTTAGCGCGCCGGGTCGCGGCCATCGAAATACATATCGTCGCCGCGAGCACGCTCACGACGAACGCGAGAGAGAGAAGCGTTGGTATCTCGAAGACGTCGCGCAGCATCATTTTCGCGCCAACGAATGCGAGGACAATGGCCAACCCTGTCTTGAGATAAACAAAGCGCGTGATCATTTTCGCCACCAGGAAATAGAGCGACCGCAGGCCGAGAATTGCGCAGATATTCGAAGTGTAAACAATGAATGGGTCGCGCGTGATTGCGAAAACCGCGGGGATGGAATCGACCGCAAAGACGAGATCCATCACGTCGATCACGATCAGCGCGAGAGCCAGCGGAGTGAGCATCCAACGGCCATCGACGCGCGCTTTGAAATGTTCGTCGTGAAATACCGGCGTGACCGGAACTGCCCAGTTGCAGCAACGCATCACCCAGCTCTGGCCAAAATCTTTCGGCTCTTGTTTCACGAAAAACATTCGCCACGCGCTAACCAGCAGGAAGGCGCCGAAGAAGTAGAGAATGAAATCGAACCGATTCGCTAACTCGATGCCGAGCCAAATCATCACGCCGCGCATCACCAGCGCGCCGACGATTCCCCACACCAAAGCGCGATGCTGTGCCATCGGCGGAACGCGGAAGTAGGCGAAGATCAAAACGAAAACGAAAATATTATCGACGCTGAGCGAGTATTCGATCACGTACCCGGTCAGAAACTCGAGCGCCTTGTCCGGGCCGCGGATTTTCCAGACGACTAAATTGAACAAGAGCGAAAGAACGATCCAAATCGCGGTCCGCTGAGCCGCTGCCCGCATGCTCAATTCGCGGCCGCGATGCTTGAATTGAACAAGATCGACAATCAGCGCGACGAAAACGCCGGCATTAAATGCGAGCCAAAACCAAATACTTGTCGTCGCCACCGCGCGTAGGGTTTCATGCCACACGCGCGACGGCAACCGCAAACATTCGGTTGCTTGCCAGGGCGAACCTTCATCGTAGTTTGTTCGACTCTCATGGACCCGGAGCTCGAGAAACTCGTCGAAGCCGGCAAATTGACTTCCAAAGCGGCCGAGAAACTGGACGCGCTCAAGCCGGGCACGTTTTGCCTCCACAAGAGCTGGGGGTTTGGCCGGATCGCGGAGTGGAATCTTCTTCTCAATCAAATCCTGATCGATTTTGCCGGCAAAAAAGCCCACCCGATGCAACTCCAATACGCCGCTGAGAATCTGACCGTTATTCCGGGGGAACATTTTCTCGCGCGCAAGGCAGGCGACCTCGCCGCAACCAAAAAGCTGGCCAAAGATGACCCGGTCGCGCTTGTCCGGAACATTCTGGAAAGCCTCGATGGACAGGCAACCGCGCAACAGATCAGCGAATGGATGGTTCCCGATCTTTTTAATGAAACCGAATGGAAACGCTGGTGGGAATCGGCTCGCAAACAGTTGAAAGGCAGCGGCGCATTCTCGATTCCCGCAAAAAAGACGGAGCCGATTCAAGCCCGTGCCGAAGGCATCTCGCATACCGACGAGTTAACCGAAGCGTTCAACCACGCGCGTCAACCGAAGCAACAAGTCGCCGCGCTCGAACAGATCGTAAAATTTCATCCACAATTCAAAGAGCCGGAGAAGCAATTGCAGCCGGTAATTGCGACGATCGAAAACGTGGCCAGCCGCAATCAGAAATTGCATCCCGAGCTTGCGTTCGAGCTCGTGCTCGGCCGCGATGATTTACTGGAGAGCTTTCCGCAATTGAAGACGACCCACATAGGCCTGACGCTCGGCAAATTGATCGCCGATGAGGAACGGCGGTTAACGTTGATCTTGCCGAAGCTGCCGGCGGCGAAAGAAAAGCGAATTCTGCAAGCGCTTCCGGCCGCGCTCGGCGATCGCTGGAGCGCGCGCGCTCTCCAATTGATGCAGGCAACTCATGGCCGAATGGTTGCTCAAATTCCGCATGTCTTTCGGGACGCGGGACAACACGTTCAGTTACGGGAAATGCTGGAGCGCAGCATTCGCGAACATTCTGCCACGAGCGAAATGCTGATTTGGTTGTGCACTGAACGCAAAGACTGGCGCGAATTGATCAATCCGGAATTGCTGGCCGCGATTTTATCCGCTCTTGAACGTGAGCAACATTCCGCGCCGGGGCGCGCCAGCAAATTGCAACGTTTGCTGATGGAAGATCGACAACTGTTCCAGGACATGTTTGGGAAAGCCGACGTCGGGCTCGCGCGCGACGCGCTGCGGCGGCTTCAATTGAGCCCGTTGTTTGACGAGTTGACCAAGCGCTCGTTGCTCGCGCGAGTCGTGAAAGTTTTTCCGGATCTCGAAAGCATGATTGCCGGCTCGCAGCCGCAGGAAAAAGCTGCGCCGCTGGTTGTCTCGTGGAGCAGCTTGGAAAAGCGGAAAGGCGAATATGAAGAACTGGTGAATAAGAAGATCCCGGAAAATATTAAGGAAATTGCGTTGGCCCGTTCATATGGCGATCTGAGCGAGAACTTCGAATACAAGGCGGCCAAACAAATGCAGGCTGTGCTCGTCCGGCGCCGGTCCGAGCTCGAGCGGGCTTTGCAAAATGCGCGCGGCACGGCGTTCGAAAATCCAGACACGTCGCGCGTCTCTATCGGCACCATCGTCACTGTGCGCGACAAGACTTCAAAGAAGCAGGAGACTTACACCATTCTCGGCGCTTGGGACGGCGATCCAGATCGACATATCATTTCTTATCAGACCGCGATAGGTCAGGCGCTGCTTGGCCACAAAACCGGCGAAACCGTAACGCTGCCAAACGGAGAGTTCGAGATTATTTCCATCGAACCTGCGCCGGTCGATCAAACCGCGCCCGATCAGTCGCTCACTGAAGCCGAACCCGCCTCGGTCTAAAACTGTAACGGCGGCCGTGTCGGCCGCGACTTTATGGTTCTGTCATTCCGAGCGAAGTTGAGGAATCTCTGGATATTTCTGTCGATTCTTTTAGTCCTGTTAATTGAAACTCACTCACTGCCCCGCGCTCGTTCAGCTGCTACCCTCGCAGCTTTACCTTCTATGTCGCTCATCCCATTCGCTTCCATTCTGTCGATTCACCCGGTATAATCTCCCCGCGCTTTCATGAATACTCGAATTAATCATCTCGCTGTTTGGATTCTTATCGTCGTTTATTTTCTGATCGGCTGGGGCTGGTACGCGATTTGGGGAGATACGTGGCTGAATCTTCACGCCAAAACCGCGACCGACATTGAGCGGACGCATAACGTCGGCGCATACGTGCTCGCGTTCGCTGCATCGATCGTCGTCAACTATACCCTCGCTGTGCTGATCGCTCGGACGAACCCAGAAAGCGTCTGGTGCGGTCTAAAAGTCGCGCTGGCTTGCTGGTTCGCATTTGTCTTCATGGAATACGCGACCATTTCTGTCTTCTCCGCTTTCGAAACAAATCCTTGGCCGCTGGTTTGCATCGACATGGGCCGACCCCTTCTCGGCTTCGCCATCAGCGGCCTCATCCTCGGCCGCTGGCGCAAATCGACAGTGTAGAGGCGACCGTGCCGGCCGCGATCTTCTCTAGTGGCGATCTACTTGGCTCGCCGTACTTTAGCAACGGAGCAGGCTGACCGTCGCATTTTCGCATCGTAAGTCGCTTATGATGTTACGGGGTGGGCGAAGCTTTGGTTTCTTCTTTGGAGGAGGAAGCGGACGCACCTTCAATCTTGGTCGCGCTCATCACATAGGTCACGGTTACGGTCGAGCCGACTTTGAGTTCAGCCGATCCCTTGATCGTCACCGGATCGATCGCGAACTCGTATTTCTCCATTCCCTTTTGCACGGCAAGCGTGCTGCCGGTAGCCGCTGCAACTGTGCCGGTGATTTCGTACGTCTTTCCGCCTGCTGCGAACAACGCTCCGTTCAGTGTTAGACTCGCGGCCGTCAGCAAACAAATAATCTTTGGATTCATAAATCGCGATAAGCCCGGGAGAGCGACCACGCAAATTTCGGCCGCTGCTTTTCTGGACAGGATTAACAGGATTTTCTGGATTTAATCCTAAGAAGCCCGGGGTCTGGTAAAAATTGGGCAAATCCTGTCCGATTGGTTAATGGATGCAACGTCACGTTGCCGGGCGGCTCGGGATAATGAAGTTTCCGCCTCCCCTTAGGGAGAGAATGGAGCGGTTGGGAACCGCGACATGGCCGGCATAGCCGTAAGGTAGCGGTCGAGCGCTGCGGGAAGCAGCCGAGATACAATTGAGGTGAGGGAAAGAGTTCCAGATTATTCCTTTGGCGGCGCCGGAATGGAGCGAACTCCCACTCGCGCGAGGTATTCATCGGCTTGCAACAGATCGGTGCCGGCCCGCTCGACGATCTTGAGCAGACTATCCATTGACGAAACTTCCTCGAGCTGTTCGGTCAGGAACCACTGCAGAAAATTGATCGTGATGTAGTCGTCCTGCTTTCGAGCCAGCGCAACCAGTCCGTTGATCTGCTGGGTGACGTGAATTTCCTGATCCAGCGACAGCTTCACCGCGTCGCGCGCGGTCTTGAATTTCGATTTCGGCGCATCGATCGCCGGGATCACCACCCGTCCGCCGGCATCGACCACGTATTTGATGAAACGCAGCGCGTGCCCTTTCTCTTCCTCGGCCTGCTGGAAAAAATGCTGTGATAATTGCGGCAACGCGTCCGACGCGAAATGCGCACCGATCGCGTAATATTGCAACTCCGCGCTGAATTCGTAACCAATTTGTTCGTTAATGGCGTCGATAACCTTTTGACTCGTAAGCATGGCAAAACCTACTGCGGATTACGCGGATGCAAAACGGATCAAATAAGTTGCCTCACCAAATCGGGATCTTCGGAAAGCGCTTATGCAAGAACTGATCAACTCCAAGCACTCGGCCCGCATTGCTCAAGAGGATAATGATCGCGAGGACAATATCCGACTGGTCGATGCCGGGCTCCCAAAGGAGCGCGCCCTTGGCGCACAAATAATTCAGGAGCAAAAAAATCGCGACGCATGCCGCAAGGCGTGTTGTTAGGCCGAATACGAGAGCAATCGCGACATAAATTTCTGCGATCACAATCAGAGTACCGAAGGTCGCAGCATGCGGAATTACAGTTGCGCTGAGGAATTTTTGATACCACGAATACCCATGCTGTATCCCGTACTGCAAAAACCCAGTAAGCTCACCTGGTTTGGCGCTTCCGTGATCGCTGAAGAAAAAACTAGCTCCCAAGTAAACGCGCGCTAGAACGAACAGCCATAGTCGCTTGTCGGTGGAATGATTCGTATTCATGTCGGCAGCATATTATCGCGCACGTAAGGCTTAGCACTTTCGCTTTTTCGCCTCCGCTCTAATCTCCTGCCATGCTCGATCTTGGTTTGCTTGCTCTGCGCAGCGCGGGGATTCTTCTGGCGTTCACATTTGGCATCCAAAAGATCGGATGGTATATCGCCGCTTTTCATTCCGACAAACCGCTTTCGTCGGTTGGTTTGGCACCATTGATCGCACAGATAGGCTTTCCTGCGCCGGCTATTCTCGCTCTTTGGGTCACGTTCAATGAATCAATTGGCGCTCTCTTGATTGGATGCGGCCTATTTACACGTGTTCTCGCGATTAGCGCCGCGTTGGGAATGACCGGTGCGCTCTATACCGGTGTGCGTCTGGGCGAAGATTGGCTGAGAGCCGCGCTTTATTTAATTGTTTTCCTTGCCTTGTCACTTACCGGTGCGGGCAAGTATTCGATTGATCGCACGTTGCAAATCAGAAAGGCGAATCGATCAGCTTCAAGGACTGGTTCTTCCACGTCCTAACTTTTCTCGACTTCTTTCGAATTCTTCGGCCAGCCGCCCTGCAAAAAGATTTCGATCTCGCGCAGGAGAGCGTTCGGTTGATCAATAAACATGGCGTGACCGGCATCGGCGATCTTCCCGATCGCTCGCCCTTCGGGCTGAGGTCTATGTCGCTCGACTCCGGTCGGCTCCATTCTCTGCTCGAGTAGGCGTGCCCAAAAAACGAAATGCCCGATGGGATAAACCCACCGGGCACTTAGTTCTGGCGACGTCCTACTCTCGCACAGCCTATCGCCGTACTACCATCGGGGCTGCAGCGTTTCACTGCCGTGTTCGGAATGGGAACGGGTGGGGCCACTGCGCTATTGTCACCAGAGGGCTGGTGACCATCGCTGATTTTTGATTGCTGATTTGTGATTTTCAGCAAGGCAAAGCGAATGATCGATCAGAGTCTCTGATGACCGCACGTCATTAATTATTTCAAAGAGCCGATTTCCAATCATCAATCAGGGATCAGAAATCATCAATTCCTCTGGTTCGCTGACAACTACATACAGAGCGTTTGAGAACGCACTTTAAGGCTTCGTTTTGTTTTAGATCTTTCATTTCCCATTACTGCTGTCTCCCGCTTGCGCGAAAAACAGCAGCGTATTGGAAAAGTAAAAGATCAAGCCGAACGGGTTATTAGTACTCCTGAGCTGAACATGTTACCATGCTTACACCCGGAGCCTATCAACGTGGTGGTCTACCACGACCCTTCAGGGAGATCTCAT
>WNFP01002041.1_pt1 | contig 15986 bp, 16 predicted proteins | sample 5400201 | NCBI WGS metagenome assembly WNFP01 (sample SAMN13153355, study PRJNA577476) | soil metagenome | isolation source: 115 cm saprolite under Madrone tree | place: USA:California | collected 2016-06-14
CGCCGTCGTTTTGGTCGAACGTGCTCCTGACCCTGGAGGGCTGGGCGGCAGGGCTGGCGCTGGCTGCATTGATCGCGGTACCGTCGGGCATCGTCATCGGCTCGAGCCGTCGCGCATATCAAATGCTGCGGCTGCCGATCGAGTTCCTGAGGCCGATCCCTTCCGTCGCGCTGATCCCGCTCGCGGTGCTCATGTTCGGTACGCGGTTCCCCAACAAGCTGTTCCTGGTGACGTTCGCCTGCATCTGGCCGCTGCTCTTCCAGGCCATCTATGGAGTGCAGGATGTCGATCCCGTCGCCATGGACACGGCGCGCGCTTTCGGCTTCGGCCGGCTCCAGCGCCTGGCCCTGGTCGTACTTCCGTCGGCAACGCCCTACATCGCGACGGGGCTGCGCCTGGCGTCCTCCGTGGCGCTGATCCTTGCGGTCACCTCGGAGCTGGTGGTGGGAGTGCCGGGGCTGGGGAGCGCGATCAACATCGCGGCCTCGGGCGGTGATTTTCCGCTGATGTACGCGCTTATCGCCGTCGCCGGTCTCCTGGGCGTGTCGCTCAACGCGATCTTTGCGCAAGTGGAGGGCCGGGCCCTTCGCTGGCATCCATCGCAGAGGTCCGAGGCTGTCGCGTGAGGCGGGTTCGCGATTTGTTGCTGCAGCTGGTGGTGCCGGCCGGCATTCTCGTCGGTTGGGGCCTCTGGTCGGCGCAGGCGCAGAATTTCTTCTTTCCGCCGCTGACCGACATCCTCGCCAGCTTCCGCGACAACTGGCTGTTCGCGCGGGTGTCGAGTGACGTCGTACCGAGCCTGGAGCGAATGCTCGCCGGGTACAGCATCGCCGTCGTGGCCGGCACCGTCTTTGGTTTGGTGATCGGTTCTTTCCGCACCGTGCGATGGGCCGCCGGGCCGCCGGTCGAGTTTCTGCGTGCGATACCTCCGCCGGTGTTGATCCCGTTCGCCATCCTCACGTTCGGCATCGGGCCCCAGTTCAAGGTCTTCGTGATTGCGGCGGGCTGCGTGTGGCCGGTGCTCCTCAACGCCATCGACGGCGTGCGCGGGATCGACAACACACTGCAGGAAACCGCACGTGCCTACAGGATCCCACGGCTTCAGCAGCTGTTCTCCGTGGTGTTGCCCGCGGCCAGCCCGCGAATCTTTGCCGGAATGCGCACCGCGCTCTCGCTGGCCCTGATCCTCATGGTCATCAGCGAGATGGAGGCGAGCACCAACGGCATCGGCTTCTTCATCCTCCAATCGCAGCGGTCCTTCGCGATCCCCGACATGTGGTCCGGGATGCTTCTGCTGGGGCTGCTCGGGTTCACGCTCAACGCGGGGTTTGTCGAGCTCGAGCGCCGCCTTCTGCGCTGGCATCGCGGCGCGCGGGCCAGCGCCCTCGAGGCGGCGGCTTGATCCTCACCGCCGACCACGTTGCCAAGGCCTACGGAAACGGTCTAGGCGCGACTCTCGCGATCAAGGACCTGAGCTTCGAAGTCCGCGATCGTGAGTTCTTCTGCATCGTGGGCCCGTCCGGATGCGGCAAGACCACGCTGCTGAAGTGCATCAGCGGGCTGCTGCAGGCCACGTCCGGCGAGGTCCTCCTCGACGGGCGACGAGTGACCGCGCCTCCGGAGCAGATGGCCGTCGTCTTCCAGGAGTACGGGCGCTCGCTGTTCCCATGGATGCGCGTGGACCAGAACGTCCGCTTTCCGCTGCAACGCAAGCGCTTGCCGCGCGATAAGGTCGCGAGCCTGGTCTCGGATGCGCTGGCGGCGGTCGGCCTGTCCGACTTCGCCCACCACTATCCGTGGCAGCTATCGGGCGGGATGCAGCAGAGGGTCGCCATCGCGCGCGCACTCGCTTATGAGCCCGAGATCCTGGTCATGGACGAGCCGTTCGCATCGGTCGACGCGCAGACTCGCGCCGACCTGGAGGACCTGCTGCTGTCGGTCTGGAAGCGATTCCATGTGACCATCCTGTTCGTGACCCATGACATAGACGAGGCGGTGTACATGGGTGATCGCATCCTGGTCCTGACCCCGCGGCCGACGGTGCTCGAGCAGATGGTTGCCGTCGACCTGCCCCGGCCCCGCGACCAGATCAAAACCAAGGAGCTGCCGGAGTTTGCGCACCTGCGCGCACTGGTCTACCGATCGATCAAGAAGGCTCCGACAGCACCTTAGCCTGGTCCTTTTGTCAGAGGGCAAAGAACACGGTTTCGGATTCGCCCTGGAGGTGGATGTCGAAATGCAGCACGTCGCCGTCGGACCGCGCGATCAGTGTGTGGCGACGATCCGTATCGACGAGATTCAGGCCGCGATCGCTCGCGTTCGCATAGTCCTCATCCGGGAAGTACATGCGCGTCGGCAGATGGCGTAGCAGGCCGCGGGCGAAGACCATCACATTCAGGAAGGGTGCCTCGCCGTTCCCGGCGATTGGCTTGCGCACGGTCAGGTGAAACGCGCCCTCGTCGTCGGTTCGGCACCGAGCGAACTGGTCGTCATGCCACGCCTCGAGCAGGGCGTCGCGCACCACGTCGCCGGCTCCGTCGAAGACCTGACCTTCGATTCGCACCGCGCCGGGTGATCCCACGGGAACCGCATCGGCATCGGCATCAAAAGGAAGGGCGAAGCCGAAAAACGGACCCACGGTTTGCGATGGGGTCGGGGAGGTCATGACTCGAACGGGGTCGCGGCGCTGCCTCTCAGCACGATGTCCCACCGATAGCCCAGGGCCCATTCCGGCTCGGTGATCGAAAGGTCGAGGGTCGCCACCAGCAGGTCGCGGCCGCGCATGTCGGGGATCGACTTCACCATCGGGTCGAGGGACATCAGCGGATCACCGGGGAAGTACATCTGGGTGACCAGGCGGCTGCCCAGCTCCGCGCCGAACAGCGAGAAATGGATGTGCGCCGGCCGCCACGCATTCGGGTGGTTGCGCCACGGGTATGCGCCGGGCTTCACAGTCACGAACCGATAGCGCCCGTCATTGTCGCTGAGGCAGCGTCCCGCGCCCGTGAAGTTGGGGTCCAGCGGTGCGGGGTGGTCGTCGGCCGGATCGATGTATCGCCCGGCCGCATTGGCCTGCCAGATCTCGACCAGGGTGTTTCGGATCGGAGCGCCGTCGCTGTCGAGCACACGACCGGTGACGATGATTCGCTCACCGAGCGGCTCGCCATTGTGCTGGCGAGTGAGGTCGGCGTCTTCAGGTCGGACAGGGATGCGGCCGAAAACCGGGCCGCGAACTCGGTGAAACCATTCCTCCGGCAGCTTGACCAGAGGGCGCTTCGGCGCGCGAAGCACGGTGGCTCGGTAGTCGGGATAGAGGTATGGCGGTTCGTAGTCCGGCTCGGAGTCAGACACCCCTTTCACGGCCATTATCGGGTGCCTGCGATACTGCGGGCGTGAGGCGACTCCGGAGGATCGAAGAACCGCGCATGGCCGCGGTTGCGCTGGCTTTGCCGCTGCTCGTGATCCTCGCCGCCTATGGTTATGCGCTGACGAGCGTCGACGCGACCCCGGGCGGCGTGACGGCAGCCGCCGGGATGGTCGGGATCGCCGGGATGGGGCTCCTGTATGCTTGGCGCGCTGTCACCGGCGTCTCTTCCGAGTAGCCGGCAAGGACCTCTCTCACCAACCACGGAGTGCGGATGGACTCCCTCCACGCGATCGGCTTCTACGTGTCCGCTGCACTGGCCGGGGTCGGCGGGCTCGGCCTGGCGTTTGCCCGCCACCACGAGCGCCGCGGCCTGGCCCTGGGGCTTGTCGGACTTGGCGTGGCCGGGGCTTACGCGTCATTGTCGGCCGGCTTTGCGGCGGTCATCGCGATCCTCTGCTATGCCGGCTGTGCGCTGCTGATCGCGAGGCCCGATTACCGGACGGTCGAGCAAGCGGTCGGCACCGTGTGGCGACAGCTGGGCGCCGTCGCGGCCGCCGTGCTGTTCGCGGCGCTGGCCTATTCCGCTTACCGCGGTGACTTCGTTCACGCGAACTTCTACGGAGGCGTGTTCGGGAGCAACAGCCTGGCCCGGCTGATGTTCGCCCACGACGCACTGGCCACCGAAGCCATCGCGGGCCTCGTGCTGGTCGCGCTGGTCGGCGCCGCGTTCGCATGGCGGCGCGAGCGCCCACGCGACCACACAGAAGGACGGCCGTGAGCGTCTCGCTCGTCTCGGTCCTGTTCGTGGCCGCCGGCTTGATCGCCCTGGGCGCCTTCATCTGCGCCTGGAAGCGCCAGCTGACCGCCGCCATCGGCGCCCTACCGGTGATGTTCGCCGGCGCCGGCCTCGCATTTGCGGGCGTGGCGCGGTTCAGCGCGGCGGCCTCGGGCCCGCCGCTCATCGGCCAGGAGATGGCCGTGCTGCTGGCGATCGTGGCGCTCGCGGCTGTCGCCCTCGGGGTTGGGCTCGCCGGTCGGGAGAGCTCTCGCTGAACCTGCTGATCGCTTTCGGCGACATCCTGAACGCGGCTTCGGGCGCGGCTTCGGGCGCGCGTGCCGCCACCGGCCTCCACTTCGATCCTGCGACCACCCTCGTATGGGCGGTACCGCTCACCGTCCTGGTCCCACTCCTGGCGTTCGTCCTCGCCGCGACCAGCGCCCTTCCACGCCGCTCGGCCGCCAACATGGCGATGTTCGGCGCGGTCGTGACGTTGGGGCTGTCGCTGCTCGTGGCCTGGGGCATGACACGCAAGACGACGCCCTTCCAGGCGAGCTATCCGTACTTCAACTTCCCGGTCGCGTTCACAGGTCCGAGCAACTTCCAGGGCTTCGGCATCGACATCGTGTTGCATGTCGATCGCCTCACATCGGTCGCGGTCCTCGTGGTCGAGCTGTGCGTCATCGCCGGCCTTGCGTGGCACCGCGTGATGGGCCGATCGGAGCCGGGTGGGGCTCGCTTCTACGCATTGGTCAGCGTGCTTCTGTTCGCCGCCAATGGCGCCCTGGTCAGCTACGACCTCGCCGAGCTGCTCGCCTTCTGGGGACTGGCCGGCGCCGCGACCTACCTCATGCTCTCGCAGCGGTGGGGATCGGACGAGGCGTCGCGCAGCGGGCGCATCGCGCTGGTTCTTCCGTTCGCTTCCGACCTCAGCCTTCTATGCGGGATCGGGGTGCTGTATTCGCGGTACGGCGTGCAGAGCATCACCGGCCTGCTCCCGATCCTTCACACAACCCGGGGCGTCGGTCTCAAGGCGCTCACTGCCGCTTCCATCCTTCTATTTGTGGGGGTGGCCGGCCGGCTGGCCCTGTGGCCGCTGCAGAGCTGGCTCACCAACACCGCCCGCACATCGCCTCCAGCGGCCAGTGCGATGGCGCAATCGGTATGGTCGGTCGTCGCCATCGTGGTCCTGCTCAGGATCATGCCGTTCGTCGCGGCCTCGAACGTGCAGATCCTGCGCGACATCGTCTACGCATGCGGCGTGGCTGCGGTCGCGGCACCGCTTCTCGCGCTGTTCGGAAACGATCCACGCAGGGCGATCGTGCTGATCGGGTCGGGCGTGGCCGCGATCGGCGCGGGTCTGGTCGTGCATGCATACGAGATCTCGAGCTTCACGTACGCGATGTTTGGAATCGCCTGTGTCCTGGCGGCGGCGCCGGCGCGTGCGGCCGCGACGATGGCGACGTCATCGCTCGCCTCGGCGATGCGCACCGATGACATGGCGGAGATGGGCGACGGCTTGCGCCGTATGCCCGGCAGCACCATCGCGGTGCTGGCTTCGGTGCTCGTCATCGCGGCGAGCGCCGCGTTGGCGACCTCGTATGCCACGGGCACCCGCACGCGGTTCGCCCTTGTCATCGGCGAAGCCGTGCTCCTCATGTCGATCGCCGGGATACGAGTGTTCCTAGCAGCCGGCACGGGTCCGCTCCGAAGGCGTCGCGCGTTCGAGCCGGATCGGGTTCGCGAGGCGCCGGCGGAAGCGCTGGCCTGGCCGTACTGGCTCGCCGTCGTCGGAGTCGTGATCACTGTGGCGACTTTGTTTCCCACCTGGATCGGCTACCTCGACGGGCAGAAGCACAAGGCCGCGTCCGCCGAGGCGGTGGTCGTGTGGGTGGCCGTCGGCGCCATAGGCGTCGCCTTGACCTCCATCGCATATGCCTTCGACAAGGACGGCGCGCTGCGAGCGTCGGCGGCTCTGGGCCGGTTGCTCGACCGGTTCGTGTACGGCGCCCTCGCCGCGCTCTATCGATTCATCTATGCGCCGGTGGCCGCGATCACCGTTCGCGTGAGCGAATGGATCCCGCGAGGTGATGGACAGCTGGCTCGTGCATCCGCCGCGTCCGGGCGGCTGGCACTGTGGGCGGCTCGCGCCCCGGCGGTGCCGCTCCTGATCGCGATCGCGGCGGTCCTTGCCATTGCCGTCGGCCTGGCGTCGCCGGGGTTGTTCAAATGATCCTCGGCGCAATCGCGATCGCGACACCGACGCCCGCCGGCGTGCCCGGCGCCAACATCTTCACCTCGTCGCTGATCCTCAGCCTTTCGATCTGGGTGCCGGTCGCGGTCGCGATCGCGATGAACGCGATTCCCAACCCGCGTGGCCGCTACGACACGCTGATGAAGCAGATCGCCTTCTTCACGAACGTCGGCATCCTGTTCGTCCTCTTCATTGCCTACAACCAGTTCCAGACGTTCCTGCCGACGATCCAGTACGAGGAGAAGCTGCCGTGGCTGCCGTCGATCGGGGCGACCTATCACCTCGGAGTCGACGGGCCGGGCATGACGATGCTGATGCTCTCGGGAATCGTCGGCGTGACGGCGGTGCTGGCGTCGTGGGGCGTGCGCGAGCGTGTGCGGTCGTACTTCACGCTGCTGCTGCTCACCCAGTCGGCGGTCAACGGCGCCATCGCGGCGCACGACATGTTCGTGCTGCTGCTGTTCTGGGGAGCGGCGATGGTCCCGGTGGCGCTCTTGGTGCTCGGATGGGGAGGACCTCGCCGCGAAGCCGCGGCCTGGCGGCTCATCGGTTATTGGGGCGTTGGGACGGCAGCCTTGCTGGTCGCGATCATGACCGCGTATTCGGCCACCGGAGGCAGCAGCTTCGACATGGACGTGCTCCTCAAGACGGCCCTGAGCCCGCGCATGCAGCTGGCGATCGGCGCGGCCTTGATCATCGCCGCCGCAACGCGACTCCCGCTCTTTCCGCTGCACGAATGGGTGAAGGACGTGTACTCCGAGGCGCCGCTCGGCGTTTCGGTCGTGATCGCCGGCAGTGCGTCGCGTCTCGGGGGCTACCTGCTGTTGCGCACGTTCGTGGGCGCGGACCCTGACGCGGCGCGGCTGCTCTCGCCGGTCATCGTCGGTCTGGCGGCGTTGACGATCGGTTACGCGGCGGTGGTGGCGCTGCGGTCTTCGGACCTGCGCTGGTCGGCGGCGCACCTTGCGATGGTGCCGGGAGCGATCACTGTCTTTGGCCTCGCCGCGCTGTCACCGCTCTCGATCGCCGGCAGCGCGTTCTCGATCTTCACCGGCGGATTGGCGGCAGCGCTGATCGTAGCCGGCGCCTGGACCCTCACCGAGCGCGCCCAGACTCGCAGCCTCCAACTTTTGAGCGGGCTTGCCCCCCGCATGCCCATCCTCACCTGGGTCCTGGTCATCGGCGCGCTGGCATTGCTCGGGGTGCCGCTCCTGGCTTCGTACCCGGCCGAGACGATGATCCTGTTCGGCTCGTTCAAGACCCAACCGGTGGGCGGCTTCGCCTTAGCGGCGGGCCTAGTGCTCACCGCGGTGGCGCTGGCCGCGCTCGTCCATCGTGTCCTTTTCGGGCAGCCGAACCATGACGCCCCGGCGGTTTCCGACGCCTCGCTCGGTGAAACGTGGTACCTCGGGGTGCTCGCCGGAGTGCTTTTGTGGGTGGGACTGTTTCCCGGCGGGCCGAAGCTGCCCGGGACCGACCAGACGATATTCGACCCTGGCCTGGTCAACGTCCTATCGGCCGGCATAACTGATATCGCTTCGCCGTACGTTCCACCGAATCCGCCGGCGGCCGGGCAATGAAGAACTTCGTGCTGGTACCGGACGCTTTGGTCGTTGCGTCCGCGCTCGTCCTGCTCCTATTGGGAAGGGCGCGAAGGCGGACGCGATGGTGGATGCCGGTCGCGGCTGCAGCCGTCACGCTGGTCGCTCTCGCTGTCGAGCTGTGGGCTGGCGCCGCGGTGTCGACGTACTTCGGCGGAGCGCTGGTGCAGGATCGGTTCGCGCTGTTCGCGAAGGGTGCTGTCCTGCTCGCGGCGACGCTGGCCATCGCCGTCACCGACTGGTCCGATGAGGATGCGCCGGCAATGGGCATGTCGATGGTGCTGCTCGCCGCGTTCGGGGCACTCGTGGTCGCGTCGGCGGGCGACTTCGTGGGCCTGTGGGCCGGGCTCGAGCTGACTGCGGCGGCGGGAGTCGTGCTCGTGTCGGCGCGGCGCACCGACCTCGGGCTGCGCTTGCTGGTCGTAGGCGGCGTCGCCAGCGCACTCCTTCTGATCGGTTTGGCGTTCGTGTACGCAAGCACCGGCTCGGCGGACCTGCTGACGGTGCGGCGCGCCATCGTCGAAAGCGGGCCCACGCTGCCGCTCGCTATTCCGCTCCTGCTGCTGCTGGGTGGGCTTGCGATGCGGGCGGGGGTTCCGCCGTTTCAGTTCGCGCGGGTTCCGATTTCTCTGGGCGCGTCGCCGCTCGGGGCAGGCCTGGTGATCGGCCTCGTGGCTGTGGCCTCGCTCACGGTGGCCGTGAAGATTGCCGGTGCGCTCAGCCCGGTGCCGGCGCTCCTCTCTCCTTATCTGATGGTGCTGGCGGCCGTGGCCATGGTTGGAGGTGGCGCGGCGGCGCTGGCGACTCGATCGCCGCGAGGCCGGCTGGCTTACCTCGCGGCCGGCCAGGTGGGCTGGGTCGCGGCGGGGCTGGCTACTCACTACCGCTCCGGGCTTGGCGCTTCGCTGTTCCTGCTGGGGGCGTTCGCACTCGCGGCGACGACCGGACCGGCGGTCATGGGCGGCGCGGACGCGGGCGAGTTCGCGCTGGCGGGGATGGGCACGGTGCGCCCGGCGCGTGCCGCCGGCATCGCCCTGGTGTTCCTATCGCTTGCGGGCGCACCGCCCCTGGCGGGGTTCTTCGGCGAGTTCGCGGTGGCGGCGTCCTTGGCCCAGGGGCGGGTGTTCTGGCTCCTGGCGCTTGGAGCGCTGGGAACAGTGATGAGCGTGGCGGCGGCCGTGGGCACTGTGCGCGCCATCTATCTGCAGAGCCCGCCGGACGAGAGCCGCCGAGCCGCCGGGGCCCGGCTGCCGGCGTTGACCCGGTTTTCCACGATCGGCGCCGTGGCGCTGTGCGTGGTGATCGCCGGCTACGGCCTGTTCGGGAACCCGATCTTGAGCCTGGCCGACCAGGGGGCGGAGGCGCTCGGGCTGAGATAGTTCGCTAGACTCAGCCCGCACCAGTCGCAGCTTTCGTCACACCAAACGTCCTGGAGGTCATCCCCTGGCGGGCACATACCGTCGCCGCCGCGCCGGCCGTCGCGATGCATCTGCCGGCTCGCTGAAGCAGAAGAGTCGCTCCGGCCCGCGCGCACGTCGTGGCCGTCGGCACATATCGCGTGGGTGGCTTGCACGAACCGCGCTCGTTGTGTTGACGGTGCTCTGTGCCGTCGGCCTGCTCGGGACCGTGACCGCGATCGGCATGGTCGACTACTTCGCCGGCGACTTGCCCACCATCGAACAGCTGCAGACGTCGAAGCTGACGCAGACCAGCCGGATCCTCGACCGCAACGGCAACCTCATCGAAGCGCTGTATCACCAGAACCGCACCGTCGTCCCGCTGAGCAAGATCAGCACCAAGCTCCAGCGCGCCACCATCGACACCGAGGACCGTTCCTTCTACGCGAACTCGGGAGTCGATTACCGCCGCCTGTTGATCGCGATCGTGTACGACCTCACGCACCACACCGCCACCCTCGGCGGCTCGACGATCACAGAGCAGGTCGTGAAGAACGACGTCCTGGACACGCAGGAAGCCCAATCTCGAACCATCAGCCGCAAGTTCCATGAGCTGGTCCTCGCCGAAGAGATGGAGCGGCGCTACTCGAAGCCGCAGATCCTCGAGCTGTACCTCAACTCGATTCCGTATGGCAACGGGGCGTATGGCGCGGAAGCGGCCGCGGAGACGTACTTCCAGGTCCATGCCAGCGACCTGACGCTGGCTCAGGCGAGCTTCCTCGCCGGCCTGCCGCAGGCGCCGACCGAGTACGACCCGTTCGGCACGCCGGACCAGCAGGCCGCGGCCAAGGATCGCTGGGGCCAGATCCTCGATGGCATGGTCACCGTGGGCGACATCAGCTCGGCCGCGGCGCACGCCGCATACAACAGCGACATGCTCGACAAGATGATCGCGGCCCACAAGGCGCTGCCGAGCTCGCACAACCCGCTGACCGCCCACTTCGTCGATTACGTGGAGCACTACATCGCGCAGCGGTACGGCACGCGTGCCCTGTATGAGGGTGGGTTGAGGATCTACACCACGCTCGACCTTCCGACGCAGGCGCTCGCCGACAAGTGGGTGAAGTCGGGCGTCGCAACTTATGCGAAGCGCGGCGTGAACACAGGCGCGATGCTGGTGATGAATCCAAACGACGGCGAGATCCTCGCCATGGTCGGCAGCACCGACTACAACAACGCGGCGATCCGTGGCCAGATCAACCTCACCGGAGTCGATCCGCTGGGATGGCGGGGCGTGGGGTCGTCATTCAAGGTGTACACATACGGCGCAGCGCTGCAGGCCGGCCTGGTCACGCCTGCGTCGCTGCTCAACGATCAGGTCGGCGTCATCGGCGGCCACACCTTCAACGACTGGGATGCAAAGCACGAGGGTTACATATCGCTGCGCACTGCTTTGGCGCAGTCTCGAAACCTGCCCGCGCTGTGGACGTATGGGCGCGTCGGCGGCGGGCAGGTGACGACCTTCATGCATCAGCTCGGCGTGACCGCGAACATCGAGAACCCGGAAGGGGTGGCGACCACGTTGGGACATGACCCGCTGTCCATGGCCGAGCATCTCTCGGCCTACTCTGCGTTCGACAACGGGGGCTACCGGATCTCGCCGCATCCAGTGCTGAAGGTGGTCGACGCCGATGGCACGGTGCTGGAGGCGTTCGACCCCAACGCCAATCGTGTGCAGGTGATCAGCTCCGACCTCGGCTACGTGATGACTGATTTGCTTCGCGGGCCGGTGAAGCTGTACCTGGGGGACCTCGGCGCGCGGCCGGTGGCGGGCAAGTCGGGGACCACCGAGGCGTACACCGGATCGATCTTCATCGGCTACACGCCGGGGCTCGCGGTGGCTGCGTCTTTGATGCACATCGACGCAGGGCCGGATTGCAAGTCGGGCTACGCGTACCTTGCTACCAACTTCCCGCCGTCCGGGTGGCAGTGTCCCACCGGCGTGCTGTTCGGCGAGAACGTCGGCGTATCGGTATGGAAGCCGTTCCTGGAGGCGTACTACTCGAACCACGCGTGGCCGGCGATGTGGGCCCAGCCGGCCGGCGTGGTGACGCGGCAGGTGTGTTCCTACGACGGGGGCTATGTGACCTCAGGCGGGTACAACGAAATCTTCCTCAAAGGCACTGGCGAGCCGACCTACCCGTGTGGGGCCAACCCTCCGCCTGGGGCGGCGCCGTACCACCCGCCCTCTCCCGCGGCGAAGGCAACGCCTTAGCCTGAGCGGGTGCGGATCACCCGGACATCGGTCGTCCTTTCTTTCCTATATGTGGTGCTCGGTTTGGCCTGGGTGTTTGGTGTGCGGCCGCCGGGCCAGGTCGGGATCTACGTGGCGTGGTTCGTTCTTGTCGCCGTGGTCGGCTCGTTCATTCCGGGCCTCGCCAACCAGGTGTCGCTCGCGCGTGCGTACCTGGCGGCTCCGGCCCTTGCTTACTCGGTTTCTGCCGACCGACTTGGCCTGCTGGCCGTGGTGCTGGCGATCGCCGGCCTGACCGACCTGGTCGACGGCACCATCGCCCGCCGCTTCGATAAGCCCTCCACGCTGGGGGGTGGCCTTGACCCCGTGGTCGACGGCATTCTGCTCGGCTCGGTCGGGATCGGTCTCGTGGTGGGTGGCGTCATCCCGTCCTGGCTCGCGGCGGTGATCGTTTTGCGCTACCTGGTGCCGGCTGTCGCCGGCTTCGCTCTCATCTCGATGGGCTACCGGCCCGAGCTGCGCCACACCGTCAGCGGTCAGATCTCGACGGCGCTGATCATCGTCCTGGTCGGCGGGATCTGCCTGTTTCGCTTCTTCAACCAGGACGCGTCGAACGTTGTCGCCGGCGCAGAGATCTTCATCCCGCTCACGACGGTGGCGACGTTCATCCACCTCGGCTGGGCGGCCCGCCGCCGCCGCCCGGTTGCGGCGCCCGGGGCCGGGTAAACTTGATGGCGGTCGCGCTAAGTGGGGTGCTGGCGGTCCCCTGAACCGGCAATCCGCCTTAGCCGGACCGAATTCCCGCGCTGAGGTCAGGTCCTTAGCCTGGCCGCGGCTAACGGTGTTGAAGGTCGGGACCTGCGCAGCTCGGGTCTCCGAACCCCGTCAGGTCCGGAAGGAAGCAGCGGTAAGGAGAGAACCTGGGGGTGCCGCAGCCATCCGGGCCGGAGCTGTGAACCGCGGTGCGAGCTGGGGCACCTCGATCGAAGCGGGGGTGCGCGGCCACTAACCTGAATTTGTATGCCTGAGTACCAGAGCCTCTATCGCAAGTACCGGTCGCAGACGTTCGCCGACCTGGTCGGGCAGGACGCGTCATCGCGCGCGCTGCAAGGCGCGATCATCGGGGGTCGGGTTTCGCACGCTTACCTGTTCAGCGGCAGCCGCGGCACCGGAAAGACGTCCGCCGCTCGCTTGCTGGCGAAGGCGTTGAACTGCACCGGGCGTCCGCGCGAATCGGCCGAACCGTGCAATCGCTGCCAGTCCTGCCTCGAGATGACGGCAGGCTCGGCGCTGGATCTCATCGAGATCGATGCGGCCTCCAATCGCGGCATCGACGAGATTCGCGACCTGCGCGAGAAGGTGAACCTCGCGCCGGCGTTGGGGCCGTACAAGGTCTACATCATCGACGAGGCTCACATGCTCACCGAGCCGGCGTTCAACGCTTTGCTTAAGACTTTGGAAGAGCCGCCCGCGCATGTCGTGTTCGTCCTGTGCACGACCGACGCGCAGAAGATCCCGCTCACCGTAATCGGGCGATGCCAGCAGTTCGTGTTCCGTCGCCATTCCGAGGAACAGATCGTCGCGCGGCTTACGCATATCGCGAACGCGGAGAAGGTTTCGGTGGACGGGGAGGCGATGCAGCTGATCGCGCGCACCGCGCAGGGATCGATGCGCGACGCGGTCGGTTTGCTCGACCAGCTGGTGCCTCTCGCTTCAGGGCCCATCTCACTTGATGGGGCGCGGTCTTTGTTGGGAATCGCCGACCCGCGCCTTCTGGATTCGCTGCTGGATCACGTGCTCGAGGGGCGGGCGGCGGAGGCACTGGAGGAGCTCAACCGCATTTACTCCGCAGGGGCGGAGCTGCGGCAGGTGGTGCGGGGGCTGATGGAGGGGTGTCGGGACCGGTTGGTGGCGGCTTTGACTCGCCACGATGCTGGTACTGCGCGCCGTTTGTCTGCGGTCCTCGACGCGCTGTTGCACCTGGATGGGGAGGTGCGGCGGCATGCCGAGCCGAGGTTCCTGGTCGAGGCGACGCTGGCGCGGCTCGCGGTGGAGGTTGGGATCGGGGAAGCGCCTATCGCGGCCGCCCTTCCATTACCAGTCCCCCCACCGGCCGTGCCGCTGCGCGGCGAGGCCACCTCCCCACAAGGTGGGGAGGCAACAGCTGTAAGTGGGTGGAGCGAGGTACTCGAACAATTGAGCCGCACTGTGCGGGCGGCATATCTCGACGCCCAGCCCGAAGTCGATGGAACGACGCTGGTCTTGTGGTTCCGCTACGGGTTCCATCACAAGAAGGCGCAGGACCAATCGGCCCAGCTGCTGCCGCTCGTGCGCGCATGGCTTGGAGACCAGGTGACCGTCGAGTTCCGACTGCGTGAGGCACCGGCCGAGACGAGCAAGCCCGCAGGCAAGGGCTCGGCGAGCCCGGAGGACGACCCGTTCGTGCGCGAGGTCGTGCGCCGGTTCGACGGTCGCGTGACGCGAGTCAAGGAGGTCTCCGAGTGAAGGATCCGATGAAGATGCTGCGCCAGGTCCAGCAGATGCAGGACCGGGTGGCCAAAGTCCAGAAGGAGCTCGACAGCGCGACAGTTGAGGCGACGGCCGGCGGCGGCGCAGTCACAGTGGTGGCGACGGGCGCGCAAAAGCTCGTCTCGATACGGATCGATGCCGAAGCGGCTACAGACATGGAGATGCTCCAGGACCTTGTCGTTGCCGCAGTCAATGAGGCGATGGAAAAATCGAAAGAGATGGCCGCGGAGAAAATGCAATCGGTCGCTTCCGGTTTGGGACTTCCGCCCGGCCTCGTGTAAGTGCCTCAGCTTCCAGAACCGCTCGAACGTTTGGTGCAGGAGCTGTCGCGGCTGCCGGGCATCGGCCCAAAAACCGCGCAGCGCCTCGCCTTCCACCTGCTGCGTGCGGACCGGCAGCGGGCCGAATCGCTGGCGCTCGCGATCGCGGACGTCAAGGCGCGCATCGGCTACTGCGAGCGTTGCTACAACATCGCGGAAGGCAGCCTCTGCGCGATCTGCTCTTCATCGCGGCGTGATGCGTCGGTCATCTGCGTGGTCGAGTCGGCCATGGACGTGCTCGCGGTCGAGCGGACTGCGGAGTTCAACGGGCTGTACTTCGTTCTCCACGGGGTGATCTCTCCGATCGACGGGATCGGGCCGGACCAGATCCATGTGGCGCAACTGCTGGATCGCGCGCGCGAGGAAGGCGTGTTGGAGGTGATCGTCGCCACCGACGCCGACATCGAGGGTGAGGCGACGGCGGTCTACCTGCAGCGGGCGCTGTCGCCACTTGGGATCAAGGTCACGCGGCCCGCGCACGGCCTGCCCGTGGGCGGCGACCTCGAGTATGCGGACGAGCTGACGCTGGCCCGAGCGATGTCGGGGCGGAGGGCGTTTTAGTTTGTCTTCGCCTCATCTGTCGGGGCGCCCGGCGCTGCTCTTCGACCTCGACGGCACTCTGGTCGACAGCGTGTACCAGCACGTGCTTGCGTGGCGCGACGCGCTCGAGGGCGAGGGTTTCCACTTGTCGGTATGGCGGATCCACCGGCGGATCGGGATGAGTGGCGGCCTGTTTCTGCGTGCTCTGGTCCGGGAGTTGGGTCACAACCTCACCGCCGAGCAGGCTGAGCTGCTCCGTCAGTCGCACGCTGCTTCCTTTTTGAAACGCATGGACCAGGTGCGCCCGCTGACAGGCGCGCGTGAGCTGCTTGCCGACCTCACTTCCATCAAGGTGCCCTGGGCAATCGCCACCAGCGGCAGCAACCAGACCGCAGCGGGGGCGCTGACGATGCTCGGCATCCCCGAAGGCACGCCGGTGATCACCCGCGACCAGGTCGCCTACGCGAAGCCGAATCCGGACCTTTTCCTGGTCGCGGCCGAGCGGCTCGGGATGGCGACTCGCGACTGCTTCGTGGTCGGCGACAGCATCTGGGACCTGCTGGCCGCCCAGCGTGCCGGCGCATTGGGCGTCGGCGTCCTGTCGGGCGGCTACGGCCGGGAGGAGCTGGAAAGGGCCGGCGCCTACCGGGTGTACGACGACCCGGCCGACCTCCACGCGCATCTCGACGAGCTGGGAATCAGGCCCGCCGGCTAGCCCCGCCCGGCTCACGTTGCAAATTCGACCTGAACGCGGGTAGAATTCACAGGTTCCTCTGACGGAAGGCTTCGTGCGCCCTAAAAAGGCGACCGGGGTTGTCAGGGGGACCAGCACCTTGACAACTGAAGAGTGGGAAAGACTCTGAGAGTCTTATGACTCAGGGCGAGTGCCTTGGGTCCTCCGTTTTAGACGGAGAGTTTGATCCTGGCTCAGGGTTAACGCTGGCGG
>WNFP01002042.1_pt1 | contig 15984 bp, 13 predicted proteins | sample 5400201 | NCBI WGS metagenome assembly WNFP01 (sample SAMN13153355, study PRJNA577476) | soil metagenome | isolation source: 115 cm saprolite under Madrone tree | place: USA:California | collected 2016-06-14
GACGTGAAGAACATCAATCCGCCCGAAGATGTGCGCGTGACGATGGAGAAGCAGATGACCGCTGAGCGCAACCGGCGCGCGCTGGTTCTGCAGGCCGAGGGCGAACGCCAGGCAGCGATTACCCGGGCCGAAGGTGAGAAGCAAGCTGCCGTCACTCGTTCCGAGGGCGAGAAGCAATCGAACATCCTGCAAGCCGAAGGGTTGGCCCAGGCGCGCTTGCGTCAGGCGGAAGCCGAGTCTCAGGCGATCACCCAGGTTGCTGAAGCCATGAAGGAACACGGCAATCCCGCGCAATATCTGATCACCACGCGCTATATCGAAAGCCTGCGCGACATGACCAAGAGTAACAACGCGAAAGTGATCTTTATGCCGATCGAAACGTCGAGCATGCTTTCGGCCGTGGGCAGCATTAAAGAAATGTTTTCAGAGACAGGAGCGACAGGCTCCGACGATTCCCAAAAACCCCCGCCACCAAGGCAGTTGCGCTAAGGAGCGCGGGCATCCCTGCCCGCACCGCGCGCGAAGCACGGCTCAAATGCGCGCGAAGGCGCGCTCAGGCGGGCAGGGATGCCCGCGCTCCTCCATACACTCGACATGCATCATCGCGCCATGTAAAATCCTCCGCTTAATTCATGAGTCAGACTGCCAACAGTATGGGAGCTGAAGGACTCGCCGGTGAAGACAACGGCGCGCTCGAGTTGCGTCTGCTTCGCGCGATGATGGCAAGCGTCGCCCTGGCCGTCATCGCGAGTACGATGCTGTTGCCGTGGCGAGTTACGACTGGTTTGATGCTGGGCGGCCTCTTATCTCTTTTGAACTTTCACTGGCTGCAGACGTCAGTGGCGGCCGTCTTCAAGATGAGCGCTGGTGAACGGCCGCGATTCAGGGCAGCGCGTTTTGTCATTCGTTATTTCGTCGTAGGCGCCACTGCTTATGCCGCTTATAAGTTAGGATTGGTTTCACTTGCGGCGATGTTTGCCGGTTTGTGTGCGTTTGTGCCGGCACTGTTTGTCGAAGCTTTTAGACAGTTCTATTTTGCAATTATTCGTCGAGAGGAATCGTTTTGATGTTTCTTCTGCAGAGCACGGAAACAAGCGGCAAAGCCGCTGAACATGCACAGGAACACGTGCCTATCCTGGTGCGATTCGTTAATCAATATTTTGGCGAGTGGGCCTACAACTTTGAGATGCATTACACCTATCCCAGGTGGAAATGGTTTCTGGCGAAGTTTGGTTCGACTCCTGAAGCGGTGTTTGGTGTATATACTCCTGAGAATGCGATCCCCTGGTACACAGTGATGTTTATTGTGGCCTGTATCCTGAGCCTGGTATTGATCTGGATCTTCAAGGGACAGCTTTCCGAAGACAAGCCGGGACACGGGCAGCAGACACTCGAGGTCAGTGTCCTGGCGGTGCGGGGCATGCTCGAAGACATCGTTGGTCCGCATGGCCTGAAGTATTTTCCGGTGGTTATGACTTTCGCCGTGCTGATTTTGGTCTCCAACCTGATGGGACTGTTCCCATTGTTCATGGCGCCGACTTCGGCTACCAGCGTGACATTTGCACTGGGAGTCTCGTCATTTGTCTACTACAACTACATCGGCATTAGTGAGAATGGGTTGTTTAATCATCTGAAGCATTTTGCCGGGCCCATCTGGTGGATAGCCCCGCTGATCTTCATCATCGAACTCGTCAGCAATTTTGTTCGGCCATTCTCTTTGGGAATACGACTCTTTGGCAATATGTTTGCCGACGAGAAAGTGTTTGAGACAGTTGCCAACATGGCTCCGCCGTACACCTACTTCGCTATTCCGGTGCTGCTGGTGCTGATGGGCTTGAGTGTTTTCGTCGCTCTGATTCAAACGTTCGTTTTTATTTTGCTGTCGCAACTTTATCTCAGCGAGGTCTCGCATCCGCCGCATGACAGTCATACAGAGGACGATGGGATGGAGTTCATAGCCCCGGTCCTGACTTAATGTTCTTGTGGTCTTATCAAGCGTCTTTGAGCGATGCGTGCAAGCGTGCCGCACACGTTAGAGCGCAAACATATTACGAAATGCCAAGGGTATGAACAGCCACATATAGTCAAAGGTCTGTGTCGCTGGAGCGCCGTTGTAAGAGGGGCGGTGGATACCGGATGCGGGCGAAATCATTCCGGGCTGGGAGTTTCCGAGCAGTTCGTTTTTCTTGAAGGGAGAAAAGAGAATGAGAAAGGTTACTCTGTTGCTTTTGACGGTATTGGGCGTGTTAATGAGCGCCGTGCCGGCGCTCGCTCAGCCCGAGTCAGCCGCTGCGGCCGCAAATAATACCGTTGGACTAAAGGCCCTGGCCGCGGGTATCGGTTTCGCGATTGCGGTGGTTGGCGGTGCGCTCGGACAGGCACGAATCGGCGCGGCCGCCTGCGAGGGAGCAGCCCGAAATCCGGGAGCCGCAGCAAAGATTCAGACCATGATGATTCTGGGCCTGGCCCTGATCGAATCTCTGGTCCTCTTTGCTCTGGTGATCGTGTTCATCAAGACCTAGTCACGGCCACGATCAAAGAAAAGATGCGAGCGCGGCTTTCGAGCTGCGCTCGCATTTTGTTTTTGTGAACTATGCGTGCCATCAGGTCAGTACCACCCGCGTAAGCGGGTGGATCAAGAGCCCAACTCACGAGGTAAGTGTTTGATCCATCCGCTGACGCGGATGGTACTGACCTCATTCTTACATGATCTTCCATCTTTGCTCGTCGCAAAAGCAGTATGTTACGCTTGAATCAAGAAGGAACGAAAGATTATCAAATGAAAGTTTGCCCCGTTTGTGGTAAGGAATATTCGGATACCAGCTCCCTGTGTACCCTTGATGCGGAGGTCCTTCAGAACGTAGATGATCCGCTGTTGGGTCAGACGCTCGCCGAAAAATATCTCATCGAACAATTGATCAAGCGCGGTGGCATGGGCTCGATTTACCGCGGCAAGCACGTGATGATGGAGAAGACCGTCGCGGTCAAAGTACTTCGTCCGTCGTTGGCAGGAGACGATGTCGTGGTGGCGCGCTTCTCGCGCGAAGCCAAGGCAGCCTCCCGGATTTCTCATCCACACGCCGTTAGTGTTACCGATTTTGGGGAAGCCGAAAACGGCGTCGTCTTCCTGGTGATGGAATATCTTGAGGGCCGCACTCTCAAAGACTTGATCCGGAGCGAAGGCGCGATGACGCTCGATCGCGCCGTCGAAATTGTTCGCCAGGTTTCCGGGGCCCTGGATGCCGCGCATCAGCAAGGGGTGATTCATCGTGATCTGAAGAGCGAAAACATCATGCTTACGCAGACCAATGGCGGCGATTGGGCGAAGGTGCTGGATTTTGGGATTGCCAAGATTCAACAACCCGAAGGCGTTCGCGACAACGACATTACCGCGGCCAATCTGGTGATTGGGACCCCGCAATATATGTCGCCTGAGCAGTGCTCGCAAGCCGGTCCAATCGATGCCCGATCGGACGTTTATTCACTGGGCGTGATCGTCTTTGAAATGCTCGCGGGCCGGGTGCCGTTCACCGGTGAGTCACCCACCGTGATCATGATGAAACAGGTAGGCGACGAGCCGCCCTCCATTCTTGACCAGCGTCCTGATTTGCCCGTGAGTATCGATAATCTGATCAAGAAAGCTCTGGCCAAGCAGCCTTCCGAACGTTTTCAAACTGCTGGAGCGCTTTCAGAGGCGCTGACTCAAGCAGCAGATGAAGCGGGCGCAGCCGTGTCCGCAAAGCCCGCGCCGGTGGCCGACACAGTCTCGATCGCGCCCATCGGTTTGGCTGCGGATGATCTTGACGAAGAGACGGTAATACGGCCGCGTGAAGTTATCGCGGCGGCCGGCGCTACCGACCAGGTCTTTACCCGGCAGGTAGCCGATCAGGCTCCGCTGGCGAGCTTTAACCCGTGGCGAATATTGGCGCCGGCGGCAATTGTTCTGGTCGCAGTTTTTGGAGTGGTATTTTTGCTGACGCGAGGTACCAGTCAGACGCCGACGAATCAGACGGGGGGGCAAGCTGCCGGCCAGAACGGATTGTCGGCTGACCCTAATGGCCAGCCTGTGCAAGCGACAGGCACGCCGACAGGCGAGGGCGAGCGCGGCGTTCAACCAGTATCGTCGGCCACTCCTTTGGGACGAAACGCAAATGCTAACCTCAGTCAAACAGTGGTGCCGGGCACGTCGAACGGAGATTTCGGAAGCAACGATAATAGCTCGTCGTCCAATAGCAAGAACGCAAATCGGCGCGAATCTCCCACCCCAAAGCCTTCTCCATCCGCAGGGAGGGCAGAACCACCGCCACCGCCGCGGCCTGTTCCCAGTTTGAAGCCAACACCACGGTCTACACCCGAACAGTTGCAGCCTCGGTAATTAGGTCCTTCAACTGCTCTGCATCGTCGATCTCGATTGCGATATCGGCGGCGTAGCACGGCAATTCAAATCTCAGAGAACGCAGCTTCACTTCATCCTTGGCGGTGGTAATAAGAATTTGCGCGCCGCGCGCCACGGACTCGCGCACTATCCCATCGATGTCGCTTTGAGTATATCGGTGATGGTCGCGGAAGATTTGCGTATGGGCCAGTTCATAACCGCTACGCCGCAGGAGAGAAAAGAACGATTCAGGGTTCCCCAGACCACAAAACGCCGCGATCCTCGATGCTCTGATCTCTTGAGGATCAATTAAAGACTGGGCGAACTTGCTCTGCACCCTTCGCCTTGCATTCAATCTCATTCGTGAAGAGAAGATTGGCGTCGCGTGGGCTTGCGTGGCGATCTCGCGGCGCAATTCCTCCGCGCGCTGGGGATCATCCGCGCGCGTCATCACAATACAATCGGCGCGCTTCATTTCAGAAGGTGGTTCGCGCAGAATGCCGGCCGGAAACAGTTTTCGATTGCCCCACGGATTGGTCGCGTCGATAGTCAAGATGTTCAGATTGCGCTCAACGCGGAGATGCTGGAACCCATCGTCCAGAACAAACACGCCACTGTGAAGGTGCTCAACGGCCCAGCGGGCCGCCGACACGCGGTCGGCATCGCTAATCACCGCGGCCAGGCCTTTCAATGTCTCGGCCAGTAGTAGCGGTTCATCGCCTGCCTGCGCCGCGTCAGAAATGATTTCAACTCCATCTGAAACGACCACGCGAGTGCCGGCGTTGCGACGGCCATAGCCGCGCGTTAGAATACAAACTCGTTGACCAGTTTGCGCCAACTCCCGCGCGATCCACGCCACCAGCGGAGTCTTTCCCGTACCACCCGTGGTTAGATTGCCGACGCTAATCACCGGCGCACCCAGTTTATGAACGTGAAATCGTCCCGAACGGTAAAGTGCGCGCCGCGTCTTCATCGCGACGCCGTACAAGGTGCCCAGCGGGGCCAGCGCGACTGACACAGCGCTATTCATTGGAACTCATGATAATCACTTGGCTGCAGTTACTGAGGAGATCGCCGGGAAGGGAATCGACGCACCTGCGGGCATTTCGAGCAGGCGGGCGATCACTTGGAGCGTCTGCTCGGTCGCGCCCCGATTCCGCTCGCAGACCAGCAAAGCCCTTCGCCCCATGTCCCTTCGCAAAGCTTCGTTTGACAGTAACGCACTAATCGCGTTGGCCAGCTCCACTACTGCCGCGGCCCCTGAAACCTCTGGTAGCTGGACAATCGCAGCCTCGTCCAGCATCGCTTTCGTGACCGCCGCGAAATTGTGCATGTGCGCGCCCGCAATAACACAAACCCCACGAGCGTTGGGCTCCAGAATGTTATGACCTCCATGGGGCGCGATGCTGCCCCCGACAAAAGCCACATCGGCCAAAGGATACACCGACCGCAGTTCGCCAATGGTATCGAGCAAAATCACTTCGCAACTGCGGTCACTGGCTTGCGGCGCCGCGGATCTAAGCGACCAGGTCAAACCGGAAGCCTGCAGGAACGAAGCTACTTCACCAAAACGTTCAGGATGTCGGGGAGCGATCAGAAGGCGTGCCTGGAAATGTGTTTGAGAATTCTTGAGCTGCTTGAAGGCATCGATGACAATTTGTTCTTCTGGAGCGTGTGTGCTGGCAGCGACGATCAAGCACGTGGTTTGATCGAAGCCGAAACGCCGCCGCAGATTTTCTGTGGCAATGTCGTCAATCGGACTTTCGGCGCTATCAAACTTTAGGTTCCCCGGCATTAGCACTCGGTCGTGCGGCATCCCCAGCTCGCGTATGCGCGTGGCGTCCTGCTCGGATTGCATCAGAGCAGTCGAGAGGTGATTCAACATGCGGCGTATAAACGGACGGATCAGTTTGTAACGGCTGAACGAAGTGATCGAGATCCGGCCATTGATCAGGGCCACTGGAATTCCGCGCCTGTGACATTCACGGAGAAGATGCGGCCACAATTCGGTTTCCATGATTAGAACGACCGCGGGTCGCAAGATGCGCAACACTCGGCGAACGGTCCAGGCCCAGTCGATCGGAAAGTAGAAGACAGTCGCGGCCTTAGATCCAAAAGCGTCCCGCGCGATTCGCTGACCTGTCACTGTTGTGGTTGAAATTACCAGACGGTAGGAAGGGAACCTTTCAAGCAGTGCCCGCACCAGAGGACGCGCGGCCTCGGTTTCGCCCACCGAAACGCAATGCAACCAGATCAGGGGTCGATCGTCAAAAGCGATTGCGGGTAGGCGGCCGAGGCGTTGACGAAGACCGGTGACGTACTTGCGAGTCCGGAAGGCGTCAATTGCAAACCACGGCAGCAGGGCGAGAAAGCCAACCGTCAAAAGCAGACTGTAGAGCAGGTACATAGCTTCCGCGGAGTGGCACAGACTTCAGTCTGTGATAATTCGCTAATCGAAACCGGCCTTCAGGTGGGAAACCTCAATCTTATTCTGCGCGAGCAGCGATTTGATTCATGCCGCTTCACAGACTGAAGTCTGTGCCACTCTACCTGGCGCGCTCGATGTAACGGCCTTCGGTCGGATCGATGCGGAGCCGGTCACCCTCGTTTATGAAAGGCGGCACCTGGATAGTCACGCCATTTTCCAGGGTCGCCGGCTTGTTGACGTTGGAAACTGTCGCGCCTTTCATGGTGGGCTCAGTCTGCGTAACTGTTAGTTCAAGCGATGGCGGCAATTCAACGCCTATCGGCAGGCCCTCATAGAACTCTACCTGTAGCTTGAGCCCGGGCGCCAGCCACTGAGCTGCGTCACCGAGGTCTTCGCCGCTCAGAGCGACCTGTTCATACGACTCGGTGTTCATAAAGTGGTGGTGCGAGCCGTCCGAATAAAGATATTCCATGTCGTGCTGCTCGAGCGCGGCTTTGTCCACCGTATCCGCCGAGCGAAAGCGATGGTCAAAAGAGGAGCCGGTGCGAATATTGCGCAACTTCGTTTGCACCATCGCGCGCAGGTTGCCGGGCGTGTGATGTCGAAAGTCGACGACTTTGCAGAGTTGGCCTTCAAAAAGGATCACCATGCCACGTCTGATTTGGGTTGCTGGAATTGCCATTTCGCTCTTTAAGTCTTTCTATTTGGTTTTAGTCAGGTGCTGATGGATCAGAACCACGCTACCGTTGCAAACGACGTAGTCTAGCGGCGGGAAAGCGACATTGTCCAGCTGTGAGAAGTGGAGGCTTATCAATTCCGAAGGCCGTATTTGCGCTCTACTCGCATTACATCTCCGTGAGGTGGGATTGGACTTCAAAAGCGAGTGCTTGGGCGCTCCCTCACGCCGCTAGTTCTAAAGTTACCTTGCAACCCACTCGAGCCGCCAACGTGATCAGCATTTCGAGGCTAAACTCTTCCCACTTACCGCTCATAAGGTCCGACACTCTCGATCGAGGAATCTTCAGTCTCTTCGCCGCTGCTGGCTGGGTCAGGCGACTTGACTGAATATGCTCGCGCAAGTCGCTCATTAGCTTCGCTCGCAACTCTAGGATCAGAGCCTCCGCCGGCTCAAACCCAAGATCAGCGAATACATTGCCGCTCGATTCCGTGATTGTTGAAGTCATTACTTATCTCCAAGCTGCCTATACCGTTGCCCCAAGCTCAACGTCTTCACGTCTCGTTTTCCGAGACTTCTTCTGAAAGGAATGTAGAACATAGACTGCGTCGGCAAACTTAGCAACGTACAAAACTCGCCATTCGCCCAAGACATGAACTCGAATCTCTCTTACTCCGGCTCCAATATCATTCATAGGCTTCGAGTCGGACGGTTGCAGTCCTCGCTGGACCGCGTAAAGTTCAAATCCGGCCTGCCTCCGTGCCTCGGCTGGAAAATTGCGAATCGAGACTCGAACCGACGAATCGTAGGGTTTTCACCTGAGGGATTATACAAGGAAGAGGGCGCGCTTGAAATTAAAACAGAGCGGGCAAGCCCGCTTTGAACGCATCCTTCAGATGACACTCGGCGCTGCTTGTCCGCTCTCAGGAGGAGCCCACCTACCTGAATGAATTAACGTGCAAAGCAAAGCGGAGTTCCACAATAATGTTCGACAAGGTTTTGTTTGTCGTTGGATGGTTTAGAAGCGGGCTACCGCCCGCTTGGTCGGGCAGTAGCCCGACTCTAAACAAATGCGCAACGAGTTATCAACGAAGTTTGTCGGACTTAATAGCTAAGCGGCGCGCGCTCTTAGTTCCTGACGTTTGCGAACTACGTGGTCCAGCCATTCCTGTGCGTGCTGGTAGCGGGGAAAGCTTTGCTCTTCAGCTCGAAACGCGTTGGTGTGATAATAGCGCCGGCCGTTAACTATGCGAGCAGGATGTTTAATATGCAGCATTTCGTGAAAGACAATGTATTCGACGAACCACTCAGGAACTTCGCGGGAATCCAGGATCTTACTAATCGTGATCGTGTCATGGGCGGCGTCATGATGACCCAGAATGCTTCGAGCTCGCCGTCGCGACCAGGTCAACACCGGCTTTTCGATCTCACCGCCAAAATATCGGCGGTTGAGCTTGGCGAAGATCCGTTCGAGATCATAGATCTCACCGTTGGCCGACGAGATTACCTTGCGACCCCGTTGCCGCCGGGCGATGTCCGATGCCCGCAAGAGTTGAGGACTGAAGGCGTACGAACGATAAATCCGTTCCTGGTCGCGGGGCGCTTTGCGTGAAAGCAAACGCGCCACCAACAAAAAAGCCAATGCCCGGATCACTTCAGGAGGTGCCGTCTGGAAAAGATCAGACAGCCGCACAAAGATGCGGCCAGCCCGCACCCGAATCGTGTGGTGTAGTCCTGCGTAGGGATAAAACTTCACTTCTATCCCGGCCACGTCAGGCTGAAATTGCTTACCTCCGCGATCGAGCTGGCGAAAGGCATCGCAGAAGACTTTCTTAAGATGAAGATTAGATTGCGGCATTTTCGCAAACCGGAGATCGAACCCATCTTAGAGTTGAGTTTCAGTCCTCGTCAAACCGGCCCGAATGGATCCCGAAAAAGCCCTTGCCTGGACCATAAATAGCAGGGACAACGCTGATCACTTCGTGATTGCCCGCCGAGAGGCTCGCCTTAAACTTAGCATTGACAACGTCTTAGTGTGATGAAGAGGTTGATCGACGGAGGAGGCTGGTCGCGGTAGAGAGTCGCAAGACCACTTTAGAAACAATGGTTTGCGAGACCTCTGGTTCTTTCGCTATACTGGCCGCGGTATAAAAAGGTCCCTTTTGGAACCGTCCGGCGCCCAATCAGGGATGGTTTAAGGTTGGCAAAAAACATAGGTCAATTTAATGGCTCGTATCACGAGTTCAAATAAACCGGGTCGTCCCACCCGTGACTCTCGTCGGGAGGCGGTGCTCTTCGCGATCATCGAGGACCATCTGTTGACTGGCGATGCTATCGGCTCGCACACCGTGTCGGAGAGATTCGCGCATGCGACTGGCTGGAGCTCCGCCACGATTCGCAGCGTCATGTGCGAATTGGAAGACTTTGGCCTGGTCGAGCAACCCCACACTTCCGCGGGGCGGATACCCACTGACAAGGGCTATCGTTACTATGTCGATAACATGTTGGATTCGAAGCGACTGTCGAAAAATGATTTGAGAGCAATTGAAAGGATCGACCTCGACCACGAAGGGAAGGTCCGGCCCGATCGTCTGATGGAGAAAGCCTCGCGCGTGCTTTCCGAGCTTTCAGAAAACGTGGGGATCGTGGTCTGGCCCTCGCTGGCTGAGAACCGGTTGAAGGACATTCGCTTCGTGCGGCTTCCCGACAGTCGGATTCTCGTGGTGCTGGTGTCAAGCTCGAACATAGTCCACGACAAAGTCATCACGCTCAATGAAGAGTTCAGCCAGGACGAGCTGGATCGGACGGCGCGTTATCTTAACGTCGAATTTGGCGGAAAGAGCCTGTTGACGATTCGGGATGAGATAATCGCGCTGATGAGGGAAGAGAAGGCGCTTTATGACAAGCTGCTGCGCAACGCCATGCTGCTGTGTGAGCGAAGCCTCCAGGGCGAAGACGAAGCGACGGCCGAGGTTTACCTTGATGGAACTTCGAACATTCTTGCCAAGCCCGAGTTTGCCGGCGCCGAGGGGATGCGCGAATTGTTCAGAACGTTCGAGGCCAAGTCTCGCCTGATAAAGATTCTGAACGAGTGTGTGGCCAGCAAGTCGGGGGTGGGAAGTGTCCGGGTCATCATCGGCAGAGAGAACGTTGCTTCGTCTATGCAACGTTGCTCCGTGATCACTACCTCTTACCGGGTCGGCGGCGACGTTTCAGGTACGCTCGGCGTGGTCGGACCGATGAGGATCGAGTACGGCCGACTGATGGCTGTGGTAAACTACCTTGGGCGTTTCATCGAACACGCCCTTTTGAATGAAGCGTCTCTTCAATAAACCTAACCTGCCTCTTTGGCGGCCCCCGGTATAAAGATTCGGATCTCAATGGCATCAGATCGAAAGCATAAACAGTCAAATAGCATTCCGGTTCGCTTCTTCGATAGCGACGACCCACACGCCGCCAGGGACGATTGGGAAATGGATGAGCACTCCTCGCGAGTCGATAATGAGGCCGACCCGGAAGCCGACCTGGCTGATCCCAGAGTAAACGACACTGGTTTCGGCGGTCCCGATCTCGCGGAACTCGTCGCTTCGCGCGCGGAACTGAAACGCCTCCAAACCGCCCTTGATGAGGCGAAGGAAGGCCTCGCCCGCCGCCAGGCGGATTTTGAAAACTATCGCAAGCGAATCGAGCGCGAGCGCACCGAATCCCACAACCGCGTTGTCGGAGACGTCGCGCGCAAGTTGTTGCCGGTCGTCGATAACCTGGCCCGCGCTCTGGACGCGGAAAAAACAGTCCAGTCTCACGAGTCAAGGGAGTTCCGGCACTTTCTATACGGGATCGAGTTAATCAGCAAGCAACTCAACGATGTGCTTGAATCACTCGGCGTTCAACCAATTGTCTCGGTTGGCGAGCGCTTTGATCCGCATATTCACGAGGCGGTGGTCACCGAACCGTCGGACAAGTACGAACCCGACACAGTGACGGAAGAACTCGCCCGCGGCTACCGCATAGGTGATCGTTTGCTTCGGCCGGCCATGGTCAAAGTGGCCGCCCGGAGAGATGACGACTAAACCTTCGTCCCAAAAAACGCATGGGTAAGATCATCGGAATCGATTTGGGGACTACCAACTGCTGCGTCGCCGTGCTCGAAGGCGGCACGGTCCAAATCGTCCCCAATAAAGAAGGCGGGCGCACCACCCCCAGCGTGGTCGGATTCACGGACAAAGGTGAGCGCCTGGTCGGACAAATCGCGAAGCGCCAGGCCGTCACAAATGCGTCGAATACCGTTTATGCAGTTAAGCGACTGATCGGTCGCAAGTACGACTCGCACGAGGTGGGTCGCATGCGCGATACGGCCCCCTTTGAAATAGTAGACTCACAAAACGGTGATGCCCGCATTAGAGTGCAAGGACGAGTCTACAGCCCGCCTGAGCTCTCAGGAATTGTGCTGCAGCGTTTGAAGGCCGCGGCCGAAGACTTTCTTGGTGAGCCGGTAGCCGATGCAATCATTACTGTGCCCGCCTACTTTGACGACACCCAACGGCAAGCGACTAAGGATGCCGGCAGAATTGCGGGCTTGAAAGTTGAGAGAATCATTAACGAGCCTACGGCGGCGGCGCTGGCTTATGGCTTGGGCAAAGCCAATGCTGAGAAGATAGCGGTCTATGATCTGGGCGGCGGCACGTTTGATATTTCCATCCTGGAAATGAACAACGGCGTCTTCGAAGTGCTGTCCACGTCTGGCAATACTTATCTGGGCGGAGAAGATTTTGACGAGCGCATCATGAATTGGATGGCCGACCAGTTCCATCAGGACACGGGTATCGACCTGCGGAAAGATCGGCTCGCCTTGCAACGTCTGAAAGAAGCTGCTGAACGAGCTAAATGCGAATTGTCTTCGGCTACCGAGACGAGCTTTAATTTGCCGTTCATAGCGGCCGACGCCTCAGGCCCTAAACACTTAAACAAGATTCTCACGCGCGAAAAGCTTGAGGAACTGGTTGGTGATTTGGTGCAGGAGACAATCGAACCGTGCGAAAAGGCCCTGGCTGATGCCAAGCTGAAAGCCTCAGAGATAGGCAAGGTGATTCTGGTTGGGGGACAGACTCGCTCGCCCATAGTCGAGCGCACGGTCGAGCGCATCTTTGGGAAAAAAGCTTCGACGGAAATCAATCCGGACGAAGTTGTGGCAATGGGTGCGGCCATTCAGGGTGGCGTTTTGACCGGAGACGTCAAGGACATTGTGTTACTCGACGTGCTGCCTTTAAGCCTGGGCCTCGAAACTCGCGGCGGACTATTTACCAGGATCATTGAGCGCAACTCGACGATACCGCTACGCAACAGTCTTACTTTCACCACGGTTGTAGACAATCAAGCGTCCGTTGAGATTCACATTCTCCAGGGCGAGCGCGAGGTCTCAACCGGCAATCGTTCGTTGGGAAAATTCGAGTTGGTTGGGATCCCTGCTGCGCCGCGCGGCGTGCCCCAGGTCGAAGTGAGTTTTGAAGTCGATGCGAATGGCATCGTTTCGGTTTCGGCGACCGACAAGGCCACGGGCCGCGAACAGCAGATGCGCATCACTCCTACCTCCGGATTATCGCAGGACGAAATTGATCGGATTATCGCCGAGGCGGAAACTTCAGCCGAAAGCGATCGCGAGTTGCGCGACAAGGTGGATCTAAATAACAAGCTCACCAGTTTGGTGAAGAACACTCAACGGGCGTTTCTGGAATTTGGCGGTTTGCTTTCCAAAGAAGCCCAGGAGGATGGGCAGACTATTTTGCGGGAAGGCGAAGCTGCGATTGGCGCGGCAGAGGTGGGCGCGATTCGCATGGCGCTGGACTCAGTCGACCGCCTGGCCCGGCAACTTACGAATGCGATGATGAGGCAAATGGAGGCGGCCGAGCGGGAAGACAAGGGAGCGCATTGAGCCTATGTAAGGGAAAGGCCCAAAGAACACTTCCTCGGACCGTCCGGCGCTTGCGCGCAGACTGAGGGTTTGCGTTACAATTATCGAGCGGTCAGTGGATTGCCGGCTCAACGGTTCAATCGCTGGCCGCTCATTACTGATACCTGGAACGATGGCAATTAATAAACGCGACTATTACGAAGTGCTGGGCGTGGCTCGCACTGCGACTGAACAGGATTTGAAGAGCGCTTACCGGCGTCTGGCCCATCAGCATCATCCTGATAAAAATCAGGGCGACACTGGGTCCGAAGAAAAATTCAAGGAAGCGGCAGAAGCTTACGCAGTGCTCTCGGATGCAGAACAACGCCAGCGTTATGATCGTTTTGGACACGCGGGAGTCTCCAGCGCCGCCGGCGCGGCCTGGGGCGCACCCGGCTTCGGCAACATTGAAGACATCCTCGGCGATCTATTCGGGTTCGGCGACGTGTTCGCAGGCGGCCGGACCGGCTCTCGGCGATCAAGCGCACAACGCGGCGCCGATCTCCGCTACGATCTCGAAATAACTCTGGAACAAGCTGCGGCCGGCCTGACCGCGCAGTTGCGCATCCCTAAGCTGGAAACTTGCGAATCCTGCAAGGGGTCTGGCGCAAAGGAAGGCACTCAGCCAGAAGTTTGCCGGACCTGCGAAGGCGCGGGCCAGGTACGCTTTCAACAGGGATTCTTTTCCGTCTCGCGCACTTGCGGGTCATGCCGCGGTGCGGGCCAGGTGATTACTTCTCCGTGTGAAACTTGTCGCGGCGCCGGTCGCGTCGAGCAGGAGAAATCAATCGAGGTTAAGATTCCTGCCGGCGTTGAAACCGGTTCGAGACTTAGATTGCAACGCGAAGGCGAGTCCGGCGTCTACGGTGGTCCTCCGGGCGATCTCTACGTCGTCATTCATGTGGCTGAGCACGAGCAATTCGAGCGGCAGGGAAATAATTTGTATGCTTCGGTGCCGGTCACGTTTGCGCAGGCCGCGCTCGGCGCTGAGGTTGGTGTGAAGACCCTCACCGGCGACCAATCGCTCAAGATACCGGCCGGCACTCAGACGGGCACGGTTTTCCGTGTGCGCGGGCAGGGAATGCCGGTGTTGGGTGGCCGTGGCAAGGGCGATCTGTTTGTATCAGTGTCTGTGGTCACGCCGACTATGTTGAACCGGGAACAGCGCAAGCTTCTCGAGCAATTGGCAAAGATCGAAACTCCGGATTTGGAAGACAAGAAGCTCGTCGACAAAGTCCGCGACATCTTTGGATAAGGTGTAGTGCAAGCTGTCAGCTTGCGCACTTGTCCGAGAGAAGCAACCCAAGCTGTTGACTTGCCGAGCTGAGGTCAGTACCACTCGCGTTAGTGAGTGGGGCAACCACGGTTGGCAGTTGTAGCGTAAGTTGTTAACTTGCGCATATGTTCGACGGTTACATGCCGCGCGTTGGGTGCGCAAGCCGGAAAGCGTGCGCTAGATCAGAAAGGTACTCTATGAAATCCCCCTTTGGTTTTTCCCGTCTAGGTCTCACGCTGCTGCTCTTGGTCGTGGTGCTGCCTGCCTTTTCCGTCGCCAGCGCGCAGGATGAATATGCCGCGGTCAAGACCTGGGAGACCTTCGACTTTGCCGGTCACAGTGTGTCGCCCGCGGATATGTCAGCGTTAGCGTTGGAGGATCTAAAGCTCGTGCGGGGGATTGTCTTTGGCAAGCACGGCCGCATTTTCAAAGATCCGGACATCAAACGCTTTCTGGAATCGCGCACCTGGTTCAAGGCCGATCCGAATTTTCAGAAGTCCGCGCTCAACGGTACCGAGCGCAAGAACCTCGACGTGATCCGCATTGCGGAAGCGCGAAAGCATGAGACGGTGCAACCCGGCGACATGCGCCTCTATCAGGACCGCGCTTTGACCCGAAAGAAACTCGGCCCCCACACCAGCGCTGAATGGACAGTGCTGGCCGCTGAGATCGAAGCAATCCACGGAAAACGTTTTGATGATACGGTCTGGCTGCAACAGTACTTTGACGAACGTTACTGGTACCGGCCCGCCGCTCACTACGATCCGAAAGGCCTGAGTGCAGTCGAGCAGAAGAACCTGCAACTGATTGAGGGCATCCAGAAACAACAGCGTCGCGTGGCTCTCTCACCGGGCGACATGGAGCTATTCGAGAACAAACTGATTTCTGATGCGATGTTGCGCGGTTTGAGTCTGCATGAGCTGCGTTTGCTGCGAAACGAAATCTACGCTCGTCACGGCCGGATCTTCAAGACCGTTTGGATTCAGCAGTATTTCGGCGGCCAGCCGTGGTACGACCCGAAAGAAGATTTCAAGGATGAAGACATTTCGGGCCCCGACAAGACCAACATCGAAACCATCGTCAAGTACGAAAACAAGCTACACGATTCGATTAGCAACAAACCGATCACCCGGGCCCTGCTGCAGGGTTTGTTTCTCGAGGATGTGCGTAAGATGCGCGACGAAATCTACGCGCGTCATGGAAAAGTTTTCAAGGATCAGTGGACCCAAAAATACTTTGCCAGCTTTGACTGGTACAAAGCCAACCCAAATTTCAGCGACGC
>WNFP01002322.1_pt1 | contig 15971 bp, 18 predicted proteins | sample 5400201 | NCBI WGS metagenome assembly WNFP01 (sample SAMN13153355, study PRJNA577476) | soil metagenome | isolation source: 115 cm saprolite under Madrone tree | place: USA:California | collected 2016-06-14
CGTTGGCGATCACCTGGCTTTGGGGGTTCGGCCCGACATTGGGGAAAATAGCGGAGGCCGGGCTGGTCCCGCCGGGGGCCGGCTGCGAATGACATGCCCCGCACGAGTCCAGGTTGAACCGTGGTCCCAGACCGGGGTTGCCTCCGGTAACCGTCTGGTGCTCGTTGAACTGCCCGAGTCCGGTTTGGAAGAAGGTCAAGTCGTTTGGATTGGCAGTGACCGAAGCAAACGGCTGGCCCGCGTTCACTCCCGTGTCGCTGCGTACTCCTGGATCGGTTTGAGCAAACGCCATTCCCGGAAAGAACAACGCCACCAACAATGCGTAAATCGAAGCGAACTTTATTGTTTTCATTCCTGGTCTCCTTCGATTGGGAAGCACACCATCCCGTCCAGTTTGGAACACTTCCAAACAGCTGTTCTGACTATTGGGCAATCTCGCTCCCAACGCGAGTCAGCATTCGTAGAACCTAGCCGTGTGAGTTCCTTTTACTACTCGCCGCTTGGCGACCACAAGAAGAAGTGATTAGCATGACCCGTCTTTCGTTAGCATTTTGTGTAGTCGCTTTGTTTCCGGTAGCGGGCCGGAGCCTGGGTAAAGCGTCGTTCAAATGCTCGGATGAAGCTGGAAGCATGCCCATATCCCACGTTGTGGGCAATTTCTTTCACGCTCAGGTAGCTGTGCTCGAGAAGATGCGCTGCTCTCCGAAGTCTTTGTTCGTTTAACCACTCGCCCATGCAAACGCCGGTCTGGTGCTTGAACAATCGTTGGAGATACGAAGGACTCAGGTGGAATTCGAGGGCCAGATCACGTATGGTGAACGTCGTCCCAGAATCTGCCATCCGAAGGATCTTCTGCACGCGCGGTTCGAGTACCGTGGGCGCCGATGGACGAGATAGGGCGACCGCGGCAGACGGCATGCCTCGGTCGGGAATTGTGACGTTTGTTCCATTCGTTCCTACAAAGCTGTCACCAGAATTCAAAGAGCGCACAGGTACCTCCTGTAGGGATCATTATTGGCTTGAACGCGTCTGAGGGAGAGCTTCTCCGAAAGAGCCCAAGCGCTGGAGGGTCGGATTTGATTATCTTGGTCCGCAGGGCATCGGTAGCCGCGGTAGAGGCTTGATCTTCGGGTGGACAAGCCATGGCCAGGCGCCAGGACCGTGGTGATCACTAACCGAAGGTTAACGACAGGTCCCTTGGTCACGTATCGAAGGCCTCCCGCTTTTACAACTGATCGGACGCGATTCTGCGCTCCGGGAGAAACCAGGGTTGGGTGAAATTGGACCCGGGGGAAATCGCGAGGAAACTATTCGACCGAGAAAACCATGTCAATGGTACTTCTGTTAACTACCCGATTAGTGGCCATCGGTACAGGGAAGACCAGGCCTGGTGCAAAGCATCTGCAGTGTGAGATCAGTTGCGCATGCAAGCCCAGCACTTCATGGGCGGGGTAAGCGAGCCTTAAACGGTTAAAAACAGGGTGTGCAATTCGGGACCTATGATCAAATCAGACCGCCAGGACGACTTTGCCGAACTGCGAGCTAGATTCGAGATAGGCATGGGCTTGGGCGCAAGTGGCCAGGGGGAAGATGCGGTCGACAACGGGCTTGAAGCGTCCGGAGGCCACCAGGCGCATGACGCTGTGGAGCTCTGATTTGGTGCCCATGTAGGACCCGAGTAGCGAAAGCTGTCGACTGAAGAGGAATCTCAGATCGACCTTGGCATCGTAGCCTGTGGTGGCGCCGCAGGTTACCAGGCGACCGCCGGGAGCGAGACTTGCGAAGCTGTCGTCCCAGGTGGCCGTCCCGACGTGTTCGAATACGACATCCACGCCGCGCTTACCCGTGATGCGGCGGACTTCGTCGCGGATTTTCTGGTTCTTGTGATTGATGAGATAGTCGGCGCCGAGTTGTTTTGCCTTTCGCAGTTTTTCATCGGTGCCGGCAGTGGCTATCACGCGGGCGTCAAAAAACTTGGCAACCTGAATGGCGGCGCTCCCGACGCCGCTTCCTGCCCCAAGGATGAGAACATCCTCGCCGGGCTGCAACTCGGCTCGGACAAGAAGCATGTGCCAGGCGGTTTGGAAGACCAGCGGAATCGAGGCGGCTTCTTCAAAGGTCAGCTTTTCCGGATACGGTATGCAATTTACTTCTGGAGCGCGCACGAGCTCGGCGCAGCCGCCGTCGATGAGGTAACCAAGATTGGTGAAGTGGCGGCAGCGGTTATCCTGGCCGGAGACGCAGGCCGCGCATTTGCCGCAGGTCACGCCTGGGGCGAGGACCACTTTCTGGCCAACCCGCACGGTAGTGACATCCGCTCCGATCTGGGCGATTTCACCGGAAACGTCACTGCCGGGAATGTGTGGCAGCGGGATCGGCACATTGGGGTTGCCGATGCGGACCCAGAGGTCAAGGTGGTTCAGCGCGCAAGCTCTCACGCGAACGAGGACCTCGTTCGGGCGGATCGCCGGGTCGGGAGCGTCCGTGTATTTCAGGACCTCAGGTCCGCCGTGCTGATGGAAAACAATGGCTTTCATGAGGGCCCCCCGAGGCCGAATCAACCCTAAGCAGCGAACTCACGCTCTCTGACCGACCGATCGTAACATAGCAAGGACACAATTCCGATCGACACCCAGCGTTGACAGCGGCGTGCACGCACCGTAGGCTGTGGGCAGAGGAAAAACGTGGACCTGTTTGAAGAGATCGTGAAGATAAGGCGGGCCGGGCGGCGGGCAGCGCTGGCTACGATCGTTCACACCAACGGATCGATCCCCAGCTATGAGAGTTCGCGGATGCTGGTGCGCGAGGATGGCTCGATTGCGGGGACTATTGGCGGCGGGTGCGTGGAGGCGGAGGTATGGGCAGCGGCGCGCGAGGTGATGCAGAAGGAATCGCCGCGCAAAATGGTTTTCAACCTCAACCATGAAGCGAGCTACGACAACGGGCTGATTTGCGGGGGAACGCTGGAAGTTTTTGTCGAGCCGATTTTGCCGCAGCCCACGGCGTATTTATTCGGCGGAGGGCATGTTTCGACGGCCGTGGCGAAGGCGGCCAGTGTGGCAGGCTTCGGCATTGGAGTGGTGGATGACCGCGAAGCGTTTGCCAATGCCGAGCGATTTCCAATGGCCCAGGAGATTCACACGAGTTACGAAGATGCGTTTCAGAGAATTCATCCGAACGCGTCGAGCTATCTGGTGATCGTGACGCGCGGGCACAAGGAAGACATGCGCGTACTGGCATGGGCGGTGCGCACCGAGGCGCGGTACGTGGGCATGATCGGCAGCAAGCGCAAGGTTTTGTCGGTATACCAGGCACTGGAAAACGAAGGCTATAGGGCAGAAGAATTCGAACGCGTTTACGCGCCCATGGGATTGGAGGTTGGCGCCCTTTCACCGGAAGAGATTGCCATTAGCATCGTAGCGGAACTGGTTGCGGTGCGGCGAAATGTGGCTACCGCAGCGCACAAGAAACTGAAATACGAAGGGCGCCCGGCGCCGATAAACTCCCTGGGCGAGCCCTGAAAGGGAGCACATGCTGGCCGCCGTCATTCTCTCCGGCGGGGCTTCGAGCCGAATGGGCTCGCCGAAGGCGCTGCTTTCCTACCAAGGGAGGCCGTTCCTCGAACATCTGCTGGAAGTGACTTCTCACCGAAACGTTGGCGTCCGCCGAGTAGTGCTCGGTGCCCACGCCGAACCCATCGCAAAATCCGTAGAACTCAAAGCCGATGAAATCGTCATCAATGAAGATTGGGAAAAAGGGCAACTCAGTTCGATCCAGGCGGCGCTGCGGAGCCTGCCGCCGAGGACTGACGGAATCCTGCTGTGTTTGATCGATCATCCGTTGATCAGCACGGCGCTCGTTCAAGAATTGATCGAGCTGTTTTATACGTCAAAGAAACCCATCGTCCTGCCGGTGTATGAGGGCCGTCGCGGCCATCCGGTGATATTTTCCTCATCCTTGTACGACGAATTGCTTCACGCCCCGCTGGAGACCGGAGCGCGAGCGGTCGTGTGGGCACATCCGAGCGCCGTTGAGGAAGTACGGACAAACGAAGAAGGCTGCGTGCTGAATCTGAACGATCCGGAAACCCTCCATAAAGAGCTGGGTGGCGCGTAAACAGGCTCGACGGCTTCTTCTCTCTCTCGCGACTTGGTGGTCAAAGAGAGATACTTCGCAAAAAGATTCTGGGCCGCGTCCTCGCGACTGGCGTTTGGCTCTTTCTTCGGACCTCCTTTCGGCGCGGCGATCTATTGCGCCATCATCTATTTCGTATTCGGGATCATGGTAAGCAGACCGATTGCGGTCCTATGCGGTACGCGCACCTATGGATGTCCGCCAAGCTCCTTTTTTCCGCGACTTCCTACATCCCGGACATGGTCCCCGGCCGCTTCGTTGCGGGGTTCTCGAGCGCACAGTTTTCTCGCTGGTGTATTGCACGCGGGACCGTCGGCAGGCCGCCACAAATCGACTACGTGCGGACTGACCGGAAAAAACCGCTAAGTTGATTTCTCGACCAGGGCTTTCAACGCGTCGATGGCGAGCTGCGCCCCGTGAAATGTTACCGGCGGCAAGCCGCCGAGAGATATCGAGAGACTTTCAGGCGTCAGGGTGCGGGCTTGGGCGACAGAGCGCCCACAGATTTGCACGGTGAGCAGCGACGCGCAGGCTATCGAGGTAGTGCAACCACGGCAGAGGAAGCGCGCTTCAACGATATGTCGGTCCACGATCCGCGCGGAGAGCTGGAGGATGTCGCCGCAGACAGGATTGCTCACTTCGACGGTGGCAGTGGCGCCGGGAAGTTCGCCGGCGTTTCGAGGGTTGCGGAAGTGATCGAGAACGGCGTCGCTGAACACTTATGAAAGTATCCCAAAGACATCGTTAGGACTGCAACGCAGCATAAGTCAAGAGACCTCAACGCGCGACACAGCGCTCGCATCAGAGAGCAGCAAGAACCCGCAAGAATATTCTGCCACAAAAGGATTTATTTCTTTGGGGGCAAATACTTTTTTTCGACGGAGGCAATCACCACGTAGTTCGGATCAACCATCTCGGTGAGATGGATTTTGCCAACTTTCGAGAGCAGCTCATAGGCATCGAGTTCGGAGAGGCCATAGCCGGCGTGAATCCAGGCTACCAGTTCGGTGAAGGCGATGCGCACCGCGTCATCGACGGGACGATAGATGCCCGCGGCCATGATTTCTCTTTCGTTTTCGAGTCGTGGCCAGCCAGTGTGTTTCCCCTTCACGAGATCGAATTGCAGCCGGGCCTTCATGGGAACTTCGATGGCACTGCCCGCAATTTCGCCGTCACCCATGGCGGCGTGGCCATCGCCAAAATAAAAGAGCGCTCCGGACACGTTCACGGGCAGATAGAGTGTGTTTCCAGCGGAGACCTCCGGCGCGTCCATGTTGCCGCCGAATTCCGCGGGCACGATGGAGCTGCGTGCTTCTCCGTTGGCGGGAGCGACACCGATGCAGCCAAGAAATGGATGGAGCGGAATTTTCACCCGGTAGTCGGAATCGAGGGCCTGAAACGTAGCGGTGCGGCCCGCGTGGTCGATCGGGTAAAACCAGATTTTCTCCGGAAGCGCTTCTTTTTCGAGCATCGGCGTATAATGCGTGGCGTTTAACGCTCCGAAGCCTGGTGAAAACGTGCCTACACCCTGTTGGCCATCGACCTGCAGATCGAGGATATGAACAATCAGCGTGTCGCCGGGTTCCGCATCTTCAATATAGAAGGGACCGGTGAGCGGGTTATCTCCTTTAACGAGCGCAAACGTGTCGCCAGGCTTTTGGAGCGCGTTACCGAAGCAATCCAGGGAGTTCGCGTCGAGAATGTTGCCGGGTTTCAGCCGGGCCACGGGGGAAGAGACACCAAAGACGTATTTCACGGTGTCAAGGGTGGCGTGATATTGGACGACTTCTGGTTTGGACGGCAAGGATGGGGTCTGAGCCAATGTGGAGATCGGCAGAATCAAACTGAGAGCAAAGAAGTGGACGCGCACGAATGGCCTCCGACAATTAAGAGAGGCAGTCGAACACACTCCTGGAGTGGAGTCAATCCACAGTCGCGCGACTCAACGTACCGCCAGGTGTCTGCTATTCTCTTGCAGTAAGCATGAAAACCACTCGACGAGCACCATTGCGCATTGTTTCGCTGGCCCCCAGCGCTACCTCGATTCTGTGTGCCATCGGGGCGAGGCGCGCTCTGGTCGGCGTTACCAGGTGGTGCGCTGCTGTGGCACCGGTCGGCAAACTGCCGAAGCTTGGCGATTGCTGGCAGGTCGGTTCTCTAGGTGAAATTCTACGGCTGAACCCTACGTTGGTGATCGGTTCCGTGCCGTATAAGCGGGAGACGGTCGCTAGTCTCCTCGAGCAGCCGTTCCCTTTTCTGGCCATGAACCCGCGGACGCTCGCTGACATCGCCGCCGACATTCGCTTGTTAGGTGCGATTATGCAAAAGGCAGCCGCCGCCGAGCGGGTGCTACAGAAGATGCGCCATGCGTTGTCGGAATTCGAGAAGAAGGCGCGGCGATCGAAGCAGCGGGTGCGCGTCTATTGCGAGGCGTGGCCGAATCCGCGGATCAGTTCTCCTCCCTGGGTGGCGGAACTGGTGAACCTGTGCGGCGGCGAGATGGTGGTTCCCGCAGGCGAGAAGATCACCGAGGCGCAGGTAGCGGCGGCACGGCCTGAGGTGATCGTTCTCGCCTGGGCGGCGACGGGTGCGAAATCCGACCCCAGGCAGGCGTATGAAGTAAGCTCGTGGAGAGATATGCCGGCAATTCGAAACCGACAGGTACACGTAGTCCGTGATGAATTGCTGAACACGCCGGGGCTTCCGCTGGTCCAGGGCGCGAGAGAATTATGGCATGTGCTGCACTCACGAAACCAGAGCGACCACAAAGTACGAAGAACAAATCAACCGGAAACGCAGAGGAACCCGGAAAGATGATCATCGTGGTGGCGGCGGTGATTGAGCGCAGCGACCGGCGATTGCTGATCGGGCAGCGGCGCCAAAACGACACCTCTCCGCTCAAGTGGGAATTTCCGGGCGGCAAAGTCAGAGAGGGCGAAACGCCAGAGGCGGCACTTGCGAGGGAATTGCAGGAAGAACTCGGAGTGACGCTGGTGAAAAGCGTTGAGCTTGGCCGCGTACGTTATCACTATGCTGGAACGTCCGATGAGCTTGAAATCCGGTTCTTCGCCGCAGCCATCGCGGAATCGGAATTATTGCCGCGCACTTTTGAGAAGATCGCCTGGGGACATCCTCGACAGTGCAGAAGAAACCGATGCGAGCCATGGCCCGGCCGCAGACTGAGGCCCTATTCCTTAAACGACCGGCGTCATGAGATCGCTGGGTTTGGCTTGTCGGCATTAATGCCCAGCTCTTTAATGGCCTTGTCGAGGACGGAACGCTCGATCTTGCCGTCCACGAAAAGCTCATGCAGTGTGGCCAAAGTGAGGAAACGGGAGTCGACCTCGAAGAAGTCACGCAAGGCGGCGCGGCCTTCGCTGCGGCCGAAGCCATCGGTGCCGAGTGCCGCTAGGCGCCGCGGCATCCATTTGCTAATCATATTCGGTAAGGTCTTCAGGTAATCGGAAGCGGCGACCAGCACTCCCGGCGCGTCGGCGAGGCATTTGGTAACGTACGGGACGCGGGCCTTTTCACTCGGGTGCAAACGGTTCCAGCGCTCGCACTCAATGCCGTTCTTATAAAGCTCCTTGTAACTGGTCACGCTCCACACGTCGGCCGCGACGCCGTACTTGGTTTCGAGAATCTCCTGCGCGCGCAAAGCTTCGTTGAGAATTGCGCCACTCCCGAACAACTGGGCGCACAGCTTCGCTTTTGTATTTACAGCGGGCCGGAAGCGGTACATCCCCTGCAGAATGCCGTCCTTCACGTCGCCCGGCATCGGGGGCATGGCGTACGGCTCGTTCATGACGGTGATGTAGTAGAAGACGTTTTCGCCGTCTTTATACATGCGGCGAATTCCGTCCTGGATGATCACGGCGATTTCAAACGCGAACGCCGGGTCATAGGCTTTGTTGTTCGGAACCGGCAACGCCAAAATATGGCTGTTGCCGTCCTGGTGCTGCAGACCTTCGCCGGAAAGTGTCGTGCGTCCCGCCGTGCCTCCGAGCAGGAAGCCACGTGTGCGCATATCCGCTGCGGCCCAGATGAAATCCGCGATGCGCTGAAAACCGAACATCGAGTAATAGATGAAGAATGGAATCGTGTTGATGCCGTGCGTGGCAAAGGCGGAGCCGGCGGCGATGAACGAGGCCATTGAACCCGCCTCCGTAATGCCCTCTTCGAGGATCTGTCCGTCCTTTGCTTCCTTGTAATATAGCAGCGTGTTCACGTCGACCGGCTCGTACCGCTGGCCGACGCTCGAGTAGATGCCCACGGTCCGGAAGAGCGATTCCATGCCAAAGGTGCGAGCCTCGTCCGGCACGATCGGCACAATGAGCTTGCCGATCTCAGGGTCCTTCAGCATCTTCCGAAGCATGCCCACGAACGCCATGGTTGTTGAGACTTCCCGGCCATCGCTACCTTCATGGAATTCCTTGAAGAGATCGTCATGGTCTGCGACGAGAGGTTTCGAACGAATGCTACGCTTGGGAACGTAGCCGCCGAGCGCTTCGCGCCGCGCGCGAAGATACTGAATTTCGGCACTGTCCTCGGCCGGCCGGTAGAACGGAACCTCGATGCAATCCACGTCGTTCAGAGGAATGCCGAAGCGCGATCGGAACTCGCGCAGCTCATCTTCGTTGAGTTTCTTCTGCTGGTGCGTGACGTTCTTGCCTTCCCCCGCTTCGCCGAGGCCATAGCCCTTGATGGTGCGCGCGAGAATCACGGTCGGACAGCCCCGGTGGTCCACGGCCGCCTTGTACGCTGCGTAAACCTTGCGCGGATCGTGCCCGCCAAGGCGCAGGCGGCGCAAGGCTTCGTCCGGAAGCGGCTCGACGAGCTGGAGCAAACGAGGATCACTGCCAAAGAAATGCTCGCGAACATATGCGCCGGAGGACACCACCAGCTTCTGGTAGTCTCCGTCCACGGTCTGACCCATGCGCTTGATCAACAACCCTTCGGTATCGCGTTCGAAAATCGGATCCCACTCACTTCCCCAAAGAACTTTGATCACGTTCCATCCAGCGCCGCGGAACGCCGATTCGAGCTCCTGGATGATCTGTCCATTGCCGCGCACGGGGCCGTCGAGGCGCTGCAAATTGCAGTTGATGACAAAAATCAAGTTGTCGAGCTTCTCTCGAGAAGCAAGAGTGATCGCGCCGAGCGATTCCGGTTCGTCGGTCTCGCCGTCACCCAGAAATGCCCAGACCTTCGCGTCCGTAGCTGGCTTCATGCCGCGATCCTCGAGATAACGGTTAAAGCGCGCCTGATAAATCGCCATCAGTGGGCTAAGACCCATGGAAACGGTCGGAAACTCCCAGAAATCTGGCATCAGCCACGGATGCGGGTAGGAAGAAAGTCCGCCGCCGGGCTTCAACTCACGACGAAAGTTTTCCAGTTGTTGCGCGCTGATGCGGCCTTCCAGGAAGGCGCGCGCGTACATCCCCGGCGAGGCGTGCCCTTGAAAATAAACCGTGTCGCCTTCGAATTCTTCGGTGCGCGCGCGGAAGAAATGGTTGAAACCCACTTCGTAGAGTGTGGCCGCTGAAGCATACGTGGAAATGTGACCGCCGATGTTATGCTCAACGCGGTTAGCGCGCACAACCATGGCCAGCGCGTTCCAGCGGATGAGGCTCTTGATGCGCCGTTCCAGTTCCTGGTCACCGGGGAAAAGCGGTTCGAGGCGCGGAGGAATGGTGTTGGCATACGGAGTGTTTGCCGTGAACGGCAGATCGATGCCGTTGACCGTGGCGTGCGCGCGGAGGCGCTCAAGAATTTCCGCAGCGACCTCAGGACCGCTGGATTCGAGAACGGAATCCAACGACTCAAGCCATTCCTGAATCTCAACGTCTTCCATGCCATGCGGCTGGGTGGATAATTCGTTGTCCATGACTTCGATCGGTTCCTTTTCTTTCGTTACGCACCATGTCTCGCAGCGCGTGGGCGCATTTTATGCGTCTGATAAGGAGAATAGAATACACCGTGCAGAGACTCTCTGCACGGCCCGGTTGTCGAATTTTGTTGCCGCGCTATGCGAATTGAGCGCCGGAAGCGATTCTAGAGCGCGCGGCCGCCGTCAACGACCAGGGTCTGGCCGGTGAGGAATTTGGAAAGCGCGAGAAACACTACGGCGTCGGTGATGTCGCTCGGTGTGCCGGAGCGGCCGAGCGGTGCGAGCTTTGCAAAGCCGGCCTCCCACTCCGGCGGGTCCCCCGCCATGGTGATGGTGCCCGGCGCGATAGCATTCACGCGCACTTCCGGCGCCAGCGCCTTTGCGAGCACCTTCGTCAACATCACGACGCCCGCTTTCGAAACCGAATGCGCAATATACCCTGGCCAACCCAACAGTCCGCCGGTGTCCGCGAAATTGATAATCGTGCCGTTGGTTCGCCGGAGAAGCGGTGCGGCCGCCTGTGCGCAGAAGAACGGCGCTTTCAGATTGGTGTCAACCGAGGCGTCCCAGATCTCTTCGGTGGTGGAATCCATGCTCGCGGAGAGAAAGTTGGCGGCGCTGTTGACCAGGATATCGAGACGCCCGAATTGCTTGGAAGTCTCATCGAAGAGCCATTTGATTTCGGACACGTTGCCGAGGTCGGCAGTGATAGCAATAGCCCGACGCCCGAGTTTCTCAACCTCAGCGACCGCCTGCGCCGCTTCCGCTCGCGACTTCCGATAGTGAATGACGATGTCCACACCCTCTTCCGCTAGACGAAGCGCGACTGCCCGCCCCAGGCGCTTCGCGGACCCGGTGACCAGAGCCACCTTGCTGTTGAGCGACTCTCTATTATGTTGGGACGCCGGCGTCATGGCCGAGAACGATAACATACCCACGCCGGGGAGGCTTCGCCGCTCAAGGCGCCCCGACAGGTGATGCACTTCCCGGGAGATCAAACTGATAGAATCGGCGGGGGATGGAGGCAGAATGAATCTCGATCTGCTGGCGATTGCCGCGCATCCGGACGACGTTGAGCTGACCTGCGGCGGGACGCTCCTAAAGATGGCGCAGCGTGGGTACAAAACTGGCATCCTCGATTTGACCGCGGGAGAGATGGGAACGCGCGGTACCCCGGAAATCCGGGCAAAGGAGGCGGCGCACGCGGCAAAACTGCTCGCCGTTGCTTGGCGCGGCACTCTCGGCGTCCCTGATTCTGACGTTCAACCGAGCCGCCAGCACAAATTGCGGCTCGCGGCTGTGATCCGGCAACTCCGGCCGAAGACGGTAATCCTTCCCTACTGGGAAGCGCGTCATCCCGACCACTACCACGCTTCAGCCCTAGGCTACGAAGGCTGCTTCCTTGCTGGCTTGAAGCAATTGCCCATCGAAGGAGAAGCCCACCGCCCCTTCAAAATTCTTTATTCGATTTCCTACTCCGACGTGCGACCGACGTTCGTCGTGGACATCACTGCGCAATACGAACTGCGGCGCAAGGCGATCCTCGCCTTCGGGTCGCAGTTCCGGCCCAGAAAGAGCGCAAAGAAAAGCAACGTGCACTTGGCCATCGATCGGCTGGAGGGGGAGATGAATCAGTTGGCGCGGCATTATGGTCAGATGATCGGCGTGGACTACGGCGAGCCGTTCCTGCAAAAGGAGTTGATGAAGGTCGCCGATGTTGTAAAGATGGAGGTTCGCTCGATCTAGAGCTAGAACTTCTCGTCCTCCTGGGCGGGAGAAAACCCGGGAATGTTCTGACCTCCGGCGGCACGCTCCACCCGCACACGGATCTGCGCCTCGTCCTCGGCGCCGGACTTGCGCAAGATCACCATGGTATTCAGCGCCTCGGAGTACAGCCTGGTGACCAAGTAGATATCGCCGGTGCTTTCTTTTTTCCAAAGCTGGCCAATCTGGATTTTGGAGACGCTCATGACCGGCTCTGACTGTAAATTGGGAGGCGAGGTGTGTCAACTACCTCTCGGGGCAGGAGGTATGCACGTAGTAAGCCAAGGAAAGAGCTTCGATTCCCAACGGGTCCAACACCACGAGCAGTGGCTCCAACCTGGAGCCCCCTGGGAATAGGAAACCTTCCTAGACCGTCTAACATCACAGTAGTCAGTCATTGAGCACCGTAGGAGCCTGCCGGGCGATTCGAGGTGTATAATCTAAGGCAGGCGGAGGCACACGATATGCAAGAGATTCTGCGGCTTACCCTGAAAGTGGCGCTAGTTAGCGCCCTGGTAGCGGGTTCGGCCCTCGCGGCCCCCCAAAGTCAGGATCCCCCGAGCCAGGATCCCGCAAAGACGCCACCGCCCGCGCAACAGCAGACCCAGCAGCAAACCGGCTCCCAGCCAGTCCAGCAGAAAGACACGGTGACCCCCAAGAATTCCAAGGAAGACGTCGAGGCCATCGGCAACCGCAGCGTAGGTAAAGGCGTGAACCTCTACTCGCTGGAACGAGAAATCTCCCTTGGCAAGCAATTGGCCCAGGAAGTGGAGCGTTCGTCGAAGCTGATCGACGACCCGATCGTTACCGAATACGTCAACCGCGTTGGGCAGAATCTTGTTCGGAATTCCGATGCGCGAGTTCCCTTCACCATCAAGGTAATCGATTCGGACGAGGTCAACGCGTTCGCGCTGCCGGGGGGCTTCTTCTATGTGAACAGCGGCTTGATTCTGCGCGCCCAGGAAGAGTCCGAGCTTGCAGGCGTGATGGCCCACGAGATTTCCCATGTTTGCGCGCGGCACGGCACGAAAAACGCCACCAAGGGCGAATTGATGCAGTTAGCTACCATCCCGCTGATTCTATTGGGACCCGGTGGCTGGGCGGGTTACGGCATTTATCAGGGCCTGAACCTCGCCATTCCCGTGACCTACCTGAAGTTCAGCCGCGACGCCGAACGAGAAGCCGATTACCTCGGGATCCAGTACATGTACAAAACCGGCTACGACCCGAACTCATATGTGACCTTCTTCGAGCGCATCCAGGCCGATGAAAAGCGGCGCCCGGGCACGATTCCCAAGGTCTTCTCAACACATCCGCCGACGCCCGAGCGCATTGAAAATACGCAAAGAGAGATTGCGCGCATTCTGCCAGCAAGACAGGAATACATCGTCACCACCTCTGAATTCGATTCCGTGAAGTCACGCCTGCGCAACATCATGTTCTCGCGCAAGGTGACGGATAATGCTCCCGGCAAGCCAACCCTGCGCACCAAGACTGAGCAATCCAAAAAACAACCCACGGGCAACGATCCCAACAGCACCGACGACGACCGGCCAACGCTTAAGCGCCGCCCCGACTCCCAACCGTAAGCTAGGGACATGCAGAAAGCAAAAAGGCGGCCGCTTGGTCGCCTTTTTTTGGTGTTGAAGGGGAAATTGTCAGACCGAGAGCTTATGAGCGCCGGTCGTCCGGAGCGGCTGCGATGCCCATGCGGCGAAGCTCATCCAGATAATATTTCCTGTGGAGCACATCCCATTCCTCGCTGCCTTCGAGTATTTCTTTTTTTTGTGAGGTGATCCGCTTGCGCACTTCCAGCTCGATCTTCTCCTCCTCCTTCAGCGTGGCGGTTAGAATCTGCACTACCTGCTGGCGAATGGTGTCGCGGTCGTCAACGAATTCCACTTCTTCGCTTGCGACAAGCACGTCGGTAATCTGGTGTGAGAGGCGGATGATTTTTTCGCGGGTGAGGCGCATCGTTTCTGGAAACCCTCGCATGAGCTTGACATTGACTGCGTGAAGCGGATGATGCAAGTACGGCACAAGCTGAAGCCGGCGTTACGGTTAGCGAAGGATCAGCTTGCGGTCCCTCGCCAGCTGCTGCTTCACCTTTTTGTACATCTCCTGATAGGAGACGCTGGTCCGTCGCATCTCGTCCTGGTGGTCGATCAGGATCTGGCGCACTTCCTCATTGAGCCGATCCTCGACGGTGAGCTCTTCCATCATGCGCTGGCGCACGCGGTTGACTACAGCCGCAGTAGCTTTGGTTTCGATCTGCCCGCCTTCGACCAGACGTTTCACAACCTCATTGGCCATGTGCGCTACAAAGTCCCGTACGAGAAGCATCTCAGAGTGTTTCCTTTACTGGAATACAAAAGGTTGAGTTTACTGGCTGCGTCAATAAAGTGCAAGGAAGGGCACGAATCACGAAATTACGAGAAAAATCCTGCCACTCACCCGGATCGGGAATGATAGCGCAACCCACAACCCAGCATTTCTGCATTGGCCTGCATTGGCAGGGGTTTCGGAACATTGATAGCTCACAGACGGCAGGACCTTGACTCAGAGCGGTTTTTTCCTCTTCCTTGACGTTTCTCCTCAGGCGCCCTATTTTCGCATTCGTAAGTACAGCTTGTCTTTTAGCATGTCTTGTGTAAATATATATACAAGATGAAGATCGCACCCAAAGGACCTCTCGCCTCGCGTTTGCGTCAGCATAAGTTTGCACTCCTCCGTCAATTCCACACCCGCTGTGGGAAGCCCTCTTGCCACTGTGCGAAAGGCAAAGGCCATGCGGCCTGGTCGCTGGTCTTCATGGCCGGCGGAAAAAGACACGCCCAGCGCATCCCCAAAGAATGGGTCGAGGAAGTCCAGAAGCAGGTCGATGCCGGCCGTAAATTTCAGGATGCCGTGCGCGAGGTGCTCGCCGCTAACGCGCGACTGTTGGTATTGGCGCGTAAACAACGCCATCGATGAAAGGTCCCACCCCACGCCGCCTCTGGACGTACGTCACGCGGTGCCTGGGTTTGCAGTCTTATTTCCGATCTCCCGGAGATGGTCGGCTCCAACCACAAATTCCTGCCAAAGCTTTGCTCTGGTCTCTGCTGATCGGCCAAGTCCTGCGCGCCTCGAGTTTCCTGGCCGTCGAAAGGCTGGTGCGCTCCTCCGCCCGTCGCGCGCTTGCGGTGAGTACATCATTCAGTGATGATGCTCTCGACTACTTCACCGAACGTTTAGATCCGACTCCCACACGGGCCGCCTTGGCGCGCGTCCTTCACCAGGCCAAGCGCAACAAGGCATTCGAAACCAGCGGCGGGATCGGCTTGGCCGTGGATGGAACCACCGTCGGACGGTGCGCTAGCTGTACTTGTCTGCTTTGCCGTCCCCACCGCAATGCCGAGAAGGAGATCGTGGGCTATCGGCACCACTTGGTCCTGACCAGCGTGGTGGGGACGGGGTTGTCTCTCCCTTTTGACGTTGAACCATATGGACCGGGCGACAGCGAATACGCTGCCGGGCAGCGTCTGCTGCGCCGCGCTATGGAGCTGCTGGGCGTCCGTTTCGCCGCCTACGTCGTCGTGGACGGGGAATTCGCCACCGCTCCTTTTCTACATACCGCTGGCGATCTCGGCTTGCCAATTGTGGCTCGCCTGAAAGCCAACTTGCCCGAGTTGTTGGCCGCGGCAGAGAAACGTTTTCGTTCCCAGGCTCCCAAACTCACCTTCCATGACGGGCCCGATCGCGTCCAGCTTTGGGATGCCGACGACTTCGACCCGTGGGAAGCTCTGCGCTGGGAAACCGTACGTGTCCTGTTCTACCGTCAGCAGAAACCGGACGGTGAGATCATTGAAGCGTTCTGGCTCACCGATTCCCCGATCGCAGAAGTCAGCAGTCGCGTGCTGTATCACCGAGCCAAGAGCCGTTGGGAGATCGAGAATCAAGGGTTTAATGACGCCAAGAACCGCCATGGACTCGGGCATATCTGCCATCATCACCCGAACAGCTTGTTGATCACTTGGCTGCTCACCAGCTTGGCGCTGACCATCGAGCGGCTGTACCGCTTGCGTTATCTGCGTCGCGGCACCCATCCCATGCGCACCGCCGCGGATTTTGTTTATATGCTTTGGCTCAGCCTGTCGCGGCCCGCAGCGGCCGATACCAGTTGACCCACAGGTTCTTCGCGCCC
>WNFP01002045.1_pt1 | contig 15967 bp, 16 predicted proteins | sample 5400201 | NCBI WGS metagenome assembly WNFP01 (sample SAMN13153355, study PRJNA577476) | soil metagenome | isolation source: 115 cm saprolite under Madrone tree | place: USA:California | collected 2016-06-14
GTCAGCGCATCCAGCAACCCTTGCGAAGGATGCTCGTGCGTCCCGTCGCCCGCGTTCACCACCGGGATATCCAGGTGCCGCGCCACGTAATCCGTCGCGCCCGATGCCGCGTGCCGCATTACCAGGCAATCCGGCTTCATCGCATTTAGGTTGAAAACTGTGTCCAGGAGCGTCTCGCCTTTTTTCAGGCTGGACGCTTCCGCTTGCAGATTCATCGAATCCGCGCCGAGCCGCGAAGCCGCCGTTCCGAAGCTGATCCGCGTGCGCGTCGAAGTTTCAAAGAAAGCCAGTGCGACCGTCTTCCCGCGCAGCGTCGCCAATTTTTTCAAAGGATGCTTCTGAATTTCCTGAAAGGGTTTGCTTTGATCGAGGAGAAATCCCAATTCGTCCGCGGTGAGCGGTTCGAGGGCCAGCAAATCGCGGAAGTTGTAACTCAATGTCCCTTCTCGGATGTGGAACCAAGCAAACTCAGCAAGATTTTCAAAGCTTACTCTACGCGGTCAACGAGCACGACGCGTTCTTCCTTGTCAATCTCCGTAAGCCGCACTTCAATAATTTCCGTGTCACTCGTTTGCACGTGCCGCCCGGTGTACTGCGCCTCGATCGGCATTTCGCGATGCCCGCGGTCAATCAGCACGCACAGGGATACGCGCTTCGGCCGCCCCAGGTCAAACAGCCCGTTCATGGCCGCGCGAATCGTACGCCCGGTGTAGAGCACGTCATCTATCAGCACCAGGTCCATGTTATCCACGCCAAAGGGAATGTCCGAAGAGCGCAGCACCGCCTGCGGCGCCACTTTCGAAAGGTCATCGCGGTACAGCGTAATGTCCAGCACGCCCACCGGGACGTTCACGCCGTCAATCCCGCGCATGGCCTGCGCAATCCGTTGCGCCAGCGGCACGCCCCGTCGAACGATCCCGATCAGCGCCAGGTTCTTCGTTCCGCCGCTTTTCTCCACGATTTCGTGCGCCAGCCGCTGCAGGGTGCGGTCAATCTCCGGCGCGGACATCAATTGTGCCTTTTCGACAATGCGCATGGTCGGGTAATCCTATCATTCCTGCGCGCGCTCCGGCCAATCCAGTCCGGCTCTCCGATTCCCTTTGTAGGGCGCCCCAGCCACCCAGGGGTGTCACTTTGCGGCAGAACCTTAATCCACCCTCAAAAGCAGGAAGTTTCTAACATGATAGACTACGCCGCGAAGTTGAGGGGTTAATCCGGCCATGAATCATGAGGCGAACTCGATCCAACAAAGAACGATGATGGTTTTTTTGCTCTTGGCGGCGGCTGTCCTATTTTCGCCTCTTGCAGTCGCGCAATCCAAAGCGCACGCTTCTTCCAAAGCCCCCGCCAAGCCCAAGTTGGTCGTCCTCCTCGTCGTGGATCAGATGCGCGCCGACTACATCGATAAATTCCTCCCTCAGTGGACCGGCGGCCTCAAGCGGCTTGTCGAAGAAGGCGCGTGGTTCCGCGATGCCGCCTACCCTTACGCGGCCACGGAAACCTGCGTCGGCCATTCCACCATTTCAACCGGCGCTTTCCCCGCAACACACGGCATGGTCGCCAACGCCTGGTGGGACCGCAAAGAACAGAAAATGGTGACCTGCACTTCCGATCCCGACCCAAACGTGAAGAACATTGGCTATGCCAGCGCAATTGCCAAGGGAGCCGACACCGCCTGGCGCATGGCCGTGCCCTCCTTCGCCGAAGAATTGAAATTCCAAACCAGCGGCGCAACGCGCATCGTAACTTTTTCGTTGAAGGCCCGCGCGGCGCTCACCATGGCCGGTCATAAAGCCGACGCCGCTACCTGGTTCGACGGCGGCGCGTGGGTCACTTCGACGCCGTACGCCACGTTGTCTTTTCTGAATGACCCTGCCAAGTCGCATCCGGCGAAAACAGATTTCGGTAAGACGTGGGCGCTTTCACTTCCAGAAAGTTCCTACTGGTATGCCGATAAGGCGCTGGGCGCCGTTCCGCCCGCCGGTTGGGATCTTACGTTTCCCCATCCGCTGCGCGGAAAATCCGCCGTCGGTGAACCAGACAGCGCGTTCTTTGAGCAGTGGGCTTCAAGCCCTTACGCCGACACCGCCCTGACCGAACTTGCCGAAAATGCCGTGGACGCGCTCAAACTGGGCAATTCAAACGGAACCGATTTTCTCGCCATCAGCTACTCTTCCGTGGACTACGTCGGCCACGAATTCGGCCCGCGCAGCCGCGAAATCCAGGACATTCTTGTGCGGCTGGACAAAGATCTCGGCAACCTGTTCGCGCATCTCGATCAAAACGTCGGCCGCAGTAATTACGTTGTCGCCCTGAGCGCCGACCATGGCGTTGTTCCCATTCCCGAAGACATGCAAACCACTGGCGCCGATGCGGGCCTGCTTCATTTGCCGGAAGTGCAAGAGCGCATCGAGAAAGCTCTCGAGCCTTTCAATTATCCAAGGCCGGCGGTTGCACGCATCGCCGGCAGCGATATTTATTTCGCAATCGGCGTTTATGACAAATTGCAGCACGACCATTCGGCAATGCAGGCCGTCCTGGATGCCGCGCTCGCGCAGCCGGGCGTAGCCGCAATTTATAGGGTCGAAGAATTGCGCGACCGCCCCGCCACACAGAGTCCTACGCTCCGTGCCTTCGCCTACAGCTATTTCCCCGGCCGCAGCGGCGACCTATTCATCCTGCCAAAGCCCTACTGGCTGCTGGACAGCACACCTTCAGGCAAGTCGCGCTCCTACGGCACCGGCCATGGGGTCCCCTACAACTATGATCAGCACGTCCCCGTCCTGCTGGTGGGTTTCGGCATCCAACCCGGCCAATACTTCCAACCCATCACCCCCGCCGACATCGCCCCGACTTTCGCCGCCCTCTGCGGCATCACCCTCTCCTCCGGCGACGGCCACGTCCTCGCCGAAGCCCTGAAGAAACGGGCCACTGCACCAAGTCTGGCGAGACAGCGCTAGTTAGCAGACAGCTCCAAATTTAGTCCGGTGATATCCCCATCAACATCTACTTCAACCCTGCGCGTAGACCATTTCATAGTGCCATCTGATTCGACTATTACTCCCGCCCAGTATTTGCCCGGTAACACGTGGCGGAGCGCGAAAGTGCCATCAGCAGCGACATCCCCGATGTATTTCAATACCAGCAGGAACCGGTCAGCAGCACTTACCAACATCACTTTGGATTCTACTTCTCGCTTGGAGTTATTGAATGCTGAGATTTCTCCGCCAACTGTATAGGTCCGGCGATTTGGCACCTTGAACAACAAATGTGAGACCGTCTCCGGAGGTGCCACCTCGACCTCGGCGGCTTCCGACGGCGTAAATACGCCGGGAAAGAACGCGAACAAATCGGGCGATTCATCCGAGGTATGCCTAAACACAACGAAATACTTGCCCGCTCTTAGTTCATGACTGCAAAACGAACCGTCGGCGCCAGGCGCGGCATCATCGGACGGGACGAGTGACTTATCCCCAACCCTAAAAAGCAGGATTTCACCGTCGGTCGCACTTGCGGGATTCTCGAGAACCAACTGGCCACAAAGGGTTGCAAAATCAGAGGCCGATTTCTCCCGGTTTCTCGCCGGAATTTCGGGCTCACCGCGGAGGTAAGCCAGGTTCGACTGGCTCTCCTCGAGTAAAGCAGTCGAGCTGCAAATGCCGGTAGAGAGTTCGCTCGAATCGTCCTGATATGCGAAGACGAGATACTTCTTACTCGTCTCGAAATCAAAACCACAGTCCCCACCGCCGAGGCCTGTTCTAACTTTGACATGCCTGTCCTTGCGTCCTTGGTAGGAGCGTAACACTTCAAACGACACCTCCACCTCGGGCGGCTCTTGCTCAACATCGGCGGGAACCAGATCTCCGGCGGGCGCCTCTAGGAATTTCCACTTAAGCTCGATTCCATCCACTTTTCCCTCAAATATTGCATCCTTGCCCTGCGTGGCCCATTCGGCGCGTTCTTGTGAAGTGTTCACTCCTGGCGGAACCGGCACGCAGGAACAGGCAAGCACAGGCTCCCCGATCACCAAAAGCGAGAAGGCGGCAAATATGGCCAAAGAGATCCGCATAGTCCCTCCGTGAGCTGTGAGCCAACATCAGACCGCCACTAAACAAATGTGCAAAAACCATACCATTTCAATAGGAAGGCGAGAACACGAATTCGACCGCGTTACTCGACACTTCGTGTTATTCTTTTGCCCGAAGTGAGCTCCGCTGTTGCCGTTGACCCCAGCGTAAAAATTGGCGCGTTGCGCCTGCGGAATCCTATTCTCGCCGCCAGTGGAACCTTCGGTTACGGCCTTGAATTTGCCCACCTCGTTGACCTGGACCGCCTCGGAGGCTTCGTTACCAAGGGCCTTTCCCGCGAACCCATCGAAGGCGCCCCTGCTCCCCGGCTTTACCCCACGCCCTCGGGGATGCTCAATGCCGTCGGCCTCCAAAACGTAGGGGTCCGGGCTTTCGTAACCGAAAAACTCCCGGTACTGCGAAAATTCGATACGGCGGTCATCGCCAATGTCTTCGGCTACGCCATTGAGGACTACGTCGAGGTTATCCGGATCCTCGAGGATGCCGAAGGGCTGGCCGGCTACGAACTCAACATCTCCTGCCCGAACGTCAAAAAGGGGGGCCTGCAGTTCGGGAGCGACCCCACTTGTGTCGCCGAAGTCGTTGGAGCAGCCCGCAAAGCCGCCGCTAAACGCCCTCTGTGGGTCAAACTCTCACCTCTTGTTACAGACATTGGGCTTATCGCCCGCGCCGCCGAAGAGGCCGGGGCTGACGCCCTCACGGTGGCAAATACCTACCCAGCAATGGCCATCGATTTCCGCTCCGGGAAGTCCCGTCTCGGCAACCCAACCGGGGGGCTTTCCGGCCCTGCGATTAAACCCATTACTTTGAAGCTCGTCTGGGAAGCGCGAAAGGCCGCCAAGATACCAGTGATTGGCCTCGGAGGCATCGAGACGGTAGAAGACGTGCTTGAATACCTGGCAGTAGGCGCTTCAGCAGTACAGGTCGGGACGGCCAGCTTTACTGACCCGAGGGCCAGTCAACGACTTGCAGGCACCCTTACGAAGGTCCTATTACGAGCTAAAGTGTTTACTGTGAATGAGTTAAGAGACAGGTTCATAGCGGAAAATGGTTGACATAACGACCACTTTTTGCTACACTTTTTAGGACTTAAGTAGCACAAAGAACACACTATGAGACATCGACTATTCATGAGCTGGGCTGCACTGCGGTGGGTACTCCTCATGTTCCTGTTTGCTCAGGGCATGGAAGCACCCCTTGTAGCGCATCTGAATCAACCCGTGAAGCCGATCAAGACCTGGGTGGGTAATTCCAGTTGGTATGGCCCCGGGTTCAATGGGCGCAAAACCGCCAATGGCGAGCGCTTCGACAGCGAAGCCCTCACGGCGGCACACCCTAACCTTCCTTTTGGCTCGGTCGTTCGTGTGGTCAACACCCGCAATGGCAAGTTTGAACTGGTACGTATCAATGACCGGGGTCCCTATCAAGAAGGGCGCGAAATTGATGTATCCTATCGTGTCGCCCGGAAAATCGGCTTGATCCATTCCGGCGTGAGCCAGGTCCGTCTCGAGCTCATGCAGCTGCCCGAGAAACACTGACCCCGGAGGAGTCGGGGTCGTTTATGACCACGACGACCTTCGACGCCCATCCACGCAGTAGCCTGATCGTCGCGCTCGATTTTGATTCCCTTTCGACTGCGCTCAAATTCGCAAAGCAGGTTGCCGATCTCGTAGGCATGTTCAAGATCGGCAACCAGCTCTTTACCGCCGCGGGCCCTGCGGCCGTCAAAGAAGTCGCCGCGCTCGGCCCCGGCATTTTCCTCGACCTGAAATTCCACGACATCCCCAACACCGTTGCCGGCGCCGTGCTTTCCTCCGCGGCGATGACCGGAGTGCAGCTCGTCAACGTGCACGCCCTCGGCGGCAAAGCCATGCTCGAAGCGGCAGTGCAAGCCATCAGCGCCGGTGTTCCGATGGGAGCCGACCGGCCGCGCCTCTTGGCCGTCACCATCCTCACCAGCATGGATCAAAAGACCATGAAAGAAGTCGGTATCGGCGGCGCTCCCAAACTCCGTGTCGTGAAGCTCGCCGAACTTGCCAAGAAAGTTGCCGTCGATGGTGTCGTCGCATCGGTGCAGGAAGCGAGAGCCATTCGCAAGGCTTGCGGCCGCGAGTTCCTGATCGTGACGCCCGGCGTTCGCCCGAAGGATTCGGCCGTGGAATCCAAATCCGAAGATCAGGCACGGAAAGCTACTCCGGCGGAAGCGATTCGTGCGGGAGCCGACTTCCTGGTGGTTGGAAGGCCAATTCTTGCCGCACCCGATCCGCGCGCCGCAGCGCAATCCATTGTGGAAGAAATCGCCGCTGCAAAGTAGTTCACGGTTTGACCCCTGAATCTCTCCTCCGGTAGCATCCAGAGCAGCGGAAGAATTTCCGCTCACTCGAAAATGTCCACAGCGATAAAGAGCGTAATTGTTGGCACGGCGGGGCACATTGACCACGGGAAATCCACCCTGGTCGAAGCGCTGACCGGCACGCACCCGGACCGCCTTGCCGAAGAGAAACGCCGTGGAATTACGATTGATCTCGGTTTCGCTTTCCTGGAAGAAAATAGCGTGCGCTTCGGTTTTGTAGATGTGCCTGGTCACGAGCGATTTGTCAGCAACATGCTTGCCGGCGCTGCTGGGATCGACGTGCTGTTGCTGGTGATTGCGGCGGATGAATCCATCAAGCCGCAAACGCGCGAGCATTTCGATATTTGCCGCTTGCTGGGAGTGAAGCGAGGCGTGGTGGCGTTGACGAAGAGCGACATGGTGGACAGCGATACTCTGGAACTGGTGCGCATGGAAGCGGAAGAGTTTCTGCGAGGATCATTTCTCGAGAGTGCGCCGCTGGTGGCGGTGAGCGCGAAAACCGGAGCCGGACTTGGCGAGCTGAAAAAAGCATTGAGCGACGCTGCAGCGGATTCGAGCACGAAAGATGCGGCGCGATATTTCCGGCTGCCGATTGACCGCGCGTTTGCGATGAAAGGATTCGGTTCGGTGGTGACGGGAACGCTGGTTTCCGGAAGCGTTGGCGCGGGCGATGAACTGGAATTATTTCCGCGCGGCGAGCGGCTGCGCGTGCGCGGCGTGCAGTCCGGCGGAAAATCCGTGGAGCGCGCGGCGCCCGGACAGCGCACGGCGGTGAATCTTGCGGGAATCGAGCACACGGCGCTGAAGCGCGGCATGGTGCTGGCGACGCCGGGAAAATTCCGCAAGACGCGCCGGATCGATGTTCGTTTGGAACTGCTGCCTTCGGCCAGAAAAATGAAACAAGGATCGCGCGTGCACTTTCACGCGGGGACGGCAGAAACAATCGCGGAAGTTTTTTTTCACGGAGAGAAAGAATTGCCGCCCGGCGGAAGCGCGCTGGCGAATCTGAAACTGCAGGACGAAGTGCTGGTGCTGCCGGCGGATCGATTTATCGTGCGGCAATTTTCGCCGATGGTGACGATCGGGGGAGGCGCGGTTCTTGATCCGCTGGCGCGGCGGCCGATGCTGCGCGACACGGGACGCGGGGCGTTTCTTGAAACGCTAGAGCAGCGGAGGAATCCGGAAATTCTCGCGGCGATGACGGAGCGCGCACTGCTCGGGCTCGGATACGAGGAGATCGTGGCGCGGACGGGCTGGACGGAAAAAGAAATTCAGGGCGCTCTTGAAAAACTTCACGGAACGGGTCGCGTAAGAATCGTTTCGAGCGAGCCGCTGGTGCTGGTTTCCGGAAAGCTGTTTGAAGACCTGCGCAAAAGAATTGTCGAAAAGGTCGAGCGGTTTCAGAAAGAAAACCCTCTGCTGCCGGGAATCCTGCGCGAAGATTTGCGGGCGAGCCTGGGAAAGCGCGTGCGTAGCGAAACATTTCGGGCCGCGCTCGAAGAATTGAGTGCGCAGAAGAAACTCGACGCGCAAGGCGAACTGGTGAAAAAAGCAGGCTCAGAAATCGCCCTGCTTCCCGAAGAGGCGAGCGCCAAGGAACAGATTGAAGCCGCGTTTGCTTCCGCCGGTCTGGCGGTTCCCTCGGTAAAGGAAGTTTTGGCGAAACTTACGGTGGAATCCAAGCGCGCCGAAAAACTGTTGCAGATTCTTTTGCGGGAGAAAAACCTGGTGCGCGTTTCTCCGGAACTCGTTTTTCACCGTCAAGCTCTGGCACAACTGAAAGAGCAGCTTTCCGGCTACAAAAAAACCAGGGGAGACCGGATTAACGTGCCTGCCTTCAAGGAGTTGACGGGAATCACGCGGAAGTATGCCATCCCGCTCCTTGAGTATCTGGACCGGGAGCGGGTGACGCGCCGGGCAGGGGATGAGCGTGTTATACTTTGAATTCGCGCCGGCGGCTCTGAGCGGCCGGCGCATGGAATAGTGTTACGCTTTTTTCGGTAGTTGCAGGAGGCAATATGGAATTTCCAATGCACTGGCTGATTATCCTGGTCGTGGTGCTGATCCTTTTTGGCGGCCGGAAGATTCCGGAGTTGATGCGCGGCCTGGGTGAAGGCGTCCGCGGATTCAAGGAAGGGATGTCCGGTTCGCACGCGCAAAACACGACTACGCCTCCCGCTCAGACTCCTACCGCGACGACAGAGAAACCGGCCGAAGAGAAGAAGTAACGCAAGAATTCAAGGGCATATTGGAATTGGGCCTCGACCTCGTCGGGGCCCTTTTTGTTTTGGGATCAACAATAAGACAGCGGGATTCGGCCGCCACACCAATTGAGGGGTGATAGAGGGCGGAAAAGCGCGAGCAAGCTTCCGCACGCCAAAATTGTGCTCAAAGAGTAGCGGAAAACGGTTGCGCAATGAGGAAAACCTGTACTTTGGGACAGTAGCGGCGTTGCAACTTTCGGTTCAGCATCGGGTGCTACAGGGTGACCCGGGAATGTAACTCTTTCAGAAGGATTCACTAGGAGAAAAACATGAAATTCACCTGGATGAAGTGGGGCGCCTTGCCCGTTGCGGTGCTAATGGCCGGCAGCGTGGCGATGGCGCAAGATCAATCGGCTTCGGGATCGCAGCAGCCCGCACCAGCGCCGGCCGCAACTCCAGCGCCGGCGCAGGCCAAGCCGACAGTGGCACAGCGCAAAGAAAAGCAGCAGGACCGCATCGCGAGCGGTGTCGAGAGCGGCCAACTGACGGCGGGCGAAACGGCCAACCTCGAAAAGAAAGAAGCGGCCATCAACAAAGAAACAGCGGCGGATCGCGCAGCCAACGGCGGCAAATTGACAGCCGCTGAGAAGAAGCAGGTTAACCAGCAGCAGAACAAAGTATCCAAGCAAATCTACGCCGATAAGCACAACGCGAATACGGCGCACTACGGCAACAACAAAGTGGGCCAGCGTCGCGAGAACCAGCAAGACCGCATTGCCCAGGGCATCAAGAGCGGGCAGATGACGGCAGGAGAAGCTGCGAAGGCCGAGAAACAGCAGAAGGGCATCAACAAACAGGTTGCCGCGGACCGCAAGGCCAACGGCGGAACGCTTACGGCGTCTGAAAAGAAACAGATCAACAAAGAACAGAACGGCGCGTCCAAGAACATTTACAACAAGAAGCACAACGCCAAGACGCAGCCGCAAGCGCAGCCAAAGCCGTAAGTTTCCTCCACCCCAAACAGGAGAGGCGTCCCGGTTGCGATCGGGACGCCTCTCTTTTTTGTTGCCGGTTATCAGCGGTCATTGCGCTGGACGCGGGCTTTCAAAGATCGAGAGTTGTGTGTGGGAGCCCTGCTCGTCGCCGCAATGTTTGGCGATGATGAGGGTGATGTCGTCGTGCTGTTCGTGGGGGCTGAAGCGCTGGACTTCCTCAACGATGGAAGCGAGAGCACATTCTGAAGACGAATTGCGGTGGCGCTGGAGGGCTTCGATGAGGCGCTGTTCGCCGAATTGTTCGTCGTCGGAGTTATAGGATTCGGTGATGCCGTCGGTGTAGAGGGCGAGAGTGTCTCCCGGTCGAAGCTGGCATTCCCCGATTTCGCAGTCCCAATCCTTAAAGATACCCAGCACCGTGGCGGTGGCCTCGAGGCGCTCTAGTGTGTCATCGGCGTGAAGCACAAGGGCGGGAAGATGGCCGCAATTGGCGTAACGCAGGCGGCTGGCGGTGTCATCGTATTCGGCGAAAAAGAGAGTGGCGAAAGCGCCGTCGGGAGTGTTATCGCAGAAGAGCTGGTTCACACTACACAGGAGGCGCTGGGGCTGGTCGAGGGCGATGGCGCACTGGCTGCGCAGGTTGGCTTGCAGGTTGGCCATCAGGAGGGCGGCGGCGATTCCTTTTCCGGAGATGTCGCCGATGACGAAGCCGAGGCGGTCGCCGCCGAGGCTTAGGAAGTCGTAATAATCACCGCCGACTTTGCGGGCCTGAATGCAAAGGCCGGCGTACTCGAGAGTTCTAAGAGGAGGCTGCGACTGGGGAAAGAGGCGGGCCTGGACTTGCTTGGCGATTTCGATTTCTTGCGCAGCGCGGCGTTCAGCATCCAGCCGCTCGGCCAGGGAGCGGCGCTGGGCTTCGACGGCGTGGGTGACCTCGTCGAAGCTCACCAGCGAAAAGGAATTGCCGTCCAGATCCTTGAAACGGGTAAAGACGCCACCCCAGATCGGGGCGTGCTCCGCGCTGGGAGCGGAGAAATCCGCGGAATTCGCAGCACGAACGCGTACCTCATACTTGAGACGCTTCAATCGAGGCGCGAACTGGAAACGAACTCCACGCTTGCTCCATTCGCGGTACTTGGCAATTACATCTTCGGTGACAAAGGTGATCGGCAGAGGCTGGCCAATCAGCTTGTACTGTTCCGAGCCGGGTTCGGGGGCGACCAGCGTGAGGTTCGCGGTGCCGTCCGGAGGGGCGACGGTTACGAAACGACGGCCGGGTTGAACGCGGGCGTCGAAGATCAACTGGAAACCGAGTTGGTCGAGGTAGAAGCTGAGGCTTTGCTCGAGGTCGCGGACGTAAATCGTGACCGACTGGAGGCGCAGGTAGGGGTCCTGGCGGTCCAGGCGAACAGCGGAACCGTCGTTCCACTCACGAGGAGGGTTGCCCATGGACGAGATTATAAGGCGGAATGCCGGGTGTTGGGGCGCGTCACACCATGAAGGCGGACGAAAGGGATGAAACGGCCTGCCTCAGAAGGGGGACCCTGCAGGAGACAGCGAGGTATCCCTGGGGAAATGCGCATTAATCTTCGGACCAGCCGAGGCTGGCGAGGGCTTGCTGGAGACGGGAGAGGGGCAGGCCGACGACGTTGAAGTAGCAACCTTCGATGCGGGGGATGTAACGGCCGGCGCGGCCCTGGATGGCGTAGGCGCCGGCTTTGTCGTGGGGCTCGCCGGTCGAGAGGTAGCGGGAGATTTCTTCCGTGGAAAGCATGTTGAAGTGGACGAGGGTGGATTCGACGAAGGTGATGCGCTCGGCGTCGGGGAGGCGGATGAGAGAGACGCCAGTGACGACGGCGTGGGTGCGGCCGGAAAGTTTTTCGAGCATGTGGCGGGCGTCGTCGGAAGAGCGGGGCTTGCCGAAGATGTGGCCTTCGAGGGCGACTTCGGTGTCGGCGCCTATGACGATGGCGGGGCCAACGGCGCGCGTGGCCACGAGTTCGGCTTTGGCGAAGGCCAGGCGCTGAACGAGGTCGTGAGCGGATTCGCCGGAGTAGGGGGTTTCGTCGATGGCGGAAGAGAGCACGGTAAAGGAGAAGCCGGCGTCGTGAAGGATTTCGGCGCGGCGGACGGATGCGGAAGCAAGAATGAGCTTCATAGTGAATCTTCGAGAGGAAGAATACTACAGCGACAGGGCGGCGACAGCTTGTGCTTTGGTCCAGCCGAAGAGGCGGGCGACTTGTGCAGGTGTGGCGCCGGGATAAAGGCTGCGGTACTTTTTCACGAGCGTGGTGCGGGATTGTTCGGTGGAAATGTTTCTCGCTTCCGCAATTTGCTTCGGAAAAGCGCGTGCGACCAATTCGAAACGGTTGGAAGCCCAGGCTTTGGTTTCCTGCTCGGCGCCGGAATGAGTGACGATCAGGAGGCCCTGGAGTTCAAGCATGGCTTTTTTGAAGCGTTTGTTGCCGGCTTGCGTTTCCATTTTGGAGGCGTGGCGGAGTTCGAGTGTTGCGAGCGCGCCGAGTTTGCCTAGCGCCTGCCACAGTTCCAATGCATCGTGAGAGATGCGCCCCGCATTGTAAAAAGCCACTGCGTCGCCGGGATCCACGGCTGTTCCATGCATCGCGAGGAAGTGCGGGAGGAATTTGAGGGAGAGAAAGGATCCGCGGCCTTTGAAGTACTTCGCGTAGAAGGCGCGGCGTTTCTCCGGCAGGTCATCTTTCCATTTCCAGATGAGTTGGGCGTATTTGTCCCAGCCATTGGGCTGGCGTTTCGCGACGGCGTAATAGAGGGACGAAAGTGGAACGTTCTTCACGGGAAAGAGCATGCAAAATCCAACGTGACCGATGAAACGGATTGCGTCCGAAGAAGTCCGGACGGAGTGAGGCCATGGAAGTTCGTGGCGCGGGCCGCGTGTCATGAGAAAGGCAAAGCCTTGGAAGCGTACGGCTGCCTGCAGGCCTCACAAATGACAGAGTACTGCTGATTCAGGTACTTGCAATTCGAACAGGACCACATGCCTCCCGGCTTGGCATAGCCACGGCCAAGCAGAAAGCGAGCGCAAAAAGCGAGGACGGCGGCCCACGCAACGGCCGAAACGAAAAACCAGAGTTGGGCGTTTTCTTTGACGCCCTTTCGATCAGCGCCAAACAGGACGGCAAAAAAAGTAACGAGAAAGGGTACGAGGAAATAGCCCGCAACGGTGAGTGTTCCCCAAAGCCATGGTTTCCCACCGCGCCCGCGAGCAAGCGCCGCGATTCCGCTGGTTGCAGCGATTAGCAAGACGATCTCAAACATGCGGGCCTCCGTTTCTAGATGACCACGGATTCCTGGTATTCGCCGAAGACGCGGCGGAGAGCGTCGGAGATTTCGCCAATGGTGGCGTAGGATTCGACGGCGGCGAGGATGGCGGGGAGGAGATTTTCGGCGGTGGCGGCGCGGCGCTGGAGTTCGGCGAGGGCGGATTTGGCACGGGCGGAGTCGCGTTTGGCGCGGAGGGCGTTGAGGCGGGCGATTTGGGTGCGTTCGATTTCGGGATCAATGCGGAGGGTAGGAATGGTGCGAGGTTCGTCTGCGACGAAGTCGTTTACGCCGACTACAATTTGATCTTTTTTCTCGACGGCTTGCTGGAATTCGTAAGCAGCTTTCTGGATTTCTCCCTGGATGAAACCGGCTTCAATGGCACGCAGCATTCCTCCAAAAGGGCCGCCCATGCTGTCGATTTTGGAAAGATAGTTTGAGGCGAGCAATTCAATTTCATTGGTGAGGGATTCGATAGCGTAGGAGCCGGCGACGGGGTCAACCGTGTTGGCGACGCCGGTTTCGTTGGCGAGGACTTGCTGGGTGCGCAGGGCGATGAGGGCGGCGTCTTCGGTGGGCAACGCGAGCGCTTCGTCCATGGAATTGGTGTGGAGGGATTGGCAGCCGCCGAGAACAGCGGCGAGGGCTTGAATGGCGACGCGGACGATATTGTTTTCCGGTTGCTGGGCGGTGAGGGAGGAGCCGGCGGTTTGCGCGTGGAAGCGGAGCATCAGGGAGCGCGGATCTTTTGCGCCGAAACGTTCCGTCATGATTTTGGCCCAGAGGCGGCGGGCGGCGCGGTACTTGGCGATTTCTTCGAGAAGATCGTTGTGAGCGTTGAAGAAGAAAGAAAGTTGCGGAGCAAATTCGTCAACGCGGAGACCGGCGTCGAGCGCGGCCTGGACATAGGCGATGCCGTCGGCGAGCGTGAAGGCGACTTCCTGGACGGCGGTGGAGCCGGCTTCGCGAATGTGATAGCCGGAGATAGAGATGGTGTTCCACTTGGGAAGGTTGTCGCGACACCAGGCGAAAATATCGGTGACGATGCGCATGGCTGGGCGCACTGGATAGATGTAGGTGCCACGGGCGATGTATTCCTTCAAGATGTCGTTCTGCACGGTGCCGGAAAGCTTTTTTAAGCTCGCGCCTTGGCGCTTGGCGACGGCGACATAGAGGCAGAGAAGAATAGCAGCGGTGGAGTTGATGGTCATGGAGGTGGAAACTTTTTCAAGGGGGATGCCGTCGAAAAGCGTTTCCATGTCTTCAAGGGAGTCAATAGCGACGCCGACTTTGCCGACTTCGCCGAGAGCGAGAGGATGGTCGGAGTCCATGCCGATTTGCGTTGGCAGATCGAAGGCAACGGAGAGGCCGGCCTGGCCTTTGCTCAAGAGATAGCGGTAGCGCTGGTTGGATTCGACGGCGGAACCGAAGCCGGCGTACTGGCGCATGGTCCAGAAACGGCCGCGGTACATCGTCGGATAGATGCCGCGAGTGAAGGGGGATTCGCCGGGGTAGCCGAGGGCGGCCTCGGCGTCCCAGTTGGAGGGATTTTCTTCGGTGTAGAGGCGATCAATGGGAAGACCGGAGAGCGTGGTGAATTTCTCTTTACGTTCGGAGGTGGCTTTGGTTTTTGCGTCAGACATGGGAGCCGAAAAATCGAAACTCGCTTCCACTTGCTTAGCTGCTTGCTTCTTAACAAGGCTGGGCTTAAGCCCGGCCCCTACAGCTTTCGGGCGCGGCGAAACGACGTAAAGGCGAAAAATGCAAATAAGAGAGCTACGGCTACGGCAATGCCAATAAGCCAGGGTGCGACGTCGCGGGTCCAGGCGCGGAAGGCGGCGTTGAGCCAAGCCAAGGCGAGGACGGCAAATACCGCGGCGACGACTTCGTGAAACAGCGCGCGGAGGGCTCGCCAAAAGCGCCCGAAGCCGCCCTGGGGCGGCGCGGCGGCGGCGTTCGTGGCCGTGGACATAAGAGCATCTTAGCGCAAAACGGGTGGACACCAGGAATCGAGGCCCCGTTTCGTTCGAATTCGCGGCCTGGTAACCTGAACGAAGGTACTGTGGACGGATTAGAGACAACAGAGTGAAGCTCTCTTGTATCCAACAAAACGTGGGCCTAGAATGGCCGAAGAGGTTAGGGAGAAACCGCCTTGCAACTCGATGATCACCTGAAAAACCTGCTGCGCGAACTGGGACATGCGATCAATGATACGGTGTCCGATTCCGACCGAATCACGGGGGCGATTGCCGGAGTGCGCGCACACGGATACGACATCGTGCTGAAACTGGACGCGACCATCGGACTGGCGAAGCGCGACGCGGCTGCGGCCGAAGCGGCCAAGCTGACGACGCAGGACCGCCGCTTCCTGGAGTCGTTGCGAATTCAGGTGGATCAGGAATCTTTTCTGGAAGAAAATGACAAAAAGCCGGCCCCGAAGCTGGCCATGACGCCCCAGGATGTGCGATTTTTGAAGTCGCTGCGGATCGCGACGGACGACACGGAATGAAGAGAATCGCCAAAATTGCCGGGTTCGGATTGCCGCTGATGCTTGCAGCGACGGGCGTTTTTTCTTCGCCTGCTGCCGCGCAGGATCCGGTGACGACGGTTCCCATCATTGTGGATACGGCGGTGCCTATCATCGTCAATGCGGTAAAGCCAAAACCCAAGCACCCCGGACTGGACAAATTTGAAGGCTTCGTAATGAACTCGAATAATGCGCAGATCACCTTGCGCTCGAAGGGGAACGACTTGGGTATCCGGACGTTCCCGCTTTCGGAAACGGCATCGGCGAAAATGCAGAAGATCATCGACAAGGGCGGCTACCAGTACGGTGACAAGGTGACGGTTTATTACGAGCCCTCGACCTCAAAAGCGATGAAGTTCAAAGGGAAACCTTCGAAGCCCATTTGATTCGCGGAGCGGCAACATGCTTCGCCTACCTGCGGTTGCCGGACGCTTCTATCCTTCTAGTCCTGCGGAACTAACAACACTGATTCACAAATACGTTGTGAGCGATCCAGGCAC